>Ga0265594_1001435_pt1 | contig 18430 bp, 19 predicted proteins | sample saktaG_11_FD_190147 | JGI IMG/M metagenome (GOLD analysis project Ga0265594, IMG submission 190147) | Saline water microbial communities from Sakinaw Lake, British Columbia, Canada - sak_2011_5_24_80m | ecosystem: Environmental > Aquatic > Non-marine Saline and Alkaline > Saline ... | reverse complement strand
TCTATGGTCTTATCCTGCCTTATGGCTTTAAGCCTTCTAACTGTTATCCTTTTAAGTATCACTCTATCACCTGTGTACGCCCCTGCAGGCAAGCAAAGCCCAGTTTCAAAGCTTCCTCATAAAGTTCCCTGTCCTCTTCATTGCCAGCCGACTCAATCCTCTCCTGCATGATTTTTATGAACTTGCCTTTTACTGTTTCTTCGGGGATATTTTCAAGCGCTACTTCCTCCAACCTGGGATGCGACTTGTCCACAACTCGAAGACAGAAGAATCTATCACCCAGCTCATCCTCTATATCCTGTGAGTTCAGCTCATAGTCCATACCACAGAGTCCTCTCAGCGTTAGTTCCAGGATCAGGTTCGGGTCAGCCTTAGCTTCAACCAGCGGGACAATATCAGCCATGGACTTGACGGAGCCAACATCTATGGTCAACTTGGCGAATTGCCTGGTGCCTACACGAATCGGCTCGACTGCGATATCCCCTTTCCCGCGCATGGTAACCATGACCACATTCCCCGCACCTTCCTGGTCCATGGATACAGGTTCAGGCGCCCCGCAGTAGAACGTTTTCGTATTCCCCTGGCTGAAGTCCTGAAAAGAATGCCAGTGCCCCAGGGCAAGGTAGTCGAGCCCCGAGTTTGCTATCTCGTTTCTGCCAAGCAACAGGGCATCCTTTTCTACCCAACCTTCGATTTTGATAGAGCAGTGAGCCATGCCAACGTGATATTTCGAGTCTTCGGACAACGACAATCGCTGAATAGGGCTTTCATCCACATACCTGCCATCGAAAACCTCGCCATATACTGTCAAATCGAGGTCTTCATAAAGCTCACGGTCATGCGCAGGAGTAAACACTGTAACGTTTGCGGGAAAATGCACGAACCGATATATGGAATCCTCATTATAAATATCATGGGTTCCGGGGATAATGCATACACGGATGCCTTTGCCCTCCAGCTTTTTGAATGCAGCTAATACCTTCCTGATAATGATTCCGTGCACACGATTAGTGTTAAAAAGGTCGCCAGCGATAAGAAGAAGAGAAACATCCTCACTTATAGCTAAATCAACTATTTTCTCAAAAGTTCTAAGAAGCTGGTTTCTATGTTCCCCGCCCTTCTGGCGCAGGAAAGGAAATTCGCAGCCAAGGTGGATATCAGCTGTATGTAATATCTTAACCATTGTCTGGTTTCAGTTTATACCAGGCACCAGCAGGAATCAATACCCCGTACTGGCTCAATAATAAGCTCAGCATTTGGCTTATTTCAGCTCCACGAGGCAGTCGCTCTTCACCTTTTCTCTTAGTTCTGCGGCGTAGGTCAAAGCCAGTTCACATTTTTTACTGGTAAATTTATACAGCAAATCCTCTGCCTTTTTCCTGTCTCCTGCCTTCATCGAAATTTTAGCCTCTGCCACTACTCCACCCCAAGGGTAGAACATCTCGCGCAGGGTTTGAAACTCAAAGGCTTCCCAGAATTGCTGTACTTTATCTGCATAGCTGAGATTGTATCCTATGGCAGTAACTAACTCATGGAAAATCGCTGTCCGGTTTGTTTTCCCCACAGCAAACGCTGGTGGAACCTGGTTGATGCCGATAAAGAAAGGGATAAACGGGCTAAACGGCGCAAAATTAGGAGTTGACCACCAGGTACTGAGCAAATCAGGGTAATCAACCGAAATAGCGCTGACCACAGCAAACTGATTTGTAGTCGCATAACCCCAGCCGGATATATTCCCCCTGTCATCGTAGGCATATGTCTGGTCAAAGCCATATTGATGATCTCTAAGAATACGGAAGAAGTATGCTTGCGTGAGCGACCCGGCTCCCGTAGGGCAAGCCACGCTGGCTGTTGTCTCCAGTCGCTGGTTCAATAGCTCCTGAGCTCTCTTTGCTCGGCGAATGCCTACAGGAGCTACTTCCGACCGCTTAAGCTTCGGAGAGATAACATAATTCGCATGGGCAAAAGCCGTATCTCTCTTAGGGCCGACAACGGCATATTTCCCGGGGCCAAAGCCCTCTACTATGTAAGCTTCATCTTTATCGGCAAAAGTCCTGGAACCTCCTCCATAAGAGGCTCCTGGCACCCAGGGTTGACAACCACCAGTTCGGGCTATTTCCTCGGCTATATCTTTTGCTTCCTTAGCCGTATGTGCCTCCTGCAATATTCTCATGCCTTCGCGGCCGTAAAGCGATTTTTGTATATCGCTTTGTTCAGGATATTTAGTAGAACGAGAATTACTCTGAAGGGCAACGCCACAGCTATTAAGGTAATGCAGAGCAGGGCATATCCAGGGAGGCTCAGCAGTGCCGATAAGTTTAATCCCTGTTTTCTCATTCACCAGGATATCGACAGCAAATCTCGGCGTCATGCTGAAGAGTTCTTCAACCTGGCCAGAAAGAGTCTCTCCATCCTTCGCTGCCTTACCTATCGCCAGAATAGTAGTGCAAGCTCCTCCAAGATCAGGACTGGCTGTACTAGCATCAGTTAAAAACTTTTCCATTTTCATTTCTCCCTCCTGTAAACTTTATGTCAAACAATTTCTGTAAACACATTCCTCGTTCAAAGGGTCAATTGGGAAATCCCATTTGCCAGAAATACTGGAATAGTGTTACAAAATCTCCAGGGGTTGTCCAGTTCACTGGCAACGGCATATTCAACTATTGTCGTTCTAAGCTATATCTTCAGAAGTCCTTTCAAGTAAAGATACCGCCCGTTGCCAGTTGTACTATATGCAAGATTCACCATTTTCTGAAGAGCGTAATACGTATTTTGTCCTTGTTCTATGCTAGTTGCCATCTTTTCTAACACGGCTACAAGTTCAGAAAATATTTTTTCCGGCATGGGCCCCGCCACATCTTGTCTAGTAACAATAGAGGGCAGCCCGGTATTGATCATGTTATGTACCAGTTGCCCAACCTGATGAATGAATACAAGTTCTGGATCATATTCAAAGTTCACTATCCGTTGCGCCATGCCATGTATGGCACTAAAGAAATAGGCTTTTTCCTGGACCGTGTTGGCAGTCTCCATATGCTCAGCAACAAACCTAATCTCATCAACGAATTTTTTCTGCATTCCTTTAGATATATTCATGCAACAACACCTCCAATAATATCTCTTTCTCCTATATCGTATGCGGATAATGGCTCTGCTATATGTCGCTGTTCACTAGGCTTTTGACTTATATACCCACATGTCGAATTTCCATACACTTTCTCTTGATCTTGACGTAAAAAATCTTCTACTTGATTGGCTATTTCGTTATCAGCTGCACTGTCTGCTAAATTGGTAACGGGTAATTCAGGCTCTGGTGTCAAAGAAGCGGTATTTGTAACGAGCCTTAATCCAAGCGTAGCCAGGACACTCCCGATGGTGCCAAGTGTAGGGTTAGCTTCACCGCTTTCCAGCCTTGCGATATAAGGCTGGCTAATTCCTAGCTTAGCAGCAAATTCTTTCTGGGTTAGATTTGCGTTTTCCCGTGCTTTTAGTAGAGTAATAGCAAAATCCAATTTTGCATCCTCAGCTCCATATAGCTTTGCAAATTCTATATCTTTAAGATCTTCCAATAAGTCTTCCCTTGGAGTCTTGTTCATATTTATTCCTCCTTTGTAACCAGATATTCTTCAAGTAGCTCACGAGCTTTATCTACATCTTCTATTTGTATTCGACTATGTTTACGCCATCCGCGAAGCAAGATAAACCTGCCTTCTTTCCGATCAAAATAGGTAGCTAATCTCCATTTTTTACCGCGATGCTTTAATTCATAAAAACCTGGTATGAATTTATCTTTCTTTTTACGCTTTGGAATAATTGATACAAGTATGCCATTCCCCCTTAGAATTAAGCCTTCTTTTCCTAGAGTTTCAATTCTGGCATAAATACTGGCTCTAATACTACCATCCTGTTCGCTAATCCATTCACGAGCAGGTTGACTGCCATCTGGCCTTGTGTAGTATTCTACAGGCCACATCAGATATTATAACCCCACAAGTTATAAATTGCAATATGGACCACTATATTTTTTGTTTCCTTTTTGTCATTCCTGCGAATGCATTCTCTTCCCTGTCCCCTGTCTTCGGGCTGGAGTCTACAGTCTTTTGCCGTCATAGCAACGGATTTAACACTGGTTCACCAATAGACAAATGAAAAATTCACACAGGATTTTTCCATTCCTTCAAGGACTCCACAAATTGCTTTGATACGTCATCGTTTTCTTTGCTTATAATTTCTATTATCCTATCAAAGTCAATAATCTCAATACCGCTGGGATCACCTTCCTTTTTTGTAGGTTTTATAAATACAGGTTTTTCATAAAAACAATATTTATTGGTCGCCACAGGTTTATTGTCGATCTTTTTAACTGCACCAAGATTCATTAATTTATTTAGCAGATATGCATATTTTGCTCGCGAATGAGTAGTGTCACAAAGCTGAAATATCCCATTAATAATTTCTTTAAATCCCTTTTTAATAGACGCATAGTAATATATTAATTGCTCTTTACTAATGGATGCATTGTCTGTTTTGAGTTCAACCAGGTAGATTTTACCTGATTTTGTAAAGACGCAGTAATCGATTTTATCTGACCTATTGATATTTCGCTCTGGAACCGGCTCTGGAGCTAGCTCTGGATCTGGATAGATAGTACCAATCCTGACGGGAAATTCAGGTATTATATCTTCTAGATCTTCGGGAAAATACTCTTTAAATATTTTCTCCAGATATACAGCAAAGAAAATATCCGCACGTCTTTCTAATTGATATGCTGGTAGGTTCCTCCAATCATTCAGCCGAGAAAATATTTTATCTATCATTTATTACTCCTGTATGAAAGTTGATTGAACCACTATGTAAGCTAATTAGCTTCAATCATAAAGCTAGTAGCCTAGATATTATTAACCCATTTATCTATTATTTCGCCGTGTTCTTGACTAAGTTTATATATACCATGTCGACACATCGTTAAAATCGTAAGGTCTTTCAATATCGTGTTAGCCTTGATTCTCTCTTCCTTAAGTGGGGTATCGGGGAATGGCCTTTCTGTTTTACATCTAAAGAGGAGCTTAGTTTCTATATCTTTTTTTCCTTTTAGGTTTTTGAAATATGAAATTTCGTGTGGGAGGACTTTTATTTCCCTGCTTGGTTCAAGGCATACTATCTCTCTAGCGATAATACCACGCCAATCATCTGTATATTGTGCTTTCCAAACAAACGCTGTATCACCCATTTCGACTTCATTAGAGTGGTATGTAGCTTTCCATGTAGTTAATGGGTAATCATTAAGGTGCTCACGATAAAAATCCATTACCCGGAATGTTTTTGGATTTGCCTGAACAAGCCAATAATTCATTTCTTCTATTTCTCCTGTATCTCGATAGTTATGAGTCTAATAGCTGGCTGAGTATGGACTTAGCTATCTGTTTCTCGGATTCTGATGCTCTGTGAAAATGGATTTCCATCTGGTACTTCGGCCAGTTACCGGTCTTTTCTCTGATATAGTAGACAAGTTCTGCTTCTATCGCTTCCACGTTGTTAGCCTTTGTTTTATCTGGGAAGATCCAGATCAGCAGTTCTGCCTTTTTGAGTTTATCTTTCCATTTGTATCCATGATAGCCATAATGTCCATTGTCCACTACTCCTGTTCTAAGCCTGGAGCTTATGGACTGTGACGTGATACCAACATAGCAGATATCTCTACCATCTTTGACAACATAAAGTTTCTGTATTCCAGCTTTGGTATCTGGTGCGACGAAATGTGATATTTTTTGACCATTAATTTCTAAGCAACAGCATGCTGAATTAACGATTTGTATTCTGTACCTATTGAAGTTTTTACCGTTTTTACAATCTCTCACTGCAATCCCTTCCTTCTTAACTGGAGTGGCTATTCCTTTCCCTCTGGTGATATTCAGCGCATTTCTCACAGTAAGCAGTCTCTTTATCACTTGTTACCTCAAACAATTCCCCGCAACACTCGCATTGCAGTTTAAACATTGTTTCTATTGCCCTGCTATATTCGTTAATACCATACACCTGTAAAACTAATATCTGAGTAACTGCTTGATATCTATATTGGAACTTCAATAACCAATAGACGTTTTAGCGACAGAGACACCATCAATATAGAGAATTATTTCTTTACTATCTATACTCCATGTTATTCCAAACATATGATCATCCTGCGGAGACAGAGAAGATATGTCATGTTTAAGTTCTGTTCTAGTTCTACCCTCAACTGAATAAAGAAATCGCAATTGGTTGTTCGTATCTTTTGCCAATGACACTTTACCTTCTTTATTATTCATATCCAAAAATACGATTACCTTATTATCATTGTATTTAACTTTATTCTTCTTTACCCAAAATGTAACTGTTCCTTGCTGAATATTAAATGTTTGATTGTTCATTTTTGCTTCCTACTAACACTTTGCCCTGCAATCTTCTTGATCTCATTTTTTCCTAATACTTTATCGTAATGGTTAATCTGAATGATTTCAGCCTCGTAATTATTAGTTGTTTGCAGCATTTCAATAATATTAACTCTTTTTTGAAGGTCTCTTGTCTGTTTCCTGAAAGACAGAAATTGTATAGTTAAACCAATAATAGCAATAGGTACACCTAAAAAAGCTGCTATTATTACCAAATATTCAATATTCATTTAGAGTATCCTATCAACCGTTTCTGTCAAATAGTCCTATGCTTCCGTAATCTTCACTCACCTGTCACCTGCCCGACATCATAGACTTTAAGTACCTCATCGCCGTAGTGGTTAATTACCTTAACAGCTATCTTGCCAGTACTTGGTATGGTAAACGGTCGACTTACCGTCGAGTATAAAGAAGACCAGGTAACTTCGTCGATTTCAGCTCGAAGCGCCCGCTTTAATTTGTCATACGGTTCGCCTGCTCCAGTGAAATATGCATGGCGAACAAAGAAGCTCTCTTCATTGTAGTCAGTGTCGATAAACCAGCAGGCAATATCAGCAGTGGTATTATTACGTATTTCGCCAGTCGTGGGATCATAGATATCGAGACCCTTTATCTCAACCACAAACTTATCATCATCCTGTTTCCTGATATCGATATCAGGCTCACCGAAAACTGTGAAAAGGTTGCCGGACCGCGTTTTCTTCAGTAGCTCATCTCCGAGAGAAAGGTCGCTGTTCATCCGTGCTGGCAGAATAGGCAATGTGCCATACCGTTTTGTTTCCTCGGAAACATGCGGGTCAAAGGCAAACCCACAAACGATAAGCAAGTCAAAGCCAACTCCCCTGACCGCTTCTTTTGCGGCATCTTTTATAAGACCAGGTCCAACCGTATTATATTCAGGTCCAATGCAAACTGCTACGCGCCGCACGGTGCCATCTTTTTCGGCATATTCTCCTTTCGCATGGATGTACTCTCCCGCATACGGCTCAAGAATAGTAAAATTAAGCCGCTCATTTTTAATCGTGTTTTGCACTCCAGCTTTCTTCAGATTGTCCAGTATCATCGTTACAAACTGGCCAACACCGGTTTCTTGTTTCGACTCTTCCCCAGAAGTCTGTTCGGCGCCGGCAGAAATAACACGGTGCGGCGATAGGCTTTCTACCGTGAGTGGTCCGGTAACGCGAATGCGACTGGAATCTGTATAAGGCTGGTCATAGAGTGTTTCGCTACCTGCATGGCGGGATATGGCCTCATCTATCTCTTTCTTTGTCATTCCCTCTTTAATATCCGGATTATTGGCAATTGATTTAAGAGTAATATGCGGCACACGTTTATAAACAAACCCCTTCTTGATATCTCCCTCTGTTTTATATGCTGGTGGAACCTTTCCTGTTATCTCCGCTTCCTTAGCAATTCCTTCCTCTGAGTCGGCAAGCAGGTAGTAAGGATACCGGGCAGACATCAACCGCGTACGCGATAGAGCAAGCGCTACCCTGCTGGTGTCGATAGTGATCCAGCGTCTGCCCCATTGCTCGGCAACATAGGCGGTAGTGCCACTACCGCAGGTGGGGTCAAGTACAAGGTCTCCGGGGTCAGTGGTCATAAGGAGACAGCGCCCTATGACTTTGGTGTTAGTTTGTACAACATAAATTTTATTCTCTGTAAAACTGCCAGTGATTGTATCAGTCCAGATATTCTTGATCTCTTCTACAGGGAAATCGTCGTAATATCTGATATATCCTAGTGTTGTACCGGCAAGGTAAATCCTATTTGCGATAGCTAATTTCTTCATGCCTTCGGCGTTTGTTTTCCATGTATTATTTGGGCCTGGGTGATATAAAACACCCAAGTACCCAAAATCAAAACCTGTAGCGCCTTGTGATTTTAAATTATCTATTCTATAAATTTTAGCATCGTTCGCTATGTATGATGGATTTAATAGCTCATCCTCTGACATTAACCTTCTTTTGCCATCTGCCAATTCCAGTTTATTGTAAACGGTAAAATCCTCACTTCCATAGGGTTTGATCCGAAATACTGGTTTGAATTTCACGTTCTCAGCATTTTTTGCATACCAAAGCAAATAATTATTCTGTCTCGAAAGTATGTTTGTGCTAAAACCGCTAGTTGTTATAAAACTGATTTCTCTACAAAAGTTTCCACTGCCAAACACCTCATCCATAAGGCACCGCACCAGGTGAACATTCTCATCGCCTATCTGAACGAATACGCTACCTGTTTCTGTCAGTAATTCGCGAGCAACCACCAGTCGGTCACGCAAATAGGCAAGATAGGAATGAATGCCCAGTTCCCAGGTATCCCGGAATGCTTTTATCTGCTCCGGCTGGCGGGTGGCATCCTCGGCTTTGCCGTCTTTTACATCTCGTTTTCGTGTGCTCACCTGCCAGTTTGAGTCAAATTTAATGCCATACGGGGGGTCAATGTAAATCATCTGGACTTTTCCTTTAAGTCCTTCTTTCTCAGCGAGAGAGTTCATTACCAGCATTGAATCACCCAGTATCATCCGGTTTGCCCAGTTTTGCTCATGCTGGTAGAACTCAACCAGCTCTTCAAATTCTATGCCATTGAAATCCGAAAAAAGCTGCGGCTGTAGCTCGGGTTTCTGTTTGCTATGCCGGGCGCGCAAATCTTCGATGATATACTTTGGATGTATCTTCTCCTGAATATAGATTGGTACGGCAGGTACCTCCAAATCCGCTGCGTCCTGCTCGTCTTTCCCTTTCCACACGAGCTGTGGATCGAGTGAAGTATCACGCGGGTAGAGAATAGTCCTGGGTTTTGCCTCATCTGCAGCCACAAAGTCACGAAGTTCTTCAGTCGGGATATTCGCCCTCTTATCCCCTTTATGTACCGTGCTCTCAATAGCAGTTTTTCTTTTTACCTGTTTCCGAGCCATAACTATTACTCCTCTTTATCTAACTCCGCATCTCCCGACATCCCGAATAGTTGCACCAACCTCTTCTCGATCAGAGACTCTCTCTCCTCAATAAAGTGCTCGAAGTTTTTGAACTTCCATAGCTCTGGATCATCAGGAATTAGATGTCGCTTCTTGAAACTAGGATCTCTAGTTTTTATCCACTTATCAAATGGTTTATTAAGCTTCTCCAAGTTTTCTTGCTGTGTAAGAAGTTCAAGATTTCCGATTTGGTTACTCAGTATTCTGTAGCTGTACCACTGTTCCTCTTTACCATCAGCTTCCATATTACTATAGGAAAATTTATCTTCAGGAAATATATGGTCCTGCTGTACTTTTTTATCTCCCCAGTTATTATCGTCGTAAAGAATAGACAGAGCCAAGAACGTATCCTTTCTGCCATACGTAGTAGCAAGAAATTTCGTAATCGCGACATTATCAAATTTATCTCTGCGCCCGCTTTCAGATATTTTCATGTTAATATTATCGATCGGAAAATCAGAGCCTGAACCAGATTCTTTCAATACAGCTCGAAGTCTTGTTAGCATACTATCAGACGAGCCACCGAAAACATTGTTTAATAGTGCCGCTAAGAGCCAACGACGAATAGTAGTGGCATTTCTAACATCATCAATTTTTCCAGTCATTAAAGTGAGGCCAGGATTTAAATAGAAATAATAGATAATTGGAATGAGAGCATTCTTTGCAATCAGGTTATTTTCATCTATGCCAAATGAGTTTACACATTTCACACATCTTTCAATGGCGTCTTTCAATTTAGACCAGTTGTTTTCCATAGCTAATAGGTTCTTCTCAGTATAGTTTTGAACCTTATAAGCTACTGGAAGGTCTGCCAGTACAAGGCAATTCTTCATAATGAAATCTTTATTGAAAATGTTATTGTGTGTCAAGGAATAATTTAAGTAATCAACAAAGCTATAGACCTCATCCTTAGCTTTAACTTGCTGCCATTTGGAAGTCATTATTGACAAAAGAAGATCAGATGTACTCAGTGGTTCTCCCCGTTCATTGGCCCGTACAAAAATATCCAGTACCCTATCATATTCTTGATTAGTTTCAAGGTAATAGTTAATAACTTGGTTACGACAAATTGAATTGTAGAGAAGGTTCAGATTATACTCAAACAACAGAGCCTGCTCCTTGCTCAAACTTGATACCAATTCATATTCTTTATCCTTTTTAAAAGATAAAAATTGTTCCTCAGTATCAAAATCCAGTATTGTACCGACTCTAAACCAATACTCGTTTTCGGTATTTTCTGGCTGATCGTCGAAAAACTGGAAGCCATATGAAGGACTTATTAGGTCATCATTTTCCTCAATCCTTGGATCTTTCAAAAGATTAAGATAGAGACGTTGTTTTGACCATGCTTCAGGATCTTTCTTCCTCCTGTATTTAATCTTAACGGTATATGTTCCTTTTAAGCCAACTAAAAAAGATGTTAACCTTTGCTGACCATCTATAACAAAAATAGGTTCACGAATGCCATTCAAATTTGCTGGTTGATTGTGCGTAAATTTTCTTTTAACATTCTCGATGAATTTGTAAGCGCCCCACTTGTCCCGATTGCCGTACTCTAGTTGCCAGAACAAGAAAGAACTAATCGGATAACCCTTCATTATTGAGTCGAATAGAGAAACCACTCTGCCCCTGTCCCATACAAATTCACGTTGGATAGAAGGAAGGAAATAATTTACATTCAATCTTTTTACAGCATAGGCGACGGTAACTGAAGAATATGACATCTAGCTACTCCCTAGGTCTTTATTTCGTAGAACCAATCTAATAGTATTCTTAGCATCCCAGGGGTCAAGTATTTCCAGGAATGCCCAGCGACCAAAACCACCGTGATTATTTACTGCAGGCACCCACAGGGTACGGGTGGTTGAAACCTTCGCTTCCTTATCTTTCTTTTTCCACCCCGATACCTCTACAATCAGATTGAGAAGGTCCTCTTTACCATCCTTGATACGGACGATGAAGTCTGGCAGGTAATTTTTCGATTCGCCATCGAGTGTATAAGGAATCCTGAACCCAAGTCCGTGGTTTTTCACATAGCACTTAACCTCAGCCATTTCCTCAAGCGACTGTGCCATCTTCTGCTCCCAAGATTCGGTGTCGGCAACCACATGCGAGACATGGCATTTAGCGGGGGCAGTTGGATAAACAGGACGAGTGGTATCAAAATCCACGTATCTCGTAGAGCCGGTATAGTCATAGGTTTTTAGTATCGGTTTTAAATATTTAGGACCATGATTTGAGTCAACTATTGCTTTATATATTTTCGTTGCAGCATCTTGCGCTAGAGCGCCAACAAGCAACATCTGAATAAATGTGTTGTCCTTTAATACGACGCATTCCTTAAGCCAATGTTTGGTGATATCGAGTAGTTGGGGAAATAGCCACTGCTTTACATTCCCGTCATCATCGCAGAAGTATGTATTCAATACATGTCTTGCGAGCAGGAATACAACCTCCTGTTCACGATGATTTTTAAGGTCATCAAGCTTATGAATGCTTATTTCACCGATAATTGGTGCGTTTTCAGTCCATGACGGGATGTCCTGAGTCGTGAGTGTTTTGATAGATTCACCTGAAAATTTATAGGTAAGTTTCTCTGTCGGTAATTCATAACGGTAGCCTTCCAGCAGAGGAAAGGTGATTTCACAATCAAGCCGTTCCTCCAATGCACGCACACGCGTAGGATTCGGTCCTGGTTTGGATATACTGGATGAACCAGAGCAAGGAATAAAGGAAAATGGGACACCATACACTTCAGCATATTCCGGCTCGAAGTGACCAGCCTCATTAACTACATAACTCGTTCGCCGTAATCCACGTCCCACAACCTGCTCACAGAGAAGCTGTGTCCCAAAGGCACGAACCCCCATGACATGGGTTACTGTATTCGCATCCCATCCCTCCGTGAGCATCGAAACGGATACTACGCATTTGACATATTCACCCAATCTTCCAGGTTTGCCAACCGTATTCATTACTTCACGCAGGAGGTCCTGGTCAGTCAGCTTCTCGACATCTCGCCCTGGGAATCGAGTGAGGTATTCCCTTTTAAATTCTTCAATAGCCAGCGCGGATATTTTCTTAAACTCAGCGCTCATAGCCTCACCTGATTCAAGCTGCGTACTGTCAATAAGAATTGTGTTCGGTAGCGATAGCCAACCGCCATATCCGTCATCATTACGAAAAATGCCAAGCTTACCCGGAACAACTGTAGTTGAACCATCAGGCAGTTTCTTTTCCCAGCCAGCGATGTAATCAAATACCAGTTTTGACACGTTGGTATTGTTGCATACGACTATAAAAACTGGCGGTGTAAGCCCGTTCTCTCTTGCCACAACATCCAAACGCCATTTTTCATGGTGCTTGTCATAGTTGCCATAAAGGCTCTGAAGCGCACCCTCGAGTTCAGCCGGAAGGTGAGGTTCTCCACCACTTTCATCTTGCTTTCCACGCCCCTTCTTGGGCAAGTGATCACGAATTCGTAGCCAGATATCACGATATGTCGGCATGGCACCTGTCATGGAATCGTCGGCAACTGGTACGCGCGGTACTTTCACGATGCCACTTTCAATAGCATCTACAAGTGAGAAATCTGAAACAACCCAGGGGAATAACAATCCTTCATCAATATTTTTCCCATCCGCTGTTATCTTGGTATATCCTGAACCCTTAAGAAAGAACGGTGTCGCCGAGAGGTCATAAATTGCCTTTATTCCAATTTTCTTCTTTACTGCTTCCAATCCGGATATCCAGACACGAGCTTCCTCTTCCCTATTTCTTATTTCAGTTTTTTCTTCACGACCTACTTTAATTGCTTCAGCATCAATACGATGACGATAACAATGGTGAGCTTCATCATTTATCACTATGGTGTTTTTCTTATTTCCTAATTCCTTACATACTCTTCGTACCATCTGGGCAGGAGTTTCAGTAAGATTATTATTCTCACCCTTATTTAAAATACTTTTTGTGAGTCTGCCAGCCTTAACAAGTTCACGTGACTGAAAAGCATGGAAGTTAGTTATAATGATTTTGGCATTACCCATTTCTGCCATTAAATCAGATGGGAGAACATCCCTTTCTTTATAATAATTATTTGGGTCATTGGGGAGAAGGACTCTCAGTCGGTCACGAATGGTAATACCAGGTGTTACGATGAGAAAGGTATCCGAGAACCGTGCATCCTGTTTATTTGCCAGTTTATTTAACGTGTGCCAGGCAATCAGCATTACCATTACCACCGTTTTGCCGCTTCCCGTAGCCATTTTAAATGCGATACGAAAGAGCCCGGGATTTGCCTCTTCATTTCCTTCTCGAAGATGGTTTTCTATCCATGAGTCACCAAACTTATTGGCAACTTCAGTGAGATATATGGCTGTTTCCAATGCTTCAACTTGGCAGAAGAACAGTTTTCGTTCTCTTTCAGGATCAGTCCAATAGTCGAGCAACCGCCGAGTAGTACGTGTAATTCCCACGTAACCACCCTTCCGCCACTGGGATACACGAGCGCGTATCTGGTTAATGAATTTGTTTTCTTCTATCCTGTCCTGAGTCCACTCAGTATCGAAGGCTAATTGTGTGGTCTTCCCTTTTTTCTTTGGTTTTGCAATAGGCACAAAATATGAACTAATTCTTCGTGACTCTACTATATCGCTGGTAATTCCTTCGTCGGAAAAACGAAAATGACGATTTGGCTCTTCGAAAGGAGCATTTATTACAGGGTTATCAATAACTACCTGTGCCAATTAAGCCTCACATATATTTGTATCAGCTAGAAGTTATATGTTTAGAACATTTATTTACTTTTATGCTGTAGCTAAATCTGCAGCATCTTACTTTAGTTCATTCTACTACGAGAATGGCCAGAACGCAATAGCTTTTATATCTGCATTGTGGTGTAATCAACAGAAAATAGCTTCACGCAGAGTTCTCCCCTCGTTCACATGGGACTTAAAGGACAGACACACTGAATAGATTGCAGCGCTACCATCCCCCACCCTACGCAGCCGAGGACGTGGGAGATTAAAGATCAAAAATAAAAAATTATAAAGGCAGGCGTTACAACAGAGCCAGGGATGGCAGGGGTGAAGGAGAACCTGAGCTATTACAATGAAACCTTCAGATTCTTACCATTTATCTGGTTTGTGGAAATTACCTTTTGAATCTTCCAGGATATCTGGAAACATAGATTTTGCCAAGACTACTTCGTTTATTGAAAGAACAGATCTGGTCGCCACCCTTTTTAAATCATTCTGCATTCTACATCCTTTATATTTTATCGCCCTCCTGGTCCGGTTTGGGTTGACAACTATTACCTCTTTTCCAAGGTCTCTCGTAACAAGTTCTATTGCTAGCGTTAAATCAGAATCATTGGAAATCACTACCGATTCATCATTATCACTGGTGCAATTATCATATATTAATAAAGCAGCCAAATTGACATCTGATCCTTTTTCTTCCGTTCTTTCTACCTGTACTTTTTGCGGGTTTCTTGAATAGTTATCTTTTATGTATGCAAGGGGAAACTGTGGCATTAACCTTGGCCTTGTAACAAAATTCCCTTCAATTATTTCAAGGTTGGGAATAGTCCTCAATGCCCGCCAGTAATATGCTTGCCTTTGTGGAGAATCTTGATTATGCTTTTGTGCTTTTACCTTTGCGGTGAAATATTTTATCTTATTTACTTTCTTAGCCGGAAATAGATTATTGCACAAAACGGATAGATCAAGCCATTTGTAATTAGTTCCCTTAACTGCACAATAATAGAAATTGAACCCATCTATATAAACATTCATTCTCAATTGCTCTTTCAGCCTATATATGCAAGGGATGCTCCAATAAGAGCATCCCCGCCACCCTTTGGACGAAGCCTCAGGGGAATTCTACTTAGTAATAAAATACTACTCGTAGATGATTTTGTCAATAGGATGTGCTAGTTGAGTACACAGGACTGCAATTAAAGATATTAAAATTAAAAGATTATAAAGGCAGGCGTTACAACAGAGCCAGGGATGGCAGAGGAAACTAGATTAACCCTGCTTTATCAATGCCAAGTAGCCATTTCCAGACAGGGCGCACATGAATTCTCCTGCCGTTAAGCTCTCTTTCCTCTTCCTGCGAGTTAGTAAAGATGATGGCAGAGGACAAATCCAGCAAGTCGCAAGCTTCCACAAGACCAGCAAGCTCTCGCTTTTCATTGTGTAAGCCCAGCTCCCAGCATACCTGGATAGCCTGCACTGGCCGTGATCCCTGCTTGATAACAAAATCACACTCATGCCTCCCCTTGAAGTAGTAAAACTCCATCCCCCGTCGGAACATTTCTATGGCGACCATATTCTCCAGAATTTTTTCCCTATTTTCTGAGAAAGGCCGCTCCAGGACAGCAAAACCAGTATCCATCAGGTAAATCTTCTTCGGGTTCATAATCCGCCTGCGTGGCGAGAATGAGAATTTTTCGGTTGCAATCTCTTGCTCAAGAAGTTTTGAATTACTTCCCGAAACTACTATCTTGAAGCGGCGGCGATTATGTAATGTGCGCAGCGCGGTAGAATTGCCTCTTCGCTTTCAACATGTCCAGTCCGCAGCGGTGCGCAGTTTTTCCTTCATGAAACGAGAACGCCCGTAGCCATTACTCTGCTCGTACGGGGCATTCCATCATGCAGCCTATGCTCGCAGGTTCAGGCAAACTCATCTCTGGAGATGGCTACCAGTATTATAGCTGCTATCCCCAGCGGCAGCAGCGACAGCGCCCCTGCGATTGCCCCTGCAAGCGCCCATTTCCACCTCTTCCTGCGCATGGCAAGGATTCCACCCACCAGGGCAAATACGCCGACCACAATGGAAAGCAACGGTACCCCAAAGATAATGCTGGGCACAAAGGGAGGAATATCACCCTGGCCAAAGCCACGGGCGTTGATGTAGCCAACCGCATAATTCATCGCCCCAAAGATGGCCAGCGCCCCTGAGAGCAGTGTGAGAATTCCTCCGATGAGCGGTTTACTGGTCTTTTTCATGTCACCTTCCTTTCCGAGAAATACTTTACTGCGTTGTTAGTCAGTACATTGCGAAGATATACACCCTGGTTAAAGATTAAAAGTTAAAAATAAAAGATAATTTCTCGCCCGCTACCTGACTCGCTAGTTGGCTCACTACCTGAGCCTCTCCCCTGGCGGGAGAGGAAGAGCTCTACTGTTGTGGCAGGGTTCCTCCACCCGTTCTACTCGCTCTCCACGACCTCCACGATCTCTACAAGCTGGATTTCGAAAGTCAGGTCTTTGCCTGCCATGGGGTGGTTGGCATCCAGCGTCACAGTCGATTCGGAGACATCAATCACCCTTGCTGGTATTGCCTGCCCTCCAGGTTGGCCAAGATCCAACCACTGTCCAATTTGTGGGTTCATGCCCGGTGGCAATTTGTCCCGGCTTACCACCAGCACCATGTCCTCATAATATGGACCATAAGCCTCATCTTCAGGAATCTTAACGGTTTTCGACTCTCCAATCTTCATCCCAATTACAGCCTGCTCGAAACCAGGAATCACCTGGTTCTCCCCTATTGTAAATTCCAGAGGGTCCTTGCCGACAGAGCTATCGAATACCTCGCCGTCATCCAATGTGCCTGTATAGTCAACCCTGACAGTATCACCGCTTTTTGCCGGCACTGCGCTCTCCAACCCCCCTGCGCACGCACTGAGCAACGTGCCCCCCATAAGCAGGATTCCCATCAAGATTGCACCTGTTTTCTTTATCATACCTGTCTCCTCTCTCATGTTAGCGATTAAAGTTCGTTCTTAAAAAAGCCTTTTGCCAGACATCGGGCTGGCAGCACAACGTAATACAGATATTCCGTCCTCACGTTCCGGAACTTGAGGCTAAGGGGCTAGTCTGAAGTGGAGTTTGTCACCAGATTATATGGTCACCAGCGCGTGGCTTAGTTCCCATGACAAGCATCTCACCACTTGGATAATAAACGCTAACCACGTAGTTAAACATCCCTTTACCCATCACCACGCCTGGCACTGTCTCTGGCCCCAGGGTTTGTACTAAGCGCACGAAAATCTTACCAAGTTCCATGGCGCTCTCCTTAGGCGTTGCATAATCCACCGTAACAGCGAGGCCTAAATTTCTCCCCTCCTGGAACACGGTCGCACTTTCCACTGCAGAGTAATCCTTAATCGTCCGTATGGCTAAACTCTTCTGCCTTCCGGAAACCCGCGGAGGGAGAGCAATCTCTCGCCAGACTATAGCCACTAACATAAACCCAAGGACAGCAGAAACAAAATGTCCTCTTTTCACTTTTGCCCTCCTTATTTACTTCATTATACCTTCCCCTGAATATCTATTCCAACTTTTCGTATTCCTGTTCCCCTGATACTTGCCACTTCGCCTCATATCTCTGAGCCAGTTTAGATAGATTAGTGAGGCTGGATAGGAGTATAATCGGCACAGAAAATCACTTGAACCCCTGCCTTATATTGTGAAATGTACTATTTTGCTTACGCATCAAATCTCAATCTCAAACAGATGCAGGCACGCTGTCCTCATGCCAAACCCAAATTCGTAGCCACACTCCCCAATCACAAGCTGATATTCTCTGGATGGTCCAGAAAGTGGCGCGGCGGAGTCGCCAGCATCAAGATATGCAAAGGAGAGAGAGTTACCGGCGCCGTTTACGAAATCTCGCAGAGAGATTTAATGGCGCTGGATAAATATGAAGGTTATCCCGGCACCTACGGACGGGTTAACGTAATTGTGTTCACAGGATTAGATGATGCTATAGAAGCCATCACCTATATCAAGATTGAGCAATCCGAAGAGACACAACCTTCGCAGGAATATTTAGCCACAATTCGACAGGGATTCAAAGACTGGGAAATCGCTTGAAAAAACCATCCGCTATCTTTTACGGCTGGGTTATCCTTGCTGTAGCCTTTATCAACATAGCACTCGGCTATACCATCAGAAATAGCTTCGCCGTATTCTATCCCACCATAGTAGAGGAGTTCGGCTGGCCGCGGGGCGAC
>Ga0265594_1001434_pt1 | contig 18433 bp, 11 predicted proteins | sample saktaG_11_FD_190147 | JGI IMG/M metagenome (GOLD analysis project Ga0265594, IMG submission 190147) | Saline water microbial communities from Sakinaw Lake, British Columbia, Canada - sak_2011_5_24_80m | ecosystem: Environmental > Aquatic > Non-marine Saline and Alkaline > Saline ... | reverse complement strand
GGCCTTGGTATTGGCTCTAAGCCACGTGAGCTGAGTACTGACAAAGTTGAGCAGAAAACGGATATGCTTTATGATATTCTCACTCGCACATTGCCCGTAGATCCATCAGTTGTCAATTCGCTGCCAGACGTCGTGAGAGGTTTGTCCTCCGGACTGCAGTCATTAGCGGGACTACCTATAGGGGATTTGCTCCAGGATCCCACGACCGACATCGCTACAATCAAAAAAATCAAGCAGTACGCTAAAGATTCAGGAACGTCCACGTCTTCTGAAACTGAAAGCGATGTTTTTCTGGTTGTCTATTACGCCGCCATTGCGAGTGCACTAGTCTTTCACAATGAGAAGATCACACAACACTCCTATAAGGATATTAAGCAATTCTTCTCGTCATTCATAGAGAAAGGCTGGGTTCTTGAAGAGATCAAAGGCCTTTTTCATGGGGCGCAAACATATTGCAGAAGAATAGCTAAAGTGGCCGACAATCCAGGCGAATAGGCTTGCTTCGGTTAGCAGCATTTCACAGAATGATTATCTCCTACAAGCCGGACACATATTCGTTCAGCACGTGTTGAAGCTATTCTGCGAGTTTGCTGTCTTCTCCCAACCTGGATCTGGCGATTTGGACTCCGAACTTGTGGACAGACTCGTCAAGTGACGTGTCGGCCTCAAGCTTTTCCAAGACCTCTTTGTAAGACCCGCATTCTTTGTGCAGCCGCTCTACAAGCTTTCGGGCGGATTCGGCATTAGTGCGTGGTTCGTAACCATCCGTCGGTGCTTCAGATTCCAGGAGGACGATGCTGCTATTCAGACCACCCATGGCAATCTTGTTGCCACTGGTGCTTACGTCCACCGAATTGACGGCCTCAGGTAATGGCAGTACAAGAGTTTCTTCTCCAGTAACTGCATCCAACAGTATCAAACTATCCCAACATACTGCCAATATCCGCTTGCCATCAGGGGTACACACAACAGATGTGACATTGCCCGCCGCTTCATATGTCACGACCTCTTCTTCACTGGACACATCCCAGATGCTTATATGCGTACCCTTGAGCTGCTTCCCTCCGTGATAGCCCTCTCCTGTAACAATATGTTGGCCATCCAGTACGAACACTACAGACGAGATGGCAGCCTCACATGCGTGGATTGAAGCCAACTCTGCACCGCTGACACTATCCCATATCTTGGCCTGTCCATCCAGTCCACCAGAGACAATACGATCACCAGCAGGGCTAAAAGCAACTGAGTAAATGTTGTCTGAATGCCCAATCAGGTTCATGAGCAATGTTCCAGTCACAGCATCCCAGATCTTGACGGACTCGTCTTCACTTCCCGAGATTACTCTCTTGCCGTCCGGACTGAAAGCCACGCTACCTACACTGCCGACATGCCCTAAAAGCGTTAGCACTTCGCTGCCAGTGATAGCATCCCACAACTTCACCTTGTGGTCGGCACTTGCAGAGACTATTCTTGTGCCATCTGGGCTAAACGAAACGCCATATACAGCGTCTTCATGTCCGTATAGTGTCATTGTTTCGCATGCACTTGCGGTATCCCATATCTTGATCAGGCCATCCTTGCTGCCTGACACAAGCCTCTTTCCATTTGGACTAAATGAAACTGATGTTATCTCTCCGGTGTGTCCGCAGAGGATGGTATATTCTCGGTTGACAGCCGGATTCCACACTTTAAGCGACCTATCATTACTGCCTGAAATGATGCGTCTCCCATCCGGGCTAAAGACTACTGACGTGACCTGCCCCTTATGCCCGACAAGCGTCTCTATCTCTAGTCCCCGTACGGCATCCCAGACCTTGATAATCCTATCACTTCCAGAAGCTATTATATTACCATCCGGACTGAAGGCGACAGATAATACTGCATCTGCGTGTCCCTGTAGAATCTCCAGTTTATCGCCTGTTGTGCTATCCCAAATCCTGATAGTCTTGTCCTTACTTCCGGAGACTATTCTTGTATTGTCGGGACTAAAGGCGACAGACTGAATCCCGTCCGTATGTCCTCTAAGAGTCATTATCTCATCGCCGGTTGCCGCATCCCAGACCTTGACTGTCGTGTCCTCACTGGCGGATAGTATTCGCCTTCCGTCTGTACTATAGGCAACCTCCCTAAGCGGACCTTTATGTCCCCGGAGAGTCATAATGGCAATCCCGGTTGTAGCATCCCAGATTCTCACATTACTATCAGTACCTCCGGAGACGATACGTTTGCCGTCTGGAGTGAAAACAGCAGAGTAGACGCTTCTCGAATCATCATTCACATCCGGCCAAGGCCCGACTTCTTCTGTCAGGGTGATCAATCGCTCTCCGGTCGTAACGTCCCAAAGCTGAATGGCCCCACCTCTTGTTGCCGTGACGAGTCTCTTCCCTTCTGGATCTAATGCCACTGAAGAAATCCAATCTTCATATAGGAAGGTCATAACAGAGTTATCATTCATATCCCAGGCTATGAACCTGCCAATGCCACCTGCGTACACTCGCCTGCCATCTGGGCTCACGCAAACAGAGGAGGTGTTCCCTGGAACGGCTTTGGGCCGAGGTTTAAATGTCGTCTCTGCTTCATCCGAAATATATGAAAGCCAATCCCATTCCCAACCCCGAAGGTCCTCTGGGCATAAAGCCAATAGTTGATCGACTCGAGTTTTCTGACCAATGCGATTGGCGGCCTCGGCAAGTGCAACTGTCTTCCCATAGTTGGAGCGGCGCAGGGATTCAGCACGTTCGGCTGCAATTCTCCCGGCTTGTTCAGCCTGCACATACAGAGTAATACTTACAATGAAACCTATAATCAGCAATACTACAATTGCCACCGTCGCGCCAACCGTTCCTGAATGCCTCCGCACGAATTTCCTGGCTTTGTACATCGCTGATTCAGGTCCGGCGATTAATGGATTACCGTTGAGGTAGTTCTGAATGTCATCAGCAAGTTCGGAGACAGACCGATAGCGTCGTACGCGATCTTTACGCATTGCTTTCATCGGAATCCATTCGAGCTCCTTATGGAGACGGTTGGCTAATGTTCCAACCGCTGTACGGCGTTTTGCAGCGATCTGTACAGCTTTTTCTCCCATATGCGAGAGACGCGTGCTCGGAGTCTTTGGCTCCTCCTCTCGGATTATCTGACGCAAGCGATCAATTCCTGCCGAACGGAGCGTCTCAGGATCGAATGGCAGCACGCCGGTTAACAGCTCGTAAAGCACTACGCCGAGTGAGTAGACATCTGAACGGGTATCTATATCCTGGGTCGTCATTTCAGCCTGCTCAGGACTCATGTACTCGGGTGTGCCGATAAGTTGGCCTTGCTCAGTGTATAGTGTTCGCTCAGTCAAGGGTCGGCTGATGGCCTTGGCTACTCCAAAATCAATGACTTTAGGCACTGCTCCCTTGCTATCAATAGACACAAGAATATTTGACGGCTTGATGTCGCGGTGGATGATACCTTTTTGGTGAGCATATTGAATAGCATCGCAGATGTCTAAAAACAACTTGAGTCGTTCCTCGATACCTGACTTTTCCTGGTCACAGTGCTCGGTTACGGGCATGCCTTTGACGTGTTCCATTACAAAGTATGGTCGTCCGGTTTTTGTGATGCCGGCCTCGTAAACATGGGCGATATTCGGGTGATTGAAAAGAGCCAGGGCCTGGCGTTCGGCCTCGAAGCGGGCAATCACCTGCTTTGTATCCATGCCGGGCTTGATGATTTTAAGCGCCACTCGTCGCCTAATCGGTTCCTGCTGCTCGGCCAAATACACAATGCCGTAGCCGCCCTCGCCCAGGATGCCAAGCAGCTTGTATGGGCCGATCCGGCCGCCCAGCATTTCTCCGGAATAGCCATACGATTCGGTTACGTCTTCAGATGATGCTGAGAAGAAAGGTTTCTTCTTATCCGATTGATCATCAATTTTATCCTGATCATCAGCCATCTGTTTTAATCCATTAAACGAAGCAATCTGATAACGCTATATTAGGTATAGATATATTATACAGGATTGAAGGCAAAAAAACCACAACAAGAAATGCAACCGGTCTTTCCGGATAAAACCCAGGATACGCAGTAAGGACGCCGTGTATCGGAGATTTATTTGAAATTTGCCTGCCTTTATGTGTTACGGTTCGTATAATACTAAACTAATTGACTATTGATTATTGACTATTGATTAATGATAGGTCCAATGACGCAGAACTTAGAACGCAGTACGAATTTTAGCCCGCACCACTGGATCCGTGTCGAAAAAAGGCAGAATAATGAAAAAAACAGGTGAAAAAGAGTAGAAAACGACGAAAATTTGAGCTTAATTTGAAAAAACAAACCCAATTTCCGGAAGGCCAGAAATGGCGTAAGTATTTACATGAAAGGGGATTATGATGATTTTTGCGGTTTTGGGCGGCGAAAAAACAAACCCAATTCAAACCCAATCAAACCCAATATTATTTAGCCCCCAGATTTTCTGGGGGTTGAAAACCCAAGTTGAAAAAACAAAGCCAATTTGTTCCAGCACGAAATGACGCTAAGTTAGTAATGACAATGGTTTATGGAGATTTTGATGGGCCGGGACGGCGAAAAAACAAAGCCAAACAAAGCCAATTTTGATTGTTCGTTGCGGTCAGCGACGATTTCGGAGAGCGAACAGTTGATTAGTTAATCAGAGATTGGTGATTAGGAGCGGAAGTTGCGAGGCAATAAAAACTCTTTGGATTGGATTTTTTCGTTACTTCCGACAAACTACCTGCCTCTTATAAGACGCAGGGCAATGTATATGAATGAGGACAACGAATATATCCAACAGCTACTTTCCGAGGCTCGCTCGGGCAGCCGGACCAGCATGGGGCGGCTGGCCGGCATCGTCCGGGAGCGATTGTATCCGTTCGTATTTCGTACTACCCTCAATCACGATCTGACTGAGGATGTGCTGCAGGAAACGCTGCTGACCATGGTCGGGCAAGTCGCCTGCCTGCGGGAGAAGCGGAGATTCTGGCCGTGGGTGTTTCGTATCGCCTGGAGCAAGCTTCAGGATAATCTCAGACGACGCCGGCATCAGTCATCCGGGAAGGCTTCACTTCTCCGGAATCAGTCATACGAAGCCCGGGCAGGTAGTAGCAACCTCCTGGAAGAGACCATTCACGCCGAGAGGCTTCAACATCTCTCCGAAGTGGTCGAGCAACTCAGCCGGCAGCACAAGGATATTCTTCGCCTTCGATACTACGAGCAATTGCCCTACACCGAGATCGCGACACTGACACGAACGACGCCCCAGAAGGCCCGCGCTCGATTCCACCGCGCCAAGAAATTCCTCAAAGCCCGCATGATGTAAAAAATGATCTCAAATTTGAAATTTCAAATTGAATCTTTGATATATGATTTGTCAGACGTTGTTCGGCCAGAATTTCTGCAGGTACTCGATGCTCTTGCGGGCGATGGTTTCGGGATCGGGGTCGTATTTGAAGACTTCGACGCTGAGCCACTTGTCCCATCCGACGTCTTTGATCGCCTCGGCAATGGGAGCGTAATCCACATCGCCCATGCCGGGGCCGTACAGGTTGGCATCGTTGACGTGAAAATGGCCGATATCGCCGGCATTAACCGAGCGGATAATATCGGGTACCGGCGTCGGCTCCGAGCACATCGCCTTGACGTCCAGATGAATCTTGAGGCTGGGATGATTTATTTGCCGGACCATTTTCATGCCCTCGGCGACCGTGTTGATAAAATCGGTCTCCACGGGCGAGAGCGGCTCAAGGCAAATGGTCAGGCCCAATTGTTCGGCCTTGTCCAGCACGGAACTGAGCAGTTCGACGGCCCGCTGCCATGCGCCTTCTTTGGTCTGGCCCTCGACGATGCTCCGCTGCTTGGGCGAGCCGAGCACTAAAACTTTGCCGCCCAGGTCGCTGCACAAATCAAGCAGGCAGGACAAGTAATCTCTTGTCCTGCCCCTGATTTGAATATCCGTAGTAGTCATGTGCAGACCGCTCGGGCCGGCAAAAAGCCAGTGTAGGCCCACGGTCTGAAGGCCGTTGTCTTCGATAGCGCTGCGCGTTTCTTTTCTCTGCCCGGCGGTAATTTCATCCGCCGAAGTCGCCAGAGTAAACGGTGCTATCTCGATTCCGTGATAGCCCAGCTTGCGGGCGGTCGAGCAAACCTCGGCCATCGGCCGGCCTTCGAACATTTCATTGCACAGTGCAAACTTCATTATACTTGATCCGGCACAACAAATGGTTCGCGGTAATTGCGTTTGATGAACATGTTGGCCAGGTCGCTGTTCTCACCTACGTACCGTTCCGCCTGGGGGTCCATCGTCAGGACCGGGCCGAGCGTGATTGGCTCTTTCTCCAAGCTCACCTCGTTCGCGGCCAGATGCTCAAGCATCCTGTTTAAGGAGTCCATCATCTCGGCATTATCGCCGATGGCGGCCTTGATCTCATCGACCGTTGCCTTCTTGCCCAGCCGGTGAGAGGTATTAGCCATGTGGCACAGCGCGGCCGAGAGGTGTCCGACCTCGATGTCGGCATTCTGGTCGCTGCGCTTGCGGCTGCGGACGGCCTTGATGAAGTTCTCATGGTGCCCTGAGCCGCCACGGCCGGAGAACTGCTTGACCTTCTTGCCGTCGTTGTCATATACCCAGCCACCGCCGTCATCACACGGGAAGTAGCCGCCTTCACACTGCACGCAGTCGCCGACACGTGTGCCACGGAAGTTGGGCATGTCTCTGCGTCCTTTTGCGACCGGTAGGCCGCGGACCTCGAAGATCAGCGGAGCCGGTTTGTAGTTGAAGAAGGCGATCTGCGTATTGGCCGTCTCGCCGACATCGTCGGTCTCACCGACGCCGAATCGACCGCCGATACTAAAGCACTGCGTCGGCAGCCCCGGATCGCCCAGCGCCCAACGGGCGATGTCCATCTCATGGGGACCCTGGTTGCCGATGTCGCCGCAGCCGGTGTTCCACATCCAGTGCCAAACGTAATGCAGGTCCGTTCGATGTAACGGCACCATGTCCGCCGGACCGCACCACAGGTTGTAGTCGACGCTGGCCGGCACCGGATTGGGCCCGTTCGTCCCTTTTACGATCCCATTGGTATTGGGACCCCGGCCTTTGTAGCAGAACCCGCGAACCCATTTGATCTTGCCGATGTGGCCCTCGCGAATCCACTCGAACGCGGCCGGATGGGCCTCGGAGGAGCGCTTCTGCATGCCGATCTGGACGATCCGGTTGTATTTGCGTGCGGCCTCGACCATCTTGCGGCCTTCCCAAATCTCGTGGCTGGCGGGCTTCTCGATGTAGACGTCTTTGCCTGCTTGGCAGGCCCAGATCGTGGTAAGGGCGTGCCAGTGGTTGGGCGTGGCGGAGGTAACGGCATCGATTTCCTTGCTATCCAGGAGCTCACGCATGTCCGTATAAGTCTGGAGCTTGACGCCGTTCTTTTTCTCGAAATCTGCGGCCCGGTTCTCGACGTGATCGCGATCGGCGTCGCAGATGGCCACGAGACGCACGCCCGGAATCCTGCTGAAATAGTTCATGTGACCACCGCCCTGGCTTCCAACGCCGATAACCGCAATGCGAACATCGTCATTGGCGCCCAGTACGCGCGAGGCCGGTCCTGCCAGCGCCAAACCGGCTCCAACAGCCACTGTACTTTTCATAAAATCTCTACGACTTAGCTTACTCATAATCTTCTCCTAATATTTCAAAAAAAACGTTTTATTCTCCAGCATAGATTTAACCTATTTTGTCGCTGCATATTCGCGGTACTGCTGAGCCACCTTGCCCTGCTTCTCGTCGCCCTTATGGAAGTAGAAGCGATACTTGAACGTCAGACTTTCGCCGGCCGGGATGGTAATATCGCCTGTTCCTGCGGGTTTTTTCTCGAAGTAATGCACACCGAACGGATTAGCCGCGAACAGCCCGTAGTCCCGTACGTGCCACCATGTCGGATGTTTCGGATTTGAAGGATGGTCGAATATCGCCACGCCGACTACCTCGCCGTCAACCGGCCCGTAGTAGTCGCACCACTCAGCCCGCTTGCCCCAGGTGTTGCCGTCTGTGTCGCCTTCGCTGTTAATGATGTGGCCCTTGCCCACCTTTCCTTTAAGCCGCATGGTCGGAGCCAGGCGAATTGCCATCGAGCCTTCCTTCGTATCGCCCAGAACCACCTTGCCTTCCGAGGCGTGAATCGTAATCTCGATATCCATGCTCTGCCCATCCGGCCGGTTGTAGAACCGGTGCGTCCGCGTATCCGTGCAAACAACTTTGCCGTCCTTCGCCACCCACTTATTCGTATCGACAATCTCGCCCATCCGGCGGCCCGAGCTGACTTTTAAGAATTTGTCGTGGACGATGTTGCCGGACCTGCTGCTGCCTTCGCCCCAGAAATCCTGCCCGTTGACCTCGCCATGCGTGAACCAGAGGCTCTTGTGATGCACATGGTCCTGTGCTTCGTCCTTGTTTATATCCTTCATCGGCCAATGCCTGTTTACCGGAACGCCGGTCGGCCCGATCACGGGGTAGAAGAAAGGCCGCGGCACATCCTGGTAATTGTACTCGGTGAACAGCTTGCCATTGATAGTCACTCTCAGCTTATTGTCAACGTCGTCGATCTTAACGCCATCCCCACCCGGTGCGCGGCCGGCCTGGGCTTTCGCAATCATCTGCCCGAACACCTGGCGCTGCTCGGCAAGGGCCTTGACACGGTCGCCGGGATTGGTCCGTGCTTCGAGAAGAATCCAGCCGTTATAGTCCATCGCGACGAACAGATTCATCAGCTCCTGGTAAGGATAGTCACCAATGTTCAGCTCCCTCACATGGGCAGTATCACCAAAGCGGTCCTTGACAAGGTTGAAATTATATTCCAGCCCCTCACCCTGCAAGTCCTGTCCATTGCAGTTCCAACAGACACCGACGTTTGGATGGTCGGCGACGTCCATGATCTTCTTAATGATGGGCAGCGGCGAACACGCCCCGTGAACTTCCAGGCGAATCCGCTGGCCGTAGTCGGCGCCGAAGCGACCCAACTCATTGAGCGATTTGCCTATCTGCTCGACCGTCTTTTCCTGCGAGACGCTCTTCGGCAGATCGTTCGGCTTGACTTTAACGCCCGAGCCGCCGCAGTCGCGAGAAAGCTTGATATACTCTTTCGCTCCGTCGATATCCTTCCTGAGCCTCGACGTATCGGCGTGATGAAAAGCGAAGTTCGTCCCCGGACCCAACAGCGTCACGGGGCTGTCATCAAAACGTTTCTTCACTTCCCGGCGCTGCTGGGCGTTGAGATTCGATTCGACGCCGTGGGCGTGCTCGGTTCGAAGCTCGACGCCAAGCACTTTGCTCTTCTCGCAGTTGGCGATCAGCGTCGGCAGATCCCAGTCCTGGCCCCAAAGGTAGGTCACCAGCCCTAATTTCATCTTAGATCCGGGGCCGGCCGAACTCTGGCCAAACACCCTGCCTAACGGGCCTGCCGCAACAACCACGGCACCAACATACATCGACTGTTTCAGAAAATCCCGGCGTGTATTAATGATTGTATTCATCTTTTCCTCTTTCTTTAACACTAATCCCCAATTTGCAAGATCTTAGTATCCAGGGTTAAAATTAAACAATGGCTCAGCTTTTCGGGTCTTTTCTCAAGGACACTCATACTGGTACTTCAAACCATCCTCAATGACAGTCGAAATATGGATTGTCCTTGTTCAAAAACCTTCTGTCAAACGATTTTTATGGAAATCCCGAAATGCATCAGCCGCCCTTGCTTCGTGCTATCTGCCAGTCGCCATTTTCAGCAACTTTTCTGCAATTTTTATATCCGCATCCGGATTCGCGATTTTTCTGCATCCTTCGGCCATCGCCTGCCTGATTTTCTGGTCTTTCATCAATTCTTCCAGCTCCTCGGCCAGCCATTCGGACCTGTCTTGTTCATCGGGCAGATCATCAACGATAACCGCCGCCCCGACTTCGACCAGCTTGCCCGCATTGAGATACTGATGTTTGTCCTTATGATACGGGTAAGGCATACAGATACTGGGAACCGCCGCCGCTGCGTATTCCGCCACGCTGACGGCCCCGCTTCGGCCGATTACCAGATCCGCGGCGGCCAGTAAATCCGGCATATCGTCGAAATAACTCACAACCTTGTAGCTGATTTTGGCATCACTATATTTGCTATAGACATTCTCGTAATTATTCTGCCCCGTCAGATGGACTATCTGCCAGTCGTCTGCGAAGGCTTCCAGTTTTTCCAGCAGCGAACATACCGCTTTGTTGATATTCTCCGAGCCGCTCGAAGCACCGGTTACCAGCAGAATCTTCTTATCCCGGTCAAGGCCTAATTGCTCTATTGCCCTGTCGGCTACAGGATTCCTAAAGCCGCTCCGTATCGGACAGCCGACAACGCTGACTTTCTTTTTCCGCTGGGCAAAATATTGCTCCGTCTCCGGGAACTGCACGAAAATCTCATCCGCCCAGCGAGCGTTTATCTTGTTCGCCCGGCCCGGCACAATATCGACATTCAAAAGAGCGATTGGAACTTTGTGTTTATGTGCGGCCAGGCAAACCGGCGTCGAAACAAATCCACCGGAGCCTATAACAACGGCAGAATCACTTTGGCCGATCGCTTTTTCCGCCGTCCTGTAGCTTTTCAGCATAGATTTGCAGAATTTGACTAATCCGGCGGGCCGAGCGGAAAAACCGACGGCCGACAGAGCGGTATATTCGAAGCCGGCCTGATCGAGAATATGCTGATCAATGCTGCGAGTGCTGCAGAAAAAATGTATTTTCGCCGAAGGTTCGATTTTGACTATCTGCTGAGCCACGGCGATGGCAGGATATATATGCCCCCCGGTCCCTCCGCCGGCAAAGAAAAAACTACTGTCGACCATAATCAATGCCTCCCTGCGTAATCCAACACGGAAAGTCTGCCCTAAGCCGGCGTGAAATGCAAGCGTTTTTTGGTTATTTAGAACGAGTATGAACCTTTAGGCGTACTTTATTTTGTAAATCATGCACAGCCTGCGGAATACCACACATTCGCTTTCGAGTTCTTTATTTATACCAAATCCGCCGCTTTGATGACAAGGATAATCGAACTCTTCGCTAAAGCATTAAATTTCATTGCAAAACCGCTCTCAAATCCTGTAAAATGCTTCGACTTCATTGTTCATTGTTTATGAACTACGAATAAAATTCGAGCTTTTGGAGATTAGAATGAAGAAAAGGATTTTGCTTTCGGTATTGTTGCTTTTCGTCGCTTTAGCATTTAGCTGCAGAACTCCCACGAAAGAAACCAAAACATCTTATGACAGACCCCTGCCGCCCGGCCAGTACGCGCTGCGGAAGATAACGAATCCTCTCGAAATTCCGGATTTTACTATGGCCTGTCTTAATCTGACCGACCTGCAAGCGGCCATCGACAACAGCCGGAGTTACCTGAACAAGCCATCCAGCCGGCAATTCTTTCCCGTCAGCGGAATCACCCACAGCCGGACGCAGAAGAGTCTGGATGCGTTCGCCGAACTTCTGGATTCAGGGCTTCGCGGCGCGCAATTGAACCAGGCCATTCGAGAGAAGTTCGACGTCTATATATCGATCGGATGCGACGATATCGGCACGGTTCTGTTTACCGGCTACTATACGCCGATCTTCAACGGCTCGCTCACTCGCACCGGGCAATTCACATATCCGTTGTACAAACAGCCGGACGATCTGGTCAAAGGACCGACCGGCGAAATACTCGGCCGAAAGATGCCTGACGGAACAATCACCCCCTATCCGCCCCGGTCCGTCATCGAAAATTCGCTAATGCTCAGGGGCAATGAACTGGCCTGGCTCAGCGATCCGTTCGAAGCGTATATCGCACACGTGCAGGGCTCGGCCAAGCTCCAACTGCCCGACGGCAAGATGACCACAATCGGCTACGCCGCCAACAACGGGCACGAGTACGAAAGCGTCGCCCAGGCACTGGTCAGGGACGGCAGAATCCCCGGCGACAAAATCAGCCTCTCGACAATGATCGATTACTTCAAACGGTATAAAGACCAGGTCGAGATGTACGTCAGGCGAAATCCGAGATTCGTATTCTTCCGAAAAGATGGCGGCCCGCCGCTCGGCTGCCTGAACGAGCCGGTAACGACCCTTCGGAGTATCGCCACCGACAAGTCGATCTTCCCGCGGGCGTCACTTACTTTTATCTCTACGACCCTGCCGAAAGCTATGGGCCCATCAGTGGTCAATCAACTCTACAGCGGCTTCACCCTCGACCAGGATGCAGGCGGGGCAATCCGCGCACCGGGCCGATGCGATGTCTATATGGGAGTCGGTGACATGGCAGGAAAGCTCGCCGGTCAAACGTATCAGGAAGGCAGGCTGTACTATCTGTTTCTAAAGTGAACCGTCGAAGGCGGTGACTTCCGACAGATTTGAAGGAATTGAAAATGGCTAAAAGAATACTCATATCGGTTGTTTTAATTGTTATGGTGTTTTCGATTATCGGCTGCCAAACAGCCAAGGGAATAAAGGGAGACGTCCAATTCATCGGTGATAAAACTGTCGAGATACTTGATAAATAAATCATGGCAAAAGAAATAAATCGACGACGGTTCTTGAAGAAATCCGCGATCGCCTCGACCGGGGCGGCACTGGGCCTGGCGCTGGAAGAAAAAATCCTGCTGGGCCAGACAGTGGCAAAAGCAAACTCGGCAGAGCGGCAAACCTCCGGCAAAGAGCTGCCGGCAGGCAAAATCGGCAGCGTCAAAATCAGCCGGCTCATCTGCGGCGGTAACCTTATCAACGGCTTCGCTCATGCCCGGGACCTGATTTATGTCTCTTCCCTGCTGCGGCATTATTTCACCGATGAGAAAATCATGGAGACATGGGAGCGGTGCGAGGAAAACGGAATCAACACGATGATCTCCACCGTCCACAGCCCGTACGCCGACGGCGACGACCCGACCGTCCGCGTCATCAACAAGTACCGTGACGAACGGGGCGGGCAAATCCAGTGGATCGCGCAGTGCTTCCCGCAGAGCGACGACCTGACGGGCAGGATAAAAATCGCCATCGACAACGGAGCGGTCGGCGCCTTCATCCAGGGCGAGATCGGCGACAGATGGGTCAAGTACGGCCGGGTCGACCTGATTGCAAAAGTAATCGAATTCATCAAGGACAACGGGCTGATCGCCGGCGTTGCATGTCACGACCTCGAAGTGCCGATGGCGCTCGAAAAAGAAGGCGTCGACGTTGACTTCTATATGAAAACGCTGCATCATGATAAGTATTTCACCGCCCCTCTGAAAGACCAGCGTCCCGAGACCGGCCTGCCCAGCCACGATTGTATGTGGTGTATCTCGCCGGAAAAGACCGTCGAGTTCATGAAGAACGTCACCAAGCCCTGGATCGCGTATAAAGTCTTGGCTGCCGGCGCCATCCATCCACGGGACGGCTTCAAGTACACCTTCGAATCCGGCGCCGACTTCGCCTGCGTAGGAATGCTCGATTTCCAGGTAATCGAAGACGTCCTGATCGCCAAGAATATCCTGACAAGCAACCTCAGCAGGCAGCGCCCCTGGCGGGCATAAAGCCGTCCACAGCTCTTTCGCCCGTGTGCATTCCTCTTCTTAGCGTTGAAAATTGGCTTTGTTTGGCTTTGTTTTTTCGCCGTCCCGGCCCATCAAAATCTCCATAAACCATTGTTATTATTGATTTAACGTCATTCCGTGCTGGAACAAATTGGCTTTGTTTTTTCAAATTACTTTTCGCAATACGCATCACGCAGTACTCAATACGAAACAAATTGGCTTTGTTTTTTCAAACCCCCAGCGCAGGTCTGGGGGCTAAACGAGATTGGGTTTGTTTGGCTTTGAATTGGCTTTGTTTTTTCGCCGCCCAAAACCGTAAAAATCATCATAACCCCTTTTTATATGGATATATACGTTCATTTAGGCCTTTCGAAAATTGGGTTTGTTTTTTCAAATTAACCACGAATTAACACCAAAAACCTACACAAAATTGGCTTTTTTTGCATATTTTAGTTCAATTTTTGCTTTATTTTTCGACCCGGCACCAGTGGTGCGGGCTAAAATTTGTACTGTTTCGTTCTCCGTAAGGAGTCCCGAGGACTGCGTGATTGGACCTATCATTTATCATTAATCAAAAATCATTTATAAGCGTCTCTACTATTGGCCCGGTATGCGCGTTTGATACGAGAATCTACAAAAATGTAGGCCGTATTATCACCGTAAGTGCTTGTTGAGAAAGGAATAAAAAAATATTATAAATTTCCGATTTTTGTTCGGCACTACCATCGTATTTGGTTGAAAATTCCGTAAAATAGTAAATAGTCAATAGAAAATCGTAAATTGAAACGCCATCGCTTTTGGTCGAAAATCCGTAAAAAATAGTCATTAGTCAATAGAAAACCTGTCCTGAGCGAAGTCGAATGGATAGTCAATGTCAAAGGCTTATTCTGCCCCGTTGAGAACACGCCAGGCCGGCGGTTTTAGTTCCGGCATATCCCATTTGCTGCCGCAGCGGTGGCATATGTCCATATCGGGCCGTCTCGGCTTGCCGCAGTTGGCACAGGTTACCAGCGTTATCTTCGGCCGGGTCAGCCGGTACGTGATGTATGCAGGCAGACCAAAGATGATTGTTCCGGCCAGCCAAAAGCGTTTGGCATTTCGTGATAAACCAAGTATGGTAGCATCCCGCGTAACACGCCAGCCGAGCAGGGCGGCAAACAGAATCCCGGGCAGCATGAGCGACAGAACAATAAGCAGCATATAGAAGACATTCCCCTCGTAATCTCTGGCCATAGCCACAAAGGAGTTAGGCATTAAAAACAGCGCCCGATACGCCGAGCGGGCATCAAAGCTGTAGGCGGTAAAGAAAGAAGCCAGCGTCAAAACCGGCGGATGAAGACTCTCGAAAATATACTTCGTGATAGTTAATACTGGCCCGCCGGGCACATCAAAGAAAGTCGCTTTGGAATCAGCACTCCTGATCTTGTTACCGTCCTTGTCAAAAACCGCCACAGATGTCCACATGCCCTGACGCGACAGGCTCCCCGCTACCAGGCCGAGGTATTCTCCTGTTTCATTGGTCATGCTGTAAGTGGGAAAACCGCCATAAATTGAATGTTTGTCATAGGGTGCAATACCGAGAAGATCCACATCGTAATCAAGAAGATGTTTTGGTTTTGAAGAAGCCCGACCAAAGAGTGTTTTCGGCCGAGGCAAGAAAACAGATGGTCTGTAAAGTCCGAGTGTGTTCGGATCAAGAAGGTTAATTTGACCCGATTCGTCCACTATCGGCAAATAATCAATTCTTGTGCGAGCACCAATACGAATCCGAAGTCCATACTTAGAGGATGGACGAGAAATACCAATTCGTAAGACATCTGATTTACCTAATTGGCCGATGTCGATAGGTTGAATTTCAGAGTCCTGTAGGTTAGGCCCCTTGTGAACAGTTTTATCTCTAAAGTCGATTGCGAAAAAGCAATGTGAATTAGCATCGTAAACCACGAATTTAGGAGGTCTATAACGATAGTTTGCCGATTCAGAATATCTATAGATAACCGGTGATTTGAATTGTCCTGATTTATTGTTAGGTGTGTCAGAAAAGCCTTTGGGGCCGAAGTAGATTTTTGTTGCGTCCTTCCAATTCCATGTATGCTCATCAGTGTAGCTTTCTAAGTACTTGCAACGGTAAACAAGATGTCCTTCTGTTTCGTCAAGGTGAACGAGGCGCAAACGCGGTTCAAAGTCGTATTGAGTGTACATGTACCGTATGCCTCGCTCAAGAGATCTGAAGTATTCTGTTATTCCCAGAGGCTCAATGATAGAGAAAGTTTCTTTCAGGAGTTCCGATGCCCAATCGTATCTTAAGAAACGTTCAATTATGCTGTAATGCCCGCCCCGGTATCTGACAGAAGCCTCAGAGTGAGATTCGACGTTTGGATCATTTTCAATCTCTGGCGGCAGTAAGCCTGAAGGGCTGACTTTGGCGCTCACATCCATAAGACGCGCCAACAGCCCGTCGCAGAAATTCCGACCGAAGTAAAGCGGAATGGCTGCCAATACCAGAGCTGTAAATCCCGTGGCAAAAATTGTCATGAAACGATTAGAATCCTGCTTCCAGCAGCGGAACAAAAAAACAGCAAGAAATGGTAAAAGCACAACAAGAAGTGGCCAGCCGAAACCTTTGATTACGATCAGCAGCATGAGAATCGGCACCAGCAACAGCGCACGCAGGGCTGATGTGAATGTTTCCGCTTTCCGGGCGGCGACAAGTCCAAGGCAATAGCACGCGAGCGCCATTAAGGATATGCCAATAAAGGTATCGGCGAGCCAGTTATGAAAGAGCCAGTCGGGCGGCCCAAGAAGTTCCCAGAGGATAGCTCCGGTGATGGCCAGGGGGCCTAAAAGCGTAAGGATTACGAGAGTGCCGGTGATAAGACGAGTGAGGAAAAGGCGGCCGTGCTTAACCGGCAGAACAGACAATACCGCCGTAACTCCGCTCGTTTTATCAGAGTACATCTGGATTAGGCCCAAGATATACGAACCGATACCGAAAATAACTGGCGCAGTGATAATAAGGATAATCGTGTATAACGACAGATCCAAAAAATCTTCACTGAAGGTTATAGAAATAATTGCGATAATCAGCACAGCCGAGACGACGATAGCGGCCAGGAAATATACGGCGTTATCGACTATCTGTCTCTTGATTAGTGTGAATAATGCTCTCACAGGTTGTCCTTTATCCGTTGAGAACTCTCCATGCCGGAGCGATCAGTTCCGGCACATCCCATTTGCTGCCGCATTGGTGACAAATGCCGGTATCCGTGCGTCTCTGCTTGCCGCAATTGGCGCAGGTTACCAGCGTGACTTTCGGCCGGGTTAACTTATATGTTATGTATCCGGCCAGGCCGAAGGCGAGGATCCCGAGCGTCCAGAAGCGTCTGGTTTTTTGTGGAAGGCCCACGACGGCGGCATCTTTGCCTACACGCAAGGCGAGCAAGATCGCCAGTGCGATCGAAGGCGATATTAATAAAAGGGCATACATGAATCTTACCGCAATATTTCCACGAGCGTCCCTGCCCTTCATTGCGATGAAGGAATTGGGCAGCAGGAACATTGCCCTGTGGCCCGAAGCGGCTTCGATGCTCCCGGCGGTGAAGTAAGAGGCCAGAGAAAGAATCGGCGGATGAAGATTCTCCAGCAGAAACTTGCCGATAGTGATGGCGGGCGCCCCGGGAGAGCCGAAGAAAACAGCGCTGCTGGAATATGTTCTTCTATTACCTCGACGGACACTTGTCCAGGTTTGATCGCTTTTTATTGGGACCCCATTTGCATCGAACACAGTCAGGGCCAGTGCCGTGCCCTCCTGGCTGACGGCGGCTACGAACAAACCCCGATATTTGTGGTCCTCTTTAAGGGCCATTGGCAGGACCCTGTAAGCCAGCAAATCATCCGGCGTAACGCGTTTGTCGGCAGGAAATAACGTCTCAGGCGCGGGCAAACGCCCAGCCGGCCCGGCGAATTCGAGTGTTTCTTTGTCCAGCAGGTCAATCCGACCCGATTCGTCAAGAACGAGCACATATCGGTCGGAGTCATAATCGGAGTTTCCCTCCCTGATGAGTATATGACCTGCCCTTGAATAGAATGCTTTGTCTTTATGGTTCTGAGATGTCTTAATATCCGGCTGCGACCAATACATATCTAAAACACTGGGATTCTTGCTCAGTATGCCTATATCGACCGGCCGGCGGGGATCGTCTTCTGCCAGTTGCGGGCCTTTGGTGACATTCCTGTTGATCGCGAAAAAACGTCGCAGATTTTTGTCGTACAATATCGGCGTTGAGTCAAAATCTGCAACCACAGAAGTGAACCTGCCGAGCTTCTTATCGGGGATTTCAGAGACCCCTTCCGGGCCGGCGTAGAGTTGAACTTTCTTTCGTTTCACAGTTCCATCCGGCATTCTCTCTTCGCCAGGCCAACGACAGTTTACTTGACCGATTCTTTCATCGAAATACGTCCACGCCGAGTTTTCGCCTTCAGGATCAATATGATAGATTATCGAATTACGTCCTTCCGGGGCTTTGTCGGAGAGATAGTTCGCGATACCAAGGGTCTGCGAGGCTCCGGGATCCATGATATGCGCATGCACACCAGAGTGCCGAAGCACGTTCGGGTTACTCTCAATCTCGGCCGGAACCAGCCCGGAGGGTGTGATGTCCACGGTTCTGTAGTCCATAGGCATGATACCTGCAAGGATGCTCTTGCACACCCATCTCGCCCAGAATAGCGACAGGGATAAAAACACGAGGACGAGAAATCCGGCGGCAAGGACCTGGATGGGATAATTGGGTCGAGATCGCATGAGTATATTCCTAAAGGGATGTTGACATGAACTTGTGCCATGTGCGTATCACACACG
>Ga0265594_1001433_pt1 | contig 18434 bp, 13 predicted proteins | sample saktaG_11_FD_190147 | JGI IMG/M metagenome (GOLD analysis project Ga0265594, IMG submission 190147) | Saline water microbial communities from Sakinaw Lake, British Columbia, Canada - sak_2011_5_24_80m | ecosystem: Environmental > Aquatic > Non-marine Saline and Alkaline > Saline ... | reverse complement strand
CTCATCATCTCCTTGCAAAGAAGAAAATTGTCCATCGGTATGGTCACTGTTGGCGATGTAAGAATCCGATTATTTACCGGGCAACAGAACAATGGTTCCTAGCTATCCCAAAAATTAAAGAACAGATGCTTACCGGAATACGGGAGACCAAATGGTATCCTGACTGGGCTGGTAGTGCACGTTTTTATGATTTTGTACAAGGTGCCCGCGACTGGTGTATCTCACGCCAACGGTACTGGGGAATACCGATACCAGTCTGGCAATGTGCTGCCTGTGGGGAACGAATAGTCTTTGGAACAATGGCTGAGCTCAATGAGAGGGCGGGAACGAATCTCTCTGACCCTCACCGCCCCTATGTGGATGAGATCTCATTTCCCTGCACCTGTGGCGAAACGATGCATCGTGTTGCTGATATCTTTGATGTCTGGTTTGATTCAGCTATGGCATCCTGGGCAACCCTGGGATTTCCACGGGAAAAAGAAGCATTTGAAAAGATGTGGCCTGCCGATTTCATCACTGAAGGTCAGGATCAGACAAGAGGCTGGTTCTATTCCCAGTTAGGTGCCTCCACCATTGCGTTTAACCGCTCTCCCTATAAGCAGGTTCTGATGCATGGATTCGCCCTTGATCATGAAGGCAGGAAGATGAGTAAGAGTCTTGGAAATGTTGTCTCTCCTGAAGAGGTTATTGAGAAGTTTGGTGTTGATGTGCTTCGCCTGTATATCCTCTCTTCAAATGCCCCCTGGGAGGATCTCAAATTTAACTGGGAAAATGTTCTGACAGTTTCACGTTCCATAAATATTCTCTGGAATGTGTACCGGTTCCCTCTTCCCTACATGATAATGGATGACTTTGTCCCGGCTGGTGCAGAAGATGAAAAATGGGATGAGACATATATTATCAGATCTGTTAGAGAGATGCCAGTCGAAGATCGCTGGATACTTTCCCGTATAAACACTCTTGCAAGGCAGGTTACAGCAGATCTGCAGGAATACCAGATGCATAAAGTGACACGAGGGATTCTAAACTTTATTCTAGAGGACTTATCCCGCTGGTATGTGCAGATTGTCCGTCCCCGGATGTGGCTTGAAGATGATGCTCCTGAAAAACAGTATGCCTATGAGACGATGTATTATTGTCAGCGTATACTCAACCGGCTGTTGGCACCATTCACACCTCATCTTGCAGAGGCAATGTATCAGAATGTACGACTCAGAAACGATCCTGTTTCGATTCATATGCAACCCTGGATTGAAGGGAATGCACGGCTAATAGATTCTGAGCTTGAGCAGAAGATGGATGTTGTACGAGCTTTTGATGAAGCTGTTTCAAATGCACGACAGGCAGGAAAGAGAAAATTACGTTGGCCGGTACGTGAGGTTATCGTTCTCTGTCAGACTGACCTCACAGAAAAAGCCATCATAGAACTTAATGCCCTGTGCTGTTCACGGGCAAATGCACGTATCATAACAGTTATCAGAGGTTGCTGGGATAGGATAAGCTGCACTGCAGCTCCTGTTATGAAGGTTATCGGACCCGGATTCGGTCGCAACGGACCTCTTGTGAAAAAACTAATAGAATCAGCAGATGGGCCTGCACTCAGAAAGATACTTACCAAGGAGGGAGAAGCGACCCTGACAGAAGGTGATTCATCCTTTGTTATCACCACAGAACATGTCCAGTTTGAAGATCTGCTCCCCTCTGGTTTTTATGGGGCTGATATGCCTGATGCAATGGTGTATGTGGATGTAGAACTCACTCCTGATATCGAAGCAGAGGGATATACACGTGAGATAATACGCAGACTCCAGGATATGAGAAAACAACTGGATCTCAATGTAGAAGATTACATCACCGTTGATGCCGTTATATCAGAAAGCAGGGTGTACAACCTCATAGACAAGACCTGGCAGGAGTTCATCAGTCAGGAAGTCAGAGCAAAAGAAATGGTGATTCATAGTATGCATACACAACGTCAGGTTGAACAACTCTGGCAATTGGACCGGGACTGGAATATTGAAGGTGTTAGTATTACATTAGGAATATCAGTCATCTAATCCTCTCTTTTTAGAAGATGAACAAGACGAGATTTTCATTATTGCCGAATAATCATATTTCCTGTTATTTTCTTATACCAACATTGATATTGTATCAAAAATCCGGAATATAAAATACCAGAAATATTTCATTCTTTCTTCAGATAAAAGGATGAAACTGGTATTACGAGCATTGGTTGATTTTCATATTCAGGTCGCATTGTCCCTAACGGCAAATCTTCTGTCATCTCAATTATCATATAGCCACTATCCCGGTATATCGGACCTGTTTCTTTTACACCAACAGCTACATGCCCGGGAAATTCAAAGATAGCAACATCATAGCCGTGGTGCAGAAGAATTGCTGCAAGAAGGATGCTTTTATCATCACAATCACCTGCATGAGAAACAATACTCTCAGAGGGATACCTAACCTCAGTAAAAGAAGCATATGTCTCAAGAGATCGTGTAAAAACGGCTGCTATCTCTAAAAATGACGTTATATTATTATCCTGCACCTGAATCATCTGCAATGAATCATGTATTGATGTAATGAGTGACTGGTGATACGGTTCATTGATGAAAGACTCATAGAATCTGCTTTTAATGTCACGAGAATACTCGGGAGGGTCAATGTTATAGAGAACTCCTTTATACGCTGCCTTAGCTCCTAAAAAGAGTGATTGATTAACCGTTACCGACACCGTTTTTAACGATCCACCCATACCAAACTGAATTCTCACCGGTATCTCTGCAGGCTTTGCAGGGTCATTTAGAGGGATTATAGTTGGATAGATAACCGGTGGATGTATCTTTCCAAAATTATTTTGTGCCTGACTAATTCTATCTGCAGAGGTGCAATCAAGGGCTCGTGATTCATGCAATAATTTCTGCGTAATATTGCATAGTGCATCTTCTGCTTCAATACGATCTGCCTCTGCAGGATGAAGCGTTAGTGCATAAACAAAGGCTGACTCTGCCTCATGATAATGGCGTTTCAGAGAGAGGGCATGCCCAAGGTTAATCCAGGTGACCGGATTATCCGGATTGATGGTCAATGATGTGATATATGCCTCTATAGCCTCTTTTCCTTCGTGATTCTTAAGATAGGCAAGACCAAGATTCTCCCAGGCAAGTAAATAAAGTGGGGAAAATAGAACCGCTTTCTGATAATTTTCAATGGCAGCAGTATAATTTTCTCTAAGTGCATATGCAGTTCCAAGATTCAGATAAAATGGGGATGCGTGTTTTTTTTCTACAATTGCCTCTGTAATAGGCTCAATTGCATCAGTATATCTATCCTGGGATATCAGAGAAAGCCCAAGAGCATGTAAGAGATTAGAGTCTTTTTTTGATACATTCAATCCTCCCCGGTATACCTGTTCTGCGCGGATATAGTTACCTGCCTGCATCTCCTGTTCACCAAGAATCATCCATCGATTTGGATTATTAAGAGAGAGATGTTCTGCAGTCGTATAAAGGACAGACCAGTCAGGAGCGTATGCATCAGGTGAGATACCTTTGGTATATGAGAGATCTGCACATGAATCAGATATACACGTCTGACTAAAGAGGGAACAAAGAACCAGAATAAGAATCGTACAATACATCGAACCCGGAAAAATATCAGCTGGTATCAGTAATGAAAAGGGAGGTCTTTGGATATCAACAGGGAGATTGATGCACCATATTTCTGGTACAATACAAATTTTTCCACTGGTTTTTTCGCACATGATGTAGCGGGAGAAGAAAATTTAAAATCTGATCTTTAAAACAGAAATTACAATAATATGACGACAAATCTTTATGGAACATTTACATGAACATTGAACCCGGGTTGCACCACCTACTTGTGGATGATATGGATTTATGGTATCAGATCCGAATCAATCCCAATCGAAAACGGGTGGGGATCTTTATCTTACCTGACAGTTCCACAGAAGTTCGTGTCCCTCCCCACATACAAAAGAAAGATATTGAGAAGTACCTGATATCAATGGGTGCATGGATTAAAGAAACACAAATGCAGGTAATTCAGGATTCCAACGCGAAATTACATGCAGAACCAATTATTCCCTATGATACATCCCTTCCCTATAATGTTCTCTTTGGATTATATGGAAAACCCATTACATATACTATCATCCAGAATCCCAGGAGGAAAACGATAGCCCTTACCGAATCTCAGGGAATTATTCAGGCACTTGTTCCAACAGACTATCATCTGCGAGAAGTTCAGGATTTTATTGTTGAGAACACCCGGTGGATCATCGATACCATCACCTATACCAAAAAAAACATCAGGAACGAGAAGGAAGAGATAGATACCATAGAGATACCAGGCGGCAAATCTCTTCAGTATTGGATCTTCAGGATAGATCTCTTAGATGTATTCCGTTTTATCCTGACAAAGGAAGGAACATGCATTGTATTTGCCCCCCATTTTAGTACTCGCACTGAGATCAGAGAATTTGTACAGGCAAATGTATCACAATACGAATCTCTTCTTCCTCTGGGAACCAAAACGGGCCAGACCTCTCATACTGACATCTCATCTTCACAAATTCATCCATGCACGGATACAACCAGACCTCTTAATACCGATTCAACTTATTCCATCATCAGGGTAAAGGGTCGTGAACATATCTCACTGATTCTTCAAAATTCAGGAAAAATCCAGGTCAGGACACCAAAAAAGTATCATTCAAGAGATATCCAGGCTTTTATAAAAAAACAGAGAGAATGGATTGTACAATCAAGAACATATCTGAATGAATCATACAAAACAAAACCTGAATTATTGGCGAATCCAGATGCTCCATATCGTATCCTCTGTATGGTCCAGGGAATTCCGTTGCCTTATTCCATACTAACCAGTGCCAAAAAAAAGATTTTTTCACTGCAGATACATCCAGATACACGGCTGATTGTCAATACTCCGGTAACCTATGACATAGAGAGAATTGAAAAGTTCATTCATCTCAAATATGACTGGATCCGTAAAAAACAATCATATTTTGAGACAATACCAGTTGTTCCAGAGAGAACCTATTGCCAGGGTGAGACCTTTCATTACCTGGGAACAGAATATTTGTTGCATAGTGAAAAAACGGGTTTTAATGCAGGAGTAGTGATTCAGGGGAATCAACTTATCGTTAGAATACCACAAGAAATCCCTTCTGATATGAATGATTTGTCTGTGAAGCAACTTCTTCTCACCTGGTACCAGGAACAGGCTGAAAAGACTCTTCCCGATTTGGTCAAATTATATACAAAGAAACTTCAACTATCCATGCCTGCACTCCGCTATAACCTGGTCACCAGAAAATGGGGATCCTATAATATCAAAAAACATGAAATAATGTGTAACATCTCTCTTATGATGGCACCAATTCGACTGATTGAATATGTAGCAGCACATGAAGTCTGCCATATCATCCATCATAATCACTCGAAAGCATTTTGGTATGAACTAAAAGGTATCATGCCAGACTATCAGGAAAGAAAAGAAGAACTGAGACGATGGCAGTACTCATACCATCTCTGAATGGTAACAATTTAAGGGTTGAAAATCAGACCTAATGATTTTCACTCATGAAACATTTCAATTATCAGTTACTATCGTATTTAATGCAGATACATTACAGGTTGAATCAGTTACCTTTTTTTATATCTCGTACCAGGCCTTTTTTAAGAAATTGGTAGAAATCAGCATGACGAAAATTGGGTACATCACTGAAATGTAAGGAACAAACATATTTTATAATGCGGTTAAAAAAGAGTTGCACCAATGCATCATATATTTATCTCTCGTATCATTATGAACTTCACAATCAGGTTATACACCTTCCATCTGTTTTGCAGGGCAGAAATTGCAGATGGAAAATAATATATCTTCTTCTTTGTCCCTAATAGGACAGAAAAACTCATTTTTTCGTTTTTCTACGATAAATCCTCCGGGAAACGGTGTTCCAACAGGATGACCTGGTTCTTGAAGGACAAACATGGCAAATCCACTCATAAGATAATAAAAAAGGGTGTTTATAGGATTTCCCAAAAAAAAGTCTGTACCTGATGCATCCTCATTACTGTAGCACCCGGTCTTTAACATTGAACAGTACCGGGTAAAAGAATCTATATCTGTAATTGGCTCATTCATCCTGTTAAATACCCCTGATCGGTACATGCTAAGAAGCCGGTGATACATACCAAAAATCTGGATATCAAAGTAGGGTCGTATTTTTTCCCGGTACGGAAGAGGTAATTTGTCTATTTCACGTTTCATATTTCCTCCAATAATCGAAAGTTCAAACATGGAATATTGAATTGTCTCTTTTGCAATGATTATACCAAGTTCGCCGGTTGTTCTGGCTGTACACATCCAATATATTGCAGTGTCTATTCGAATGTCTGAAGGTAATTCATTCATATCAATATATCAGTTACTTGTATTTTACAGAGTTATACAAACAAGCGCCCATTCATTCTTATTGTAGTATTATCTTTATCAGGCATCATTATTCGTTCCTGCTTGTATATCTCTCATTCCTGCACTACGTTGTACAATCACAGATACGTGATTATGCTATGATATCAAGAAAACTTCATCATATTCCTTTCTGATTAGATATTTGTGGTATGGGTATAAATCAAGTTATTGAAAAAAGTGTTCTGCATATGAATTCATATAACGGTAAAATCAGTTTATAAATCCTGGTTCTAATTCAGATTGATACCATCTTTTAGGTTAAAAGACTTTAGCGTAAGTCACATAGCCTGTTGTTGTTCTGATATTTCTATGCAATTATCAATCCTGATAGTGTTTGATGCAAAAGAGGAGAGAGATCTTTATGATACTAAAATTCCAAGTGATAATTATGTCTACACCCTGTCTGTTGATTATCGATATGCAGAACGATTTTATCTGTGACGATGCTCCCCTGCCGATACCTGGAGCACAAAACATCATTCCAACCGTGAAATCTGTTCTCGATATTTTCCGGGCACACTCTCTTCCCATTTTTCACATCCAGAGAATCCACCGACGGGATGGATCTGATGTCGAGATATCACGAAGGGAGCTCTTTGCAACGACACCGTTTGCAGTCGAAGGGACGCATGGAGCGTGCGTGATAGATGATCTCTGCCCTCTTCCTGATGAATATATCATCAGGAAAACAAGAATGAGTGCTTTTATTCATACGGAACTTGATCTTCTCCTTCGATCACTCGCTATCGATACTATCTATATCACCGGAATTCAGACTCCGAATTGTATCAGAGCAACAGCATTTGATGCATTTGCTTATAATTATCATACAATTCTGATTGAGGATGCAATTACAGCTAAAAATGAGGATATTCATCATGCAAATATCATTGATATGACCGCTATCGGTATCAGGGTTTTACAATACGCTGATATTATGAATGAACTTAAAAATTGATGAAATATTTTTTTTTCATCCTTTCGTGGACATTCCTCTGCAATCATATGCATTCCGTACATACCCCCGGTTCTCATATGCAGAGAAGTGGTACCACCCAGAATGTAATTTTTTTTGAGGTATTCTTCTTGTTTTTTAGCTATTTCAGTGTCTTCAGGAGTTCATAGAAAATATTTCATCCCATCATCAGGAAGCTGGAAAAAATTATGCTGTGAAAGAGGCAGTCCACCAAGGGCTTTTAACCTGTGTATCTGCAAGCATTTCACGCCATGCCTCATCTGTGAGACGATCAGCCATTGGCTGTTTAAATTCATAATAGCTCATGACCGGTCCGGCACCAACAATAGTCCTGCCATCAGGAACAGGGTATGCTACCACAATCAGATCAACATATCCGACTCCTTCCTCAAGAACCTGAAGAGAATTCCCATCAGTATGTACATCAGCAACAATGGTAGTCCACTTTGTCTTTTCGTCTACATCTCCTACAACACTCTCAATAGTATCTCCAAATGCATTAATAAAGTCATAATCCTCTGAAGAAAGTGTCGAATTTGCAAGTTCACGGGTTGATATATCAACGAGGTGCAACAGGATCTCTTCAAGATGTATCAACCGTTCCTGTGCAGCATCATCCAGCACATCCAGCGATGCAAGACCAGTTCGAGTCATCTTTGTCAGATAATATAAACGATTATACAATTCAGGATTTGGTTCAACATATCCCACAACTGGTTTTGGTTCCTCGATGGATGGTGCTACTGCTGTGCATCGCATCGTGTAACTCTGCTTGGCATAGAGAATAGTGTCATGGCGAAGTTCAGTCCATGATGCAAGTGCTGTAGATATACTCTTATCGAGCCATGCATCATTCTGCATAAAAGCAGGATACCCGGCTTGTGGTTTCTCCAGCAGTGGAATTAGAGAATACAACCAACTCCAGTAGAGGTTTTTCTGCCACTCTGCCTGGCTAAATGAATTAATCTCACCTGAAAGCATATTACATTGTTCCTGATATCGTTCATATGCTGCATTCTTTGACCCTGATATGAGATCTGTAGCACGGGAAGATCCAAGAAGTGCCATTACATCAAGGCCCAGGGGAAATCCCCTGATAGTGCCAACACGGGTAAATGGAGAACCAGTACCGGTAAAAAACCCGGTGTAAGGTCCGGTTAGTTGTGAGAAGAAATAGGAATCAGGTATAAATCTCTGCCCCATCAATCTAAATCCCTTTGTCGCTTCAAGACAACTATCTGCGTCTTCTTTGGTAAAGGGAGGATCAATAGCGCAATCACCAGTTCCTCCATAAATTCGGGGGGAGGGGAACTCAGCTAATTTGATTTTCATATCAGAATATTGTTGCTCATTTAACTGATCCGGATGAAAAGAATCGTTAAAAACGGCATCTATTGCAGCAAGATATTCATATGGTCCAAGATCATCTGATGTTCCTACAAAAAATGATGTCACGTTGTAGATGCGATCCCATCGGTTCATTAAAGTTGGATCTTTATTCAGTATCTCTGATATCAGGGAAGCTCCATAAGTCTGAATCCTGGCATCAGCGTTTGTCACCAACCCATCATCTCCTCCCTTGAGAAGAAAACTCATTCTTCCATACCACATCATCGCTGTAAAGTAGTTCTTCAGCTTCTCAGACTGCGTATAATGACCCCTGGGGACATATTGGGAATAATCTTCAGGATAATGAAATACCGGTGAATCAGAGTAGCCATTATGACTCCTGATACGTGATATCTCAGCATTGACATCATCCAGAACAATAGCCGGGATATCATACACATATTGTTTTGCATCTTCTTGTGTGAATAATCCTAAAGCAGCGTCATCCCCCTCAAATGAGAGAGGTTCAGATACTGTATCCCCCATAGCAATTTGATCTGAATCTGGTTTGAGCATTTCAAGACCAATAGAAAGGAATGCAATATTTCTCCGTGCAGCTTCTCGTACTTCTCCCTGATTATTCTCATAATCAGAGAGACTCCCGCTGAGAAGACCACTGCTTAGTAACCATATCTGGTCATAGAGTTCACGTTCTTCTAGATCACGAAGTGTCTTATCAAACTGAATATGATAGAGGTGTAAAAGACTATCTGATGTGACAAAGATGGGAACTCCAGAATTTTTAAGGGTTTTATAAGGGGCAATAATATCCTGTTCATGGAGATAAAACGGGTTTTTTATAACAGTAAACCCATTTTCGGATACTTTAACTATCGCTTCAGATGAAATAGAGAGTGCGGATTGAACCTCCTTTAGATTTACCAGTGTTTCATATGGATATGGCAGTGTCTGGTCTGGAATTTTTAAAACAACATTAACAGGTTCATACGGGATTTGGTTGTTAAACACCTGGTTCATCTCTCCTTTTGGTATATCAGTCTGTTGTGGTCCCGCAACACATCCGGAAATAAGTACGGTAATCAGAATAAAAATTATTGCAAGAAACCAGCTATTTTTTCTTCCCTTCATGGGAGAGTATTAGTTTTTAATATCTAATATTTTCCCCCTCACTCTATCCATACCATCAAATGTACCTGTCAGCACGATTAACCAATTAAAAAAACGTTCCCCTATAGTACTCCAATTTAGGATAGTGCATTGTATTTTTATGCACGGAATCATACTATATTCATGAAAAAGTTACTAAAATCCTTTATTTCTCATAATAAATCAGGAATACGAAGTGATATCTGTGTCTGATACAATGAATCTCATAGTCATTGCAGGAATAGAGGCTGCATCCCAAATTATTGAGATCCTTGCAGTCATCATCATCCTTGGTGCAGTTGCATATGGGACTTGTCGGTATCTGTGGTCCTCTTTCATCGTAAAATCAGATCCGGCTCTGCGATACACTAAATATAAACAGGGTCTTGGAAAATCACTTCTCTTAGGACTGGAAATTCTGGTTGCTGCTGATGTTATCAGGACAGTGGCACTTGAACAGACCATTGAGAGCATCATATCTCTTGGTCTTCTTGTCGTTATCAGAACTTTCCTCAGCTGGGCACTTGTGGTAGAGATTGAAGGGCGATGGCCCTGGCAGGAGCGAAAAGAACAGGGTGGTATTGTAAAAGAGAGGAATAACGGCATTAATTACACAGAATGAAATCTCGTTTCCTATCCTTTTCTCTCTAATAAAAAGATATCCTAATTTTCGATGAAATACAATTCTTTATAGTAATTCCACTATCAAATAATTCCAGGGATTTCCAGAACGGAAAAAAAATTAAACAATTGATTGTAAGTAAAAATACAGTAAAATGAATAATGTGCCAAATTATCTAAAACTGCAACGAAAATTATTTTAGGCAGCATATGCCGGTTTTTAATCATAAATGAAATTAGTAAAGTTTCTTTTCTCTCCATTCAAAAGAGAAAACCTAATGGTATGACATATCATAAATTTGACTACATATGATCTCTGTTTCTTCTTTTCCTGTAATACATCATACTTCTCCGGTAGTACTTGTACATGGTTGGCGTTCGGGCCCCTGGATCTTTAAAAGGCTATCAAAAGACTTCATTCAGCAGGAATTGAGACATGGATATTTGACTATTCCCGAGAGTCACATAAAAACCCGGTAGAACTTGCCCCTACGCTTTCCCAGTATATTCAAAACATGCGAGAAGAGACAGGGTATGAAGGATCTATTGATCTTATCTCTCATTCTATGGGAGCAATGCTCTCACGTTATTATTGCGAAGTAAGCAACAGAAGTGAAGGAGAACATCGTATAGGAAAATGGATTGGCATTGCACCAGTGAATCACGGTGCTCCGGTAGCAGATATCTTTGTACGTGCCCGGGAAGAACAGTATACCTATTGCTGCCAATACCCGGTACTGCCACCTGATATAAAAGAATGTATGCAGGATGGTGCAATTGTCGGAAACATGCCCAATGGACCCCATGTACTGGAAATGCGGAAAGCGGGACTTTGTTCACAGGTTCAATATTATGTCATTGCAGGTCATAACCCGACACAGGAATACCGGTTCTGGCCCACGTTTGCCGGACAGACTATTGCTACTGTACAGGGAAGATATGTTCTTACGTATAATGGAGATGGAATGGTTCCAAATGAACATTCTTTTCTTGAAGGCCACCCGTTTATTCTCTTATCTGCAAATCAGAAAGGAGATCTGCCTCCTGAGCTTTTCAATCATAATGGACTTGTCCGTTGTCCCGCAGTTTTTGATGAGATCCTGAATATACTGATATCATAATGGATACGGATATTCTTTTTTTAACTGTCACTGGAAATTTTTCCTAATTTGAGAGCTATCAAAAACATTAGATAAAGTTATCAGACATCCATTCGTATCAGGGCTAATTCTAGTGTCCGGATACATAATTTCATCAGGATTGAAAGGTATTCATGATGAACAAAGAAGATACTTTGTTTAATTTCTTTAAAATGCAAAAAATCTATTTAAATTATCTTTTTTTTTAATTCTATTCTGAATTTATTTGAACTTTTGTACTTTCTCCTTAAAGAGATAATCAAAAATTTTATATTGGTAACGAGTCACCTTACAATACACAATGTGACAGTGCTGTTATTCATTCAATGAGACGGTATAGATTGGATAATTACCTGGAAAATAAATTTTAAAAAAAAAGATGCAATATGATGGACATATCTCAAAAAATTAAGATGATTGAGATGGAGACCGGAAAACTCTCGCCCGTCCAGAAGATCCTATTAGGAACGGATGGATCAGTAACAAATCTCCTTGAAGTTGTCACAGGAAATGCGGTTACAATAAACACACGTATTCAGAAAGTAATCCCTGCAGATGCTACCATTGCAACAGAACTAGAGATTAAGAAGGGCGATTGCGTAAATTACCGGGTTGTCGAGATAAAAAATCAGAACTCTCCTGAAGTACTCATCTATGCAGTATCGTATACTCCGATAGATCGTCTCTCTTTAGATATCAGACAGGATTTGATGCAGGCAGATATACCTATCGGTCGTATCCTAAAGGAACATCATCTGGAGACACGTCGTGAAATTACCGATGCATATGTTCGTGCTGCAGATCCAAATCTTAGTGAAGTTTTTAACATTTTTAAGCAGGAAACTCTCTTAAGCAGACAATATAGGATATTCCATCAGGATAAACCTCTGATTTCTATTCAGGAAACATTTCCGTATAATCGGTTTCTTGATGAAAAAAGGATTCTCATCGAGGCTCCATCACGTCTTCATCTGGGTCTATTAGATATGCATGGAGATCTCGGGAGAGTTGACGGGGGAATTGGAATCACATTACAGGATCCAAAGACACTCCTTGAAGTCAGGATGCATCCTACCGTTGAGGTACGAGGTGATGACCCGGGTTCTGTTGCAGTTGTCAGGAATGTTGCAACCAGCCTGTTACATCGGTTAGGAATTGATAATGGAGCAAATATTACCATTAGATCATCATATTCACGCCATGTTGGTCTTGGGAGTGGTACCAGTCTTGCTCTCTCAACTGCATATGCATTATGCAGATTATATGACAGAAATATTCCAATCCGGGATCTCTCAGGAACTGTTGGCAGGGGTGGAACATCAGGTATCGGAACTGCAGCTTTTGAGTTAGGTGGATTTATCATTGATGGAGGACACAGTTTTGGAAAAACTGGTGAAAAAAATACATTTAGTCCTTCTTCTGCCTGCCAGGGAATTCATCCGGCTCCGGTTACCGTTCACCATAAGTTCCCTGAAAACTGGAATATTCTTGTGGTTATTCCCTCTGTTCCACCAGGGGCAAATGGTTCAGAAGAGCAGGATATTTTTAACCGACATTGCCCGGTCCCACTCTCTGAAGTCAGAGAGATTTGTCATGAGGTGTTAATGCGAATGCTCCCGGCAGTTGCTGATAATGATATAGAACAGTTTGGAAAATCGGTAAATTCGTTGCAGACCCTGGGATTTAAAAAAGTTGAACTGGCTCTGCAACCTGATTATTATCCCGGACTTCTCGAGGAGATGCGCCTTTCAGGAGCTGTTGGCGCAGGAATGAGTTCATTTGGTCCAGCACTCTATGCCATTTCAGATACCGGAATGAATGATACTATCCAGGCATCCCAAAAATATTTGGATCAATATCGTGGAGGAGAGATAATCCTGACATCTGCACGAAATTACGGGGCATCTTTCAGAAATGCCTGAATGCTGTACTGACACGATAATAGAGGAAATTACATGGATACTAAAAAGAGACTCGTAATCAAATCACCAGACATTTCACAACTTCTTGCTGATGTTTTAGAGGGGCATCGTCTAATGAAAGATGAAGCCCTTATTCTTTTACAATCACGAAACAGGGATATGATGCAGGTACTAGCGGCTGCAGATCTCATGAGAGAGCAGCGGGTCGGAGACCGGGTAACGTATGTTAAAAACCATAATATCAATGTAACGAATTTTTGCATTAATTCATGTGGTTTCTGTGGTTTTTGTCGGAAAGAAAAAGATGATGATCTCTATACCCATTCTTTACCATTTATCGATGGAAAAGTGAGAGAAGCTCTGACACATGATATCACTGAGATCTGCACCGTAAGCGGACTTCATCCGGATTTTACCGGACAGTCATATATCGATATCATTAACACCATTCATAAAGCTGCTCCAGACATTCATATCCATGCCAGTAATCCAATGGAAGTGGCATATGGAGCAGAAAAAAGTGGAATTGCAACAACAGATCTGCTGGCCATGATGAAAGATGCAGGTCTTGGAACGCTCTGTGGAACTGCAGCTGAGATCCTTGTTGATGATATCCGTGATAAAATATGCCCTCAAAAGATAGATTCAAAGACCTGGGAGAGGATTATTAGAGAGTCACATCATCAGGGAATCAGGTCAACAGCTACCATTATGTATGGACATATTGAGTCGCCTGAGGATCAAATACAGCATTTACAGATAATCAGGGACATTCAGGACGATACGAAAGGATTTACAGAATTTGTTCCTCTATCCTATGTCCATTATAATTCTCCTCTCTATCTGCAGGGAAAAGCACGTCCCGGTGCAACAGGATCAGAAGATCTCCTAATGTATGCAGTCAGCCGTCTTTTCCTTGATAATATCGATAATCTCCAGGCATCCTGGGTAAAAATGGGAACAAAAATGGCTCAGTTGTGCCTGTTAGCCGGTGCAAACGACCTCAGTGGAACCATGTATGAAGAGTCGATCTCGAAAAAAGCAGGAGCTATGAATACGGATTATCTTGATCCATCTGAAATGAAACGAATAACAGAAGATATTTCCCGGACACTGTACCAGCGTACGACACTTTATGAGATTGTGAAAAAGGAATGAACTGTAATGATACATCAGTTTCTGCTGGTTCAACACAGGATTGGAACTGATTATTCCTGATTTATATATCCATTAAATTAGGGGTACATATCAGACCTGTTGAGAGTGCGGTACAACCATAAGAAAAACCCCTATTTCTTTTCTTGTTATTTTTCATGTCGATGTCGGTGATGAATGTCAGGTGTATGAGAGTGATCATGTGTTATCTGCTCATGTATATGGGGGTGAGTATGATCAATTTGGGAATTTGTTGACTCTACATTCTCATGATGATGAATATGATGCTTTTCCGGGTGGAGATGTCGGTGTTCATGAGTGACAGAATTATGTGTATGTGGGTGAAGATGGTGTTCAGAGAGAATCAGCCATATTGCAGCTATCATTAAGAGGAAGGAAAAAATAAAGAGAATATCAGGCATTTCTGGAAAAAGCATAAAAGAGAAGATCGTTCCAATGACCGGAGCAGTAGCAAAGATACTTCCTGACCGTGCAGCTCCTATTCCCCTCAGTGCATAGATAAAGAACACAATAGAGAGTCCATACCCAAAAAATCCAAGAAACAAAGCATAACAAATCAAAGCCAATGAAGGAATTGATTCACCAATACCTAATGCAATACAAAAAGAGATACATCCAGCCCCTATACCTTTAATAAATACTATCATAAGCGGATCTTTGGCAGCAATTTGTGTTGTCAGATTGTTATCCAGACCCCAGAAGAAACAGGCTGCAATTACCGCTAACGCACCTAAAGATAAGACCATAATTCCTTCTGGATCAAATGAGAGAAGGATTCCTGCAATAACTATCAGAATGATGGCTGCAATCAGATTCTTCCCTTTCTGTTCATGGAAAAAAATGAACGCAATTCCTGCAGTCATTACCAGTTCACAGTTTAACAATAATGAAGCGGTGGCAGCCGGGATATACGATAATCCAATCATGAGGAGGATAGGACCACATACTCCTCCTGCAATGACTGCACCACAGATCCAGGGAATATCCGGCCTTGTAAGTGGGGCTTCAGAATGATACTGTGCAGGGACTGTCATCGTTCGAATAACCATATACAGCGCCAGTCCGGCTCCGCATCCAAGATAAAGCAGACCCGCGAGCATTACCGGCCCGGTAGTAGCGAGGAGCAGTTTTGCAAGTGGTGCAGTTGCACCAAAGAGGCTTGCTGCGAGGAGGACAGCATATACCGGATGCTGGTCAATATGAAGCATATGAGGGTGTTGCACGAATTTCATTTATTAATACAATCAGGAAATTCACGGTGAGAATAAAGGATATCACGCTGTGAATTGATAATATAGTGCTCATAAAAACCGATTGTGCAATAGCCTCCTTAATCAGTATAACCAAATTGCGATATTATTCAGGTTGATAGATGTAATCTTCCCAGGTCTGTTTTATCAAAATCTTTATTGAAACTTTCTATCTTTTAGCTACTGAATATTGGTATGCATCGTCATAATCAAGATTATATTTATGAATGGTTTCAACGAGAATATTTACTTCCGAAAGGTGAAGAGACAGTATGCCTACTCCGTTACTGACAATATCTACAGATAAAAAGGTCTGGTACTTCTCGATTATTTTGTTCCGTGCAAATACAATCCCTATACTATTGAGACAGAAATCAGTTACCCATAGGTTTCTGCAATCTGTTTTTTCAAAAAAATCTGTTATGCAGGAAGCTTTCTCCTGATCAAGCAGATATTCCAAAAAAATATTCTATCAATCAGATACATCTTCTTCTCGCCATTTTAGAATCTGATGTTGGAGATCTACTGAAGTATATGTCTCTTTTAACTCTTTGAGGACTCCATATGAAGCTGACTTAAATTTCACTTTATCCTCATTTCTTTTCTGTTCATTAATTATAGTATCTATATAGTGGAGAACCTTCTCTTGAAGGTCTGGAGAAAGAGATTGTATTCTTTTTTCAATAATCGCAAGAGAATCCATCTATGATTATAATTATCAACTTTCTGGAAATATAAACATTGACCTGGAACACTCAATAGGGCCATTCAATATTGATCTTGTAAAAGATTCATTTCGATTGTAAGCCGAAAGAATCGTTGACTAATTCAATCCCTAGATACAATTATGGTATGTTGTAAATTACGTTAGAATAATGATTTCAAACTGAAGGAAGAGTCACCATCCACTTAAGAATCTAGCAGATATTGTCAAACTTTGATTCTAAAAACATATGCAGCTAACCACGATCGAATAGAGAATCGCATGGCAAATTATTGAGCACTGTGACCGAGGCCTTCCCGACATAAATCTTCAGCTCCGTGTATTTCTCCCAGGTCTCCGATGAGATATACTCCTTCCATGGCACCGAAATTCGGCGCTGGCCAAGAAAAAAGATGTCGAATGACCGACAATCGTTGATCCGGTCAAGACAAATTTTACCACATTCTTATGCATGGTAGCTTTTTCCTCAGTCACCCCCAGCGGAGGTCAATCTCCAAAAACCAGAGTTTTCATTTCTCACACCACTCCCGGAGCTCTGGAAAACCCCTTTTTTTCAGATAATCCCGCTCGGCATGCATATCGTTGAAAGTTGAGGAAATGAAGACCGAGACTGTTTCCCATTTGACCGGGTGAGTGGGTAAGGCTTTGAAGAAGAGGTGGGAGGGAGTATGATAATAGTTGTGAAATTGAATTGGAAGAGGGGGCCAATAAATTCTTACTTTCTTTTTAAAAAACTCCTAACCCCCTGAGGTAACCCCCTTTTTTTATCAATAATTATCTATTCAACTTTGGAAGATTCTAATATCATCTCTGATTTATTTATCTCCCATAGTTTATGCCAGATTTCATAATTTGCATTATCTTCAATCTCATGGGACAAACCAGTTTCACCACTCCCAAAATTTTCTAAATAATGAAAAAAAGAACTTATATCCCCATTTCTCTCTAAAAATATATTTAATTCCTCTTTTTTATTTTCATTATTTTTAAAAATTAGATGGGCTAATTCTCCAGACCTTCCAGCAAGATAAATATAGGAATAAAAGGTATCACGATAATCCTTAAATTTGATAGGATCATTTTCCCGAAGATATTGAGCAGTTTTAGGCCACGGTTGTTGATACAAATATGCCTTTTTAATACATGAACGGGCATAATTTGCAAGTGCATCAGCAAGTGAATATCCAACTTCAAATCGTTCATTATCAGAAAGAATAAGGAGATACGCTCCAATCAGATCATAATCGCCAAGCAGGGCATACATCCCTTCACTCGCAATCTTCTCTTAATAAACCGTGGATTTTGGAGCAGTTCTGACAACTCCTTCCACTTCCCGGCAGCAGCCAGTTCAGCAGGCAGGTGTCTGAGTGCATATCCTGATAATGGTCCTTCAGCCTTTGTCTCATCCAGACAGAAGACCGCGATCCGTTCCCTTCCTTTCAGGGGATCAACTGCATACTCCCCCGCCGGATAACTCCCGTCCTCATCTTTTAGTGTCAGCCAGTCGACGATCGTTTTATGAAACGGTACGACCACCGGGATTCGAGGTCTTCTTGTCGAATAACAAGGAGGGATTGCTCCCTCCCCATCTTCCAAGAACTATAC
>Ga0265594_1001432_pt1 | contig 18449 bp, 15 predicted proteins | sample saktaG_11_FD_190147 | JGI IMG/M metagenome (GOLD analysis project Ga0265594, IMG submission 190147) | Saline water microbial communities from Sakinaw Lake, British Columbia, Canada - sak_2011_5_24_80m | ecosystem: Environmental > Aquatic > Non-marine Saline and Alkaline > Saline ... | reverse complement strand
GTTCGATTCACGAATGGAATCGATTTTACCTTCCCCAGCTTTGAGCTGGAACCAGGCAAATGCTGCTTAGTAGTTAAGAATGCTGTCGCATTTGAGTTTAAGTACGGCCCCGACTTACCCGTAGCGGGCCAGTACACCGGTTCGCTGGCCAATGATGGAGAGAGGATTGAGTTGGTAGATGCAATTGGTAAAATGGTACAGAACTTCAAATATGAAGACAACTGGTACGATGCAACCGATGGCCAGGGATACTCTCTGGTAAGTGTGAATCCGGCTCTGGCCGATTCAGAGCAATGGTCGCAGAAGAATGCCTGGCGTGCGAGTGCATACATAGGCGGCTCCCCCGGCGAAATTGAAACAGACGGTAAATAACTGAATTGTATTTGTCCTTTTGGGGCACCATTGAGCCTGGTAGTATGGGTGAACACGATGGAACGATTAATGGAGTTCCCTCTGACAACCGACAAGCGATCAGGTTATGGAAGCGTTGTAATTCGATAGTATACGGATTACTGAACAAAATGGTAAATACCAGATAAGGAGGTAGAAATCATGTATTGGAACAAATAGAAGTATGGAATCTCACTGAAATACCGGACAATCATCATCACGTTAGCACTGACTTGTGCCGCGTTGGCTGCGGATTGGCCTCAGTATCTTGGGCCCAACAGAAACAGTACATCAGACCAAAAAGGGCTGTTACGCTCCTGGCCTGAGAGTGGGCCGGAAGTTCTATGGACCGTTACTGTTGGCAAAGGATTTGGCGGACCGGTAATCAAAGATGGTAAAGTCTATTTACTCGACAGAGATGACAAGGTTGGTGATAATCTTCGGTGTTTTGACCTTTCCAATGGTAAGGAACTCTGGAATTTTGCATACGATGCTCCCGGGCGTGTTATGTTTCCCGGCTCGCGAAGCGTACCGATCATGGAAGGCAATAATGTTTATTCATGCGGCCATAACGGCGACCTTTATTGCATAGATATAAACACACACAAGCCCGTCTGGAATAAAAATGTTTGGACGGATTTTGGCGGTAATCGTCTTCCGATATGGGCTATTACTCAGTGCCCTCTTATTTACAATGATTTGCTTATTTTAGCATCCCAGGCTCCTGAGGCTGGTGTGGTTGCATATAATAAACTCACAGGTGATGTTGTCTGGAAAACACCCAATCTTGGCAATGAATCATATGCCAGTCCTTCAGTTGTAAAAATAGATGGAGAAGACCATGTTGTAATGGTTATTTCGTCTACTAATCCTTTTGGAAATCGAGAATTGCCTCAAACTCTGGGTAATGTTGTTGGAATAGAACCCCTTACGGGAAAAATCCTTTGGGAGTACAAGCAGTGGAAATGTCATATTTCAGTACCGAGTGCTGTTGATGCCGGTGACAACAAAGTGCTTGTTGTTGGTGGATACGAACTCGGCGCAACTATGATAAAGGTCGAGAAAAAGGCAGATGGCAGCTACGGCTCAACTGAACTTTTCACAACCGAAGAATTTGGCGATCAAACAAAACCGCCGATATTACATAACGGCTATTTCTACGCTCAGTACGGAACCAACAGTCGGCGTGACGGCCTGGTGTGTATGGATTTAGATGGCAAAGTTAAGTGGAAAACAGGACGTTCAACTAATTTTAATAAGGGCAGTATGATTCTGGCCGACGGCTTGATTCTGGCTACTGACGGTGCGATGACCTTGTATCTTATAGAGCCTGATCCATCCGGATTTAAGCCACTTGCATCGGCAGAGGTGCTTGCAGAAGCAGGAACAGACAGTGAAGGTATAGCTTTAAGAGTTGGAGGTAGAACCCAAAACTGGGCACCGATGGCACTTTCCGATGGCAAGCTGCTGATAAGAGACCAGAAGCGGATGAAATGCGTAGTCATTAAGTGATTTTACTTACCGAGTAGTTTTTTTTCATCGAAGGGCTTTTGCCAATTAATGTTTAGTTTGAGCTTGTCGCCGTGTACTTAGAGTCTGCTGTTAAGTAATTTCTGCAGCCTCTCGAACTCGCCCGATTTCATGTGGTAACTGTGCCCCGTGTCGGGAAACCGGCCTTTTTCTACTTCGTCGGCATAGGCGTTAAATGCCTTAATTGTATGCTCGGCCAAATTATCGTAGCTCTTTGCGAATTTTGGACTCGGCCCCTGTGTCAGCCCTAAAATATCGGGTGCAATCAAAATTTGTCCGTCACAGTCCGGTCCCGAACCGCAGCTTATCACCGGCACTTCGAATCGTTTGGTAATTATCCCGGCCACTTCGGCAGCGGTCCCTTCGATCAGCAGCGAGCTGGCGCCGTTGTTTATCATCTGCTCGGCAAGACTTATCAGCTCGGCGGCCATCTCAGACGTAGTAGCTTCGGCCTTGAATCGTCCGATCTTGCTGATGCTTTGCGGCCTTATGCCGATGTGAGCCATCACGGCTATCCCGGCGTCACTTATTGCTTTGATTACATCCAGGTACGGGCTGGTCGCCTCGATTTTTACCATTTGTGCCCCTGCCTGGCTGACGAACCGGCCGGCGTTTTTTATCGCCTCTGTTTTTCCGACCTGATAAGACAAAAACGGCATATCGGCTACCAGAAAAACGTTTGGAGCCCCTCGCCGGACGGCCGCGGTGATAGTAACCATGAAATCCATCGTTGCCGGCAGGGTTGTGTCGAATCCCAGCACGGCCTGAGCGGCCGAGTCGCCGACAAGTATCATCTGAACGCTGGTTTGAGATATAAGACTCGCCGTATTGTAGTCATAACAGCTTATCGCAGCGATTTTCCGGTTCTGCCGCTTGGCTGCAAGTAGCTCTGAGATAGTAATCCGGGTATTCATAATCATTCCTTCAGGTATATATGTGCCAAAGAAATAACAGACAGATAGTTAAAATATTGGAACAAAGTAAATTTATCAAGCGTAATCTAATTGGAATATTTGGGTGGATATGGATATTTTCCTGAAAAAACAATAATTATTTTGGTTTTTTAAATTTAATTCTTGAAGAATGTTAAATAAAGTGTAGCTTTTATTTAGATTTTTCACTTTTTCTTTAAAGAAAATTTTGGTATCTACTCGATAAAATAGTTAAGGAAGATTAAAACCAAATAAAAGGAGTTTTTGGGGCGCGCTATTATCAGCTTTTCATCACCCTCCTCCGAAGCCAGATTCTGTTTTACTAGGATCTGGCTTTTTTATTGACTACTTATTTAGAATGGGCAATATATAAATGCCTACATACGCCAAGATGGGGGCTATGTATAACGTAGGGGTGTACTTATAGTACTTTTATTCAATATGTGATACCAAAGAGTTTAATTCTTCTGGAGCTTCGTGTGAGAAGAAATAAATTGTACATGAATTTCAAAGCGCAAATTTCTTCACTTTTGTATTACATTCACGGCTTTAAATCACCAACTATGTAATAAAAAACACCCACAGTAATAATCTGCTGTGACAAACCCAATTTTATTCAAATAAAAAAAGATTAAAAATTATTTAAAAATAATATTGCATATAAGTGCATATAGTGATATAATGCTGCATAATAGGAAAGAATTTGCATTATGCAGTTGATGTCGATAGAAGATTTGGCGGTATATCTGGGCGATTCGAAACGCACAATTTACAAGTACATCGCCAGTGGGGATTGTCCACCTTATATGCGGATAAGCGCTAAAAATATAAAGTTTGACCGGGCGGAAGTAGACGCATGGCTGGAATCAAAGAAGGTATATCCTATTTCTGGAGGTGAAAAAATGAATGATCTTAAAATAGTTAATGCTAAGGAAATGATCAAGAATGCGATCCAGAGGAACAAACTGCCCTGGACACCGCGTGCACGGGCCGTATTAAAACTAGCAGAAAAACAGGCTCGCAAGGATGGATTTGACCTTGTGGGTACTGAGCACGTGGTGTATGGGATCGTGTCCGTGAAAGACTGCCTTGGCGCAGCAATTCTCAACAATCTCGGCGCTGACGCAGCCAGATGCATTAGCCTATACGAGAAGTTGTGCAAACCATCAGGGCAAAATGGTGCTGTTAAAGCTGAACTCTCCGATGATATTCAAAATGTCGTTAAATGCGCCTATGAGCAATCCAACGAATGGGGTCATAAGTACATAGGGGCAGAACATCTGCTTGTCGGAATACTTCTTGCCGGTGAAGGAGCGGGATTCGAAATATTAACGGATCTTGGTGTCACTCTGGAAAAAGTACGTGCCGAGGCGGCAAAGCTGATCGTCTACAAAACAAAAACAGACCAGTAACAGTTCTGTTTTATATTCGGCAGGTTGTTCTGTCCAATGTGCCGGGAAGCTACACTTTCTTACGTGCGATAACAATCCGATCGTTGTTTTGGAAGTCTTTTTCGAGTTTGATTTCAACGAACGCGTCGGTTTGTTCGAACAGCTCTTTGACGGCGGGACCCTGGGCATAACCAATTTCCAGCATTAACGCTGCACCGGGCTTTAAGAACTCGTCCACTTTCTTTATGATCCTGCGATAGACATCCATACCATCGGCTCCCGCGAGCAGGGCCGAGACCGGTTCATAGTCTTTCACGTTTTTGTCAAGCTTCTCATACTCGGCGGTACTTACATAAGGAGGATTGCAGACGATCAAATCGAACTGGTTCACGTCCAATTGTTTGATTATAGGCTCGAATAAATCGCCGCACAGAAGCCGAACGTGTTCTGTGAGCCTATGCTTCTCAACGTTCCGAGCGGCGACTTTGAGGGCGGCGGAGGATATATCCGTTGCTGTCACGTTAGCTTCCGGGCAGTTTTTCGCGATTGCAACAGCGATACAGCCGCTGCCGGTACACAAATCGCAGACGTATTGAACGCCGGAGCGTGATCGCAGAAATTCAATCGCCCGCTGTACGAGCAGCTCGGTTTCAGGCCTGGGGATCAGGCAGTCAGCGGTTATGTCAAGCTCCAGCGAATAAAACTCGGTTTTTCCGATAAGGTAAGCAACCGGCTCATGCAGGCCGGCACGTTTTACCAGGCCGTGCAGCATGTCTAATTGCTGCTGAGGTACCTGCTGGTCGAATTGCGTATACAAATCGATCCGCTTAAGACCCAATGCGTGAGAGAGAAGCAGCTCAGCGCTTAGTCTTGGAGAATCAACGCCCTTGTTCGTAAGATATTCGGTAGTCCAATTCAAGAGCTTTTGTATCGTCCAAATATTCATGACGTTATTGAACAAAAATATTTAGCCCCACGTTTAACGTGGGGTTTAAGAATGACACAATTATATGTTCTTTTCAAATATAGACCTTGTCCATCATTCTTGGGAACGGGATGCACTGGCGGATATGCTTTTGTCCCGTGATCCATGCGACGGTCCTTTCGACGCCGAGTCCGAAGCCGCCGTGCGGCACCGAGCCGTACTTTCGCAGGTCAAGATACCAGTCGTAATTTTCTTTCTTGAGGCCCTGTTCGTTGATACGTGCAACCAGCCGATCATAGTCATCTTCTCTGATCGAGCCTCCAATGATTTCACCGAAACCTTCCGGCGCGAGGCAATCGAAGTTCAACACTACGTCCTCGTTGTCCCTATCGGTCTTCATATAAAAAGCCTTGGCTAGCTTCGGATAGTGCGTGACAAATATCGGCTTATCGTGCATTTGCGAGATGATGGTCTCATCCGAGCCGCCGAGGTCTTTGCCCCAGCGAAAATCGGCCGCCAACTGGGCGTGCCTGGGGTTATTCTCGATTTTCGTATCGACTTCGGCAAGCTCGGAGCGCAGCTCGATAAGCTCGGCGGCGTTCTTGTCCCGCTTCCACTGTTTTATCTGGCCTTTCTGCTCTTCTTCGAGCAGGGTGATTCTGCTTTCGATTTGCTGCTTTTGATTCTTGAACTCATCCAACTGCCCGGCGAGAAAATCCTTCGCCCTTTGACTTGTCAATATCTCACTGGCCTCGGTATAAGTGAGTCGATAGAAGGGCGGCTTGATCTTTTCCAGTGCCGGGATATCGGCGCCGATGGTTTCGAGCTGGCTTTTATTATCCTGCAGGACCCGGGCGACTATAGCGGACACAAAATTCTCCGCCAGTTCCAGTAGCCCGTCCAGCTCAATAAAAGCGACCTCCGGCTCGACCATCCAGAACTCGGTCAGATGCCTGCGGGTCTTGCTCTTTTCCGCCCTGAAGGTCGGCCCGAAGCAGTAAACCTTGCCGTAACTCATCGCCGCGGATTCCAGATGCAACTGCCCGGTCTGCGTCAGGAACACGGGTTCTCCGAAATAATCGACCTCGAACAGCGACTGCTCCTCTTCGCCCGCCGCGGCGGTGAGAATCGGCGTATCGACCAGTGTAAAGCCGTTATCGTTGAAGAATCGCCGGATAGCGTCGATTACCGTGTGACGGATCTTCCCGATGCACCACTGGCTCTGCGAGCGCAGGTGCAGGTGGCGGTGCTTGAGCAGAAAATCGATGCCGTGCGACTTCGGCGTAATCGGGTAATCCGTCGCCGGCGCGATTATTTCCGCATCGGTCACCGCTAACTCATATCCGCCCACGCTCCGTTCTTCGGCCCGCACCATGCCGGTAACCGCCAGCGACGATTCCTGCCCCAGATGCTTTAGCCCGTCAAAAAGCTCATCGGAGACTTTGCCTTTCTCAACGATACACTGGCAAAGCCCCGTCCCGTCCCGAATAATCAGAAACTGAACCTTTCCGCTTCCCCGGCTGTTATAAAGCCAACCATTTAATGTAACCTCTTGTTCCACGTGGTTTTTTAACTGATCAATAAGAGTCGTATTACTGTCTGTCATGTTTTTATCCTTTGATGGCATTTGGTCGAGTTTGATTTTAAGTCATAGAATATACATCTTTAAGCGATTCCTGCAAAGGGCATATTTGAACTTTTGGTTTTGCCAAAAAGATTGTTTAATGGAGAGCACCGATTCGGCAAGCCCGATAACCAATCATCGTTAAGTAATTATAGATGGCGATATTTCCTCTTTTTAATCTCTTTTTTGGCCTTTTGAGTTTTCTCTTATAATACACTCCTTGTCGGTCGATAGAAACTACAGAAGCGAGAGCATACACCTCTGGGGATGTTTTGTTAAGTCTCTTTCGTCATCGGTACCGAAAGGAGAACCAATGATCCGTGAAGATTTCAATGCGTCCGAATCGCCCATGTTTGACGACAATGTCTTGAAAGAGATGTATATCGAGTACAACACGGCGTGTGACCGCCTTGTCAGCGATCCATCGAGACTATTTTCTTTTGTAGAAGATTATGTACAAAGAACTGGCCAACAGGCCGAACCAGCACTGCTTGCCCATCGCCTGCTCACCCTCCGTAAACTCGGTCAAGCCAAAGGCGGCCTGCCTAGACTCAGACGTGCATACCATGGAAGGAATTGATATGTCTGAAAAGTCGGTCCGATCTACAGTCAAAAGCTTGGAATGGATTTATGGAGTTGTTCTTGCCCTGTCGATTAGTGAAGCATTTATGCAGTTTGCGTCAGATCCTAATTCCAATGTGCCTGGAATCCAATGGAACCGGCTATTATCTCTCTTTTCTTTCTTGCTTCTGGTTGTTCCATTCTGCCACGGAATGTCTCGCTATTTCTATGAAATGTATGATAAAGTGCAGACCGATTCCCATTACGCCATTTGGCTTCTCATTGATTGCATTGCATTCATAGTGGAAGCAGGTCTATTTTTCATTTTAGCTCGTTCGTTACCACAGAATCTCTGGTTGCAATTTGTTTCGGTCGTTGTTGTTCTGCTCGTCTGGGACGTCTTTTGGGGAGCATTTGTTTGGAAGTATCGTACAAAAAGAATCAGTTTTTGGGTAATTATTAACCTATGCACGATACCTTTACTCATTGTATTGTTGCTTGGTTTTTACAGGAGCGATTCATGGTGGGGTATATCACTAACATTCCTTTTCATTCTGGCAAGAACAATAGCAGATTACTGGAAGGGATGGGAGTTTTACTTCCCAACACAGCAGATAGGGAGCGGGCAATATAATATGTGACCATTACTTGAAATTCGGTAGAGTAAGATGATTATTGGAGGCTTGGATCATGGCGATTATTTCCGGTGATATTCTTTCCGATGTAGTAGCAGAATTATCACGTCGGAAGGTTAAGTTGTACCATGCATGTCAGTTGGCCGATTTCAAAAGCTACCTTCAAGTTGGTGGGATTCCATCACGTAATTTGCTAGCCGGGAAGGAACTACCTTACACAGCTTTCGATACCGATGGTAGAGATGTGGATAATGGCGTTTGGAGATTGGTATTTTTTAATCTGTCGGACTTCGGCGGTGGGTTTGCGAAGGGAGGAAACAACCTTCCGAACATTTATGGCCCCATCCTGCTATGCTTTGATCCAAAGGTATTAGAACATGCAAATGACATTTCAATCACACTCTGGTCGGCGGGCGCATCCGGTTTCGACCGCGAACTCAATGGTGTCGCTGCAGAAGATGTTCCGAGACTATTTGTTGATTTCAACAGTCCGCGTGTACGGTTTAAAGATGGACTGTGCTGTGAATTTGACAATCCAAAAGCGAAATCACCAGAGATGAACTGTTCTTTCGATAATGAGTTGGCCGTGATGGATTATCTCGCATACATCCGTGTCGACCCGTACAGGTCCGACACTTCCTATCTGCCAGATGTCGTCCGTGAAATCATCACGCAGAATGATCCTTCCTGTCGAGTGTTTGAACGAGACTGCCTTGATGGTCACACATCAAGGTACCGGATATTATGGGATGCGATCACGCGAAGTGCTTCAAGTGGAGGTGATGTCCTCGCGGTGATTAGACAAGACCCGCTTATGTCCGCTTGGGCAGATCATGTACGATCACAATCAACTCTGTCTTTTCAATTTGGGCGATATTCTAAGTACTTACTTAATGGTACCATCAGCGAGTGTTTGTCGTGAATAATGAAGCCACATGAAGAGCATGGCCAGTACTGCTGCCTACTTTTATAGCGTAATTTGTTGAGTATTGAGTTGGGGCTTTTATGGTACGTTCAGTCAATTTAATTGGGATTTTTGTGTGTAGTTCGTTGACATCATTTCTCAGCTTTCGGAATAATTATCCAGGCTATAAAGTAAGTCAGCAGCAGTGGCAGTATTCCGGTTGACAGGCATAAGAAAATGGTGATAAGTCTCACTACTGTCGGGTCGATGTCCCTTCAACTACGTTCAGGACAGGCTCCCGTCTCGCCGATACTGCCGCAAATCCCCAAAATCTTGCTGTCATTTTTGGTCAGATACAGTTTTTTCATTTTAGCGATCCTAATCTACTATAAACATAGACGCTCAAGAAGGGCGTTTTCTTCATTTTTTTTATTTCTGTCTGGCAGGCTCACAGGGCCGATTTTTGGGTGAGTAGTCGCCACTATTGTTTTCCTGCCGGGGTTATTTTAATTTTCAGCGGCCAGATGGGCCAATCGTCGTCGGCCCCCGAATAAGAACCGCCTTCGTCGATGTTGTTGGGGCCCTTGCTGTAGAAGACGAAGCTGTCACCGTCGCGCTTGTAAACAAAGGGTCCGTTATTCTGAGGGTCGATGAGCATCTGCTCGGGCAGCTTCGGTTCGATCTGTTCGAGCGACTCGGGCCACACGCCTGTCTCTTGTTTGTAGCGGCGAAGAGCGATAAGGATTGGTGTCGCCCGCCGGATGGCCTCAAGTCTCAGACGGATCTTGTGTCGCACTTGCTCTTGTTGCTTTTGAGTCTTACGCCCAAGCCACAACTGCTTGAGTAGTTCGACTGTCGACATCATCGACCGTTCTTTCTCATCAAGAAGACTATCGATCCTTGCTGCGATCCGGGCGTGTCCCTCCCCTCGATCCATGAGGATATCCAGAATCGATTCGAGCGATCTCATTTGCTCCTGTGTAATATCATCCCGCATCACAGCTATTCTGATGTTCATGTACCCGGTAGCCTCGAAGGCTATTCCGAAAACCTTGTGGTACGTCCCCGGCTGTTGGGAGAAGTGACGGGCCAGTTGCATCTGGCATCGGTATTTTCTGTGAGCGGCGTCGGCTCGACCCTCAGCCAGATCATTGGCCGCGGCCCAGGAAAGAACGAAGATTACCTTTCGCATGTCCCTCGCCATCTGCCAGGAATCAGGACCGGGCGCGATATCGACCGGAAAACGGGCGTTCTGCATCTCGGAGATATCGAGCAGTGTTTGTATGAAGGCTCGGTTCGTTTTGAGTTCGGCGGCTAATTCCGGATGTTCAATGTCCGCCCAGGGCTCGCAATAGGCCGATGGAGTATAGTCGGAAAGATCATAAAAAATAGCTTCGTTGTTCGGATCTGTGAAAAACCTTTTGTAATAGACCGCGGCGTTTTCAGCATCGGGAATCGCCAGCTCAGCGTCAATCGCGGCAAGTTTATCATCTATGGACCGGAAATCCAGTAAACCGGCTTTCCACATAAGGCAGTAGATAATCGCTATGATTAATACAGCAAGTAAGGCGGCCCAAAGATACCTTAGATGGTGTTTGGTTTTATCAGTCTTTTTGTGTTGTTGTCTATCTTCGGACATTTCTCAGATGTCCAGTTTCTCTCGCAAATGAATGAGCAATTGGTCGGTCGATATCCTTATCTGTTCCATAGAGTCGCGGTCGCGGACGGTCACGGTGTTGTCTTCTTTTGTCTGGCCGTCGACCGTGATGCAGAAGGGCGTTCCGGCCTCGTCCTGGCGGCGGTAGCGCCGTCCGACTGCGCCTTTCTGGTCGTAGAAGCAGTTGAAATATTTCCTGAGGTCATTGTAGATATTCGTTGCGATTTCCGGCATGCCGTCCTTCTTCACGAGTGGGAAGATGGCGGCTTTTACCGGCGCCAGCGCGTGGTGGAAGCGCAGCAGGTTTCTCGTTTCGCCGCGGACTTCTTCTTCATCGTAGGCATCGACTAAAAAGGCTAATGTGCTTCGGTCGATGCCGGCGCTCGGCTCGATTACATAGGGAATGTATCGCAGCTTTTTCTGGTCGTCGAAATAAGAGAGCGGGCCTTTATGATATTCCTCCGCCTCGTCGGCCAGCTCGATGCCCGTCATGTCGCCCTTGCTTTCGTACCACTTGTTGAGCGTTCTCATTCCTCGCTGGTGCTGGCGCAGGTCGAAGTCGGTGCGGTTGGCGATGCCCTCGAGTTCCTGCCAGTCGCCGGAGCCGAACGGAAATTTGTACTCGACGTCCACGCAGCCCTTGGCGTAATGGGCGAGCTCGTCAGCATCGTGCTGACGGAAGTGCAGATTCTCTTTCTTTATGCCAAGATCGAGGTACCAGTTGAAGCGGGCCTCTTTCCAGTGCTCGAACCATTGCTCGTCCGTGCCGGGCTCGCAGAAGAATTCCAGCTCGGCCTGCTCGAACTCGCGCGTCCGGAAGATAAACGCCTTTGTCGTTACTTCGTTGCGGAAGCTCTTGCCGATCTGTGCTATGCCGAACGGGATTTTCACTCGCGTCGTATCGAGCACGTTTCTGAAATTGGCGAAGATTCCCTGCGCCGTTTCCGGCCTCAGGTGCATCGTCATCGAATCGTCCACGTTGGCCCCCATCTGGGTCTCGAACATCAGCTTGAACGGCATCGGCTCAGTGAACTGGCCGACAGCACCGCAATTGGGGCATACTTTTTTGCTCAAATCCTGCGCCCCGGCCGCTGCGGCGTCGATATCTACGTGCTCGGTATGCTCACCCGCCTGCCCGGCGGCATCTTCCTTGAGGTGGTCCACACGGGTGCGGGTATTGCACTTCTTACATTCGGCGATCAAATCGGCGAACTTGTCGGCGTGCCCGCTCGCCTTCCACACCATCGGGTGCATCAAAATACTGCAATCGAGGCCCACGACGTCGTCACGCATCTGGACTACGCTCTTCCACCAGGCCTTTTTTACGTTGTTCTTCAATTCTACGCCGAGCGGCCCGTAGTCGTAGCAGCTCGCCAGCCCGCCGTAAATTTCGCTCGATTGAAATATAAAACCCCTTCGCTTACACAGCGATACGATGTCTTCAAGTTTGGTCAGTTTTGCCATGTTCGGATTCCTAAATAATCTAAATTAACCGGCCCATTATACAGAAACGCAGTTCGATTACAAGGATTGAAGCTCAACTGTTGACAAAGTACGCGGCAGGCTTTATACTCGGTCGAAGTAAACCCCCGGTGAAACCGGGGGCTAAATATGAGCGCAGTCGAAGGGAGAAACGGATTTTTTTATGAGCCGGGAAATAGTCGCCATATTGGATTTTGGCAGTCAGTACGGTCAGTTGATTGCTCGGCGGGTCCGCGAGCAGAACGTGTATTCGCGAATCTTTCCCGCTGGCGTAACAGCGAAGGAATTATCGAAATTATCGCTCAAGGGCGTAATCCTCTCCGGCGGGCCGGCCAGCGTCTATGATAAAAACGCGCCGAGATGCGATGAGAAAATTTTCGAGCTGGACGTGCCGATCCTCGGCATCTGCTACGGTATGCAATTGGGCTGCCAGATATTGGGGGCGAAAATCTCGCCCGCCCAGAGACGCGAGTTCGGGCGGACAAATTTGGACATTCTCGACAAAAACGATTTGTTAGCGAACCTGCCGGAGTCCATCACGGCCTGGGCCAGCCACGGCGACCAGATAGAGCAATTGGGCGACGATTTTAGCAAACTGGCCAGCACCGGGACGTGTCCGTTCGCGGCGGTCCGGCATAAAAAGAAAAAATTCTACGGCGTCCAGTTCCACCCGGAAGTCTCGCACACGCCCAAAGGCTCGCAGATTCTGGAGAATTTCCTCTACGACATCTGTGGCTGTGCCGGCGACTGGAAGATGAGCGACTTCGCCGGCGAAACCGTCGAGGCCGTCCGCCGGCAGGTGGGCGAGGCCAACGTAATATGTGGCCTGAGCGGCGGCGTCGATTCCTCGGTTACCGCATCGCTCGTGCACAAGGCGATAGGCGATCAGCTTATCTGCATTTTCGTCGATAACGGCCTGCTGCGAAAGAATGAACGCGAGCAGGTCATCTCGACCTTCCGCAACCATTTTCACATGGACCTGCGCGTCGTGGATTGGTCCAGGCAGTTCCTCGCCGGATTGAAAGGTGTCACCGAGCCGCAGCAGAAACGCAAGATTATCGGCGCCGAGTTCATTAAAGCCTTCGAGTCCGAGGCGGCGAAAATCCCCAACGCCAAATTCCTCGCACAGGGCACGCTCTATCCCGATGTCATCGAGTCCGGCTCGAAAGACGGCAATCCCGCAGCGAATATCAAGCTGCACCACAACGTCGGGGGCCTGCCCGCCGAGCTGGGCTTCGAGCTTCTCGAGCCTTTGCGAGACTTGTTCAAGGACGAGGTCCGGCTTGTCGGCGAATACCTGGGTCTGCCCGAAGATATAGTATGGCGGCATCCTTTCCCCGGCCCGGGTTTGGCGGTCCGAGTCGTCGGCGATATTACGCCCCAGCGGCTGGAAATACTCCGCGCCGCCGACGAAATCCTGATAGATGAAATCAAGTCGGCCGGTCTTTACAGAAAAATATCACAGGCCCTGGCCGTGCTGCTGCCAATCTCCACTGTCGGCGTGATGGGTGATGAGCGAAGCTACGAAAACGTTGTCGCAATCCGTGCCGTCGAGACCGTAGATTTTATGACGGCCGATTTTTCAAAAATCCCATACGATGTCCTCGGTAATATATCCAATCGCATAATAAACGAAGTCCGCGGCGTAAACCGGGTAGTCTACGACATCTCCAGCAAACCCCCCGCAACTATCGAATGGGAATGATTCACCGCCGAGAACGCAGAGATCGCAGAAAAAATAATTCAGGTAGGGTGGGTTGTAACCCACCGATCAATGCTATAGATATTTGTTTGACAAAATATTTAGATTTCTCTATACTTATAATTATGAGCCCTACGATATTTCGCGTTGGAAATTACAGATTTTATTTCTTCTCAAGAGAAGAGGAAAGAATTCATGTTCATATTGTGTCGCCGGATGGTGAGGCAAAATTCTGGGTTGAACCTATAGTGGCGCTGGTTGCGCATACAGGTTTTTCAAAGAGGCAGCTTGGACGGCTGCATAAAATAATTGAGGAACACAAAAGTGAAATCGTCAAAGCGTGGCAAAAACACTTTGAGGCCTGAAATAACGAATATTTCCGAGCATGGCTTTTGGCTATTTTTCAAAGGCAAGGAATACTTCCTGGCCTTCGAGCATTTTCCGTGGTTCAGGAACTCGACCGTACAGCAGATAAGCGATATTCAGTTGTTACACCACGAACATCTCTATTGGCCAAGACTTGATGTGGACCTTTCTTTTGGCATCATCGAGCATCCGGAAAAATATAAGCTGATAGCCAGGTAAGCAATTGTGTGCCGTACACACAATGACTCCTAATCCCTCGCCGTAATATCCAATAGAATCATCAACGAAGTCCGCGGCGTCAACCGGGTAGTCTACGACATCTCCAGCAAACCCCCCGCAACTATCGAGTGGGAATGATTCACCGCCGAGAACGCTGAGGGCGTAGAGACAATAATTCAGGTAGGGTGGGTTGTAACCCACCGATCAAAGCACGTGGCAATCGTGATGAAAAAATGGTGTGTTCCTATTAAAAGTAAACGGCCCGAATGCAATCCAATGAGAATCAATCTATCTTCTCGGCAAAAAACGAACCCGAAGCTAATCCTCCCTGTTTTTCCCATTGGCCCTCGGTAATCTTCAGTTGACCATCTTCTGTCTTGAGCGTACCTTCCCAATACTGAATGCCGAAGTCTCCGTCTCGTGTGAACTTGAGATGGTCATCTGATACCTCTACGTCTACTATCCGATCGCCATAGGTTCCTTCAAAAATATCATCGAGTGTGCCGGTGTATGTGTCTCCGTCCTTTTCCAATACAAAATTTCCATGCCATGGGCCTTGTTGGTCCCAAGACCATTTGCCTTCAATCTCAGACAACTGAGAAGATATAGTCGGCTTGGATGAGGGCTGAGTGGCGCATCCCGCAATTAAAACGGAAACCATAGCGGCTAATGTTAATTGAGAACATTTCGGTACAAAATAATGTGCATTCATATGTAGATGTCTCCTAAATAAGATCGATACTTATAAGTCTTCTAAAATTCAACCACCGGCTGAAATGAGCCTCTTCTCGCTATGAAGTCTAATCCCTGTTGTCCAGACTCGTTGCTCTTCTATAAGCAGTCTACGTTATTGAAGCGGGATTTGCAAGAAAAATCATGTGATGATAGATCCCTTGACTCCGCTCAGAGCTTGCCCTGAGGAATTTGAAGGGATGACGCGGAAAACGACCATTTTTTACGTTAAGATGGGCAAAATATTTGTCAATTTTCAACCAAATCCGCTTGTAGTTGAAAACAAAAATCGGAAATTTGAAAATATTTTTTATGCCATACCAAACAAGGACTTACGGTGATACTATGACAATCGCAGGAAACAATGGCGCGTTCGGATATGCTTCAACAGGAGAAGAATAAACCTCGGCTCATTTGACGATGAGATTGAGGCGGCCAAGGCTTACGACCGAGCCGCAATAAAGTACTACGGCCAGTTCGCAAGTTTGAATTTCCCGGTGTAAGTTTAGAGAATTAGAAAATTGGCGGATTAGTCATTAATATTTAGCCCGCTGATTTATCAGTGGGTTTTGTTTAGAATAAGAGATACGAGTTACTTGCGTTGCATCAGCTTTATAAAGTCATCGAACAGGTAGTTCGAATCGTGGGGGCCGGGGGATGCTTCGGGGTGGTACTGGACGGAGAAGGCCGGCTTGTCTTTGCAGCGGAATCCTTCGTTCGTGTTGTCGTTGAGGTTCAGGTGCGTCAGCTCGACTTCTTTTTCTTTTAACGAATCCATATCGACGCAGAAGCCGTGGTTCTGGCTGGTGATTTCGATCTTTCCGGTCCTGAGATTCTTAACCGGGTGATTGGCGCCTCTGTGGCCGAACTTGAGCTTATAGGTTTTGGCACCGAGCGCCAGGGCGAGAATCTGGTGGCCGAGGCATATTCCGAAGATGGGGACTTTGCCGAGCAGTTTGCGGACGGTTTCGATTGCGTAATCCACGGGCGCCGGGTCGCCGGGGCCGTTACTTAAAAATACGCCGTCCGGTTTTCTCGCCAGGACTTGTTTAGCTGTTGTCGAAGCGGGCACGACCTGAACGTCGCAGCCGTGCGAGCGGAGCAGGCGGAGAATATTCTGCTTGATACCGTAGTCGAAGGCGACGACCTTGAATTTCTTTTCGGGCGCGCATTCGTCGCCGCTCAATACATCAACAACGCCTTGCTCCCAGCGGTAAACTTTCTCGGTTGTGACGTCTTTGACGATGTCCCTGCCGACAAGGCCGGGGTATCTGTCGAGCGTTTTCCTCATATTCGTTGTGCTGAATTCGGTCGAAGATATAATGCCTCGCATTGCTCCCTTGGTGCGGATGTGCCTGACCAGCGCCCGAGTGTCGATGCCTTCGAGGCCGACGACGTTATTGGCATTGAGATAATCGCTCAGCGAGGCGGTATTTCTGAAGTTGCTGGGATAATTGCAGTTTTCCTTAACGATAAATCCGGCGGCAAAGATTTTTCTCGATTCCCAATCGGCCTTGTTTGTGCCGTAGTTGCCGATCAGTGGATATGTCATGGTGATTATCTGCTCGTTGTACGAGGGGTCGGTGAGAATTTCCTGGTAGCCGGACATGGCCGTATTGAAGACAACTTCGCCGCACTTCTGGCCTATGGCGCCGAAGGAGGTGCCTTCAAAAACAGTGCCGTCTTCCAATAACAAAATCGCTTTCACCTGCCGGTTTCCTTTATCAATAGTACAGTTGAATCGGTTTAACGTCTATTTTTCTTTGTTTCATGGCCTCGATAGCCTTTGCCACCGCCATGGCGCCCCTTATGGTCGTGACGTATGGCACCTGCCTGTCGAGGGCGGTCCTTCTGATCGAGAATGAGTCCTTAATCGACTGCTTGCCGATCGTCGTATTGATAATCAGGTCTATTTCGTCGTTGATGATGGAGTCCACGATGTTCGGTCTGCCCTCGGTCATTTTCAATGCGAACTGGGAGGGGATATTATTGTTGATCATTGCGATGCACGTGCCCTTTGTCGCGATAATCTTAAAGCCCATTTCGTGCAACTTGCGAGCGACTTCGACGGCCCTTGCTTTGTCGCTGTCCCTGATGCTGAATAAAACGTTGCCGCCGGTCGGCAGAATATTGCCTGCGGCGATCTGCGATTTTGCGAAGGCGATACCGAAATCGTCGGAGATGCCCATGACCTCGCCGGTCGACAGCATCTCCGGCCCTAAAAGCGTGTCGATGCCGGGGAACTTCAGGAACGGAAAGACCGCTTCTTTGACGGAGAAGTGGCTGCGATGCACCTGCTCTGTGAAATTCAATTCGTCCAGCGTCATGCCGGTCATGACTTTTGCTGCGAGCTTTGCCAGGGGCACACCGATTGCCTTGCTCACGAACGGAATCGTCCGGGACGCCCGCGGGTTGACTTCGAGGATATAAACCGTGCCGTCCTTGACAGCAAACTGGATGTTAATCAGGCCCTTGACTTTCAGTTCCAGTGCCAGCAGTTTGGCCTGCCTGGCAATCTCGGCCAGGACCGTTTTGCTTATCGTGATCGGAGGCAGCGAGCAGGCACTGTCACCGGAATGGACGCCGGCTTCCTCGATGTGCTCCATGATACCGCCGATGACAACTCTCCTGCCGTCGCTGATGGCATCGACGTCAAGCTCCGTCGCATCGTCGAGAAATTTATCAATCAGAATTGGACGATTATCCGAGACCTCAATCGCTTCTTCCACGCCGGCTTTCAATTCTTCCTGGTCGTAAACGATCTGCATAGCTCGCCCGCCCAGAACAAATGAGGGCCTGATAAGCAGCGGAAAGCCGAGCTCGTTAGCTATTGTGAGTGTCTGAGCATACGTGGTCGCCGTACCGCTGTAAGGCTGGCGGAGTTTGAGCTTCTCGACCACCCGGTTGAAGCGCCTGCGGTCTTCGGCGCGGTCGATGCTGTCGGGCGATGTGCCGATGATTTTTACACCGGCCTTTTCGAGAGGCACCGCCAGTTTGAGCGGCGTCTGCCCGCCGAACTGCACGATGACACCGTCCGGATTTTCCTTATCCACGATGGACATAACGTCTTCGAACGTGAGCGGCTCGAAGTACAGCCGGTCCGAGGTGTCGTAATCGGTGCTGACGGTCTCGGGATTGCAGTTGACCATGATCGATTCGATGCCGATTTCTCTAAGCGCGAACGCGGCGTGAACGCAGCAGTAGTCGAACTCGATTCCCTGGCCGATGCGGTTGGGCCCGCCGCCGAGAATCATGACCTTTCTGCGGCCGGTAGGATTGGCCTCGCACTCGGCCTCGAACGTCGAATAGAGGTAGGGGGTCGTCGCTTCGAATTCGGCGCCGCAGGTATCGACGGTTTTATAGACCGCATTGAGATGGAGGGCCTGTCGGCGTTTCCGT
>Ga0265594_1001431_pt1 | contig 18460 bp, 24 predicted proteins | sample saktaG_11_FD_190147 | JGI IMG/M metagenome (GOLD analysis project Ga0265594, IMG submission 190147) | Saline water microbial communities from Sakinaw Lake, British Columbia, Canada - sak_2011_5_24_80m | ecosystem: Environmental > Aquatic > Non-marine Saline and Alkaline > Saline ... | reverse complement strand
CAAAATCATAACAGCAATTAGTTTCCAGTGTTTCGATTTCATTTTTCTGTCTCCTTAAATTCAAAAAGAACCACTATTCTGCAGCCTTCCAACATGGTCAGGCCGGCCGACAATTGTCGGCTTATTGAATGTCATTTTGGCAAAGTAATGATGAGAGAATTGTGAGAAAAAAAATATTTTTGTTTTGATTGATGTTTTGCTACCCAAAAAAGCGCAGTCATTTATGCCGTAACATGGAATTTGTGCTGGTTAAAGGCGCAAGTGTTTCAAAGCAGATAGGTCTTCGCTCCTGGCAGGTATAGCGTGTAGACTATCAGAAAGCCAACGGCCGGATTCTTCGGCGGGAAACTTTATCTATAAATCCGATCTGTCAGAACGATTCTTTTGGGAACTTCCTGCCGGTCAGGCGTTCGTAGCCCTCGATGTATTTGTCGCTGGTCTTTGCCGTAATATCTTCCGGCAGTTCTACGCCGGGACCGGATTTGTCGAAGTTGATACTTTCGAGATAATTGCGGACGAACTGCTTGTCGAAGCTCTCCTGATCCCTGCCGGGCTGGTATTTATCCGCAGGCCAGAACCGCGAAGAGTCCGGCGTCAGAACCTCGTCGATAAGGATAATCTTACCATCGACAAATCCCCATTCGAACTTGGTGTCGGCGAGAATTATCCCTTTGCTCTCGGCATATTCGCTTGCTTTCTCGAAAATCTCCGTGCTCTTGCTGCGGACATAATCCGCGGCTTCCTTGCCGATTATTTCCACGCACCGCTCGAAGCTGATATTCTCATCATGCTCACCAAGCTCGGCCTTGGTCGCCGGCGTGAAAATCAGTTCCGGCAGCTTTTCGCACTGCTTCAGACCGGCCGGCAGCTTCTGCCCGCATACCGTGCCGTTTTGCTGATATTCTTTCCAACCCGAACCCGCCAGGTATCCCCGCACGACGCACTCGACGGGCAGTACTTCTACCTTCTTTACCAGCATGCTCCGCCCGGCCAACTGTTTGGTGTGGCTGCTGAACGGTTTGGGGTAAGTGGTCACATCGTCGCTGATTAGGTGATGCTCGACTATGTCGCTGAGAAAATCAAACCAGAAACGCGAAATCCGCGTCAGCACGATCCCTTTATAAGGTATGCCGTTTGTCATCACGACATCAAAGGCACTCAGCCTGTCAGTCGCAACGATGAGCAGCTTATCGCCGAGATCATAAATGTCGCGAACCTTGCCCCGGCTCGGCGGTCTGTTGCCTATGTTTGTCTCTAAAATCGTCTCCATAATCGTTTCGTCCTTCATACCGTTCTCCATTTCCTGTCTGTGGCGCCCAGGCTTCTCACCTGCGCTGGCAGAGAAAATTAGCCTTTGCTTTTAATCCGAACTACTCTCTATGGCAAAATACTGCCGAGACGGCAATTCTAACCGGGATTGCATCAATTGCACGTATTTTTCCCATATTTATAAGGTCTTATCTCAAGAAAATGCCGGCAATCGGCAAATTTTTTTAATTTTTGTGATTTTTTCTTGTACAATTATGGGCATATGCCCATAATATAAAATATGACAAATACACTTAAGGATAGAAGACAAGCCAATGACACTGGATAAAGCTATACTAAGCGGCGACGAGGAGATTTACCACCCATGAAGACATACTTCGACTGTGTTCCTTGTTTTGTCCGCCAGGTGCTCGATTCAGTCCGTATGACGACGGACGATACACGGCTTCATGAGAAAGTCCTCCGCGAGGCTCTGAGCATGGCAAGCGAGATGGACCTCAACCAAAGTCCGCCGGCGATGGCGCAGAAGATACATCAGTTCATTCGTAAAATGACCGGCATCAGCGATCCTTATCTGGATGTGAAGAACCGTTTCAATAAATTGGCTCTTCAAATGTACCCCGACCTAAGGATGCGAATCGACACCTCAACAGACCCTGTGGAGACAGCAGTTCGGCTGGCTATTGCAGGCAATATTATCGACTTTGGAGTGAACTCGGCCGTTGAGTCAAGCCAGGTTGAACGGACGATTGCCGAATCGCTGACAGATCCATTCGATAGAGAGAGTCTGGAGGTGTTCAAACACGCCATATCACGAGCGGAAAAGATACTTTATCTCGGCGATAACGCCGGAGAAATCGTCTTCGACCGGCTGTTGATCGAGCAGTTGCCTTGTGAGAAGATAACCTTCGTGGTTAAAGGAGGGCCTATTCTGAATGATGCCGTCATGGAAGATGCACAGATCGTCGGGCTCACGGACGTGGTTGATGTTATCGATAACGGCTCGGATGCCCCCGGCACCATTTTGGAGAACTGCTCTGAGACGTTTCGTCGCCGATTTGATCAATCCGATTTGATTATCGCCAAGGGCCAGGGCAACTATGAGACCCTAAGCGACGTAGACAAGAACATATTCTTTTTGGTGATGCCGAAGTGCAGTGTCTTGGCACGACATCTGGGCCGTGAGATCGGCAGTCTGGTGTTGTCGGGATCGAATCACAGTCACTTCGCAGAAGGGAGTTGAGATTATGCCAAGAGGAGATGGAACAGGACCGGCCGGCCTGGGACGTGGCGGCGGCCGCGGTATGGGCCGCGCTGCTGGCAAGGGAAGAGGCCGTATGGGCGGGGGGAAATTGCATATGCCCGAACTACACAGCAGTAGTCCCTCATGCTGTGGGGCAGCCTTGTAATGCAAGAAGTTGTTCAAGATGTGGTACGAAAATGACAAGAGCTTAATCTTATTTTGAAAGGAGATTTATTATGCCACGTGGAGATGGAACAGGTCCTGGAGGTATGGGACCGATGACAGGTAGGGCGTCTGGTTTTTGTGCCGGCTATTCAGTACCGGGTTATATGAATCCTGTGGGTGGCCGTGGATACTGGGGCCGGGGCCGAGGCGGTGGTCGGGGCTGGAGACACTCGTACTATGCGACGGGCCTGCCCGGCTGGGCAAGAGCGCCGATGGGATATCCGGCGTGGGGTGGCCCCGCTGATACTTACGCGCCTTCTGCCGGACCGTTTGCCCCGACAATGGCGGCTGAACAGGAACTTGGCGACCTTAAAAAGCAGTCGGAGTATTTCCAGGATGCACTTGGCCAAATCAACAATCGCATCGAGCAGCTCGAAGCAGAAAGCAATAAGTGATTGGCTGCTGTCCTTAAAACAAGAAAGGCGTATTATAAAGATAGCAATTACATCGACCGGAGATAATCTGGATTCTGAAGTTGATCCACGATTTGGAAGGGCGGCTTTTTTTCTAATCGGCGATCCCGAAAAGATGGATTTTGCCGCCGTCGCAAATGAAAACGCTGCCGGCGGCGCGGCGGGTATCGGCTCGGCCAAACGTGTCATCGACGAGGGCGCCGAAGCGGTCCTGACGGGTAACTGCGGCCCGAACGCCCAGCGTACCCTGAATGCCGCTGGCGTAAAGCTCTATACCGGCGTGACAGGAACGGTCGCCGAAGCTGTTGAGTTGTTCAGAAGCGGCGGATTAACCGCGGCTGAAGGGCCAAGCGTCCAATCTCATTTTGGTATGGATAAGTAAAATGCCGGATGACTTCGTTGTTGCTGTTGCCAGCGGCAAGGGTGGGACCGGAAAGACCACAATTGCCGCCAATCTCGCCTGGGTAGTATGCGAATCAGGGCGGAAGGTTCAATATCTCGACTGCGATGTGGGTGCGGCGGGTCTGCATTTGCCGTTAGACCCCGATATAAAACAAACGCATGATTTTAGCGGTGGCAAATTAGCTGCTGTTGTTTCCGAAAAGTGCATCGGCTGCGGCCGGTGTCGGGAGGTTTGCAGTTTTGATGCTGTCTTGTTTAATAGTTCCGGGAACGATAGGTGACATTCCCTACGATCCGGCGGTGACGAAGGCCCAGGTAGCCGGCAAGAGCATTATCGAGTACTCTAACGGCAGCCTCAGGGATCGTCTGATGTCGCTCTGGCAGTCGGTGTTGGAAACGTTGGAAGAAAGCAAATCAACAGGAGCTGAATAATGGAGAACGTAGAGCATAAATTCCTCGTCCTGAGCGGCAAAGGCGGTGTCGGAAAGAGCAGCATTGCCGCCAACCTGGCGGTATGGCTTTCGATGCGGGGCAAGCGCGTCGGGCTGCTGGATGTCGACATTCATGGGCCGAGCGTCCCTAAACTTTTGAATCTCGAACATGAGCACGTTCAGGCAAAAGGTGGTGGGATCGAGCCGGTTTCATACAGTGACACTCTGAAAATCATGAGCATCGGATTTTTGTTACAGAATGAGAGCGACGCCCTTATCTGGCGCGGCCCAATGAAGCATAATGTCATTAAGCAGTTCGTAACGGATGTTTGCTGGGGCGATCTGGATTACCTCGTGGTAGACTGTCCGCCGGGGACCGGTGACGAGCCGCTCTCGGTCGTGCAGCTCCTTGGCAAAGTTGATGGTGCTGTCATCGTCACAACTCCACAGCAGCTCGCTGTCGTCGACGTGAAAAAGTGCATCACGTTTTGCAGGCAGTTGGATTTGCCGGTCCTGAGAGTGATTGAGAATATGAGCGGATTTGTCTGTCCACACTGCAATCAAAAGATAGACGTGTTCGCAGGAGAAGGCGGCGAAGAAATGGCCGGAGATTTCAAGGTGCCCTTCCTGGGCAGGATTCCGATAGACCCCGCATTCGCCCGTGCCTGTGATTCCGGTGAGCCGTTTGTTGCTTTTAATCGTCAAAATTCTGCTGCTCAGGCTATCAGTAAAGCATTTGAACCGCTGCTTGAGGCCGGTTATAATGTTCGAGCCGAAGACTCATCTTGCAGTGCTTCGCGTAATGAGAACCATGCTAATAACAAGGAGAAAAAGAATACGATGAGAATCGCAATCCCAATAACAAACGGAAAACTTTCGGTCCACTTCGGTCATTGCGAAGAATTCGCACTGGTCGATGTGGATGAACAGACCAAGGAAATCGCCAATGTTGCAAAATTACAGCCGCCGGCCCACGAGCCGGGTGCACTGCCGAAATGGCTCAGCGAACAGAAGACCGATGTGATTATCGCCGGCGGTATGGGACATCGCGCCCAGCAGCTTTTTGCCAGTAACAACATTAAAGTTATTGTTGGCGCATCCGATCAATCTGCTGAAGAGCTTGCATCAGCATATTTGAGTAACAAGCTCGAAACAGGCAATAATATTTGTGACCACTGATTCGGCAGGAAAAGAATTGTTTTTTTTGCATTGGTGATTTGAAAGGCCCGGCAAGGGTTTTGGAGCAGTATATTCAGTCGAGACGCGGATTATTTGTCATGGATCCAAATATTTGCATCACTACGTTAGTTGAGAACACGACATCCGGCCCGGGATTGTTTGCCGAGCATGGTTTATCGCTCTGGATCGAATATGGCAATAGACATATTCTTTTCGATACGGGTCAGAGCAATATTCTGGTTCAAAATGCAAAGGCACTCAACATCGACTTAGCACAGGCCGATGCGATCGTACTTAGTCACGGCCATTACGACCATACAGGCGGTTTATCGACAGTACTTGACATTGCTCCAAAAGCACGCCTTTATTTACATCCGGCGGCGATAGAACCGAAGTTTAGTCGAAGCAGCCCAGGGACACGCTCAATCGGTATGCCGGACTCGGCAAGGCAGGCTATTCGTAACCGGGAAATCATCTGGACGGAATTGCCAACACAAGTGTTTGATGGAATGGGTATCACCGGCCAGGTGCCGCGTGTCAACAATTTTGAAGATGCCGGCGGGGCGTTTTTCCTCGATGAAGATTGCCGGGAACCAGATCTGTTGTTAGACGATCAGGCTTTGTTTATCGAATCGTCGAAAGGCCTGATAGTTGTCTTAGGATGTGCCCACGCAGGAGTTGTAAATACGCTGCAACAGATTTCGGATATAAATCGGAGAAAGCATTTTTATGCCGTAATGGGCGGTATGCACCTTCTCAATGCTATTCCCGAGCGGATTGAAAGAACAATAACCTTTTTTCGGCAGTACAACCTGCAAAAAATAGGCCCGGCTCATTGCACGGGTGGTAATGCCGTCGAAAGAATTAGAAACGCTTTTCCCGAGCAATGTTTTGATTGTTCTGTGGGTACATGGATACGGTTTCAGGGGAAAGAAAACAGGATTGGAAACAATGGTAGATAACATCGATGAGATAGCAAGGAATCTTCAGGAAGCCGTATTGGCGGGCTATTCGAAGAAGTTCAAAGATGAGCTTTTCGATGCCAGGAATATCGGTACGATAGAAAATCCGGACAGCTACGTTCGTATCACGGGTGTCTGCGGAGATACGATTGAGATGTTTTTGAGCATTAAGAATGAAATCATACTTGATGTCAAATTCACCACCGATGGTTGTGGAGCAACAGTTGCGTGTGCTAATTATGTAGCAAGAACAGCAAAGGGAAAATCAATTGAAGAGGCGCTTGGGATAGAACAGGATGATGTTGATCGTTATTTTGAAAGTTTGCCGGAAGAAAACAAGCACTGTGCGAAGCTGGCTGTTATGACCCTTCGGGCTTTACTTGAGGAGTATCGCAGTAAACCGAATCCAGAGAAGGTTGGTGACGGAAGCGTTGTAGAATAAACCGCGGCGGTTGACAGGTGGGCAAAGTATCTGCTATCTTAAGACCGTTACAGAAACATTTGATATGCCGAGACCGAGACATTTCAGACATGTGGCGCAGTTGCCACAAACGAATTACTACAAACCGAGAGAGGTCCCCCTTTCGGTCTTGGAAGAGGTTACGTTAACTGTCGATGAGTTTGAGGCGATCCGCCTGGCGGACCTGGAGGGACTCTACCAGGCCGATGCTGCGGAAAAAATGAATATTTCCCGCCAGACTCTCGGCAGGATCCTCGAATCGGCACATAAAAAGATTGCCGATGCACTTGTTCACGGAAAAGCCCTGCTCATCAAGGGCGGCCCAATTCAAATCGTTACGGAGGTATCTGAGGATGCTCAAGCGCACCGATTCCGACATGGCCGGGGCGGCGCAGGCCGAGGTTCGGGCCGGTGCAGGAGAGGGCCACGTGGAGCATAGCGTTAGAGCCAAACTTCGCTGTGGTGCTTAATGTGTCAGGTTAATAACGGTCAGGTATTCAACATTGCTCATTTGCGAGCAGACTGTGTTATCCGGTGCTGCAAATATTGCTCTTGAGCCTTTCGCTTTGGCTCCTCGGTGTGCTACAGCTTTCTCTGGGCGACTTCCAGGCCGTGTTCGGTCATCAGTTTGGCATCCGACATTATTTTCTGAGCTTTGCCGTCGGCGATGATTCGGCCCTTGTCGAGCAGGACGGCCCGGTCGGCAAGGGAAGCGGCGAAGTTCATATTGCAGGTGGCAATGATTAACGTCTGGGGCAAGGAGCGTAGGAGTGTCATAAGATTGTTGCGGTTTCTCGGATCAAGGCTGCCGGCCGCGATAGCCAGCGTCCCGGTAGCGACCGGAATCGAGAGTAATTCATTCGCCATATGCATAACAGGAACCCTGTAACATCTTGTTGCTCAGCTTTTATAAAAAGTTAAACAGACCAATACAGCCTGCGCATAAAAGTAGCAAAAAAGTGCTACCACGTCAAGGAAATGATTTGATGCTACTGGTAAAGAGTGCGACCAGATATTCTGGCAGGGCTATGCAGCCTGTTTTCGCGGGGCGCAGGAATAGCTGCAACGCGGCTTTCATGAACGGCGGCTCCGACTGGATCGAGGCCGAAAAAACGGCCGAAGAACTGTAGGAGCCCAAATGGCGGGCTAAAGAACCGTTAAGCCATCACTTCGCATATCATGGCAAGACGAGATTTAACAGTCCTCCCACTATAAGGCTGGATACAATCATAATTGTAGCGGATTTGAGCATGTCCACGACTCCAAGTTCCTTTACAAGCGTTGTAAAGGTAGCCACGCACGGGAAATACATTGCCAGGACGACCGATGCTATTACCAATTGTTTGATTGTCAGTCCCAGTGGAACAAGCATTCCGACGGCCACATCTTTACGCAGGAAACCTACTATCAACGCACCTACTGCTTCCTGTGGAAGCCCCAGTACCCGGGTAACAACCGGTGCTGTGATTTTCCCTACGAACTGAATTATTCCAAATGTGTAGAGTATATTTACAATAAATACCCCTAACAGCACGAATGGAATCGCCTCTTTAAGAAACCACTTTATCCTTATCCATATCTTCTTTGCCAGAGACCTTATATACGGAATTCTGTAAGGCGGTATCTCTATAAATATCTCCGGCGACTCGCCTTTAACGGTTTTGTTGAATATAACGCCAAGCAATACCCAAACCGCAAGTAATGTCCCGTAGATAATTGCAAGATAGCCAAGCCCATGCTCTCCTACCAGTCCCACTATCATTGCCTGTAGTGCGGCACAAGGTACTGCAATGGATAATAGAGTGGCGGCAATAAACTTCTCTCTTCGAGTCTCAAGAATCCTGGTTGCCAGTGCACCGGGAACATTACATCCAAGCCCAAGCAGCATGGGTACTATCGCAAAGCCATGCAATCCCAGTTTGTGCATCAGAGTATCTACCATAACAGCCAGCCTGGGTATAAAGCCCAAATCTTCCAAAAACGAGAGAACCACATAAAACGCAAATACATAAGGCAGAACCGCACCAATTGGAACAAAAAGCCCTGTGGTTAACAAGCCGAAAGACTGTCCAAAATCTATCTCACCATCAATGAGCTGTCCTATAACAAGGTTGTGAAGAAATCCCCCTGAACCCATAACAGCCGACAGTTTCATTACCACAGGCATCCAGAGCTTTTCAAAAAGAGGCTCACTTACATAACCTATAAGTCCTTCACCGATAAAACGAATTACCTTAAAGGCCAAAAACATCACCATGGCTGCCATAGGGATACCGGTGAGCGGCCTGACCGAGGCGTCTCCAAGCCTTTCCAGCCAAGTGTGGTGCCGATGGGTGATATTTTGCACTTGATCTACAATTCTTCCGACTTCATGCCATCTCTCTTCATCTTCGTAGTCATACTCAGATAACTTTGCTTCCTTAACTCTTTCAACCAACTGCTTAACCCCTTCGCCTGTCACGGCACAAATGGGAACACAAGGCACTCCAAGGATTTGTTCCAATTTCTTATCATCAATCAATATACCTTTATGCTTTGTTTCATCCCAGAAATTCAGTGCCACAATAGTGGGAATTTTGCGTTTAAGCAATTGGAGCGTCAAATTCAAGCTGCGTTCCAGATTCGTGGACTCCACGACATTAATGACCACATCTCCATCGGCATTCTCGTTAAGCATCTCAACGGCTATTTGTTCTGCTTTACAGGTTGGCTCCAGAGTATATGTTCCGGGAACATCGATAACTTCCACGCGCCGGTCGCCAAGCTTTATACTGCCCTTTGTAAATTCAACCGTTGTGCCGGGATAATTAGATGCTATGACACTTGTACCGGTAACACGGTTGAAGACAACGCTCTTGCCGACATTGGGATTTCCCATAAGAAGAATTTTCATTTTTTGTCCTTACCATGAACTTCCACTATTATCCTGGAGGCCATTCCAAATCCCACAGCAGCCTGTGTATTATTATGCTGCAAAAGGACAGGGCCTCTCATTAATTGCCCACTTACTTTTGTGATTTCCTTGCCTGTTCCGATTCCTAAGGTATCAAGTTTTTGAGTAAGACCGTAGCCTCCATTAATTTCCACAATCTTACCTTTCTGACCCGGCCGCATTTGAACCAGAGAAACTATGAAAGCTTCTGTATCAGCCATTCTTGTCTCCTTTCCGAATTTATCATATCCTTGAAAAAAGTTGTCTCATTTGGATATCTTAATATAACATTAGAATGTCATTTGTGCTCATAGGCCGAGCACAACCGCATCCTCGATTACCTTGCCGCTTCTGAGTCGATCAAGTTGACGCGATGCGAATTACTTTAGGCTAAAACACAATGTAGGCTCTGAGTGAGAGCGCTACGGCATCATCCAGATCAGGGTTCATGCCGGGATTTCTTATGAACTGGACGCCCGGCTGCAGGGTCAGCCAATCTCTCGGATTATACTTGTAGGTACATTCCAGCGCCATCTCGTAATCCTCCGCACTTGGCGTAAAATCTTTGTACTCATCACTGTTTTCAGCGCACGCCAAACCAATGCCAAAGATATCGTCTTCCATTACCAAGCCCGAATAAACCAGACCGGCGCCTACGTAGAGGCCGATTCGGTTGCGGTTTTTGTCGGCATCACCTACCTGAAAGAATCCCGCCCAGCGATCGGTCAAATCAGTCTCACCGATCATGTAAAGCCCGGAGTTGTCACCATAGGATTTACCACTGAATTCAGATTCAAAATTTGTGGTGCGGCACCAGCCACCAACGGCGAGCTTGGTGCCGGTATCTTCATTTTGAACGCCGCCTTCAAGAGCATAAAAGATCCCGTCGTCACTATTAAGGATGACCTGTGTCCCTTTTTCGTTGCCCGGATCGCCCGGGACACCATCATAGGCGCCCAGGTACAGATAGCCATCCTCGACTGGAAAGAGCGAGACAACAAACGCCAATGAAGTTGTCGGGAAAATGGATGGAGGTAACTGGGAAATGTCAGGTGATATGCCGAAAGAGCTATTTGTAAAGTGACTTGCCGCATCCAATGCGTCGAAAAGCGCGTTGTAATCGTGCAAGCCGACGAGCCAGGCAATCCTGTCGTCAGCATAACGTTGCTGCCACCATGCCTCATAAAGCTTAAACGTATCGGGGGCTTCAATATTACTAGTTGCCTGGATATCACCGATCATTTCCGTTGGCGCACCACCGGAATTGTCCAATAGATGAAGATGTAAATCCCCATGTTCGGAAAGTCCGAGGGCCTTGCCTTGGGCATCCATGATCAGATCGAGATTTGTTAATCCCCGGCTGCTGCGGGCGACACCCCCAGCTACATTCTGAACGCCCTCAAGCGTAAGGACAAATTCGAATTCGAAACCTTTTTCAGCAAGGGCGTGGCGTTTACCGTTCCAGTCGCCCAGGAGCCACGGCGAATCTTCTGCCCAGGAAACAGTCGCAATAAGCAACATTGCCATGACAATAACTGGCTTTCTGTTGGTCAATGGGCGTTGAATTTTGTGACAACTCATACTTGTACTCCTTTCCGGCCACACTATGGCCATACAATAAGACATTAGTACATCTTGGAAGGAGTCTGGCTGGCTGGCATTCCAGAATTAGGCTAGCTGGCTACATGCTCCTATATCTGATTCAAAATCAAATCTACTTTGTAAGAATCAATTTGTTGTTCCTGGTTAACATCAGCCTGTATTCTTCGCGGCAGTGGCGCAGTCTTACTTCGCAAGATTCACCAAGGAGTTCTTGAGCATCAAAGACAGGCACCTGCCTGGTTCGGCACACACGGTTTTGGTGATCAGGACACATTGTTCTTCTCACATGGTCGTCTTTCATAAAAACTCCCAATTTAATAAACTCAACATTGTGATATTGATTTGCATTATCAATATGCCACCAAAAAAATATAGTACCCTATTCAGACCTTTTCCGAGTGTCCTCTTTAGCGCATCGAGGGCATAAACCGAATATATCAAGCTTATGGCTTTCCTGGACATATCCGTGTTTCTTCACGAGTTCATGCTGGTTTTTTTCAAGCTTCGGACCGTAGATTTCCTCGAACTTGCCGCATTTTACACAAATGAGATGGCCGTGGTGGTTATGGCCGTACTTGTGCTCGTAACGCAGGGCACCTTCTCCAAAGTCCACCCACATCTCCAAATCATAGCTGCCGCTGTGTCTGTCTCTATGGCTGTGAGTGCTGGTCCCGCCTTTGACATTGGCCTGATAAACATTGGTTATTCCAAAACCCAACTCTATTCCGCTGTCCGCCAACTGCTCATTGAGCCTCCAGAAGCCGCCAGTGAGGATTTCTTGCTCCCAGATACTCTCACCCTCAGCCCGGCAAATCCCAGCTAATCCCAACAAAAACGTTACAGTCAATACAGCTTTTGTTCTGTTAATGTTTGAATCCTTTCTTAAAAAAAATTTACCCTTTTACCAAGACGGCATATAATTGAGATTGATTACAATTCTCAATCTCATATATAAGCAAAGTACATTAAACTCAAACAATTGTCAAATATTTTTTGGGATTATTAAAAAATTTCTTGTGTAGATTTATTCAAAGTTCACACTTTGTATCCAACGATATAACAGGTGGTTCCTTAAAGCCTGTAAGTCAATACACCACAAGGAGATGCATTACATTGAAGCATAGCGCTGAAATTAGGTCAATATCGTCTAATCTACATGTAGATAATCCTTACTTTGCAGGCTCTTCGGTGTCTCAAACATGCGCAAAGTTTTTGATTATCTAAGAAAAGTTTCAATTGCTACCAATGTTTTTATCTAAGTTTTATACATGCCCACAAAGTGGCCAAAAAAACCACAGATACAAGTAAAACGATCTCAACTGTCAGGATAGCTTCCATTGAATTTTTCCCCTTTCTGCATTCGCCTTTCTATACTTTTAAAGTTTCAAGAAAAGATATAGCTTCGTACTTGGCAATCCTGTATTGGCCGCCAATTGTCTTGATTGCTCTAATCTTGCCTCGTTTGATCCAACTGATGATGGTGAAACGAGAAACGCCACAAAGTTTCGCAAGCTGAGTCGTTGTCAAAAAACCGTTCTGTATCTTGGTCCAATTATCAGTTGTAGTCTCTTTTATCATGGTAAAACTAAGCATTTCCGAATTGTGGTAATGTAGAGTCTTTATTATTTTCTTTACAACATATGTTTTGTAGAAGTCTCATTTTATAGCTGTTTGTTTGCTTCAATTATCATCCTTTTGCTTAAAGTACGGCTGTATTATGCATGAGAATGAATATGCTTCTCATTCTCATTCTAACTAATTTACAATCTCCAAAAATCCTTGTCAATTGTTTTTTTGAAATATTTTGAAAAAATTTTGACATAGCTTCAACATATGATAGAATTTGTTGAAAGACAGTGAGAATGATAATCGATTATCAAGCAAGGTAAACATGAATGAAATCAGCAAAGAGCATCTTCAGACAGCACCTTAAAAACAACGGCATGCTCCGTAGCAAACAACGAGAGCAAATCCTGGACATATTCCTCAAGACCGAGCATCACCCTACGATTGATGACCTTTATAATCTGGTCAAAAAGAAATACCCCAAAATCGGCCTTGCTACCGTATATCGTACGATGGAGGTAATATACGATGCAGGATTGGCGAGTAAGGTCGGCTTCGGGGATGGCATCAAGCGCTACGAGCACAAACATCAGCACCATTACCATCTGATCTGCCTTAAGTGCGGCAAGGTTATCGAGGTAACCAGCAACAGGCTTGAGGAAAGACAAAGACAATTAGCGAAAAAGCATGACTTCACTATTACCAGAGCTACAATGAGGCTATTCGGTATTTGCAAGACCTGCAAACGCAAAGAAAAGTAAGGCCCAGGATGCTAGCGGGCTTCGATAATTTTCTGTGAAGTTACTTACGCCTATCAAAAATGGCAAGAAACCATATAATGGGGAAAATTGCTGTTATCTTGTATTCCTGTTTCAGAAAAACCGCCGTACCTGAGCGGATTTTCTCAGCAATAGCCTGCATTTTTTTAGTACCTGCCGGATACCCGAAAAGAGAAAAATAACCAAGTAGGGCAAAACCTAAACCTGCAACGCCAACCAATGGTACAGCTCGGAATAAAGCTTCATAGGCCGGTAACTGTTCCACAGGTATCGGCTCATCTGTACCACAGACTGCATCACTCGTTTCTATTGACGCTATGGGGACGTAACGGAACTGTCCCTGAGTGTAAATATCCGGAAGTGTGGTGTTGTCTTCGTCTGAGGCGACCGCAGCAAAAAACTCATCCATGTCGGATACAGTTGTTCCATCAATACCAACAATTACATTACCAGGCGAAAGACCTGCTTGGTCGGCAGCGCCTCCTGGCACCACAGATAAGACAACGACACCATTCACGTTATCTGCAATGTTATATGTGTCACACAATGTTTAAGTAATCGCCGACAGCGATACGCCCCAGTCGGAATCGTCTGAAGCTGTCTTGGTGGTCTGAGCAGTCATTATAATTGCAGACGGCTCGACAAGCACAGCGTATGTTCGGCTCTTTCTGTCATCTCTTACATATGTGATTCTGACAGTTTCGCCTGGCTCCAATGTTGCCATAACCTCTTTGAATATATCGACGTCTTTTGTGCCCCGCAGGCTGGCTTATTGCCATAATCTCCTTTCATAAAAGACTTTGCGCTATTTTACCACTCCGGCAAATTGGCTTTGTTTTTTCAAATTAGCCGACCATTGCCTTCTTTCTTGGAGCAGTATTGGTTATTGCCGCGCTGTTCGGGAGGCTTCGCAAGATTCACATTCCCGACATAGTCGAGTGACGCTCATCTCTGGTTTTTCGACGCCGTAAGCCGCTCGATCTCGAACAGATCACTTTCTTCCATTGTACTGCATTCTCGTGAAAGTGTCTCTAATTGTTCGGGTTTTGGGGCGTCTATGTGCCGGAGGTATTCACGCCGGGGCTTAAAGATTAGAACAGGGTCCGTACCATCCTTGCGGTGTATGCAGACTTGGATGAGATCCGGGCAGGCAACTTCTGCCAAACGAAGGTCGAGCCGGCCGGTAGTGTTGCCGGAACCGATTACCAGGCCATCGGCCATACAGGAATAAGGCGTCTTAAGTGGAACGTAACAAATAATGTCAAGCTCGTGCCGGCCCCATTTCGTATCCAGTTCGCGCAAGGCCGCTTGGCCGATGCGCCATCCGAGAACGTTCCAGGGACCGACATGTCCGTGCATGTGTTTGATTTCGCCCCACCAATCCTCAGGCGCCTGGCCCATATTCCACACATCTTCACTCATTTTTGTTCACAAAACACCGAAAATCCCAAATTTGACAGTGGCACGAATTAACAAGTATTATATCGCATAAGAATACTAAATTCTTGTTATAAATCAAGAACTTCTTTGATAGAGAATTACAACGTTTCTTATCATATCTTTAGTTAATTCCGCAAAAATTCTTTTGTAAATATGAATGAATCAGTCACGCTTGTGCCTCAAGAGTCTGTAGATCGCGGAAGCAGCAAAAATAAGCGCACTGACAATTACAATACACGCCCCGGTCGGCAGATTAAGATAGAACGAAACCAAAAAACCAACCAGCGCACTTATCGCCCCAAAAATCGTCGCCGCAAAGATAACCGACCTGTATCCTGTGCATATTTGATACGCCGCCGCCGCGGGGCATGTTATCAAACTAAATATCATCAACCCACCAACAAGTGGAAGGTTAACCGCTAATATCAGCCCGCACAAAGCCAGAAAAAGACAATAAACAAAGCTCTCATGCACACCTGTCGCCGAGGCAATGGTTCGACTGAACAGCAGCACCTTCAGTTCTTTATTGAATAAAATGGCAAAGACTATAAAAACCAAACCTAAAATCGTAATAGTCACTACACTGCTCATGCGCACGAAAAGCAAACTGCCCCAAAGCAATCCAAGTACCTCGGACCGGCTGCCCTGAATTAGCCCAATCCCTAAAAACGCAAGCCCGAGCATTAAATTGAAAAGTATCGCCAACGCCACATTGGTATCCAGCCTCGACCTTCCAGGCCTGATCGCAGCAAGACTCATCGAGCTGAACGCTGAAAAAACCGCAGCCCCCCAGACCGGGTTAACACCCAATAGAATCGAATAAATGGTCCCCGCCATCGCCGAATGGGATATGCAAACCCCGATAAAAGGCATCCTCATACCAACAATATAGACCCCCAACAGCCCCGTACTCGCACCGGCAACAACACCCGCAAACATCACAAGGTAGAAAAACGAATCCATAAATCAATAACCTCACACCCGGCTCTTATTGATGGTGTATCTTCGGCCTGCGATCTTCAGCGTCTCAATTCGGCACTGATAAGCCCTCTCAAGCACCTCCGATTTGAAGACTTCCTCGACGTCACCATCAGCCAAAACTTTCCCTTCGTGCAAAAGAACTATCCTGCTGCAATCCGAAGGCAACAGACTCGTCTCGTGCGAAACCATCACGACAGTCACTTTAGTCTCCCGATGCAACTGCTCGATGATTTCCGTAATTTGATACTTCCAGTTGAAATCTAGATTCGAGCAGGGCTCATCAAGCATAAGTATCTCAGGGTCTTGTGCCATTGCCCGTGCTATAAGAGCCTTTTGCTGCTCACCCCCGGAAAGACTTCTGAATGTTTGAGACCGCCGTTCCGACAAGCCCAGCCTCTCAATCCAGTTATCAACAATCTCATAATCTTCTTTGTTTAACGGACGAAGTAAGGCCTTGACGCTCGTTCGGCCCATCGCCACCAATTCACGCAGGGTAAAAGGCAGTTCCGTATTGTACTCAGCGGCTTGCGGAATATAGCCGATGTGCTTTCGAAAATTCGCTTTGCGCCAGGCGTTAAGCTCAGCTAAATCACGCCCGTCAAGCTTGATCGTTCCCCGATTTGGCCTTATCAAACCGCAGCAGACCTTCAGAAAAGTTGTCTTACCTGCCCCATTGGTTCCGATGATACCAACGAATTCTCCTTGACGGATTTGCATATCCTCAACGGCAAGGATGCTTCGATCACTCCAACGAACCTCAACGTTAGAAAGACTTATGCGCCCCCTCGTCATTGTCTCGCCACCTCAAGCAAATCTCCTGCGTTCGCTCGAAGCAGTGCATCTACGTTTGCTCGAAGGAGTTCATCGAAACCGCTTGGCCTCCCGGTCAGTTCCGGAAAATTGCTGAAAACAACCGCCTTGGCCCCCAGTTGTTCGGCCAGCGCCTTCGCCAGCGCAGTCCCTTCCTGCTTATTCGCTATGACAAATCGTACCTCTTGGCCTTCTGCCTTTCTGATGCACTGCTCAATGCCGGCGACCGTTTCAATGTCACTGCCTACGAACGTCGCTACCGTCTCCAAACCCAGCCAGCTTGCAAAATCGGCCTGGTGATTGGATGCCAGAACCTTGGCCGATGATATGCCGGCTTGCCGCATTTTCTCGAAAAGCTCCTCCCGCAAATGCGCCAGGTTCTTTTCCATAACTTCCAGCCTCTCTTGGTATCGGACATTCCTTTCGGGGTATTCGGACAAAAGAATATCACGAACCTCCCGGCAAACCGCAAGGTAAGTCTCCGGAACACACAAACCACCCGTCTCTCCCACCAAGGACGTCTTCAGACCCCTTTCTTTCACTCGAGATAACGTTTCCTCAATCTGCTTTTGAAAATCGAAAAGCAGAAGCATCCTGCAGTCGCAAAGCTGCTCGACCTGTGACGGCGAAATATCAAAGTGACCCGGACACATACCCGGAGGTGCTAAACACAAAACCTCCGTATCATTTCCGCAAAGGTCGAGGACCGCACAGCCCAAATACGAATTGGTCACGGCAATCTCCGCAGCACTGTCCTCGCCGGGCTTATTTCCACATCCCGCCCCGAGCAAACCACATGCCGCCGAAAATGCTAATATATAACCGAAGGTTGTGTTCTTCATAAACTAATTCTCAAACGATCCTACCTGTGTTCCGCTCTTTAAACGCATCCGAACAATTACACCCTGCCGAGTCTGCGGGTTATACCAGGTATTCTCCGGCACGGGATATTTAAGCTCCTTCATATAATCCAGGTCGAATCTCGGCCCTTCGCTATAGAGGACCCAGCTTACCGGCGATTCTTTAGGGTCAGTGTAGTCACGGCCTTCCTGCTGCTCGTTGTTGGGAAATCCATCGGGGATCCACAGATATGCCCCATTTTTAACGATAACAGTTCTATTGTAAATCAGTGTTCCGACCGTTCTATACTTGTATGTGTATCCTCGATTGAATCTGTCTTCTATGCCGGCGGCCATAAAGGTATTCTCGCCGGGGGCCGGTAGATATTTACTTTCGACCAGCTCGCATGGAAGCTGATAAAAGTGGTTTCCGAGCATACAATCGACGCGTGTGGGCGGATATTTATCGCTGTTATCGAACGAATAAGCTTCCAATGCCATCCCGATCTCGCGCAGCTCGGCATTGACCGTGACCACTTTTGCCTGAAGGCGGGCGCGCCCCATCGCGGGAAGTAAAATCCCCAGCAGCAAAGCGATTATGGCTGTGACCACCAGCAGCTCTATTAATGTAAAGGCGCGTTTCACAATTGGTAATTCCTTCTTATGTCACGTGTTATTTGAGCCAGTCCTCCAGCAGTTCGTTGATGTCGTCGTAGTCCACGATCCCATCCAGGTTAAGATCGCCGGGCTTGTCCGCCCGACGGTGTTCGCGACTGGCCAGCACGGAACCGTTTCCATCGTAGTTCATCACGTAAAGCCGGTAGCCGTCGATTAAGTTCGCGCTTTCCTGATCCATAATGCCAATAATGTCGAATGGCTCAGCCAGATTGTTCGAACCGGGATAAATGCCATTACCACGTCCCAGCT
>Ga0265594_1001430_pt1 | contig 18478 bp, 23 predicted proteins | sample saktaG_11_FD_190147 | JGI IMG/M metagenome (GOLD analysis project Ga0265594, IMG submission 190147) | Saline water microbial communities from Sakinaw Lake, British Columbia, Canada - sak_2011_5_24_80m | ecosystem: Environmental > Aquatic > Non-marine Saline and Alkaline > Saline ... | reverse complement strand
TTTACTGCTTCTGCGTTCTATACTTAGAATTTTGATACAATTATCAATCTTACGAAAGATAATGCGTATATTGCTTTTACGAATACGGAAAACATCATTTCTTGCTTTTAGTTTTTTTAGATCTAGGTTTTGAAAATCTTTCTTGCCTATCTGAATAAGAATCTTTTTGAGTTTTTTTCTTTCTCCAAAACTTAATTTGCTTAATGCTTTTTCAATCTTATCCATATAAAATAATTATATGCGTTTTAATAATTCTTTAAGGTCAACTCCCCCCTTTTTTATTTTAGTAAAATCTATAACTTCCTCCCAAGGAGATTCATTAATAGGAGAAATTTTAAATAATGGTTTGGACTTTTTAAAAACAATAAAGGAGTGTCCTCTTTTAACCTCTTGGGCATACTCTTGTATATTCTCTCTTAAATTTTTGAGATTTATAATATTTTCCATAATTCTAAGATTAACTTATGTTCATCTTAAGTTTAACTTCTTTAAAATTTCTTGTCAAGCCTGTATATCAAAAAACCGCATGAATAAAAGGCGATTTTATTTGCTGCGGATATAGAATGATGTTAGAACTTCAACCATTACTCTGTAATTCAATAAAAACAGGTTGCTCAGCGCTTAATTTTATTTCTGCTACATTCATAATCTGTTCTTGTTCTTTTATATCTGTCACTCTTACTTGACCTGAAATTGCATTTGGTAATGTTCCCGACCATAAAACATAAATATTTTTATTTCCAATAGTAAATTTATATTGGCCACTGGCAATTTTTTCTACTTTAGAAAAGTCACTAATCTTACTATCAATCATTTTTAAAGTGGCGAGAAAAAGTCGCGGTTGGTCATCGGCATTAAATGCCATTGAAGAACCGATCATGTCATTATCTGGACCAATCAGATCAATAAACATCAAATTAACGCCGTTGGCGAAAGCAAGAATGGAATATTTAAAATATAAAGCGGCTTGAGATTCTTGGGTTTGAATAGGAAGCGTATTGCCTTGTTGATTTCCTGGTTGATAATTATCTTGCTGTCCAACAGGATGCTCCTGATTTTCACTGAGCCCATTTCCATTGCAATCCTGAGGACACATATTGGGGTTTTGTTTTTCAAAATCATCGCAAATATTATCGCCACATCTACCACCTCCACTACTAAGTGGCTGTCCTTGAGCAGATTGGCCAAATGGTTGAGAAGATGGCAAACCAGAATAAATGCCAAATTCTGTTAAATATAAAGGTTTTCTGCCACCATTTTCATCCATTAGATTATTAAAAGCTATTAAGTTTTCCTCAAAGGTAGCTAGATCCGACTTAGCGTCTGGACTGCGTTCAATATTGTAGTGAATATTAAAATAATCAAGATACTGGCCACCGCCAAGAGTAAAAAATTTAGCCCAAAAAGCATTGAATGAATCCGACTCTCTCATACCAACTATGGGCATAGCGCCACCATTCGTTACTTTAGCTTCTGGGGCTGCTTTCTTTATGGTTTCTGATGTAATTTTAACCAAATCAAAATATCCCTCTGGATTGTTTTGATAACCACCACCAGGACTCTCAGGTTCATTCCCGATTTCCCAAACAGCAATCTTGTCTTTATAACGCTTAACCATTTTGGTTAAAAAGTTTTGATATTCAACAATGTCCTTGGGCGGACTAGCTTTGTAATCATAATAAGCAAAATCTAATGCTTCTTTCTCTGGTTGGGTATTTTCTTGGTCCCAACTAGCAAAGGGTAGAATAACAGCAGAAATTTTGACCCCTGCATCTGAAGTCGCTTGGACATAAATGTCAGTTAATTCCCAATCAAATTGTCCTTTTTGCGGTTCTATAACATTCCATGCAAAATATGGGACTAATTCTCGATCAAGAGAAAAACCCGTTGCTTTTACGAGTTTTGTGTGGTCTTGAATGAGTTTTTTCAAGTTGATTAAAAGACTTTGATATGCTGAATCATCTTTTCTGAATTCAGTCCAACCTTTTTGGTTAATTGTGTTAAGTATACCAGTCGTATTTGCTACTGCATCATTTATGCTATAAGCAATCATTGTCCCGAATAACGATGATTTAATGTTTTCTTGTGGTGTTATAGATTCAAAAAGAGGAGATTTTTGAAAAATAAGATAGATACCACTAATAATAACTAATATCAAAATAATTATAGCAATGGTTAATTTATTCATAATTAGTTTTACTTATTTTATTAAATCGTCAATAAACAGATTTAAAGTTTTATCGGTTTTTGTTTGTTGGCGTTAGATATCAACACAAATATCGATAAGACTATTTAACGAATTCAATCTTTAAATCGCGTTTGAAAACGGTGGCAATTTTCTGAAGAGTATCAGTGGTAAAATTCTGTTGCCCAGCTTCCATTCTAGCAATATTGCTTTGCTTTGTACCTATCTTTCTCGCCAACTCTGTCTGAGACATTCTTTTTTGTTTACGTAATTCCAAAATCTGGTAAGCAATTTCTAATTGTTTGCCATATTCATCGTAATATTTTCTAAATCTGGGGTTTTTCAATTTTACAGCAAGATAATCTTGAAAATCTACTGCTTTTTGAGTTGTTCTTTTATTCATATATTTTTGGATTTTTTAAAACATTTTGATAATTTTCCTCAGCTTTTTTAATTTCAGAAATTGGTGTTTTAGCTGTTTTCTTTAAGAAAACGTGAAGTAAAACAATGGTCTTTTTTACGAATATAAAGTAAAAAATTCTATATTTATTATGACCAAAATCAACTCTTAATTCTCTAATCTTTCTTTGAATGTGTTTAGAATAAGGCTCTCCTAAGCATCCTTTCTTGGTTCGTAAAAATTCAATATACTTTAATACTTTTGCTTCTTCCTTCTCTCTCAGTCCTTTAACATATTTCAAAATTGGACTTTGATTTTAGCCATATACTCTATTCTATCAAAAAATTGCTTGATTGGCTATTTTAATTCGTTCAATCTATGTTGGAGAACTATTTCGTATCTCTCGATAAATTTATTGTAATAAAAATTCTTTTTTTGATAGAATAAAGTAAATATTATGAAAAAAAAGGTTATTTTAATTATTGTCTTTTTATTAATTTTACTTATCGCCACGAGCTTGACTTATATATTATTTTTTATGGACAAAAATAACCAAAAACAAACTCAGTTGTGTTTCGAGAACAATTGTTTTGATGTTGAGTTAGCTTTAACTTCAAAAGAAAAGAAGCAAGGATTAATGTTTAGAAATTATTTAGGGGAAAACAAAGGAATGCTTTTTGTTCTTGCAATGGAAGAAGAATACGGTTTTTGGATGAAAAACACCCTAATTCCTTTGGATATAATATGGCTTAACGAAGATAAAGAAGTAGTTTTCATAAGTGAAAATAATCAACCTTGCAAAAATAATGAGTGCCCCACAATTAACCCTGATAGAAAAGCAAAATACGTTTTAGAACTAAATGGAGGAACGACAGACAAAATCGGTTTAGAAGTCGGCGATAGGACAAATTTTAACATAGAATAAATATAGTTCTGCAACATAGATTGAACGACTAGTTAAATAAAAATTACCCAGCGATGGGCTTTTTTGTTAGCTGCGGGTCGTGGACGATGTTAGAACCTGTTTTGTATAAATTTAAATAACTTTTAATCTTTATCTACTCTTTTTAACCATAAAAAATAATGGTTAAAAAAGATAAAGACACAATTAATAAATTGTGTCTTTATATAATAAATATACTAACTTTTATTATATCTCTTGGTTCTTTTGTTGAAGAACTAGTCCCAGTAAGCACCAGGGTTTTTCCAGTCTGGGTATTGCCTGTTCAGCCAAGCAATAGCAGCTTCGTGAGCTTTTTCAGAAACTTCGTATTGCTTTCGATTATCGTCGGGTAATTTGATCGGCTCGGTACTGTGAATCACATTGTCACCGTCAGTGACGTGAGCAACCGCTACGCCTTCTTTCTCTCTCCGATCATAATCAAGACGGAAATTGAATCGTGTCGAAAGACTAAGATTAGCACTACGATCATAGAAAGCCGCTTTATAAAAGATATTTGCACGTTCACGACCTTTTTCGTCTACGAGCTTCGAGTGCATCGAGTGGTCGGTCGGCAACTTCTTCCACCCAGTCGGTAGCTCAACATACTGGAACATCGGATCTCCCTCGACTTCACCAAGAAACTTTATACCAGCATCCTCAAGGATTTCCCTTACGTTATATTCACTATAACGACCCATGTCAGTAGGTAGCGTTTCACTATTAACAAATGAATGTTGACCTTGTTTTTCTTGACGAAGGATAGACTCACCGACTCCTAAAATAGTAGCTCCAGCAAGGGGGACCATTGGAAGTTCCCTTGCTTTCTGAGAAGTGTTATAGGGAACTCGTTTTTTATCTTTTAGGTTAACTATCTGAGAAGCGTTACAAGAAACTAACTTTTTATCTTTTTTTGACATCTTTCTCTCCTTTCTCTCCTTATTTTTTTATTTAAAATACTATTTATATTATATAATACATTATTCAAAAAGTCAATGATTAAAGAAAAAATCATCTAGATAAAAGATGATTTAATTTGCTGCGGGTCGTGGACGATGTTAGAACCTGTTTATTAAGTAATTTTATGTAAATCGCCATTAAGAATAATCGGTTTTACCCCAAGTATTTCTTCTTTATATGATAATTCTGGGATTTCATTCAAAAGATAAATTTTCTTTTTCAAGAAAAGAGCAAGACCCATCTCCATTAATGTGTTCCCCCCAATATGCCCCTTAATATTATTTTTATCATAGTTCGCAACTAAAATAGCATCTGACCAAGCAACTTTATCAAAATGTCTAAGAACAGCTTCGGCTTTCCTGTCCCAGACCCATTTTTCACTCTCTTTGGCTACATGCCTTATTTTATAATATTCTTGTACTGGAATTAATTGTCCCTTTTCGTCTTTTACTTCAGAAGGCCACATCTTTATTTCGTGTCCTAATTCTTCTAATTTTTCTTTTAGAAAAAGTATCTCATCTTGAAATGCGATACTGCCACAAATTGTAATTTTCATATTAAAAGATTTAAAATTATTTTTCTTTATAACCAACTTCTGTCAGCATTTCGACAATTACTTCTAATGGAATGCCTAAGAGGTTATGATAACTTCCTTCTATTTTTTGAATAAATGAAGAACTAATGTTTTTAGCAGGATTATATCCTAAAGCATGTGTATTAAAATAAGGATCTTCATTAAGATATTTATTAATTTCTTTTTCTGAAAGCTCTCTCATAAAAATTTCCGTTTTAACCACTTTTGAAATTATATTATCCGTAGCTGTATTTATTATATAAATTCCTGTATAAAATTGATGACGATTATCAGAAAGTTCTTTTAATCTTTGAAGAGCCTCTTTTTTTGATTTTGGTTTTTCAAGAATTTTATTATTAAAACAACCAACCGAATCCATGCCAATTACAATAGTGTTGGGATGATTTTTAGCAACTGCTTCAGCTTTTAATTTAGAGAGAATCTTTACTAACTCTTCAGGATTGTTTCTTTCTACTTGAGATTCATCTACGTTGCTTCCTTCTGTCTCAAAAGGGATACTTAAATATCCAAATGTTTCTTTGCGATAAGGAGAGGTTGTAGCTAAAATTATTTTGTTCATATATTTTATTTTACCAAAAAATCGCCTGAATAAAAAGGCGATTTTCATTTACTGCGGGTCGTGGACGATGTTAGAACTTGTTTTACTTTAAATTATTAATAAAACGTTTTTGTGTTTCTGAAGATTCTAATTCTAGAAACTCTTCGGGAGTAACCCATTTGAATTTAGTATGTTCAAAACTCAAAACTACTTTATCAAAATTAGTTTTGGCTTTGTAAACAATAGTCACCCAGAATTCTCCTTCTTTGTCTATTTTTGAGGCTACATCAAAAATTGTTAGTTCTTTTATATCTAAGCCAGTTTCTTCCTTAACCTCTCTTAAAATTCCTTTCGTCGTGTCTTCGCCAAAATCTAAATTCCCTCCTGGGAAATCCCAAGTATTAGGTCTCGAGGGAGCAGTCTCGCTCCTATAGAGAGCTAAAATCTTACATTCTTTATTAAATATTATTGCTTTTTGAGAGACACTTATTTTACCCATATTTTATAACTTTATTCTACCAAAAAAACGCCTAAATAAAAAAGGGATTTTTATTTACTGCGGGTATGAGATGATGTTAGAACCTGTTTTTATTTAAATACCGAAAATGTCTAGGAAAATTCCCACGAGCAAAGCTGCAATGGAAAGAAAAAAGATGACCGCTGCGTTCCATCTTGATTTTGAGGTTACTGTGGTTTTGGCCAGATAATGAAGGGCTATCTTCTTTTGCGGGTCAATATTAGAATTATCTATAGTTTCAACCAGATTATAATCTTGAATCAATTTTGCCTTTTTTCTGGCAATGTCAAAACGATGGCCAAAATAAATGATAAAACCAATGGTGCCGATATACCAAGAAATTTTTACCCATGAAGGGCTGTAAAAATTCAAGACAATAATTATCCTATAGGCAATTGTAGCGATTATTCCGGCCCAAAAGAAAAACAAACGAATGGGTTTTGGATTTGGCTTTATGAATTTTAAGATTCCTTTATCTTCCATTCTCTTATTATACCAAAAAACCGCCTGAATAAAAAGGCGATTTTCATTTGTTATGGATCGTGGATGATATTAGAACTTATTTTATAATAAAAGAATTTGCAACAGTACCAACAATATAACCAACTAAAGTGGCTATGCCTGCTATAAGAAGCATTTCCAGTCCTGCTCTCCACCATTGACGTTTTGTAAACTTAGTAGTTACACATCCAAGTATAAATAAACCAAGAAGTGTAGCTCCTATAGACAATAATATAGCTGATGATATTGGGAAAAAGAAATAAGGTAAAATAGGTACACTGCCACCAATTATATAAGAAAAAAACATGGAAATTCCACCTTTTAATGGTTTGTCTAATTTATTAGAATAAATCTGAAGTTCTCTATGGGCCATCTCTTTGAGAAATAAGAATTTATTTTTTGAAGCTACTAATGCCATTTTTTTAGCAAGAATTGTTGGCCAACCATCTCTAATATACATTCCAACTAATTCTCTCTTTTCTGTTTCAGGCCATTCTTTAAGTTCTATTTTTTCTTCTTCTAATTTACGTTCACCAACTTCTTTCACTGACTTAGCTGAAAGATAAGAACCAACTCCCATGGATATCGATTCAACCATAATAATTACAAAACCAGACAAAATAATAACGAAATAACTATTAGTTCCAATTGCAATGCCAGTCAATACCCCAAGGGTTGAAACCATGCCATCTTCTACGCCAAACACTACTTCTCGGATGACAGGTAAAATTCCGAATTTTTGATGATGAATAAAATCTAGTCTTCTTCTACTTTTTTGCATAATTTTTATATTCCTAATTATTTTATTTTACCAAAAAATCGTCTGAATAAAAAGACGATTTAATTTACTGCGAGTTGTTGACGATGTTAGAACCTGTTTAACGAAAGTGAGCGTTAAATTTTTTCAATAATTGCAATATAAAATGATTTTTTAAAATTAATAAATTTTTTAACTCTCCAGCCAGTTGTATCAAGAATCTGTTTTATTTCTTCTTTAGAAACGAGTAAATAATCAAACCATTCTCCAATATATTTTCCAAATCTTATTCTTATTCTTAATTGCCCAGACATTCTTCCTCTTTTCCTGTTAAATTTATGATATTCAAGATGTGTAGGATTATCTGTTTTGTATGGGTTATTACTCTCTGCAATTATCAAAGCATTTGGAGAAGTTATCCTATAGAATTTTCTCAATAATAATCTTGCCCTTTTGAAACTACCAAATAATCCAAAATTATTTCCCATCATAATTATTGTATCAAAAGAATCTGGTTTAAACTTTCCGACTTCGGTTATTGACATAACTCTTGTTTTTTTCAATCCTCTCAATTTAGAAACTTTTATGGCAAGGGACGAGTTATCAATTCCAACAACATCAAACCCTTTCTTCTGAAGATAAAGCGAGTGTCTTCCGGCCCCACAACCAACGTCTAAAACTTTGCCTCTTATAAGTTTAATCGCTTTTTTCTCATGGTTCGGCCAGTTTCTATATTCAGAAAAATATTTTTTTGCTCCACCAAAAATATCAATATAACCATCTTCTCTTTCTACAATTTCAAAACTTTCTTTTCCCTTAAAATATTCCCATATTTCTTTACCATATGTGTCTTTTTTTAATTTTGCTTTCATATATTTTATTCTACCAAAAAACCGCTTGAATAAAAAGGCAATTTAATTTGCTGCGAGTTGTGGACGATGTTAGAACCTGTTTAATTTAATATATAAAAGGAAAAGCACCAGAGACCCGCTCTCTAGTGCCAAAGTACCTCTTAGGGAAGGATGTTATCACAATCTTCTACTCTATACTTATTTTATAAAAGTAGAGCAAATAATCAGACATCCCCTTTAAGGATAAACATAGAACATGATCAAATATCCCCTTTAAGGAAAAGTGTATTTAGGTGAGAATCACTACGGGTTTGGTCCAGTGATTTTATATCCCATCTTCTACACTAATACTTTATGTTGTAATTATAGCATACTCATATAATTTGTCAAGTCTTTTTGCTGCGGGTCGTGGACGATGTTAGAGCCTGTTTTATAAAATTTGATAAGATACTTATTGATTAAAATAGATTTTTAGATATAAAAAAACCGCAATTATTTTTATAACATAACAACTACGGTTTTTTAAAAAATTCGTTAAAAATAATACTAATTATCTTTTTATAACTTAACTTTAAAAGACTTTCGTAATAAAGATGATTCCGACCTAGTTCCCAAAACATTAATGTTTTGATTTCCATCATTCTACCTAAAACAGTATGTCTAGTTATAAATCGATAATCATTTTTCTCTTTTCTTAGTTTATCATATTGATAACTAATTTCTCTTCTCATTCGTGCAAAGTCATATCCATCTCTATAACTTTTATATTTTAGTCCAATAATGAATTCAGCTAGAAAATCTTTTTCTTTTTTTCGGAAAATCCTATTTATAAAATGTTTTACAGAGATTTTTTTGGATTTTCTTAAATGTTTATTTATATGTTTTCTAAGCTCCGCTGATTCAAAAGCCCAAATATAGAGTGAGGGATAATTTCTTTTCAAAATAAGTCCTCCTTTCTTTTTTCAATCTTTTTAAATTTTTTAAGAACCGTATTAAATAAAAAACAACCTTATGTAAGATTATTTATGATAACACTCTTAAACTAAAAGTCAATGAAATTTGCTGCGGGTCGTGGACGATGTTAGAACCTGTTTGATAGAATCCTAAATAAAAACCGCCATTATAATTATATGTTTAAATAATTATTAAGACGGTTTTTTAAAAATTACAAATTATATGAGAGGTTTTTAACTAAATTTTATAGAAGGATATTTTTCTATCTCCCAAAATTCTCTGGCATCAGCTTTAGAAGCTAATTCTAATGCTTCTTTAAGCATTTCAGGGATAAATTTCATGGTTGGGTGCATAAGACTGTAATGTTCAGAAGAAAAAGTAACTTCACACACCTCTTTAAAATGGTGACCTTTCCCTCTAAACCATTTTCCTGTTCTCTTAGGACCACTACTAATTTCAAATAATGGATCTTCATCAAAAACATTTGCTGGATTAGGAAATATTCCCCACAACTTTAAAGCGTAACATAAACCATATCCCAAATTACTCTTACAAAGTGCCATTAGGCCAAAGAATTCATCATTCTTTGCTGTCAATAATTTAATCGGATATCCTTCCCCATCTAGAATTACTGTATCAAGTTTTTGTTGTCTTGATTTTCGTTTTATTTTCTCAAAAATAATTTGAGGGATTTGGATTATACTTATTGCACTACCTTTGCTTATACTTAAAGTTTTCATTTTTTTACCTCCTTTTAAAATTAATTTAGAATTTTACATCGCTAAGATTTTTACATCTAAGCAAGGTGCTACTTTTTTTATCAGCATCTTCAACTAATTTTTCAGCTTCCTCTTTAGTTCCACATGTCCCAATATAGTAATAAGAAATACCATTCCAAACATATACTTCAAACCCGTTCCCTACTTTTTTAATTTTATGTGCTATCATTTTTTCCTCCTTTTTTATTTTTTAAGAACAGAATCTATATATTTTTTTAAATAAAAATAATCTTCTTATATAAGATTATTTATCATACCACTTTAAAATTAAAAGTCAATTGAATTTGCTGCAGGTCGTGGACGATGTTAGAACCTGTTTTATGAAACAAGTTTTGATGTTAAATCAATCAGTTGGTCGTGAAGGATTCCATTTGAAGCGACAAACCCATTGATCTCTTTGTCATATCTCTGTTCGTTCCCGAATATATCAGTAACCTTACCACCTGCTTCTTCCACAATAATTTTTACAGAAGCTGCATCCCATGGAGTTGTATGTGGGAATATTGTAAAATCTAACTCACCAGCAGCTATTAAAACAGAAGGGTAGATGATTGAACCAAGCGCCATCAATTTAACGCTAGACATTGCAAGACAATCAATTAGCTTAGCTGTGTTGTATTTTGCTCTCTTAAATATCTCACAATTTCCTATGGCATTTTCTAATAAGGATACTGTTGAAACTTGTATTGCCTTATCATTTAAAAAAGTTCTCTTACCCTTTTCGGCAACAAACAACCGCTCGTTAAAAGGATCATTTACTACTCCTAAAATAACCTGTCCATTTTTTACCAATGCCAAGGAGAATGTAGATAAAGGTATGCCATGTGAAAAAGGTATCGTGCCATCTACTGGATCGCATACCCAAACATATTTACTTATATTCTTAATATTGCTTTGTTCCTCTGCTAAAACGTTATGTTTAGGAAATTCTTTCGCGATTTCATTGATTAACATGGAATTTATCATGAGATCTGTTTCGGTGACAGGTGTATTATCTTCTTTCCATTTCTTTTCCATGCCTAATTTAAAATTCTTCTTAATTATTTGTCCTGCTTTAAGGGCAAATTGAGAAGCAAAAGTTTTAAATTCATTTTCCATATATTTTATTCTACCAAAAAATCGTCTGAATAAAAAGACGATTTTCATTTGCTGCGGGTCGTGGACGATGTTAGAACCTGTTTACTCTAAAAATTTAAAAGTAGAAAGCATTAAATTCGTCTTAAAGCATTTATCTTCTAAAGTAATCCAGTCCCCTTCCCATAGACCCCACCAAAGCAATACAATAATGTTGCTATCTTTTTCTATCAATATTGCTATCGATCCATTTAGGAAATCTTCGTGTGGCTTCTCCATATAAAACTTAACTCCAGAGACTGGATGTTCTCCAAGGGTTATATCTTCACAAGTCTTAATTTGATACTCATCAGTAAAAGCTGTCTCCCAAAAATCTTTAGGAGAAAGACTTTTGGAATTAGAGTAAACCGTAGCATTAAACTGACAAAAAGGGTTTGCACCATTCTGAAAGGCAACTAATTCTCCTATCTGTTCTCCCCATTCTCCATGAGGTGAATTCATTTTGGGTTTGGCAATGTATTCGGATGCAAAGTGAGAATGTTTAATTTCAAAACCATACTCTTCATTCTTATAGGTTTCCCATTCAGAGATATCCTCTTCATATCTCGGACCAGTAAGGAATACTCCTCCTATTGGACAAGGATATGGACTTATCTTAATTTCTTTCTTGTGCTGCCAAAATACACTTACTGTTAAAAAAGCACAGATTACAATAATAAGAATAATTATGAAAATAAGAATGCTCTTACTAGAAATATATTTCAATGATTTGATCATGATTAAAAAATTAATTCTTTATCCATTCTACCAAAAAACCGCCTGAATAAAAAGTCAATGAAATTTGCTGGGACTATTGGACAAAATCCGAACTTATTTTAAGGAGAATCCTGATGCTGAATTCTAAAAATTTGTACGCTCGGGCGGGCAAAAAGGAAGGGGTTTGGGGGGAAGGAATTTTTGTCCGCCCTCGCTTTTCCGTTGCCGCCGAATTTCGTGCCAACTTTGTTGGCGCGCCACTATTTATTTTTTACCGTATTTTAATTCTCTCAATGTTTTAATTGATTCTTGCAAATCTTCTGCAGTAAATTTTGTGTTTTGCGTATTTTCTGGATGATGAATTGAATGTCTGATGTATGTTGCTAATGATACATCCTCTGTCATGTCGGTCTTTTTATTTTTCCATTTCTTATTTTTTGGTAATCCATCAAGTTTCGATTTTTCTACATCCTCCAAGTATCCATATAATTCGTTGTGATAATCTGATGAGGGAATACCAAAAACTTCGTAATTTACCTCCGAATATGAAGTTTTACCTAATTCAATTTTTTCTAGTTTCGTTTTCCGATTTGATTGTTTAGATAACCTAAAGCACCTTTCAATATGGTCTTTATCAATCATGTAGTTTGAGTGGGTCGCAAAGAAAACGATATTATTTTTGTCATTTCTCGTTATTTTGATCAATTCATCTTTTAAATACTCCTGTGCTTGTGGATGTAGGTGAGTTTCCGGCTCGTCAAGCAACAATAATGAGTTAGAAAGTTGGTTTGTTGCGCTTTCCGCCGAAATAGTTAGCAAAAAAGAAATAAATTGCCGAAAACCGTCACTTCTTTGTTCTGTCGTCTTTGATTTGTATTTTACTTTTTCGTCCTCTACAAGAAATGACAACAAAGAATTGTTTATCTGAAATTTAATTTTTATAGGATGATTTGGCCACACTTTTTTGATGTGTGCCGTTACTTTATCGCCAAGCTTTTCCTGTAAATTATTTATTTCGGCAGGGTCAGTTTTGAGTTTGGCAACTTGCACGGCAATATTGTCTTGACTAACACCGCCCAACTCAAAACAATTCACTAAAGGAATTGATGTGTTCTCTGGATCGGCGGCAAATGTGTCTAAGTTTATCTGTTCGTTGATGAGGTGTTTACTATCTGATTTCCAAAAGACAATACGATGGGCAATTTTCCAAAAATACTTTGGCAGATGTGCTTCAAAGTATTTTTCAAGGTCAAAATCTTCTTGCGTCTGTTGCAGATCTTTTTTAACTGGTTTATCGCCCTGCAAAGTATAGTCCTCAAAAACTTTTTTCTGTAAGACGATCTGGTCGAAAACTTTTTTTGGTGCATTTGCCACCGGATCAAAAATCGCACAAACCGCCAATTTATCGATCTTTATTTTTGAAAGAATATCTTTTTCAAATCCTTTTTCTGTAAGCGCATTTTTGAGTTCTTTTTCATCCTGTGCCTCGAATTGATAATTGAGAATAATACTTATCGGTTCGGATTCTTCAAAATAATCCTTAGGAAAAATAACTTTTTCGTCATCATCATCTACTAAAGAAACAGCTTTCAAAAAGCTACTTTTACCGGATTCATTGATACCAATAAGTGTAAAAGTATGAGTTCCGTCAACTTCTGCAATAGTAAAAGTTTCGTCCTCAATGCTACGAAAATTTTTAATTGTAAGTGAAAGTAATTTCATATTATTTCCCAGATTTAGTTCGGTTGTGTTCTTTACACAACATCTGGCAATTTTCTGCGGTTGTTTCTCCGCCCTCGTGCCAAGGTTTTATGTGGTCGGCTTCCATTTCTTCAATTTCCCATTTCTTTTTCTTATTCTCGCCCTTGCAGTGCGGACAAATTCCTTTTTGTCTCTCATAAGCTTCTCGTTTCATTTTGTCGGTGAAAGCGCGAATATTCAAAAACTTCTCATTTCTGGTCAAAACATATTCGTAAATACCGGATTTTTTAGTTACATCCTCGTCTTGCATTAACTCGGATATTTCTTTTTCCAATTTCTTTGAATCAAATATTTTTCCTTTGAATTGGTTATACAGCACACCCCACGGCACATTGCTCATTTCCCGCCGATAATTTGGAAAAACTAATCGTACCCAAGCGATCACATCTTGAAAATAATCCCACAGATCATCAGCGTTTTTGGCATGTTGATGCTTCGCCATATAATCTTCTATCTTGCCGTCGTTTATCCATGAAAGGGCAGTTTCTAAATAGTCTTGTCGTATTGGCGAACCACTAACTAATTGTCCGCCATCGTTTGCTAAAAGATACGCCACACAATTTGATTTACTAAATTTCAACTTCGCGTCTGAAAGCCACGGGCCGGTATAGACCGCGTTGCGAATTTCTTGCTCGTTTACCTTTTCTCCGTACGTATTTATGACCGTAAACCAATCGATTCGCTCTTTATCAGTGCCTTCGCAAAGATAAATCATCAGTTCATAATCCAAAATTTTATTCTGCTCTTCTTTGGTTAAATTATGGAAAAAGCGACTATTGAGGGAAAAATCGCCATTCATATATTGCCCGATGCTAATAGTTCGCTGTTGGCCATCCATCACTTCGTAGCCACCATCATCTCTAATCATCCAATACATTACGTTCAAAGGAAAACCTTTTTTTATAGTTTCTATCACGGCATCACGCTGTTTTTCCTTGTACACAAATTCACGCTGATATTTCGGACGAATATCAAGCTTCCCGCTATAAGCCACAACGCCTTCTTCCGCGCTGTCTTTGTAGCCAGCAATTACTTTTCCTATTTTAATTTTTTGTAGATCGATTTTCATATTATTTTTTCTTTTTTATTAATAAACGCCGAAACAATAACTTACCGTTAATAGTAAAGTCTTTGTCGCCATTTTTTCCTGTATATCTATCTAACCCGATAATTTCAAACTGATCAGGATTGTGTTTATCAAGAAAAGTTATTGGTACCCCCATTACTCCGTTATAATCCTTTGGAATATCAATAAATCGATTTACATTGATAGCATTATAGTTGTCATATTTTGGATATTCTTTTGGGGAATACTTTTTATACAAAGTAAATTCATTATGACGTTTAGAGACATAAAGATTTGTATACCAATTAACGCTTCCCATGCTAAAATATTTCACACCGTTTACAATTTTCTTTCTTGACTCTGTTGGAATGTCATAATCCATCGGAACCTGAAACCATTTTGTGCCACCGTTGTCATACCCAAGCCAAACTTTATTTTCTTTTACCAAAGGAAAGAATTCTTTATAAATAATTGCCCCTTGTTGACCCAGGATTAAAAATTTCTTTTTATACTCCATTAACTGTGCAACGTATTCGCGAAAAAGAGAAAAGGGTGGGTTAGTCACAACGATATCAGCTTGTTTGAGCAATTCTACACATTCATCACTTCTAAAATCACCATTGCCTTTCAGGGGCGTGGCAGTGTTTTTGTCATGTTTTAATAAATACTCCACGTCATCAAGGTTTATCGCGCCATCTTTGTCGCTATCTGGCACTTCTTTGATTTCAATTTTGAATGGTTCTTTACCCGACGGCTTCAATCCTTCTACTTCAAACAACGGCAACTGTCCGCCGACAATTAGTGACTTTACATAACTCGTAGTGATGAGCTTCCTTAATCCGAGCGCGTTGAAATTAGCGGCGAAGTATTTAAAGAAATTGCTTTCAAATGGGTCGTCACAATTACAATAAACAACCTTGCCACGAAACTGATCTTTGTAGTGTTTCAGTTCTTTTTCAATATCAACAAGCTGAGTATAAAACTCGTCTTTCTTGGCTTGGTTCGCTCTATGTAAATTTTTGTTTAAAGATTTTGCTGTCATATTTATTTCATTAAAACATCAAGCGAAACGCCCAACGCGTCCGCAATTTTTTTAACAGTATCAATGGTGGGGTTTGGTGTCGCTCCTGCCTCAATTTTTGCAATCGTATGAAAAGCCAAGTCCGCTTTTTTTGATAACACATCTTGAGAAATACCAAGCTTGTTTCGGTATTTCTTTATATTATCCCCAATTGTGGTTTTTTCGTTTGACATATTCGTATAGTTTTACTATGATAGTTAGTAGGTATACAAAGTTTTAACTATCTACAAGTTAGTATATGAAATTTTTACGATTTAGTCAAACGAAATTAGGGAGTTTCTTGTCGTTGCCCGCGCACGGGAGGGCTGGGGCAAGGGCAACATCTTCTTTGGCGGCGCATTTCGCAAAGCGAAATACGAAATTCGGCGGCAACGGAAAAGCGAGGGCGGGCGAAAATTCCTTCCCCCCAAACCCCTTCCTTTTTGCCCGCCCGAGCGTACAAATTTTTAGAATTCAGCATCAGGATTCTCCTTAAAATAAGTTCGGATTTTGTCCAATAGTCCCAGCCACTTAATACAAGATGAATTTCCTGCCTCGCTCGGGGCTTCGCCCCTCGCTTCGGCGCACGAATTTTCAAGCAATTTTTAAACGAGCCAATCTTTTTTTTGTCGCCCAAAGGGCGACCACAAAGCGACAATTTTTTGCCGAAAAGCAATTATAAATTTTTAATAAATAAAATATATGACAAAATATTTTTTGTACGCAAGAAAATCAACCGATGAGCCAGATAGACAAATTCTTTCCATTGAATCTCAAATAACAGAGTTGAAAGAATTTGCCGAAAGAGAAAATTTAGATATTATTGAAACTTTTATTGAGTCGCAAACTGCCAAAATTCCGGGTCGTGTGATTTTCAACGAGATGATAAAACGGATTGAATCTGGCGAGGCCAATGGAATTTTAGCGTGGCACCCAGACAGGTTGGCAAGAAATTCTATAGACGGAGGACAAATAATTTACTTCGTAGATACTGAAAAAATTATAGCGCTAAAATTTCCAATATTCTGGTTTGATCCAACTCCGCAAGGAAAATTTATGTTGAATATTGCTTTTGGACAATCAAAATACTACATTGATAATCTTTCAGAAAATGTAAAAAGAGGCTTGAGGCAAAAAGTAAGGCGAGGAGAACAATCTGGAATGGCAATAATTGGTTATCTCAACGACAAAATAAACCATAAAATTATTCCAGATCCTAAAAGATTTCCTCTTATCAAAAAACTTTTTGAACTTTACTCTACAGGCGAATATTGTCTGAAAGATTTAAGAAATAAAATGATCTCTTTAGGATTAGTTAGCCGAAATAACAAAGTTTTAGCTGTTTCCAGTATTCATATAATATTGAAAAATCCTTTTTACTACGGAGCATTTTATTTCAACAATGAACTTCATCAAGGAATTCATAAACCAGCGATTAGAAAAAAACTTTTTGATAAAGTCCAAGCAGTAATAAAGAGTAAAACTCATCATGCAAAACGAGGTGTAATATTTTACGCTTTTCGCGGACTTTTGAAATGCGGCGAGTGCGGCTGCGGTATAACTTCTGAAGCACAAAAAGGACATAATTACTACCGATGCACTAAAAAGAAGCAAAGATGCTCCCAGCCGTATATCCGCGAAGAACTTTTGGTAGAGCAAATTTCAAATCTTATTCAAAAAGTTTCTTTACCCTTGGCTTGGACTAAAAAAATGATTAAAGAAATAGACAAAGAAAAAGAACAAAATGTCCAAACCAAAAAAACTTTCGTTCAAAATCTAAAATCTCAAATTGAAGATTGCGAGGAAAAATTAAATAAACTTTTGGATTTACATTTATCTGAAACTATTTCTGTTGAAGAATATGCTGCCAAAAAACAAAAAATTCTCAATCAAAAGATTGAGATTTCCGAGAAATTAAAGGATTTTGAACGAAAAGGTAATCACTGGCTCGAACCTTGCCGAAATTTCATTTTGTCCACTAGCCAAGCCCAAATTGTCGCTTTGCGAGGAAATTTTTCTGAAAAGAAAGATTTCCTAAAAAAGATTGGCTCGAACCTGATTTTACAAAACAAAAAGGTTTTTGTAGAGTACAAAAACCCTTGGAAATTACTTGAAAATTCGTGCGCCGAAGCGAGGGGCGAAGCCCCGAGCGAGGCAGGAAATTCATCTTGTATTAAGTGGCTGCGGGGCTTGGACTCGAACCAAGATACGCAGATCCAAAATCTGCAGTCCTACCATTAGACGACCCCGCATCTGTACTTACTTCTTTTGGCAAAGTTCTACAATCGCTAACTCTATCGGTAATTGAGGGATTGAAGAATATCTGATTTTGCTTTCCGCGTTTATAAACTCTTGTAAGCATTCATGAATCTTTTCCGAAGAAAACTTTTCAGCAAATTCTATTATTTTTTCTCTTTCTTCTTTTGACAAAACTAAAGTCAAAGAATCTTCAAACTTTGCATCTATTTTTAAAAGTAAAATTTCTCTTAAATAATTATTCAATACTTTAATAAATTGTTGAACATCAACTCCTTTATCAATTGATTCATTTAGGAAAGAAATCGCATTTTTAGTATCTTTTTCCAATAAATATCCGATAAATTTAATAATAACCTCATTTTCTACATTTCCCAATATTTTTATAATTGTTTGTTTTTCTATTATTTTTCCTGGACCAGAAAAACTTATTATTTTGTCCAGTAAACTTTCCGCATCTCTGATTGAACCAGTTGCTTCGGCGGCAATAAGAAATAAAGCTGGTTCTTCATATTTTATCTTTTCTTT
>Ga0265594_1001426_pt1 | contig 18503 bp, 15 predicted proteins | sample saktaG_11_FD_190147 | JGI IMG/M metagenome (GOLD analysis project Ga0265594, IMG submission 190147) | Saline water microbial communities from Sakinaw Lake, British Columbia, Canada - sak_2011_5_24_80m | ecosystem: Environmental > Aquatic > Non-marine Saline and Alkaline > Saline ... | reverse complement strand
CACTTTGGGGAACGTCTTTGAAATCACGAAAAAGCCCAATGAATCGATGGGAAAAAGGGGGCCGAGTGCCTGTTTTCAGCGCCTATGGGATGCTAGTGATTTCCGACCTCCTGTTTGTGACTTCTGACTTCTTGCCTCTCAACCGGCGGACGACAGACTTCTCCACGATGATATTTTGTAAGGTACACCCGGGCGCCAGCCGGGGTCAACGTTTTTTTGGGTTCGATTGACAAAGGGTCGATTGACAAACTAAATGCGCCCCCCTACGAGCAGGAAGGGCGCAGTTAGTCTGCCAAGAGGGGGAGGCGCGTTTAGTGTGCCAAAGGTGCGAGCGTGGTTTGTCTTCCCTCCCCCCGCGGGGGGAGGGGGCGCAGTTAGTCTGCCAATGAGGTACATGCGACGACACTGCTTCGACGTTCTCATTGCACCCATTGGGTGCGTAGCACACGTGGTCGCTACACGTGATCTCACGCTTAGTCGGTTACGCTTAGTGCCTGACTGTCTTTCAGCCTATAGCCTTTTTTAGGTTCATGGGTGACCGTGACCGATCACAGGCAGGGTCAAAGCAAGATTACGATTATGATACCGAATCAACGACCTCATCAGAACTGCCATGCGCCACCTGAAGCAGGCAAGAATACGCTTGTTTTCAAAAAGCAAGCGTCATACACTTGCCGCACGAAGGATTATACGCTATTCGTTGCCTCGGTTTCTTGTTGAGGCTTTATGGGCACATACGATATCGTCATCTTCTGGAGCGAAGAGGACAAGTCCTATGTGGCGGAAGTCCCTGAACTTCCTGGGTGCATCGCGGATGGCCCGACCTCTCAGGGCGCACTAACGAACGCGGAACAAACCATTCGCGAGAGGATTGAAACAGCGTCCGATCTTGGAAGAGCTATCCCGCAGCCTTGTGGGCGACTGGCCTATGCGTGAGAGGATGATGAACAGGGCGATCGCAACGATTCATGCTAAGATCGGACCTCCTGCGTCCCGTGTGAAAGGATATGACACGAACCCTCAAACTGCTCGCACCCTACTTCGCCGTTGGAGTATTCTGGTGCCTCTTATCCAATGCATGGCTGGCCATTTTCGCATATCATGCACAAATCCTATTCTGGTCTCGGCACCCGCTTTTCGGCGCACGGAGGCCAAGTCACGCAAAAATGATGCTATTGGCGCTGCCAGCGGTACTCACAGGACCGCTGGTCTACTTTTTTCTGTGCACCATTGCACGGACGGACCTGTTATCCTGGTTGACCGAGCACCATTTGTCCCACCTTTCTCTCATGGCGATGATACCCTACTTTGGCCTGATTCATCCAGTGCTTGAACAGGTTCACTGGGCTGCGCTTCGCGACAGCACTCCGCTCGCGCATCCCCTGTTCGCCGGGTACCACATGCTGGTTCTACACTCGCTCCTGCCCCTGCCGTGGCTGATTCTGTCTTTTGTCGTGTTGACAATGGCGTCTTTCGCGTGGCAACGGATGGCAAAGATGACAGGCAACCTGGCATTGCCTGTTGCATCCCATGCTCTGGCCGATCTTGGGGTCATTATCGCTGCCTGGTTAAAGACGTAGGGGCGTCCATCGGCATTGCCCCGCCCCTTGCACAACCCTCCCACAGTAATCCTACGAACCAGCCCAGCGATTCCTCCGCTCGCCCTGGCTGAATCGAGCAGCCCCCGGCCGACCCAGCGATTAGCCTCCAGTCGATTTTCAGGCGATTGGGACATTGCCATCAGCAGGATCGGTCAGACTTGGCACACAAATCGTGGATAATCGCCGCGCTCGTGAGTTGGGCGATCGCTCTGTGCGAATACCTGTTCCAGGTTCCAGCGAATCGAATCGGATATGTGACGCTGTCCCTCCCGCAGCTCAAGATCATCCAGGAGGTCATTACCCTTACGGTCTTCGTTCCCTTCGCTATGTTGTACATGCGCCAATCATGGTCATGGAACTATCTCTGGGCCGCACTGTGCCTTATGGGAGCCGTCTTTTTCATTTTCCGTGAACCAGGAAAACCAAAAGCCGAACCCGCACCTGCATCCTGCTCGGAGCCTGCTGCGCGGTATCCTCAAGTATGAGTTGCGCCGTTTCAATATCTTGTTTGCTGCATAAATGAATGAGCCGAAACCGGGACATACTTGTGGTGATCGCGAAGAGGACCCTCATCGGCGACTGACCGTCGATGATGACATGCTTGTTTGTCCGCCACTGACCCTGATTCCCGTTACTTCCAAGGGATTTGCAAGAGCCTCCATAATCGTAATCGTAATCCGTTCTCCACCAGGAGATTAAGATCAAGATCGAGATTACGATCAAGATTAGAATTACGATTACGATTAAGAAGTACCCCTCATCAGAACTGCCATGCGCCCCCTTCTGCAATGCTGCATTTTTTGCAATTTTTTGCTTGCGCGATTTCCCTGTCTGTCAGACAATAGGCCAAAAGGAGATATTCCATGTCAAATCTAGTTTCATGTCTGAAGTCCGAGATTGTCCGGCTTTCCCGCAAGGAAGCCAAGGCGGCGGCAGACCCCCTGCGCAAGCCTTCACACGCGGCCAGAACGGCCATCGCCGACCTCAAGCGGAGGGTGGACGCGCTGGAGAAGGAACTGCGGCTGATCAACGGGGTGCTGGGCAAGATGCCGTCGATCGAGCCCTGTCCGTCGGAATCCGCCGCATCCGATGTGAAGATGCGGATAACCGCCCTGAACGTGAAAAGCCTGAGGAACCGGCTGGGCCTCTCCGCTTCCACCTTTGCCAAGCTGCTCGGCGTCACCCCGAAATGGGTCTACCTCTATGAGGCCAAGGCGGGACCGCTCAAGATGCGTGCGGCGACGCTGACTGCATTCCTCTCGGCCAAAGCCATGACCGCCGCAGCGGCACGGGCAAAACTTGGAATCGGCAAGTAAGATCACCGACAGCTACGTCACGCTCTTGAACTGCGGTAGATGCGGCTGGTTCTTGCGGAACATGTCGCGGACCAACTTGCGAATCTCGGCCAGCGACAGAACGGCGGCGGTGAGGGGATCGTTGCAGATGGCACGGTAGACCATCTCGGGATCGCCCGTCAGGCTGGCCTCGACTGTCATCATCTCGATCGTGGCGCTGAGCGACGTGATCGCCGCGCACTGCAGCGGCAGCGCGCCTACATGCACGGCCTCGAACCCCTTGCGGCTGGCCACTACGGGCACCTCGACGCAACAACCGGCCGGCAGGTTGGTCACCAGGTTCGTGTTGGGCACGTTCCCGTTGAACTCGAACAACTCCCCGCCCTTGTAGGCGTTGATGATCGACGCCGCGTATTCGTGACCGCGATTCAACGACATGGGATTGTCCTGGGCGAGCCACTCCCGGACTTCCTTCTTCCAACTGCCGCCCTCGCGCTGGCGGTACTCGTTGAGAATGTAGGCGTGGGCCCCGGGATTCCAACCCGTTCCCGTCGTGCAATACTTCTCGATCAGGTCCGGGCGTTTGCGAAACCACCAATTGTATTCGGAGTTGTGGCCGCTGGATTCCGTCACGTAGTAGCCGAGGGCCAGAAACATCTCGTTACGCACCTGCTCCTCGTTGTAGATCTTCTTGTTCGTGGATATCACCTCGCGCAAACGCGGAGTGAGATCCTTGCCCTTGTGCTGGAGTTTCACGTACCAGGAAAGATGATTGATGCCGGCCGAGGTGTACTGCAGTTCGTGATACGGCACGCCGACCCAGTGGGCCAGCATGCCGGCCGTGCCCTGCACGCTGTGGCACAAGCCGGTAACCTGGATCGGCGACGTGCGCTGCATGGCGTGACACAGCATGGCCATGGGGTTCGTATAGTTGAGCATGATCGCGTGTGGGCACAGCCGTTCCATGTCCCGGCAAATGTCCAGCAGGGTCGGAATGGTGCGCAGGGCGCGAAAGATGCCGCTCGGTCCGCGGGTGTCGCCGACATTGATGTCGATCCCATATTTCTTGGGAATCAGGATGTCATGCTGCCAGACGTTCGTGCTGCCGCATAGGATCGTGACGCACACGGCGTCCGCGCCCTTGAGTACTTCCGTACGGTCCATGGTGGCGATGACCTTGGCCGGGTAATTGCCCATCGCCACGATCTTCTCGATCATGCGCTTGGCGAAGGTCAGCCGTTCCTTGTTGATGTCGACCAGGGCGATCGTGGAATCGCGCAAGAGCGGAAACGAGAGCAGATCGCGAACCAAACCACGCGTGAACCCGAGACTGCCGGCACCGATAAAGACAACCTTGGCCATGAATGACTCCTTGGGGTTCGCCCCTGTTAACGTGATAAGAAACCGCTTTCCGGCCGGCCCCGGCCCACGCAGGACGAGAACAGGTCAAAACCGGTATGGAGCAGCAATGTCATGGGGTAACATGGCAGAAGCGCTGGAAAATGTCAAGAGACGCTGCTTTCTCGTCCAGGGCAAACGCATCTTAATTTTGCGGTTTTTGCAAAACGTGTTCCTTTTTTAGCAACAGGGGAAGAAATTTAGATGCGTTCGCCCTGCTTTCTCGTCGATTTCGGTCCCGATCTCGATTTGGATCCCGATAGCGGCTGCCAGGCGCATGGCAGTTCTGATGGGGTCGTTGATTCGGTATCATACTTTTGAGTGTGCATGAGCAGCAGGGCAAGCGCATCTTATTTTCAGACACTTTTTCAGTTTTGGCTCCGTTTTCTGACTCCTGAGTGCGGTGGCAAGCGGTATTCCGCGCGACACCGCTTTTCCCGGCTTCGCCACGAACGCTGACCCCTCGCAACGGCGTCGAGAGCCAGAAGTGGCAATAGTGCCTGAATATGTGATGCGTTTGCCCCGGCATGAGCCGGGAGCCGTCTACGAGTCGGATCGGCGAGGGTTGGGGAATTAAGATTAGGATTACGATTACGATTAAGATTAAGATTAGGATTACGATTAAGGGGTACCCCTCATCAGAACTGCCATGCGCCCCTACCCATCCGACCCGCGAATATGGAGTAGAACCGGGTGAACGGCTGTGCTACACTTTTCACAATCTTACGTACGGCAACGACGGCGTAGAGACAGAGGCGCTTGCAAAACCTCCGATTTGTGCAGGTTCCTCGACAGGCAACACGAGCCGGTTTTATATCGTGAGGACCGATTAACCATGAGTCGCAAAATTGGAATGGATACGATTTGCCTGCGACCGACACCGCGTCTGGCGCATACCGAGTATTCGATGGATTACCATACCCGTTATCTGGAGAAACTGGGCAAGTCGATCGCAGAGGCGTGGGAGTTTGACTTGGCCTGGTGCATCAATAATGGACCGTTGAACTGGAGCGAGCAGGGCCGGGTCACGGATATGGGCCATGCCGTCTATGCGGCGGACGGGAGCGATCAACGGCAACCCGCTGCATCCCCCTTCACGGATGTCGAGGAGGTGCATGCCTTCGATCCCTTCAAGGAGTACGACATTCCCGGGCACCGGGAGCTCGTGCGCTTCTTTGATGACTGGTATCAGAAAAGCCAGGCGGCCGCGCCGGAACAGGTTGTCACGGGAGGACGATACGTCAGCCTGATTTCCGCGGCCCTCGAGATCTTCGGATGGGACATGCTGTTGACCGCAGCGGCCGATCAGGAGCGGTTTGCCCAGGTTCTGGAGCGACTCGGAGAATACAGCATCCGCCACGCCGAAGCCTGGGCCGAGACGTCCATCGAGGCCTATATCCAACACGACGACATGGTCTGGACCTCCGGCCCGTTCCTTGATCCGGCGTTCTATCGCGGCGTGATCTTCCCGCTGTACAAGCGGATGTGGGCGCCGTTGCGCAAGGCGGGCAAGAAGGTGCTCTTCTGCTCGGACGGGTTGTTCTCCATGTTCATGAAAGACGTCGCCGCCTGTGGTGCCGACGGCTTCATCTTCGAGCCCGATAACGATCTCGACTGGGTCACCCGACATTTCGGACAAACCCACTGCCTGGTCGGCAGCAAGGTCGATTGCCGCACGCTGGCGTTCAAGCCCTGGGAGGCCGTGCAGGCCGAGATGGACGCCACCTTCAGACTGGCGAAAGGCTGCCCCGGCTTCATGTGGGCGGTCGGCAATCATATCCCGGCAAATGTTTCCGACGCGATGTGCGATCGCTACATGAACTATCTGCGGGCTAATTGGAATCGGACCAGTCGAGCACGACACCGGTGAACGCCTCGGGGGCGGCCAACAGACCCTCGTAGGCATCCCGGATCTGCTCCGGGGGAAGACGGTGGGAGATGAGCGGATCGATCACGAGGCGGCGGTCGGCTATCCAGTCGAAGATGATGCGCTGCTTTTCCCAGAGCGAGATGAGCGGCGGCGTCCGCCCGCCCCAGATCGACTGCACCGGATAGGCGGGGAGGAAGTACTCCAACGCGCCACGAACAACGATGTTTCGCAGGTGGATCTCGCTGAACGCGGCCGTCAGGTTGCCTTCGAATGGCGCGCGCGGCGAGCCCAGCAGGATCAACTGTCCCACGTTGGCGGTCAACGCCAGCGCCTGCAAGACCACGGGGGTGAGTCCGCTGGCATCAATGCAGATGTCCGCCTGCTCAACGCCCGCCACCCGTTTGAGCCCCTGTTGGATCTCGGAGGTGCTGCCGCCCGGCAGCGTGCGCGCAATCCCGCAGCGCCCGGCAAGTTGCCGCCGCGTCGCGATCGGATCGACGCCGACAACTTTACCGCCGAGCGTCTGGAACGATTGCGCGGCCAGGTTGCCGACAATCCCGAGTCCCAGGACGAGCACCACCGGCTGGTGCAGGGAGCGGTCGGCTATCGCCATGGCCGAGGTTGCGATGCCGGCCATGCGGGAAGCCGCCGCCACGGCGGGATCGATTCCGTCTGGCACCGCAACGAAAAAAGCGTCCTGGCTGATGTTCACGTGCGATGCGTGGGCGCTGTAGCTGAAGACCCGCTGCCCTTTCGTCACCCGCGTCACGGCCGAGCCCAGCGCCTCGACCACGCCCACATGGGCGTAGCCCGCGCGCCACGGATAGGCGCACCACGACCCCTTCTGATAGACGGCGGGCTCCGTCGCCGTGTAATTTGCCAACTCGGTCCCCGCGCTGATGAAGGTCCGCTCGGTCCGAACGCGGAACTCAGCGGCGCCCACCTGTTCATCCAGCGGCAGCGTCTGCAGCTCGACCCGTCGCTTGTCCACCATGACCACCTGTTTGATCTGCATTGTCTTGATCCTCCCCTGTTGTCGTGAATGACTGTATTCCTGTAGTGATGCGATCTGTTTGGGCGTTGGCGGCGCTTGCAAAACCCTTGTACGCGCCTGGAAACAGGGCTCAGGATGCCAGGGTTCAGGCCGAGAACGCCTCCTGAACCCCGAACCCTGAACCCTCCGCGTGCACAAACCGGAGGTTTTGCAAGCGCCTCGTTGATTTAATCACAGATTCTGCTGCGGGTTATCCGAGCCGCGCGGCTTGCGAATAGGGGATGACGCGGGCGGCGAGATCGTCCTTGGATCCGGCCAGAAGGGTGTCGAGCGTGGCGGCGGAGGCGACATCGAACGGCCCGGAGGCGGTCCGGCGGAGCGATTCGAGACAGGCGCCGCACCCGAGCGCCTGGCCGAGATCGTGGGCGAGCGTGCGAACGTAGGTGCCCTTGGTACTGCGAACCTCGAACGTGACCTGCGGCGGCGCCCACCCGATGATGGCGAAGCGGTAAATGTGGATCAGACGCGGCTCGCGCACGACCTCCTGTCCTTTACGGGCGAGCTTGTAGAGGGGAACGCCGTGGAGCTTGATCGCCGAGACCATGGGCGGCGTCTGATAGATATCGCCGCGCAAGGCCTCCAACGCCGTTTCGGCCTGTTCACGCGTGACGGCGTCGAAGGGATTTTCCGCGATGATCTCGCCATCCAGGTCCTGCGAGTTCGTGACGGTTCCAAGGCGAATGGTGCCGGCATAGCCTTTCTCGCCGCCCATGATCAGGTCGGAGAGACGGGTGGCGCGACCCAGGAGAATCACCAGCAGACCCGTGGCGGCAGGGTCGAGGGTGCCGCCGTGTCCGACCTTGTCGATACGAAACGTCTTGCGAATCTTGTGGACGACGTCATGGGAGGTTGGGCCGGCGGGTTTGTCCACCAGCAGGATCCCGTCAAACGGTCCGTACACGACAGGCGGCGGGGCGGAAAAGGTGTGGGTGATTGGCATGGCGATGAAGGGTAACGGTGAAGGTTGGGGTGGGGTTGGGGTGGGCTACGGCAGGTACGGCGGGGCGGGACGGGACGGACTGCGTTCGACGCGGGGCAGAATCGGGAATCAGGTCGTTTCCTCCCCCGTTTCCTCCCCCGCGTCCTCTTCCGCGTCCTCTTCCGCGTCCTCTTCCGGGTCCTCTTCCACGTCATCTTCCGGGTTATGATTCACGTCATCTTCCGCAGATGCTTCCACATCGGTTTCAGGAATGGTGGCGAGAAGGGCGAGGATGTGGTCGCCTTTTTCGATCGACGTATCGAGCATAAAGCGGAGGCGTGGGGTATACTTGAGGTGGCAGTCGCGGTTGATCAGGGACTGGAGCGCCGCGTGTTTGTCGGCGATGGCGCGGAGGATGCGGCCCCGTTCGGCCTCGTGGCCGAAGATCGAGATCGCGACGCTGGCGTTGCGGAGGTTGCGCGCCGTTTCGACGCGGGTGACGGTCACGGCAGCCAGGTCGATCTCACCGTTGAAAACATGGTAAAGCGCCTCGCCGATTTCCCGGCGGAGCAGCGCGTTCACCCGTTCCAGACGGTCCACGGCCATGGCTTAGAGCACCCGTTCCTTCTCCTCGAGCGAGTAACACTCGATGATGTCCCCTTCGGCAAAGCCCTCAAAATCGGTGAAACGGACGCCGCATTCCTGCGACCCATCCACCTGGCTGACTTCGTTTTGAAAGTGGAACAACGAGAGGAACTTGCCGTCGAAAAGCACCTGTTTCTGACGGAGCACGCGGGCGCGTGCGTCCATCCGCAGCACGCCGTCAAGCATCTGACAGCCTGCGATCATGCCGCGCTTGCCATGGTTGAAGATCGCCCGAATCTCGGCGTGGCCCCGGGTATTCTCCTTGTACTCGGGACTGAGCATGTTGAGCATCTCAAGTTTCACATGATCGATCAACTCGTAGATGATCCGGTGGGTGCTGATGCGCACGCCGTCATGGCGGGCGAGGCTTTGCACTCCCGGCTCACATCCGACGTGGAATCCGACGATGATGGCGCGGCCCGAGGCCGCGCGCTGGATGTCATTTGCATTGATATGGCCGATGCCGCTGCTGACGATCTGGAGTGCGACCTTGGCGCTCTTGATCCCGTTGAGCGAATCCTCGATCGCCTCGCAGGACCCCTGCATGTCGGCCTTGATGATCACATGGATTTCAAGCTGGCCCTGTTCCTGATATTTCTGCATCAGCGTGTCGAGCGAGGTGGCCACCGAGGAAGAGAGCATGGAGAGCTTGCGCGCTTCGGCTTCTTTCTCGGCCAATTCGCGCGCCCGTTTCTCGTTGAGCATCACCCGGAAGTGAGCGCCCGCCTCGGGGACGCCTGAAAGGCCCATGACGCGCGCCGCCGTGGCGGGTGCGGCCTCTTTGACCATGCGGCCGCAGTCATCCAGCAACCCGCGGATCCGTCCGAAATATTCGCCGCACAGGATGATGTCCCCCACGCGGAGGGTTCCGCCCGAGACGAGCAGGCTGGCCGTGGGGCCGCGCCCCTGTTCGAGCTGCGCCTCGATCACATAACCATCGGCGCGACGGCTCGTGTTGGCGGTGAGTTCGAGGACGTCGGCTTGAATCAGGATCATTTCGAGGAGATGCTCGATGCCCTTGCCGGTGACGGCCGAAACTTCTGAACAGACGATGTCGCCGCCCCACTCTTCGGGGGTGAGCCCTTCGCCCGCAAGCTGCTGGCGGACGACGTCGGGCTTGGCTTGTGGCAGGTCGCATTTGTTGATGGCGATCATGATCTGTACGCCGGCCTGTTTGGCGTGTTTGATAGCCTCCTTGGTCTGGGGCATGACGCCATCGTCGGCGGCGATGATGATGACGGCGATGTCGGTAAGGCTGGCACCGCGGGCGCGCATGGCCGAGAAGGCGGCGTGGCCGGGGGTGTCGAGGAAGGTGATCCGCCGACCGTTCACATCGACCGTGTAGGCGCCGATATGCTGGGTAATGCCACCGGCTTCACCGGAGGCCACGTGGGCGTTTCGAATCCGATCCATCAGGGAGGTTTTGCCATGATCGACATGGCCGAGGAAGGTCACGACGGGGGGACGGGGCAGGAGATCCTCCGGCTTATCGTCGGGGATCGCGTCATCCGCGTCGTCCCGCCGCAGAATCGGTTTGCGTTCCGTGGACCGTTTCTGACGCTCGACCTCGACCTTATAGCCGTATTTCTCGGCGATCTTGGTCGCCACGTCCAGCTCAACGCGCTGGTTGATCGAGGCCAGGACGTTCAGATGCATGAGGTCGGCGATCACCCGATTGGGGCGCAAGCCGATCAGATCGGCGAGATCCTTAACGATTGTGGCGCCACGCAACTGAATGACGCGGTCCGCTGCAGCGTGTGCGGGAGGGGCGACGGCAGAAGGGCGGGTCAGCGGGGGGGCGGGGGGGGCGAAGCGCTGTGGGACGGGCCTGCGTTCCAGATCGCGCTCGTGCCCTGCCTGCGGCTTCGCGGACGGCGCTTTGACCGCTTTGCGCGACGGTTGACGGGCGTCCCACGCGGCCGAGATCTCCTCGTCGGGAGAACCCCGCTCCTCGTCGCCAACGGGGGGGGGCGGCGCTTTCTGTTTGGCAGGCTTCCCGGCATGGCCAGCCGGTGCCGCCGCAGGTGCGGCGGCCGCGACGACCGGAGACGCAGGCGTTGAAGGGGCCGGGGCCATCGAAGGCGGTTGTTCCCGCGACGGAACGGGCTCCGCCGATGACGGGGCGGCCGGGGCGGCCGGGGGCGGCTCTGGGGGCGGCCCGTTGACCGCAACCTCGGCAGCCTGGGCGCGGGTGATGGCAGCCGCAAGTGCGTCGGCTTCCGCGCGATCGCGTTCCGCACGCTGTTCGGCAGCCATCTTGCGCTTCGCTTCGAGACGCTCGGCGTGACCGTCATCGGGGGTGGCACCGGGTGCGGCGACGAACCGGGTGCGGACAGCGGCGAGGTCTGCTTCATCCAAGCGCGACAGGGCCGTGATCGCCTCGATTTCCAAGGCAGCGGTCAGCTTCAATACTTCGGCGCTCGTCGTATTGAGTGATCGGGCTAGTTCAAATACTCTCATCGTCTTACTCGCCGTCCTCTCCGGATAAAGCGGCTGCGGCTGCATCCCAGATACGCTTGGCGTTTGCCTCGTCCAAACCGGTTACTTCCATAATGTAGGGAATCTCGGCCGCCAGGATGCCGTCGTCCGTCAGAAATCCGTTTTGCACCAGCAGATCGGCGTCCTCGCGAGAAATACCGGGTATTGCGGCGAGCGCGTCAATGGCGTGGGTCACCTGTTGTTCGAACGACGCCTCATCCTCGCGCTTCCGGATGTCGATACGCCAACCGGTCAGACGCGACGCCAGCCGGACGTTCTGTCCGTGCCGGCCGATCGCCAGCGCGAGCTGGTCGGGTTCGACGGTGATCGTGATGGTCGACGGCTGATCGGGATCTATCGTGATTTCCGACAGATGCGCCGGCGCGAGCGCCTGAGTCACAAACTGCCGGATGTCTTCATTCCAACGGACGATGTCGAGCTTCTCGCCCGCGAGTTCGCGGACGATGTTCTTGACGCGGTTGCCGCGAAGGCCGACGCACGCGCCGACCGGGTCGACTTTCTCGTCGTGGGTCCGGACCGCGATTTTGCTGCGATAGCCGGGATCGCGGGCGATGCCCATCACTTCGACAATGCCGTCGGCAATCTCGGAAACTTCGAGGCGAAACAGTGCCTTGACGAACTCGGGGCAGGCGCGCGACAGGATCACGGCGGGGCCGTTGGCGTTGGCCTGAACGCTGTGGACATAGGCGCGGATCCGGTCGCCGATCTGGTACTCCTCGGTTGGAATCCGTTCCTTGCCCGGAATGATCGCCTCGACTTTGCCCAGTTCGACAATCAGGTCGCGATGGAGGATCTGACGGACCGAGCCGCTGACGATATCACCGATCCGGTCTTTAAATTCCTCGAAGACGTTCTCACGTTCGGCCTGCCGGATTTTCTGCACGATCATCTGACGCGCCGTCTGCGCGGCGATACGCCCCAATTTGTCCGGCGGGCCCTCAACCTCAACGGTATCACCGGGCTGCGCGTCGGGGTTGAGCTCGCGGGCGTGGCGCAGGGAGACGAAGCCATGGCCGGTTTCGACATCGGACACGGTACGCAACTCGAATGTCTGGATCTGGAACGTCTTGCGGTCAATTTGCACGCGGATCTCACCCGTTCCACCCAAACTTTTCCGGCCCACCTGTTGCAGCGCCGACTCAATGGCCTGGATAATGACTTCGCGATCGACCCCCCGGTCGCGCTCCAAGTAACTGATCACGGTCAGTAATTCGTTGTTCATGGCCGTTCCACCTGCTTTCAAAAAACACTCACCCGGGGTTCGAGCTCCCAATAAAAAAGAGTGGGCGGACCCCACTCGTTATCTCAGTCCACTATTAACGGGCACAATCAGCATACCCGGAACACCCCGCCGCTGTCAACCCCCGTCTTCAGGGCAAACGCATCTAAATTCTTATGTTTTTCAGATTCTGGCTCAGGGCTTTCTCTCCAGCTTGGCGCGTGGCGCAGGATTTCTGGAGTGCGGCGGCAAGCGGTATTCCGCGCGACGCCGCTTTTAGAAGGGCTGCCCTTTAAAAAGCGGTGTCGCGCTGCGCTTGCCACCGCACTCCAGATCACGCCAGCCCCGGATCCGGCCTTTTAGACAACGACAGGCGCCAGGAGAAGCAAAAAAAGAGAGAAATTAGATGCGTTTGCCCTGCCCCCGTCTTGGCCTCCAAAAAGATCTGGCAGCCAGATAATCTTTGCGTTCGCCTCCGGAGCGCGTTTGCCCTATACTATCCCCATGAAACGTGTGGCCTTTCTCTCCGTCGCGTTGGCGGCGGTGTTGCTCTCTGGTTGCCTGACCGCCCGCCATAACGGGATCACGCAAGTCGCGACGATCGATGCGTTGCTGTCGGGCGTCTACGACGGCCACCTCTCCCTGATGGAGCTGCGCCGCCACGGCGACTTCGGGATCGGCACCTTCGAGAGCCTTGACGGCGAAATGGTCCTGCTCGACGGCATGTTCTACCAGGTGCGGGCTAACGGCCGGGTGTATCGGCCGGCCCTGCTGGAGCGAACGCCGTTCGCGTGCGTCACACCGTTCGTCCCCGATTATCGGGCATCGATCACGACCCCGACCGACATGCAGGCGCTTGAAGGGCTGATTGACGCCGCCGTCCCCGAACAGAATCGCTTTTGCGCCTTCCGCGTCCACGGTTATTTTAAACACGTCCGCACCCGCAGCGTCCCGGCCCAGACCAAGCCATACCCCCCGCTGGCGGAAGTCACCCGGAACCAGCCCGTGTTTGAGATCGCGGCGGTCCGGGGCACGGTGATCGGCTTCCGCTCCCCGCCCTTCGTCAAAGGGGTGAACGTGCCCGGCTACCACATGCACTTTCTCGCCGACGACCTCTCCAGCGGCGGCCACGTGCTGGCATTCGAACTGACCCGGGGGACCCTCGCCCTGGACACCGTGCACGACTGGCTGCACGTCTACCTGCCGGAAGGGAGCGACGCCTTCGCCACCACAGACCTGTCGCAAGACAGAAGCCGCGAACTCCAAGCCGTCGAACAATAATTCACGTGAGAGGCGGCACATATGAGCCGAGTGCTGATCTTCATCGGAATGACGCTGGGCGGGTGGATCGGTTGGTGGATTGGCGCCCTGATAGGCGTCATGACCGGCTACATCCTCAGCGGCGTCGGCAGCGTGATCGGCGTCTACGTCGGATGGCGCTACCATCGCGACCACTTCGGCTGATGATCTGATAGCCTTTTGGGGGGGTCACACCGTCCGTTCGACGTTGAGCACAAAAGCCTTGACCGCCCCGTTCTGGCCGAGTTCGCCGCGGAGGGCGGAGAGGGCATCGGCGAGGGCGTTGGCAAGGGCATCCTCGACAACGAAAAGGGTCAGGGTGTTCGCGCCGGGCCAGACGTGGTTATCGAGCCGCGGTCCGGCGGAGCCGCCCACGCCCACCACGCGCGGCACCTTGGTGTAGTGCAGGGCCCCGACGGCCGTCGCCACCGCCACCACTTCTTCCTCCACCGCCATGTTGTAGACCGCCATTACCAGTTTCATAATGTCTTCCCCCGTGTGTGCCTCAGTGTGTGTGACACCCTCACTCACACACCCACTCACACACCCACACACTCACACACTCACACACTCTCTCCCCCCCCTACTTCCTCCCGGCCCGCGCCGGGCGGTCGCGGTTGAACAGCGTGTAAAAGACCGGCACGACGAGCAGCGTTACCAGCGTCGCGAAGCTCAACCCGCCGACCACCGTGACGCCCATTGGCTTCCATGTCTCCGATCCCTCGGCACGCGTGAGCGCCAGCGGCAGCATGCCGCACACGGTTGTCAACGTCGTGATCAGCACCGGCCGCAGCCGCTGCCGTCCGGCATGACGGACTGCATCCGCCAGCAGCTCGCCGCGCGCGCGGAGGATGTTGATGCAGTCCACAAGCACGATCGCGTTGTTGACCACCGTCCCCACCAGCAGGATCAGGCCGATGTAGGTGAAAATGTTGAGCGTCATGCCGAAGGCGAGCAGGGCATACACCACGCCGGTAAAGGCGAAGGGGAGCGCCAGGACGATGATGAACGGATCTTTGAGCGATTCGAACTGCGCCGCCATCACCATGTAGACCAGCACCAGCCCGAGGCCGAGCAAAAGTTGCATGTCGCGAAAGGCCTCCTGTTGCTCCTGCACCGTACCACCGAAGTGGATCGTAACGCCGAACGGCAGGACGACCTCGGTGTCAATCGCGCGGCGCAGATCGTCGGCGACCTCGCCCACCGAACGCGCATCGTTATCGAGGCTGACGGTGACCATCCGCTCCTGATCCTTGCGTTCGATCTCCAGCGGCCCGAGGGCTTCGCGCACCGTGGCGACCGCGTCGACCCGCACGCGCCGCCCATCGGGCAGCCCGATCTCCGAATCCAGAATATCCTTCATGGAGATCCGCCGATCCTCGGCCAACCGCATGTAAATCCTGTACTCGTTCTCACCGTCCCGGTAGGTCGACGCCTCCAAACCGTAAAACAGCGTCCGGATCGTCTCCACGATGTCGGACACGTTCAACCCCAATGTCGAGGCCTTGAGCCGGTCCACATCCACCACCAGTTCGGGCTTGCCGGGGTCGAGGCTGATGCTGGCATCCTTCGCGCCGGGGATCCGATCGGCGATCGCTTTGACTTGCTTGGCGATCCGGCTGGTCTCCGTCAGATCAAAGCCCAACATCTGGACGACGATGGGCTTGCCGCCGCCGCTGTGCCGTCCCATCGCGCGGTTGTCGGTCGACATCGAGACGCGGTTGATCTCCGGCCAGGCGCCCATCCGTTCCAGCACGGCGCGTCCGAGATCGCGGCTCGACCGGTCACGCGCTTCGATCGAAACCAGCTTGATGTCGACGCTGCCCAGATGCGACGCCGAACGCCCGCCGAACCCGCCGCCGCCGCCGCCGCACCGCCAGCGCGAATGGTCGATCCACGCGGCCGGGATCACCTCTTCGGCAAGCGTCACAATCCGCCGGCAGACCTCCGCCGTAACCTCCACCCGCGTGCCGATCGGCAGCTCGAAGTTGATCGAGAGATCGCCCGAGTCCTGCGCGGGCGTGAATTCCGTGCCGATCAGCGGGGTCAGCGCCAGCGAGGAGCAGAGGAGCAGAATCGCGCCGGCAAGCACCACGAGCCGATGCCGCATCGCCCAGGCCAGGATACGCTCATAGAACCGTTCCAATCCCGTGAAGGCCGCTTCGCTCACCCGGAAGAAGCTGCGTCCGAGCCAGCCGCCGCCGACGGTCGTCAGATTCACAACCTTCAGCCATCTCGCGCTCAGCATCGGCGTGAGCATCAGCGAGCAGAGCAGGCTGGCGAGCAGGGTGATCGAGATGATGCCGCCGAGCTGGCCGAAGAAAATCCCGCTCGTGCCCTGCACAAACACGAGCGGCGCAAAAACAACGACGGTCGTCAGCGTGCTGGCTATGATTGCCAAGCCCACCTCGTCGGTCGCGAACATCGCCGCTTCGGATCGCTTTTCCCCCATGTCCATACGCCGGCTGATGTTCTCCAGCACGACCACCGCGCTGTCAACCACCATGCCGATCGCGATCGCCAGCGCCGAGAGCGTCACGATGTTGATCGTCCACCCTCTGAAAAACATGAAGGCAAAGCTGATGATCAACGAAAAGGGGATTGTCACCAGAATCACCCCCGACGACCGGAAACTGCGCAGAAAGAAGAGCGTCGTCAGCGTCACAAACAATCCGCCCCACAGCACGGTATGGGTCACATTGCGCAGCGATTGCTGAATAAAGACGCTGGAATCGCTGAGGACGGTCAGTTTGACGTCGGTCGGCATTTGCCGTTGCAGCCGCTCGACCTCGAGCCGGACGTCGCGGGCGACTTGGACGGTGTTCGCGCCCGAACGCTTTTGGACAATGAACATGACGGCATCACGGTGGTTGACCTCGCTGTAGCGCTGGCGTTCGGTAAAGCCGTCGTTCACGGTTGCGACATCGCGGAGATAGACAACCGCCCCCTCGCTCCGTTTGAGCACAATGTTGCCGATTTGTTCGGGATCGCTGTATTCACCGGGCACGCGAACGGTAAATTCAACCGCTCCCGACTTGATGCTGCCGGCGGGAAGTGTGAGGTTCTCGGCGGCGATCACCCGCTGCACGGCGCTGACGTTCAGACCGTAGCCAGCCAGCTTGATCGGATCGAGGTCGATGTTGATCTGTCGTTCCAAGCCGCCGAACACCTGCACGGCGCCGACGCCGCTCACCCGTTTCAGCCGGTCGCCGACATCGCGGTCGATCAGGTCGTAGAGACCCTCCCAGCTCTCCTTGGCCGTGGCGCCGAAAAAGAGGATCGGCATCGAAGAGGAGTTGAACTTGAGCACAATGGGATTATCGGCATCGTCCGGCAACCGTCGCTTCGCAAATTCCAGTTTGTCGCGAATATCGTTCGCCGCCTCGTTGAGGTCGGTCCCCCACTCGAACAGACAGGTCACGCTCGAGAGGCCCTCGCGCGTGCGGCTGGTCAATTCGTCCAGATCGCTCACGGTGGCGAGTTGCTTCTCGATGACGCGTGTGACCTTATTCTCCACGTCGGTGGTGCTGGCGCCGAGCCAGGAGGTGACGACCGAAATGGAGGGGTTCTCGATCTCGGGCATCAAATCCACCGGCAACCGGCTGAATGAGACCGCGCCGAGCACGAGGATGGCGATGAATATCATCGCCGTGAAAACAGGCCGGCGGACGCCTACTTCCGCGAGTTTCATTCGGTGCCCCCTGTCCGGTTGACGCGGACGCCGTCGGAGAGCCGATGCTGGCCGCTGACGACCAGTTCCTCACCCGCCGCGACGCCCGAAAGCACTTCGACCATCCGCCCTTCGCGCACCCCCGGTACAATCTCGCGGGTCTCCGCGCGATCCTCGCGAATGACAAAACCGAGGGCGCGTGTGCCGCGACGCAGGAGGACATCAAACGGCACCGCCACGACATCCTTGCGCTCGCCCAAAATCAAACGCCCCTCGGCATAGAGCCCCGGCCGCAGCAGCCACTCCCCGCGGTCATTTTTGGCGTTGGGCAGCCGCACCTCGACCGTCGCCGTGCGTGTCACCGAATCGACCACCGGATGCACATGGGCGACCACCCCGGGAAAGACCACCCCCGGCGCGGCGTCAGCGCATACTTCCACGCGTGTCCGCCTCGCCTCGATCTGCGGCAGGTAACTCCCCGGAACCGCGATGAGAAATTTGAGCTCTTCCAACGGCAGGATGCTCACGATCGTTGTGCCGCTGTTGACCATGGCGCCGGGGTCGACCCCCTTGAAGCTCACCACGCCATCCATCGGGGCGCGCACAAAGGCTTCGCTGCGGGCGACTTCGATGACGGCCAGCGCCGCCTCGGCCTGGCGCACCTGCGCCTCGGCCTGCATCACGCCGGAGGATGCGCGCGCGAAGTCGGATACCGCGAAATCGCGCTGTTGCTCCGTCGTCGACCCCTGTTCAAACAGGCGTTTCATGCGGGCCTCTTCCCGCGCCTTGTCGGAACGGTTGACGAGGGCTGAATCGAGGGCCGCCTTGGCTGTCGCCACCGCCGCATGCGACGCCGCGACCTGCGCGTCAAGGTCACGGTGCTCGAGTTCGGCGACCACCTGTCCGGCGACCACCCGTGACCCCTCAAAGATCGGCTGGTCGTCGGCATCCACGAGCCGCTCGAGGCGCCCGGAGTTTTTCGGCCGCAGATCGACGTTGAGAACCGCCTCAAGCGCGCCGGTGAGCGTGATCAC
>Ga0265594_1001425_pt1 | contig 18513 bp, 8 predicted proteins | sample saktaG_11_FD_190147 | JGI IMG/M metagenome (GOLD analysis project Ga0265594, IMG submission 190147) | Saline water microbial communities from Sakinaw Lake, British Columbia, Canada - sak_2011_5_24_80m | ecosystem: Environmental > Aquatic > Non-marine Saline and Alkaline > Saline ... | reverse complement strand
CGCGGCCGCATGCGGAGCACCCGGACACGGCACCCCTGGGCCTCGACCATCTCCCCGACGCGGAGCAGCGAGCCGGCGTGGAAGGTACACCAGCCGGAGATACGGTCGGCGTCGTCCGCCTCCAGATTCAGATCGAGCTCATGATTGATCGCCTCCAAACTGGTTTTGCCGTCAATGATCCAGCGCGAGGCGCCGACCTCGCGGATGGCCTGCACGTCGGACGGGAGGCCCGACTCGTTCCCGCCGGTCATCAGCTCGAGGATATCGCCGCGGGTGACCACACCGGCGGTACCGCCGTATTCATCGAGCACGCAGGCCACATGCGCCCGGCCGCGCTGGAAGGTGATGAGAAGGTCATCCAGCGCGATGTTCTCGGGCACGAACAGAGCGGGGGTGATATGGCGGCGGAACACATGTTCGGGGTCGATCAGATAACGGGTGACGTCGAGGAACCCCTCGACCGCGTCGAGCGTCCGGTTGTACACCGGCAATTGACGGAAACGCGCGGCACGCGCGGCCTGCAAGTGGGTTTCGGGGGGGGCGTGCAAATCGATGCCGAGGGTGTCGACGCGGGGGGTCATCACGTCACTGGCCTGAATCTCGGAGAGCCGGAGAATGCCGTCCACCATGACCTGCTCGTCCTTGTCGATCACCCCCTGCTCGGCGCTCACCTCGACCAGGGTCATCAGTTCCTCGTCGTTGAGCGTGTTACGCTCGGGGGTCAGGGCCTTGCGAAACCGCCGGGTTACAAACTCAAGCAGTCGGACGAGCGGAAAGAACAGGTGTTGCAGGCGCTCGATCAACACACTGACGGTCGGGGCAAAACGCTCGGCCCAGAGAATCGCGACCCGCTTCGGGGTGATCTCGCCGAAAAGCAGCAGGGTGACGGTCATGATCGGAATGGCGACCACCTCGTCCCACGCTGGCGGAATGAGGTGACTGATGATCGCATAGCCGAGGCTGGCGATGATGACGTTGACCAGGGTGTTGCCGATCAGGATCGTCGAGAGCGTGCGGGAGGGGTTGGCGAGCAACGCGGCGATACGGACGCCCGCCTTGCGGTCACGGTCACGGATCCGCTGCACCTGAATCGAGTTCAACGAGAACAAGACGGTTTCACTCGCCGAAAAAAACGCCGAGAGCCCGATCAGAACCGCCAAGGCGGAGAACTCGAAAACCAGAAGAGACGCGCTCATGGGAGGATGAGGCGGTCCACGTACAATCGTGTACGGTGCCCGCTACCCATCATTTCCACCTCCATGTCACGGATCATCCAGCGCGCGTTCATCTTTTTGACGCTCTGGACCCACATCTTGCGCACCGGCTCGCCCTGCGGGTCAAGCTGTTCGACCTGCATGAGGAATCCGAGCTTGCGGTCGATCCACATCCGGACGGCTGAACAGCCGGCAATCGGCGACGGGGGCGTGGCGACCAAGACATCGCACGCGCGCCCTTTGGCGGTGCCCTCGCCGTCCATCCGCACGTCGGGCCACCACAGAAAATCCATCGTCAGGTCCAGCCAGGTCAGATCGGTGCCCCCGACCCGTCCGGCGAGCGACGGCGGCTCGGACGCCACCAAATCCGGTCCGCTGAAAAACGCGAGGTCTGCAGTCCGACCGTCACGCGTCATGACCACGCGCTGAAGGACAGTTTCGGACTCCGGGGCAAACAAGGTGACCGTGGCACAGGAAGGCGTCGCCCCCCACTCCAAATCCAGACGGTAGGGGTTTTCCGACAGGACAAATCCGCGCTGGCGGCGGACGGCGAGGGTGCCGGTGAGGGTCATCTTCTCACGCGGAAGGTTGGCGGTGCACGCCTGGAGAATGGCGGTTGCCTGCTGCTGGCCCATCACGTCCGCATCCGCCGACTCGAAATCATCGGCCACGCCCACAGACACGGCGCATCCCGCCAACACCCCAAGCAGTCTCCGCCAACACCCGTTCACGTCGCAACCCTTTCACTGTCCCGTCGATCCGCCGATCCATCGTAGATCCACCGGTGATCCATCGTTGATCCACCGCGCATCACGAGCACCTTTATACCATACGTGCGTAAGCAAGGGAAGTCTCTTCCATAATTCTCATTATGAGTCTATTGGGGCATCGGGGTCGGGGTCGGTATCGGAATCGGGGTCGAATTTCCGTTGGTTTTATCGATAGCGATACCGATCCCGACCCCGACGCCGATGGTCCCATCTCCAAAATGAGAATTGCCGCGTACTTGCGGAACGCGATTTACACCTGCACGCTATTGAGTTATAGTGTGTACCTCCATAGGGAAACACCGGGAATGAGGAGCTGGCGATGTATGACCCGTATGATCAGAACATCGCGAAAATCGCGGCCAGCGGATTTGACTGCGTGGAGTTCTGGTTTCATGACGGCACGTTCAACGGTGCCGACTGCGCGGGAGGCGCCAAGGACGCGAAAACGCTGAAGATAAAATAAAAAAACCGCAAAACAGGAGAAACATCATGTCAGGAGTTTATCGTTTTTCGTTTGGCCCGTGGAATATTCACGAGGGCGCCGATCCGTTCGGTCCGCCGGTGCGGGACTCGATTCCGTTCAACCGCAAGCTCGCGCTCTACCGCAAGCTGGGATTCGGCGCCGTGCAGTTCCACGACGACGACGCCGTGCCGGAGTTGAACCAGCTTACGCCGGAGCAGACGCTCCGCCGGGCCAAGGCGGTGCGGGCCACGCTCGACAAGCACGGACTGAAGGCCGAGTTCGTCGCGCCGCGCCTGTGGGAAGACCCCCGCACGGTGGATGGGTGGGGCTGGATGTGAAGGCCATGCGGACGCAGAAAGCCGGCGTGGCCACGAAGCACCTGTCCAACAGCCGCGAGTTCTTCATGAACCTGCTCAAGGTCGTGCGCGGCCTGAACGCGAAGACCGTGGATGCGCTCGTCGCGGCCCGGGACTACGAGGAGCTGGACCGCCTGATTGTCAATGCGCTGATGGGAAAATAGAGAAAGAAACCCCCAAAAATACGTTGCATGGAACACGCACGTTATGGTATTCTGGGAGGTCAACAACCCACCGGACGGCGTGCCGCACGAAGCAGCGCGCGACGATCCCAGGTTGTCGAGGGGGTGAATTCGGATGGTTCAGATCAAACTGAAGAAGGGTGAGGCTGTCGAGCGCGCGCTGAAGCGGCTGAAAAAGGTCATGGACAAGGAGGGGCTGATGAAGCAACTCCGCGCCAACCGCTATTTCGAAAAGCCTTGCGAGAAGAAACGCCGCAAGTCGGCGCGAGCGCGTTCGCGCTTGTTCTCCCGCCGTAACACGCCCACTCTGGTGTGAAGCCGCCGCTGATCGGATTGCAACCAAACGCCACGGTGAAGCCACCGTGGCGTTTGTCTTTTCAGGGGAGCCGCTTGCAAAACCCCGTTTTGCAAGCGGAGTGTTCAGGTGTCAGGTTTCGGGTGTCTGGAAGAAACGCCTGCAACCACACGATGTTGCGTCTTCCTGAAACCTGAACACTGAAACCCGAACCGGGCGCTTGCAGGGGTTCTGCAAGCGCCTCAGGGGTCAATCATCTTCTCGAGTTCGGACGTCAGGGGCGCGGTGATCTCGATCCTCTCGCCCGTCAACGGATGACGGAAACAGATCGCCTCCGCATGCAGAAAATGACGGTTAAACCCGGCCTCTGCAGGAGCGCCGTAGCGGGTATCGCCAACAATCGGATGCCCCGCCAGGGCCAGTTGGCATCGAATCTGGTGAGTCACGCCGGTGCGGATCATCACCTCCAACAGCGTTCGCCCCCCAATCCGCCGGATAGCCCGGTAATCGGTTACGGCCCGCATCACCCGGTCGGGGCGGGCAACCGCGCCGGCTTCGACCATGCGTCCGCGAAAAGAGGGTTGGTGGGCGAGATCGTGCTCCAGCCGCCCCGGTTCCGTCACCACGCCCGCGACCAGCGCCAGATAGCGTTTGCTGATCTCGCGGTCACGAAACTGCCGGCGCATCGCTTCGAAAACATCCTGTGTCCGCGCCGCCAGCATCACCCCGGATGTTCCGCCGTCGAGCCTGTGGAGCACGCCCGCCGTGAGCGGTGCATCGCCGACAGCCGCAAGTTCGGGATACCGGGCGACCAAGCCGTTGGCGACCGTTCCCATCTCGTCGGGATCGAGCGGTTGGCAGGCCATCGCCGCAGGCTTGTTGACCGCAATCAGGGCCGCATCCTCATAGACCACGTTCAGAACGACAGCCGGATCGGGGCGGACGCGCACCTCCCCCGTTTCGGGCAGCTCACAGACACGCACCGCGTCACCGGCGCACAGCTTGGCGCCCTTGTCCGCAACCCGGCCGTTGACCGTCACCCCGCCCGCCTGAATCGCCCGCCTGACGAAGGCCTTCCGGCTCGCCGGACACCGCGCCAACACAGCCGCATCCAGGCGGATTCCGGTCTCTTGCGAAGAAATCACAAACTGACAGGTATACATGCTCGCGCTCGCCTTCTTCCTCGCGGGTAAGTGTAGCAATGTCCGGGATGACGTGTCGATGGCTTTCCACCGATCCTCGTAATGGGCCCGTTACAATCCTGTTTCCCATCCGGCCGCAGGCCGGCGGCTTCCCCAAACCCAGAACCCCGAACCCCGAACCCTGAAACCCTGAAACCTGAAACCTCCGCTTGCACAAACCGTAGGTTTTGCAAGCGCCTTCTAAAAAAAGATCAACACACGTGCGTCGAAAGACGTATTATGTATACGAAACACTCACTGAGGAGCACTTATGAAGACACGTCTGTTCCGCGCATTCCTTCCGCTCGCATCTCTGATCATCCTCGCCGCGTCAGCCACCTCTGCCGCACACTGGAGCAGCTTCTCCCTCGAAGGCTCCGTCTCGGGCGACAATGTCGCATTCGAGATGCGGCTCGACCTCCAGGATCTCGCCCGCGGTGAAACGATCGAGCTCATTCGCGGGGCGGTCGCGATTCGCAGCGCGGAACTGCCGGCCGATGTCGTCCTGGTCCGGCAGGGAGCCCTCTGCCTCTCACTCGCCCCCGGCAAACGACGCACACGCAGCGGACGCGTCATCATTCGCTTTGCAGCCCAAACCACCGTCAGCAACGACTGGCGTCTCGCCAGTTTCGGCCTTCCCGTTCTCCCCATCCGCCAGGCCACGATCACCGCCGATCAGCCGAACCTGCAAATCGCCATCCCGTACGCCGCCAACAGCGAGACCCGGCGCGATCCCGAGGGGCGGCCGACCACCGTCGCCAATCTCGCGCTGACCCCCGATTTCACCGTCATGTGGAAACCCGAAATCCGCCAGGCCGACTCCGAACTCGTCGCCACCTGCGACATCCACACCGTCGCCTCGGCCAGCCCCGGGACGCTGCGCATCGACACGATCTGCTCCTATCGCGTCGCCCAGGGGCAGCTCGCCGAACTCGTGTTTGACATTCCCGACGTGAATGTCGTCAGCGTGGTCGGCGCCGACATTCAGGACTGGCGCATCGACCGAACCGATCCGGCGCGGCCGCGACTGCGGGTGCAGCTCGCCCGTCCCCGGCGGGACGACTACCGCCTAGGCGTGGTCTGCGAACGCCCCCTCGCCGCGTTTCCCTGCCAGGCCGACGTCCCCGTCCTCGTTCCGGTCAACGTCATCCGCGCCGGCGGCAGTCTCATCCTCGGCACGGACAGCGCCGTCAAGCTCCAGGTCGCCAACTCGACCGGTCTCACCCAGATCGACCCCTCCGCCTTTCCCCGCGCCAACGCGGTGGAATCGACCGTCCCGCGCCATGTCCCGAGCCGCGGCCTCTTCGCGTGGCAATATGCCGCCGTTCCCTACGAGCTCAAACTCGCGGCCGACAACATCGCCTCCGCCATTCATGCCGACATCAACCTGCTCCTGAATGTCGCCGATGGGGTCGTGGTCGCCGAAGCCTCCATCCAGCTTGACATCCGTGACGCCCCGGCCCGCGAGATCCGCATTGCCATCCCCACCGACCCCCGCTGGTCCGTAGTCTCCGTTGCCGGACGGCAGTTCTCCGAAAGCGATGTGGACACGCGCGCCGTCGATACCGGTCGCGAAATCGTCATCCCCTTCCGCGCGCCTGTCGAAGGCCAGACGCTCGTAGTCGTCCGTCTCGAAGCCAGTCTCGCCGCGCTGGGTGACCGTTTCACCGTGCCCACCTTTGCCGTGGCCGACGCCCGTGGGCTGCGTGGCACGCTCGTCGCCGCCGCCGAACAAGGCATTCGCCTCTCGCCGCGCGATCCCACCGATCTCAATGACATTCACACGGCATCCGCACCCTTCAAAGTCGAGGGGGCCCAACTCGCCTTCCGTTTTCGCGACGCCGCGTGGTCACTCGGCATCCAACTCGAATACGCGCAATCCGCGATCCATTCCGAAGTGTTCCATCTGGTCTCGATCGGCCCGGGCGTCGTCTATGTCTCCGCTGCGGTCAGCGGACACGTCAGCGGCGCACCCGTCCAGACCCTCCGTTTCCGCGTTCCCGCCTCGATTCCCGTGATTGACGTCACGGGTGTCGGCATCGACTCCTGGTCACGCAGCAACGACGTCTGCACCGTCCGCCTCGCTACCCGCGTCCTGGGCGATTTCACCATCCTGCTCAGTTACGATCACCCCGTCGCCTATGACGATGCCGACCTCACGGTGGGCGAGATCGAGACGCTTGACACCGCCAGCGAGCTGGGGTTCATCGCCATTGCCACCTCCGCGCCCCTCCGCGTCGAAGCGGGCAGTTCCCTTCCCGCCTCGCTCATCCGCATCCCGCGTGACGAGCTTCCCGCCGGTTACGCCGCCACGGTCACCGCACCGGTCGTCAGCGCGTGGAAATTCACCCGCAAGCCCCATGCCGCCACGCTGCGCCTGACCGCGCTCGACAGCAACCGTCCGATCGACCAGGTGGTGGACTACCTCGCCCTCTCGTCCACCATCGGCCGTGACGGTGAATCGGTTACCAAGGCGACCTGGCACGTGAAAAACACCTCGCGCCAATACCTGGACATCCAGTTGCCTTCGGGCGCCTCCGCCTGGACCGTCCGTCAGGCCGCCACGGCCGACACCCCGGCCCGCGACCTCCCCGCACAGCAGACGGGCGACCGCCTCCTCATCCCGGTCGAACGGCCACGCGACCCCAATCAGGCCATCCCCGTCGAAGTCGTGTATGCCCAGCCTTCGGCCCGTCTTCGCCGCTTCGGCACCGTCACCCTCGCGGCTCCGCGTCTCCCGGGCGCGCCCATCACCTTTGCCACATGGGAGGTCTCAACCTCGGATCGCGCCGCGCTGGGCCGTGCCACGGGGGGCACCATGATTGCTGAACGGCCGCGCGACACCTTCTTTCCCTTCGCCATCCCCAGGCGCAGCCACCAGACGCGGCACTTCTACCGTACGGCCACCCTCACCGGTGAATCATCCCTCGCGGTGACTGTCACCGTGGTGCCGCGCCTCCTCGGCGGCACGTCGCTGCCCCTGGTCGCCACCGTCGCCGGCATCGCACTCGCCGGGTTGTTGATTGCGCTCCGCCGCCGCCGCATCGGTGTGGCGCTGGCGCTGGCCGGCCTCTGGCTCGTGGCCTTCCAGCTCCCCGGGTTTTCCGAACCCGCCGCGCTCGCCGGGGTGCTCGCCATCGGCCTCGCCTGTGCGCTGGCGGTGTTGCGTCTGATCCTCCGCGCCAGCCGCCGTCACACCCCTCCCCCGCCGTTGCATGACGCGGTCGAGCAGCCGTCCGCGCCTCCATTCCTTCCGCCATCCACGCCTCCTCTCGCGCCGACAGAAGATCCGCGGGGCGGTGGTGCCGCGCCGCGCCTGCTCGCCGTGTTGGCGCTAGTGGGCGCAGTCTTGTGTGGGGCGACCTTGCGTCTCGCCGCCGAACCGACCGAAGCCGCGCCTGAACAGCCGCCCCCGCTGCCGATGCTGGACGCGCTGACCGTCGCCGTTCGCTCACCGCTCCCGACCCCGCACGACGAGCCGACGGCGATCGTCCGCTGGACCCTCCGTTTCAGAACCGAAACGCGTAACCGGTCCTTCCTGTTGCCGCACCAATCGGTGTTGATGGAGTCCGACGCCGACGGCTCCCGCTACACGTTGTCGCCGGTCGGCGACAAACTCACACTCCACGTCCGCGACTCCGGCGCGCACACCTTTTCATTCACCACGCGCGAGCTCCTGACGCTCCGCGAAGGGTCGACCGACCTGACGCTCCCGTGGTTCATGACGCTCGTCAACACGCTCACGCTCACCGTTCCGGCCACTGATCTCGACATCCGCTCCGAACAAGCCGCATGGCTCGCCGCGACCGCGGCAAACGGGGCGACAACCGCCGAAATCGCCTTTGTTCCCGCCTCGGCCGTCACGCTCACCTGGCGTCCCCGCGCCCGCGACACCCGTGCCGAGGAGACGGTCGTCTATGCCGACATTGCCACGACCGCGCGCGTTCGGCCGGGTGTCATTGAGGCCACGACCCGCGCGGTCTTCAACGTCGTTCAAGGGGAAACCCGCGTCTTCTCCCTGCGACTGCCCGGCACGGCCACGGCGACCGACGTCTCCGCACCGGGGCTCGCCACCTGGCGTTTCGACCCCGCCACCCGCCGCATCGAGGCGGTGATGGCCAAGCCCCAGACCGGATCCCTCACCCTGACGCTTACGCTGCAGACCCCCTGCGACACGCCGCCCGTTGAATTCAGCCTCGCCGCCCCGGTTGCCGAAGGGGTCGCCCGCCAGCGCGGCCGGTTCGCTGTCGCGGCGCCCGAGTCGCTCCTGCTCCGCTTTGGCGAGACAGCCGGTGTCACACCGATCGATACCGCCGACTTCGCCGCCCGCGACACGGTTTCCGCCGCCGATGCCGCCGCCGCCAACCGGCAGGCTGCCGCCGCGGATACGGATCCGCTGCGCCGCGCCTTCCGTTACGACGTCCCCGAGGCGGTCCGCATCGCCCTCCAGGTCGAAGAAGTGCTGCCCGAGTTGCGCGTCGTGGAATCGGCCGCGTTCAGTCTGGGAGATGAGCGCAGCGTCCTCAGTTCCGCACTGCAGATCACCATCACCCGCGCGGGCGTTTTCGGCGTGCAACTGACGATCCCCAACGGCTACGAGATCGAATCACTCTCCGGCCCGGCGGTCAGTCATTGGGACGACGGACGGCGCGACGGCCGCGGCATAGACATCTGGTTCAATCGTCGCATCCAGGAAACGACGCCCCTCGCCATCGTTCTCGCCACGCCCATGCGCGGCATTCCCGTCTCGCTCCCCGTCCCGCGCGTCACCGTGGTCCACGCCCGCCGTCACACCGGAACCCTGGCCATTTCGGCCGAGCGCGGCATTCGGCTGACCGTGGAACAGCAGGCCGGTGTGACCATTCGTCGCGACGAGGTACAGCGCCAGGCTGCGCTGATCTTCGATCTGCTGCGTCCCGATTGGGCGCTGACCCTCCACACCGAAGTGATGCCGCCGGTGCTCAAGCCTGACATGCTCCACCGTGTCGAACTCGCCGAAGGGATGCTCAGCCACCGTGTCCACCTGCATTACCGCATCGCCAACGCCGGGGTGCGCTTCTTCCGTGTCCGCGTGCCAGTGCGTGACGCCACGCTCACCGTCAGTGGGCGCCACATCGCCCGCGTCAGACCGCTTGACGACGCCGAAACGGGCGACAGCACCGTCGGCAGTCGCGTATGGGAGATCGAGTTGCACGGCAAAGTTGAAGGTACCTACGATCTGGTCTGCCACTATCAGGAGCCTTATGACCCGGCAGCCGGGAGTGTGGTGATCAAACCGTTCGTCCCGCTGGACACCGCGCGCCAGGCGGCCTGGCTCGTGGTCACCTGCCCCGGCCGTGTCGAAGTCGCGCCGCAGGGAGAGCCCAGTGGGCTGCGGCCCGAGGACGCGCGGTCGCTCCCCGACGTCTTCAACGCTGGCGATCTCTCGTCCGCGATCCTCTGCTTCCGCGCCACGCGTGACGATTACGCCCTCCCCCTCTCCGTGGTGCGCCACGCGGCGGCGCAGGTGCTTCCCGCCACGATCGAACAGGTGCGGCTGGTCGCGGTCGTTTCGGGCAGCGGCCGCCTCCTCGCGCAGGCCACCGTCACCCTCGACCCCGGGCACATGCGTTTCCTGCGCGTTTCCCTCCCCTCCCCGGAGGCGACGCTCTGGTCCGCCCTGGTCAACGGCGCGGAAGTGCCGGCCGCTCGCGCCGACGGCATCCTCAACATTCCGCTCGAGACGGCCGCTGTGGGCCAGCGGGCCACGGTCGCGCTCGTATATTCCGACGCCCTTCCCGGCGGCGCGCTTGCGGGGCGGCACGCTCTCCGCGCGCCCGCCTTCCTCGACCTGCCGCTGCGCGACATTGAGTGGCGTCTCTTTGTGCCGCCCGAATTCGCCCTGGTCTTTCCACGCGGCGCGTTCGAACGCGTCGAGACCGACGTCATGTTCCGCACCTTCGGCAAAGGTGACTACGAGGCGTTTAACAAAAAGACCAAATATTCAAGTCTCGCGACGGCACGCGGCAACCTCGCCCAGTTGGACGAATTGCTGAATTCCGGCCAGCAGATGGAGGCTCGCAAAGTCTTGCAGCAGGCGGTGACCCTCTCCCAGGCCGAGCAATCGCTCAACGAAGACGCCCGTGTGCAATTCCGCAATGTCGTGCAACAACAGGTCAAGATGGGAATCGTCAACCGGCGCGCGGCGCTGCGCGCGGATAACAACATCTTTGACGACAGCCAGCCCGATCAGGCCGGCGCGAAAACCGGATGGAACGACGGCAACTTCGACTCCCGGTACGCGCGCGAAGTGGAAGAGCAACTCGACGCGCGCGATCGGGCCGGGCTCGAACTCGTGGCGCAGAAACTGGTGGATGTCCAAGCGGGAGCCGCCGCGCCCGGCGCGGCGATTCAGATCGCGATGCCGGAACACGGTCGCGAGTACCGTTTCCGGCGCGCGTTGAAGAACGAACCGGGCGGCCATCTCATCCTGGCATTCCGCGCCAACCGCCCCCGCCCCTGGGGCGCGGTCCTGGCCCTCTGGCCGATCCTGCCCGGCTTTATCCTCCTCTGGGGACTCCTCCGCCTCTCCTGCGGCCCGGCACGCCGCTGAGCGCGAGAGGCTCAGCTCCTGCGAGTATGATTGTCCGGGTCACAACGGGGTGGGCGTGTCCGCCTGCAGGGACCGGTGGTGCATCCGATTCCACTCGAGACGTCTGCGCGCATCCTCGTCCTGACGCTGATAGGTGGTGATCAGGCCGAGGCCGACCTGATCCGCCACGGTCGACACGAGGATCTCCTCGTCGAGGGAGAAGGTCTGGATCCCCTCCTTTCGAACAACCAGGTAACCCAGAATGTGTTCGTCGTCGCGCAGGGGCGTCATCAGCATCGTGCCGTTTTCGAGAAGCTGGATCATCGCGGTCTCACCGTTGTTTTGCGCCGCGCCACGGACAACGCCCGCTTCGGCGACGGTCATCGCAATCCGGCACGTCTCGTCGAGGCTGCAGGTGTACGGATTGGCCAGCAGCACCATGCCGCCCACGGTGCTCGGAACGTCGTGCATGAGACGCAGGACGATGTTTCTGCAGATCTGTTCGAGGGGTGCGCGTGCACCCACCATCCGGCCGGTTTCAAAAACGGTCACCAGATGCTGCGACGTCGCGCGCAGGCGCCGCGACATCTCCTGAATGCTGCTGAAGAGAATACGCACACCCTCGTCCGGATAGCTCCGGAGCAAATCGCGGAAGCGACTAATGTTGATTTCCAGAAGCGCACTCGCCGTGCGTGTGACGGCGTCGGCGCTGCGCGGTTCATCCTCGAAAAGCGCCATTTCACCAAACAAACTACCGGCTTCCAGAATCGCGAGGACGTTCCCGCCCTTGCGAATCTCAACCGTTCCGCTCTGGACGATATACAGGGACTCCCCGCAGTCCCCTTCTTTAAATACCCCCGTCTGCGCAGCCAGCACGATGCGACTCGTGAACGACGCCACGCGCTCGAGAAACGCGCCGGAACAGGGCTGCAGAAGGGGCACGGTTCTGAGTCGTTCGATCATTGCCGGTTCTCCTCCTGCATCAACCGCTTGACCCGATCAGGATTGGAGGAATATCCCAGCGCTGAATCCAGCGAGATGCACTTCCGGCGTATCAGATCGGCCAGATCGCGATCAAAACTCTTCATGCCGTCATGCACTCCGGTTTCGATGGCGTTGTATATCTGGTGGGCCTTTCCTTCCCGAATCAGCTTGGCGACACCGGCGTTGGAAATCATGATTTCGCGCGCGGCGATCCGTCCTGTGCCGTCGCTTTTCGGAATCAGTTGCTGGCAGATCACGGCGCGCAGGGAGACGGCAAGTTGCGCGCGCGCCTGCTGTTGCTGGAACGGGGGAAATACGTCGATCATCCGATCGACGGCCTGGGCGGCGTCGGTGGTGTGCAGCGTGGCAAACACCAGATGCCCGGATTCGGCCAGGGTGAGGGCCACACCGACGGTTTGATGATCGCGCATTTCACCGATCAGGATGATGTCTGGATCCTGCCGCAGGGCGTGCTTGAGCGCTTCATGAAAACTGTGTGAGTGGGCGCCGATCTCCCGCTGGGTGACCACGCATCCGAGTTTCGGGTACACGAACTCGATGGGGTCTTCAATCGTTAGAATGTGATCGCGACGCGCGGTATTGATCAGATTGACCAGACACGCGAGCGTGGTCGACTTGCCGCTGCCCGCGGGGCCGCTGACAATGATCAGGCCATGGGTCAGGTGGGTCAGTTGGATCACGGTCTGATCAAGGCCAAGCGTCTCGGGTGTCGGAATCTGCGGCGCAATGACACGCAACACAGCTCCCACGCCGTGTTTCTGCTCAAACACATTAAGCCGAAATCGACCGAGTTCCTCCGCGGAAATCGACGTGTCGAGTTCCTTCTCGACCTGAAATTTCTCAATCTGTTTGATTGATAACACGCTGTAAATGATCCGCTGCGTCTCGTCTGGCTGAAGCGCCTCGCCATGGCCATCGTGTATGACGCCATTGATCCTGAGACATGGCGGGTGCAGGGGCGCGATATGGAGATCGGATGCGCCACGCGCTACCGATTCGCGCAACAAGTCGATCATTTCCATAAGACAACTCCGTGATCCGGTGACGGCGCGATGTGCAAAAGAAACGGCACAGTCCCGTCACGCTGTGCCGGGGCTATGCCGTAATGCGCATCCTCACTCTCGTTACGGAATGACTACGCGAATCCGGTAGAATCCGGCAGGCAGACTCGGATCGAGCATGTCCCGGCTGATGTCATGGCCAAACGCGCCCACCTTCTGATCCGTGAGCCTCTCGGCCACCATCGTCCAATCCGGATTCGACAGCGAATCTGTCCGCTCCAGGACATACCTCACCGGTTTGGCGAGCGCGGTTGCCGAGAGCGCCACGGCGCCGTCGGATCCGGCATCCGCCGCCCACGTCCAGTTCAGCGTCCCGAGTTGGCTATCGGCGCCCAAACTCGTGATATACAACTGATCGGACGCCGTTGCGGACAACCCAAGCTGGTATTCCTGCCTGTCGTCAATGCCGTCACGATCATAGTCGGCATACAGCGGATCGCTCCACGTGCTCCCGCTGGTGAGACCCAGGACGCCCAGCCAGCCCGGGTTGACTTTCTCGTTGCCGGTCTCACCCACGGAGAGCGGCATAACGGGACTTCCAGCCAACCCACCGCTGACGGCGTACTCATACGCATCCGGGATCAGGTCTTGATCCGTATCGGTGTACATAATCGTCAGCGGAACGATGGGCGCCTGATTGAGCTTGCCCGCCTGGATCATCACCGGTTGGAACCACCACTCCGGGTTCACGGTGATCGAGCGGTAATACCCCCATGATTCCCAGATCGCACGCACATTGTCCGTGTTCTGATCGATGTAGGCCGCGATGAAGTAGGGCTTCTGATTCTGCAGGCCGTTCAACGTGACCGTTTGCGGCAAGGTGTTCACGCCGATCAACGTCCGCTGCACGACCGGCAGGTCGTTGAGCGACGCGGTCGTAAACGCCTGCACCCGGATGCGGGCATTGGGCGGCAGATAAGCCGCGCCAAGCTCAACCCTGATGCTTCCCAGCCCCGTGACCGTGTCGCTCAAGTTGACGCGGACGGTCTCATAGCCCGAATACGCGCTGATGGTGCTGACATAGTTAAAGGCCCCTGACGTGAAGCTGGTGACCAGCCGCGGTTGGTATGCGCGTACCTCCCAACGGAACGCGCCGTTGGTCAGCACGCCGCTCCCCCCGTTCAAGGCCGGCAGGAGGTCGCCCCAATGGATCGGCGGTGACCACACGCGCAAGCCTTCGGCATTGCGCGGTTCAGGAGCAGGCAATACGCCGGAGCTGTAGAGCACCGTGGTGCTGTTGGTCGGGACAATCCGCAGTTCAAAGGCCGATGCCACGGTTGTCATGGTCCAGCGGAACTCCGGACGCGGCGTCGTGACCACGGCGCCTCGCGGATAGTCGGCCACAGGCGTCGGCAGGATCGTGTTCCAATAGTAATTGGTGAAGACGCCGACGGGAACGTTGTCAACCCGAAGCTGGTAGGCCATCGCCGTGCCGATCGGAATGGTCGGCGTGCCCACGATCCGCCCATCCCAATCAAGGCCCGGATTGCCGCCGCCGACGGCGTCAGGATCAAGAATATCACCCTCGTGGAGCCAATTGCGCGGCTCGTGGATATTCTTGGAGAAGACGCTCGTGTAAACGGCGTTTGTCCCGGACCATGTGATCCGCCAGATGCTGACGCCGTACACCGACTTCCCCGCCACGGCCGGCCACGTCTGCCGGACAAACCCGTTGACCGGGGCATCGCTGAGGGTGAAGGTAACGGCGTTCTTATCCCAGCCCACATCATACGGGAAGCGCTCGGCCAAGCCGGCTGGCTCGCCCGGATCCCACACCCTGTTGCCGCTCAGATCAATGAAGGCGAAGAGCCAGTTGTTCCCCTGGCGCAGACGTCCGACCGCCGGGACGCTGTTGGTCGAGATCGTAACCGGGAAATAGTCCGGCGCGCCCATCTCGAACGTCGCGTCCGGTGCGCCATCCATCGCCCGACGGCTGTAGGCCAGAACCACCAACGATCCGTTCTTCAACAGTCCGGGATAATGGAAGGTGAATGCGACTTCGGGCAATGGCACGCTCGTCGCTTCGTGAGCCTGGTCAGGCCGTGTCGACAGGCCGGACTTCGCCGTATAGCGCGCCTCGGACCAGTTGTCCCATCCGTCATCATCGCGGTCCAGATGGGAATCGTACACGTCCGAATTCGCATAGTAGGGGTCGTAGAGATCCTCCCACCAATCCTCGGTGTAGTCACCATCGTTGTCGACTATTTCACCGTCGGGGTCTTCCTCATCATCCTCGTCCCCGCCGCCGTCCAGATCGAGAATCGGAATCTGGGGTGAAAAGGTGACGTCCGTCCCGCGGACACCGGCATAACGCCAGCCGTCAAACGGATCGAGGCCGATGCGGTGGGTGCGGTCTTCAACCCAGACGCCGCCGTCATTTCCGAGGAAGAGGCCGGTCAAGGCCACGCCCTGTACGGAAAGCAGCGGATCATACCGGATGTCAGGACCGTCACTCAATCCCGCAACACGGGTTGCATTCGGAATATAGATGCCGTACTCGCTCTCCGAATCGCGCACTGTCGCGCGTTCATCAGCCGTCTTGCCGATCTGGAAGTCGAAGTTGAAGTAACTGATCAGCCCGCGCTCGTTGCCACCCAGATTGCGGCTGCCAACGTCGGCCAGGTCTACGGCCGACAAACTCCGATTCCAGATGCGTATCTCATCCATGTCCCCGGCCAGGTCTTCACCGAAGACGCAGGGCCCGCCTGTCGCTTTGACACGCCAGTAGTTGTCGGGAGACGGGATAATGAAATTAATGGGTTCCGGAATCAGCCGCTCCTGCTTGGTGTCGAGCAACCCGTCAACATAGAGATAGCAGAAATCGGCGTCGCGCACATAGGCCACGTGGTGCCATTCGCCGTCGTTCACGGGTATTTCGCCCGTGATGTTGTTGATATCCGGGTCTTCGCCCATCTGGAAGTACGGGTTCAGCGCATTCGGAGGCATGACCCAGGCGCCGTATTCCTCCATGAACCGGCCAATCAACGTCCCGTTGCCCGCAACCCCGAGGAAGTAGTTGAAGTCGTCATCGGTTCGCGCGGACGAGTTTCGCCTCAGGATGAGACGTCCTGATGCCGTTGTTCTCACCCAGCACTCCAGCGTCCAATCCTGGCGCAACATGTCAATGCTGTCGCCATTCGGCAGCGTGATCGTGGCGGTCTCCTTTAGATGGCCACCACCCGGAAGCGTCAGATAGCCGGCCATGTTGGCGACGCTGCCGGCGAGGAGGTCGGTGCCCATGGTTCCGGAAATCTGATCATCCGGCCGTGCGATCTTCCAGATGCGGATGTTGGACAACTGGCCGATGAAGCCCGGAGAGCCAAAGATCAGATCGCCGGGGCCCGTGGCGGAGAGCCATCCGGTGCGGACAGACGCCGTCCTGATGCCGTCGACAAAGATGGCCAGGGTATGTTGACCGGTCGTCAGATCGGGCAGGAAACGCGCCGCAATGTGCGTCCACGTGTTGGTGGTGAGCGAATTTGTGGATCCGCTCAACAGCACCACCGGTCCGAATTCGATTCCGTCGAATGCCGCATACGGAATTCCATTGGTGAGGCCGATCTCGTAGTTACGCCGGCCCGTCGCATAGGTCTTGCGGCTGACGAGCGGGAACACACTGCCGGCCGGCACCGGCTCGGTGACGTTCACCCACACCTCGATCGTCCATTCCATGGAGCTGTGACGTTCCGTGAAGTCCGTGCCCACCTTGTCCGACACCAACACCGTGTTGGCAACCGGATCGGCGCTGCCGCCAAAGGTCAGTGCCGTCATCTGGTAGACGCTCGCGGAATCCGTGGGACGCCTGCGGGCTGTCAGTTCGTCACCATCCTCGGCATCGTCGTCATCGGTGTCGGCCCAGCCGGGATGCGTCCGATAGAAATTCTGCTCGTGGATGTTGGCGATGTCGTCGTTGTCGCTGTCCTCGAACGCGTCACTCACACCGTCGTTATCCGTGTCGTAGACGCGCGGATTGAGCCCCCGTTCGCCGCGGGCCAGATGCGCCAGCGAAGCCAGGTATTCATAGAAGTTGGTGAGTCCATCGCCGTCTGGATCGCCTTCCCCGCCGTCGTCGCCGCTGCCCAGACGCGGATCGAGACCGAACGCCTCCTCCCACCAGTCGGGGATGCCATCCGCATCGCTGTCACCGGCCGGCAGGAACCCGTAACGGGCGGTCACGCCGATCAACGCATTCGTCACGACTGCCCCGCCTTCGACACGCCCGGCGAAACGCCAATCGTCACGCCAGCCCGCCGCGAGGGTGAAGTCCTCGACCGTCGCGCCGCCGTCGTCAAATTTGAACCAGCCCGCGAGCGTGCGCACGATCACCTGGCCGCCACCACCGCTGCCGTCATCAAGGTTGGGCAGGATGTTGCCGATGTTCAGACGACCGCCGCTGACGCACCTGCCGTCCAACGCCGGGATCGGGTCGGCGTTGCCGAGCAGCGCAGCCTTGACCGCCATGAAGTTCAGGCGCCCATCGACCGAGAGGATCAGCGTCGCCGCGCCCGCCACGTGCGGGCATGCCATCGACGTGCCGCTCATGAGCTGGTAGGCGTCGCCCGGGGCGGTGCTGAGGATGTCCACCCCCGGCGCGCCCAGGTCAACCGCCGTCGCCCCATAGCAACTGAACCCGGCCATCGCGTCACGGCGGTCGGTCGCCGCCACGGCGACGATGTTGTCGAGGTCGAACGAAGCGGGATAGAAGGGCAACGCGTCGTTGTCGGTGCCGTTGTTGCCGGCGGCGGCGACGAACAGGTGGTCGTTCTCCCCGGCCACCCGGATGGCATCGTACTCGGTCTGTGAGAATCCGAGCCCGCCGTAGCTGTTATTGCTGACGCGGGCGCCCATCTTCCACGCATATTCGATGGCTGCCACGATGCTGGCGTCGGACGCGCCTGTGCCGGCATCGTCAAACACCTTGAGCGCCATGATCCGGGCTGTCCAGTTCACGCCCGCCACACCCACGGCGTTGTTGCCGACCGCGCCGATGATGCCGGAGCAATGTGTCCCATGCCCGTCACTGTCCATCGGGTCGCTGTCACCCACCCCGAAGTCGTACCCGTAAACGTCATCCACATAGCCGTTGCCATCGTCATCAATGCCGTTGGCGGGAATCTCGCCAGGGTTGATCCACATGTTGGCCGCCAGATCGGCATGGGTATAGTCGACACCCGTATCAATCACCGCCACGATGACGTCGCGATTGCCGGTGGCGACGTCCCACCCCTCGGGTCCGTCAATATCGGCGTCCGCGACGCCGCCGTCCTGCCCGGTGTTGTTCAGGCCCCAGAGCGAACCGAAATCGGGATCACCCGGGAAGGTTTGCGTCAGGTGACGGATATAATTTGGCTCGACGTATGTAACCGATCCCAGCGCTTTGATCTCCTGCATCAGGACATCGGGGTCTTGACCGTC
>Ga0265594_1001424_pt1 | contig 18528 bp, 21 predicted proteins | sample saktaG_11_FD_190147 | JGI IMG/M metagenome (GOLD analysis project Ga0265594, IMG submission 190147) | Saline water microbial communities from Sakinaw Lake, British Columbia, Canada - sak_2011_5_24_80m | ecosystem: Environmental > Aquatic > Non-marine Saline and Alkaline > Saline ... | reverse complement strand
ACCAATAAAATTCTATATATCACACTTCAAAATCCAAAATCCAGATATTTATGCTTTGTTGAAAGATGAAGTACAAAAACATACCGCTAATCCCCCAACTGGGGTTTTTAAAGTGAACTCATAAATAATTGTCAAAGAATTGTAATGACCGAACATAGTTTTATTAATTTCTTGACAGTGATAAAGAAGTGGAGCATTTGGAAAAGAAAAATGGGAGTCAGATGTGAAAAATTATGTAAAAGTTTTATTTGTACTATTATTTGTAGGATCAGCATTTATGCTTACAAATTGCGATTCACCTCTTTCTGATGAACCCCTGAACGATCCGTCAAAGATCTCACCCACTCTCACTATTGAACGCACCTATGACAATTCGAAAACCCTTAAAGGTGAGGCAATTGCCCACCTTTGGGATAAAAATCTTAATCTCGTGAGAATTAAAGATGGCGGCGTATATGTGAATGGAACTTCCCTTGAATTGTATTATTATATCACAGGTGGACCTTATTATGAAACAACTGGAGACTATCCCATTTATAGAGATACTCAGTACACAATCACTGTAAAAATGAGCAATGGAGATGAGTATAATTCTACAGTGAGAACGCAATTACAGGATCTTCATACTTTTAACATACCTGCAACCTTTAATAATACAGATGATGTTAAGGTAAGCTGGGAGGAAATTATCGCAGAACATTCTATGTGGATCGATCTCACTTATGAAGATGATACAGATGGCGGTTCAGCATATATTGAAATTCCCGAGGATAGCGTTGAAACGGGCAGTTATACTATCCCTCACGAAAATTTTGCTGATCTTGTAGGCAAGACAGTTCAAGCAAAAATCGTGTCTGAAAAATTTGGCACTGCGAATGAGCATTTTAAAACAACCGCATCAATATCTTCGCAATTTGCTGTTATACAAGAGTGTCATATTAATTAGTAACGCTGCTCTCATTCATGTTTCATTTTCTCATTCAGGTTGATCAATCTGTTTTCCTGTTTTTCAATAATACTTTGTCAAACTCGGTTTTTGATAAGATATTTCCAATCATTACCGAGCCGAAGAACTGGCTGATAGTTGCCATGATCGCAATGATCTTCTTCATCTTCAAAGAGAAAAAAAAGGCGATTGGAGTCATAGCTCTTGTACTTGTTGCTGCAGTGCTTTCCGACCTGATCGCATACCGCATCATAAAACCTCTTTTCGGTCGGCTACGACCTTGCCATCCGGAATATTTTATCCAAGGCGGAAGATTTCTGGTTGGTATGAAAACATCCTTTTCCTTTCCTTCCAACCATGCGATGAACATGTTTACTACCGCAACAGTTCTTTCTTATTTTTATCAAAAATACTCCGGCTACTTTTTTGGCTTTGCTGTATTGATAGGGTTTTCCCGCATTTATGTTGGCGTTCATTATCCTCTTGACATTATCGGAGGAGCGGTCTTTGGTATAATTCTTGGGAGCGGAGTGTATTGGGGTTATGTTGGTATAAAAGTGTGTATAAAAAGGAAAGTTATTCCAAAAGAAGATAATAAAAACTGTGTAGAAGAAGATAGCTGATTTTTGGTTTGATATTTTACAATTATGAGTTTACTCTAAAAAAGCAATCAACCACGAAAGTCACCCGTCTCCATTGCATTACGCCGAGGTAAACGAAAAACACGAATAAAATGTTTGAGAAAAATAATCTTTAGCCACTTAAAAAATTCAACTTACCAACAAGTTGTCGTGAAAAAATTCTCGCAAAGACGAGAAGAAAAAAGTAAATTTTTACCACATGTCTTCACTGCGTTTCAGTTTTCTCCGCCATCCGGTTGATTAATTGTGGGTAAATTTCTTGACGATAAAAGCATACTCAAACAACAATGCATAAAAATTCTACAGGATTGGATTAAATATGCAGATTGAAATGAGAGAAAGTAATATTGATGGAAGAAAACGCCTTACTTTGATTTTTCCTTATGACATCAATACTATTAATCTCATTAAACAAGCTGTGCAGAAAAGTGGTATAAATAAACATGCAACCATCCACACACTTAGGCACAGCTTTGCTACTCATTTATTAGAGCATGGTACTGACTTAAGATATATTCAAGAATTATTAGGTCATAAAAGTTCAAGAACTACAGAAATCTATACTCATGTCACTAATGTCGCAAAAAATAAGATAATTAGTCCATTGGATAATTTAAACTTGGAAAAATCCAAAAATGAAAAGTAAGCAACAAAATTTAAAACAAAAAGCCACGCAATATTGCGCATATACTACTAAATCGTGTAGTGTTCACGCAATTTATTGCGGGGATACAAACATTAAGTGGCAAGTTGTTGAAAGTTAGGAAAAATTAAAAAAATGGAGTAAAAAAATGAAAAGAATGTTACTTATTATTACAGTCTTTATGCTGATTGTTGGGTGTTCTTCAAAATCCATCAGTTTTGAAAAGCTTCAAGAACGAGGCGGGTTGGTGTATGAAGTAGGCTCAACCAAACCATATTCAGGCAAAGCGTTTGAGTTATATGAAAATGGGCAGAAGAAGAAAGAAATAACTTTAAAGGATGGATTGCCGGAAGGTTTGGCTGTAACTTGGTACGAGAATGGGCAGAAGTCAGAAGAAGCAACTATCAAGAAAGGATTGCCGGAAGGTTTGTTTGTATCTTGGTACAAGAATGGTCAGAAGTCAGAAGAAAGAACATACAGGGATGGGAAAGAAGAAGGAATAACCACCTCTTGGTACAAGAATGGTCAGAAGTCAGAAGAAAGAACATACAGGGATGGGAAAGAAGAAGGAATAACCACCTCTTGGTATGAGAATGGTCAGAAGTCAGAAGAAAGAACATACAAGGATGGGAAAGAAGAAGGAATAAACACCTCTTGGTATGAGAATGGTCAGAAGTCAGAAGAAAGAACATACAAGGATGGGAAAGAAGAAGGAATATCCACCTCTTGGTACAAGAATGGTCAGAAGTCAGGAGAAAGAACATACAAGGATGGGAAAGAAGAAGGAATATTCACCAATTGGTACAAGAATGGTCAGAAGATGTCTGAAGGAAGTATAAAGGATGGAGCTATTATCTCGCAATGGAAATCTTGGTACGAGAATGGAAATAGGAGGAATTAATGTCTATAATCGATCCAGCATTATTAGTGATAGTTTTTTTGCTAGTTCTTAGTTATCCAGTTTTAAAAAAGGCACTAAAAAAAGGTGGTAAGAAAATGTTAATTATTGGTATCGCTATAGCAATTATTGGCATTTTAATTTTTGTTGAAAGAGAATTTTTTATAGGAATATTTGTTGACTCGTATTCTGATATTAAGGAAAAATCTCAAGTATTAGCAGTGTTCGGTGGGTTGGTTTTCTTTCTTGGTGTATTTTTTACAATTAAAGGAAGTATAAGTAATAAAGAAACTACTAAACATAGTGAGAATGAAATATTCTGTTCAAAATTTGGGAAAAAATTAGATATAAAATCCTCATTTTGTCCATATTGTGGTGAAAATATTAAGAAATAGTCACGAAATTTAAAGATACATTTTTTTACTTTTTCTTAATTTGTAAATAATGTAATTTTTAAACTGACATAATATGTTTAGAAAAAATCACCTAACATAAGTGCCTGCGGTTCAGTCTCGTGGTTTGTTTCGTCTGAATCGTTCCGATTCAAACTTTGGTTGGTATGTCTGAGCGGAATCTTCCGATTCCGCAGCGCACTCCAAACATTAGCGGCAAAATTAATTTAAAAAAGGAGAAAAAATGTTAATTTCAAAAGAGACGCATGAAGTTGTAAGCGAGATTTTTTTTAAGAGAGGATTGAAAAACAAAGAAGAGAACATTTTACTATACACAATTATAATACCATCTCAATCAATCCATTACGATGTTGATAATAAAGAGTTTATTGAAGAACCCGTTGAAGTCGAAGTTAAATATCACTCTGATGCTGATTATAAGTTGAATGAAGGTACATGGCCATTATAATCATTTACTCGATTTGTTGAAGGAGTGAAAATTGTAACAGAAATTGCCAAACCATATATCAAATCCAATCTAGATTTTATTGCTCAAGCAAAAATTTCTGATACTACTTATGTGTGGTCAAAATTTATAGAAGAAAAAGTCGCCGGTGGAATGTTTAAGAAAACTGAAATGGAAAATATTCAGAATATATCATTTAGTATTTTAGGATTGCAATCAAGTTATGTCCGTTGGGATAATGAAATGTTAAAACCGTTGATTGAATTAAAAGATAATTTCCTTGGTCAAATGGAAAAATTTAAAGAACGAATCAACGAAGTCACAATAAATAAAGATAAAAAGGGATAGTATATGGCAACTATCAAATCCGGTGACAGATGTAAAGATTGTAAACATTGTAGAGTTTGGTCAACAGACCATCGAAAAGCAAATTGCACACTTTATAATGAACAAGGTTTTCATCCAGATCGAGGTGTACCTGCAAAATGTGTTGGTAAAACGACAAGAAAATACTAATCTTAATTTATTGCCACTAACAAGCGTGTCGTCGGTTTGGTCTCGCGGTGCTTTTGGTTTGAATCTTCCGATTCAAACGACAGGTCAGTTTGTTCACGACGGAATCCTTCTGATTCCGCCGCACACGCCAAACATTAAGTGCGATTGTGCTTACCATAGTATCCTCGATGAATTCGTAACAGATCTTTACAATATCTTCTACGAAACATGAGCAAAATTATTTTTCGATCACGTTTTCAGCTTTTTCTTCTTTGCAGCAGGGAAGAGTATATTGTTGAGAATAAGTCTATACCCCGGCGAGTTTTTGTGCAGTTCGAGAAGAGTAGGAGGGTCACCAATCCGGTGCTGATAATCTTCCGGATCATGCCCGCCGTAAAAAGTGAATGTTCCTCTTCCGAAATTTCCGTGTAGATATTTTACCTCATCTGCACCTTCGACTTCTCCAAGCACAATAACGCTATTTTTCACAAATTCCTTGTGAAATGATGTAGTTTGCCCGAGAAAACCATTCACTACATTTACATGGCATTGTGTGAGCATGGTAGGAACAGGATCATACTTTGCGGAAAATTGGAATAGCGTAAAATAGTCCGCCTCAGCACCTCTTATTTGTGCATAATTACTCGCATCTATGCTTGAGAATTCATACTCATAAGGATTTTTTACTAGAGAAAAATTTTCAAATGCAAAAGTTTTCTCGAAATCGAGCTTTTGCTCAGCTTGCGGGTCCATAGGATCACCGTCAAAAGGCACATCACAAATATCAATTCCCTGAGCTGCCTGAGCAATATCATATGTGTCTGTTGCGGCACACATTGCAAAGAGAAATCCCCCATTGCGAACATATTCACGGATCATCTGCACAACTGCATGCTTGAGCTGCCAGACCTTGTCGAATCCAAGTTTATGAGCAAGCTCTTCATCGATCTGCTTTATCTCCTTATACCAATCTGTGTTACGGAATCCGGCATAGAATTTTCCGAGCTGTCCGGTGAAATCTTCATGATGGAGATGAAGCCAATCATAATCTTCCAGCTTTCCTTGCAGAACCTCAGTATCATATACCGTATCATAGGGAATTTCAGCATAGGTCAATGCAAGTGTGACTGCATCGTCCCATGGCTCCCCAGCAAAACCGTGAAGCTGCCCTGCTTTACTATCAGGTAGTGTATATACTGCGATCTTTGGAGCTTTTTCAAGGTGAACGATGTCCATGTTGGATTTTTCAATTGTCTGCTCAATAGCAAGATAATCCATTGGAGAAATATGCTCATAAGAAACACCTTTCAGTCGGCACAGGGCTTCAAGTTCATCAGTTTTGGGTATTAAAAATGAGCCACCCCTGTAATTAAGAAGCCATTTGCCGTCGTAACCGTTTTCAAGTGTTTTATAAACGATGCCGTATGCTTTGAGGTGGTCGGTTTGCGAAAAATCCATCGGAATGAGAAGATCAGAATAAATAAATATTGGAATGAAGATAAAAATAATTAAAATCACTATTTTTTTCATTTATACAAACTCACTTAAAATTTCATCGGACACAAAGAGTGCTTTTTTTGTAAGTTTAAGATGATCATCCTTAACTGTCAAATATCCGAGCTTTGAAAACCTGTTTATTATTTCAGAATACACAGCATTTACATCAAAACCAAAGTTGTTTTTCAGATTGGATAGAGAGACACCTTCGGTAAGACGAAGTCCGAGAAAGATGAGGTCGGAGATGTATTCTCTTTCTGAAATAACCTTCTTGCTTTTACATACAGATTGATCATTTTGCATGTAGCTGATGTAGCGTTGAACATCTGCAATATTTTCTCTGCGCGTCAAGTCATAAAATGAATGGGCGGAAGCACCGCATCCAATATACTCTTTTCCCTTCCAATATGAAATATTATGTCGAGATTCGTAACCCACCTGAGAAAAATTCGATATTTCATATTGAAAATAACCGTTGCTTTCCAGAAATGAAATCATTTCATAATACATCTTGCTTTGTATTTTTTCGGAGGGGAAGGTGTATTTTTCCTGAGCTTCAAAAAGTGGAGTTCCTTTTTCAAGGGAAAGGCAATATGAAGAGATATGCTTTGGATTAAGCGAAACCGCTTTTTCAAGACTGGTTTTCCATGTCTCGGTGGTTTGACCGGCAATTCCATACATCAAATCGAGGGATATATTTTCAGTGCAATGGTTTCTTACTGCCTCGACTGCGGGACCGACCTCCTTTTCGGAATGCAACCTGCCGAGTATATTTAGTTCCTTATCATCAAAGGATTGCACTCCGATGCTCACACGATTAATACCGGCAATTGCCCAATTTCTAGCTCCATCTTTCGTAATAGTTGCTGGATTTGCTTCGAAGGTTACTTCAATATTTGGTGGAGTAGAGAAGGTATCATTGATTGCAGAAAAAAGTGAGAGAAGGTGCGGAAAGGACAGAAGCGAAGCTGTTCCTCCGCCAAGGTAGATAGAGGTTAAAGTATTTTTTCTATTTTTGTGTTGTGAGATCTCTTTTATGAGTGAATGTATATAGTTTTCAGCCAGTTTCGCATCATATGTAACGGAGTAAAAATTGCAATAGTTACATTTCCTGGTACAGAAGGGAATGTGTATATAGAGAGAAATTTCTTTCACTGGGGAAAACAAACTTTTGATACGATACTGTTATTTCGGGATTTTGAGTATCCTGCTCCACCTGATCTTATGATGATCTCCCATTGACCAGTGGATGATCATCGGAACACCTTTTATATACTCCCGTTCAAGGAATCCCCAATAGCGAGAGTCATTGCTGTTATCCCGGTTATCGCCCATCACGAAATAGCTGCTGTCCGGCACAACAATGGGACCGAAATTATCTCTGCTTCCCATGAAATCATTATTAATATACAGGCGCCCCTGTTCGCGCGGAATTATCCTGAAATCAGTATGCTGCACGTAATTCTCTTTAATATACTTCCCGTTAATATATATATTTTTATCTATGAGCTGCAAGGTGTCACCTGGCACACCGATGATACGTTTGATAAAATCTCTGCGCTTGTAGAATTTGAAGAAAAAGTTCTTCTTATCCCAGTAGATAGGGCGGATCAGTTTCGCATATCTTTCTGCGGGTTCAGGATTGTAGGGATCATAGGGATATTTAAATATTATGGGCTCGAACTGCTTTGGTTCTCTAAACCAGTAAACAAATTTATTTGCTATAAGAAAATCGCCTTTTAGAAAAGTACTTTCCATCGATTCTGATGGTATAAGGAAGGCCTCTATCAGAAAAGTTCGAATGATGATTGCAGCAATACCTGCAAATATGATCGCTTCGATCCATTCACGAAGTACGGATTTCTTTTTCTTTTTTACTTTTGATTCAGCTTTCTTGTCTTTTGGTTGAGCCATTCAGTTCATCTCCATAATATATTATGATTTGTTTTTTTTGCCGTTTTCGAGGTAATCGCGGCAGATTTGTTCGACTTCTCTAAAGTTTACTTTGCCGGTTCCCATCATTGGAATATCCTCGATAACGTGAAAATCTTTTGGAATTGCTATTGCAGGAAGTTCCTTTGCCATGAGTTTTTTAATTTTTTTGAAATCAACCTCTGCAGTGGTGAGTGCGGCAACGATATCTGCACCCTTTGTAGGATTAGGAACATCCACGACACAGCAGATCACATTGTCAGGCAGAAATTTATTCAGCACATCTTCGACCTTTACAAGAGAGACCATCTCGCCGCCGATCTTTACGAATCTGCGCAACCGTCCTCGATGCCAGAGGAATCCGTCTTCATCCATTACGCCCATATCGCCGGTATCATACCAGCCGTTATGAATGCGGAGTGTTGTTTCTTCGATATCGCCGTAGTAGCCCTTCATAACAAGGTCGCCCTTTACGACGATTTTGCCCTCTTTACCGCGAGGAAGCTCTTCATCGGTTTCTCTGTCGAGAATTTTGACCTGAACTCCCGGAATTGGCTTTCCTATACTACCGGGCTTGTTTGCTTCTTTTACGTTCACTGAGATCACGGGACTTGTCTCGGTAGTACCGTATCCTTCAAGAAGTTCTATACCATGATTCTTTTTATATCCTTCACGAAGTTGATCTGTAAGCTTGTCCGCCCCAGCGCATGCAATTCTAATTGTTGAGAAGTCGCCGGATTGAGAACGCTTTAGGTAGCCATAGAAGAAAGAAGGAGTGCCTATCATGATGGTAATTTTGTATTTTTTGATTGAATCAATGATATTTTTATAATCAAGCGGATTTGCATGTGCAACGATGGAAGAGCCGATAGTAAGGGGTATCCAGAAATTCGTGGTAAGTCCGAAAACATGGAAAAGCGGCAGATTTCCTAAAAAGGTATCTTCGTGTGAAAATTCAAATACTTCGTTGCATGCATGAATATTATGAAAAATATTTTTATGGGTGAGCTGTACTGCCTTGGGGTCTTTTTCACTTCCGCTGGTAAAAAGAATGACAGAGGTCTCGTCCTCGTCTCCGTGATGAAATGATTTCTGTAACATACCTGTTGGAAGTTTGGAACGAAGAGCAGCTTTGAGCTTATCTCCTGTTGTAATGGATGCCATGATATCCTCAATGAAGACCATGCCGTTCACAAATTCAATTTTAAGTTTTTCAAGGAGTTTTTTACTTGTGATGATCGTTTTAAAACTGCATTTTTCTTGAGCATATATGCAGTTATTTGCTGCTCCTGTCGAGTAATTTATCATCACAGGTATTTTTCCGCTAATTAATGTTCCTAATATCGAAAGCATACATCCTGCAGAGGTGGGGATCATTATTCCGATAAATTGTCCGCGGTAAATTGAGAATTTCTTTGCTAATATGAAAGAGGCGATAAGCATTTTATCATAAGTAATATCTTTTCCAGTGGCTTGATCGTAGATAGCTATCTTTTTGGAGTATTTTTTCGCTACTGAAATGAACGCTTGTTGTAATTGCATATTGACTCCATACGGGCTATTATTTTATTGCGAAAAGCAACAATCTAATCGAGTATATGCAATGTCAATATTTTCATTTTTTGCATGAATTTGGCATACCCCCAAAATTTTTCATATTCATGACACTTTAAGGAAAACTTATTGAATATCATCCGTATAAATAGTAAAAGAAAGAAATAACCATAATAGTTAAAAGCACTGTCACACTGAGGTTCTCGAAGTGCGAAGTGGGACAGACCCTTCGACAAGCACAGGGTGACAACAGCAAGGGTGGATACAAATTAACAGTTTTTCTAAAAGTAATTTTCCGCGAAGAATTCTCCGAAAACACTTTATTCATGCACTATCCAGAGAATCTTCATCGAATTTTTGGGTGTATCCCTGTTTATCACCTCAATAAATCTACTTCGAATCCTAAGCGCAGCGAGGATTCGAGGTATTGTTTCACTTCAACCTCGATTCCTCGTCGCTTCGCTCCTTAGGAGTCGAAATTGAAGCTCAGGGTGACAACAGCAAGGATAGATACAAATTAACAGTTTTTCTAAAAGTAATTTTCCGCTAAGAATTCTCCGCAAACACTTTATTCATGCTCTATCCAGAGAATCTTCATCGAATTTTTGGGGGTATCCCTGTTACATTTTTTGCATGAGGTGCGGAAAAAATTGACACTATATCAGGGCAGCATACATTTCTAATATGAATATTTTACAGCAGTTCTTTATTTTGATCTTTCCTGTGCTTTTTGCATTGACCATTCACGAATTTTCCCATGGATATGTTGCTTATAAACTCGGAGATGATACTGCAAAAAGAGCAGGCAGATTGACACTCAATCCATTAAAGCACCTCGATCCTATAGGTACCATAATGCTTTTTATCGCAAAAATAGGCTGGGCAAAACCCGTTCCGATCAACCCATATAATTTTAAAAATATCAAGCGTGATACAGCGCTTGTTTCTCTTGCGGGACCTCTGGCAAATTTTATCAGCGCAATCGCTTTCAGCATAATTTTTAATCTTTTATATTCTCCGACCGCTTCACAAAATATTTTTATCCTGATCATATTTTATACGATTTTTATTAACATTGCATTGGGATTGTTTAATCTCATTCCAATTCCACCTCTCGACGGATCGAAAATATTTGGTGCATTCTTACCGGACAGGTTATATTACAAATTTCAACAATTCGAACGAAAGGGCATGTTCCTTTTTATCGCGATAATATTGATCAGCAACTTTGCAGGATTGAATATCATTGGAGGTGTTATTCTTCCTCCGATCAGATTTTTCGTGAGGATGCTTACCGGAGTTTCAATTTAATATTATGGCAGAAGAAGCAGCTCAGTTCGAACAAAAGGATAAGTATAAAATTAAGTTACCAAATTTTGAAGGTCCACTCGATCTCCTTCTTTATCTTATCCGCAAGCACAAGATTGATATTTATGACATTCCGATCGCTTTCATGCTTGAGGAATATCTGAAATATCTTGCCGTGATGGAAGACCTAAATATTTCTATAGAAGGCGAATTCATGGAAATGGCTGCAACACTTATTCAGATCAAGCTTCGATCTCTGCTGCCAAGATCAGTTGAAGAAGAGCAAGAGGATCCCCGAACCGAGCTTGTGAACAATCTGCTTGCTTATCAGAAAGTTAAGGAAACGACAGAGATACTTTCGGAACTTGCAGAAGAGAACCGCTATTATTTTTACAAGTCAATGGATGATGATGCACGGAAGGAGATCCGGCACTCGGCAGTAAGCTATGAATTAGAACAAAAGAATGTTGATCTCTATGATCTGATAAAAGTATTACAGAAATTTATCATTCAAAAACCTCAGGAGATCACTGAAAATATTTCTCTTGATGAATATAAAGTAGAGGTAAAAATAAAGGAGCTAAGAAAGCTCCTTCGCAGTCATAAAAAAATCCTCTTTTCAGATCTTGTAAAACACTGCAGCAGGATCGAAATTATCGCTTTCTTCCTTGCTATTCTCGAACTGATGAAGCGGAAAAAGGTAAGCGTATTTCAAAGCAAACAGTTTTCAGATATACATATAAATAAAAGATAAAATAAGCTATTTATTCTGAAAATTCTTGGGATGACTCGGGAATTGGCCGCTTTCTCTCATCATTTTGATCTTATCCTGCAACTCTCTTCCAAATCTTTGTATAAATATGAGATAACGAGCAAATTTATCTTCTGTTATTTCATCTCGGAGCTTTTTGTACAGTACCGCTTTCTTTTTATTTAGCTCAACATCCTGCTGAAGAAGCTTATCAATATTCTTGGTCACTGCCTTTTTATTGTTGTTGTCCAACGCAGTTTCAAGTTCCTTCATAATTTGATGATGAGTATCATAAAATTCACTCATAAGTTTATCAATATCTTTAATGATTGGAAGCACTTTCATGCTTTGTTCTTCAGTGAGATCGAGAGTTTTCAGCAGCTCAAGATTCCGCAGTTGCATAATGATCTTTTTATTCTCGCCCATAGGGTGTGACACCCACGGCTGAGTAAACGCAACTGAAGAAAATATCAACATACCTGCAACAATCAGTAAAATTGTTTTATTCATTATAACTCCTAAAATTATGTAATGCCGTTATCATACATTTTATTTATCAATTCTTCTAATTCTTCCTGGTTAAGATCATTCAAAACATCTTCATAATACAGCCAATCACCATAAAGAATATCATCTGTCAATTCTTCGTTCTCATATATTTCCTGAAGATACATTATTTCAAGATTGTTAAGGTAAACATCGCTCAAGGAGATAGTTTCTGTATATGCAACATTGTCGATAACATAATAATTTTCCTGCGGTGTGGGTACTGATCGAGGAGAAAGGAAAAAGATCATCAGTGATGCAAAGAGAACTGCAACAGTAGCAAGTGCCGGCTTTGTCCAGTATCTTATCCAGAATAGGTTGTCTGGCTTTGGGGGAACTTTTCCAAATTGCTGTGTGATATGAGCGTGGGGAGGTGCAGGATGAATTTTCATATCCTGATCAATAAATTGTTGGGTAATATTCAAAACCTTTTCCCATTGCTCAAGCTGTTTTCTGCAGAGCTTACATTCCGAAAGATGTGCGGAAATTTGCTTTTTCTTTCGTGATGAAAGCTCATCATTCAAATAATAGAGAAAAATATTTTTATTTATACACTTCATAGTTACTCCTGAAAATTGATCAGGTTTTGGTCCTGTAAATTAATTTTTATCTTTTGCATAGCAAAAAAATAGTTGCTTTTCACGGTTCCCAGACTTTTTCCCAGCACTTGTGCGATTTTTTTAAAAGGAAGCTGATTATAATATCGCATTACAAAGACTTCCTTCTGGCGTGGAGAAAGAGAATCAATAACCTTTTCCAGTGATTCAAAAAGCTCCTTTTCCTGAAGTACAGATGAGGGATTTTCATTCATCTCTGTACGCAGTTCGTGGGCATCCGGAAACTGGTTGAGTTCTCTACTTCTCTTTGTGCTCATATAATAAATATGGTTCAATGCGATCCTGTATATCCAGGTCGTGAACTTTGCTTCTTGTCGAAATGAACTAATATTTTCATAGACTTTCAAAAAAATTTCCTGTGTTGCATCTTCCGCATCTTCATAATTTTTCAACATCTTTAATGCAAGCAAAAAGATCTTTTGATAATTTTCTTCAATCAGTTGATTAAGCCGAATAGAATCCATTTTCAATTTTCGTTTATTATCTTAGATGTGTTAGCCAGTAAAAAGTTTAAATTCATTTTTTTCATGATTTTTATGATACTCAAATTTGCCAGATCCGCACTTTTACTGCAAGTAAAATATTAATAATTTTTAAATTGACAGAATATGTTCCTTTTTTACTTGATGTGCTGTGTTCGCATGTGTTTACAAATCTAATTGTAAAATTTATTCGCTACATGAGGACAAATAAGGATAAACATGAAAAAAAATGAACAAAAAACCTTCAAGAATGTACTTCAAAACAGTGTCTTACAATACGGAAGCAATATTGCGCTTTCAATGGTAGGTGGTGATCCAATTACTTATAGGCAATTTGGGGAAAAAGTGGATATTATCTCAAAGATATTACAAAAAAGAGGAATCGTAAAAGGCGACAAAGTTGCTATACTTTCTGAAAACAAACCTCAGTGGGGTATTGCATTTTTTGCGATTACAACACTTGGAGCAATCGCTGTTCCAATCCTTCCAGAATTCCATGCAAATGAGATTCGTCATATTATCAGGCATTCCGAGGCAAAAGCGATCTTCATCTCTCAGGACCAGTATAACAAACTGGAAGATGTAGAGATGGAGAGTTTGAGAACGATATTTCATATCAATGATTTCAGTATTATTCCCCCAAATACAACAACAGATAAACTTAAAGAGATAATTAAGGAAGGGGGGGTCGAATTTTCAAAATTAAGAGATTCCGCAATGAAACTTCTATATCCGGCCCAGGGTTCTCTTAAAGAAGATGATGTTGCATCTATTATTTATACATCCGGCACCACAGGTCATTCAAAAGGAGTTGAACTCACACACAAGAATTTTATTTTTGATGCAGAAGCCACACTGAAAATTCAAAATGTGACAGAAGACGACAGATTACTTTCGATCCTTCCACTTTCTCATTCCTATGAATTTACCATTGGTTTTTTAATCCCATTTATTCGCGGGTCATCAATATATTATCTTGATAAACCGCCCGTTGCACGCGTGTTACTGCCGGTTTTACAAAAAATAAGACCCACAATGATGCTTACAGTTCCTCTTGTCATAGAGAAAATATATAAACTTAGAATTGCTCCTCAATTATCCAAAAGCGGACTGATCAGACAATTAATGAAAGTGCCTACAGTGCGAAAAAAACTTCATAAATTAGCTGCGAAAAAAGTGATGAAATTTTTTGGGGGAGAGATGAAATTCTTCGGCATAGGCGACGCCGGATTGAACAGCGAGGTAGAGAAATTTTTGCGTGAGGGGAAATTCCCCTATGCGATCGGATACGGGTTGACAGAAACCTCCCCAATGATTGCAGGGAGCGGAGTGAAAAATACCAAATTCCGATCTACAGGCATAATCATTCCCGGAGTAGAAGTAAAAATTAATAAACCAGATAAGAAAACAGGTGAAGGTGAGATATGGGTCAAGGGCGGCAATGTGATGAAGGGTTATTATAAAGACCCGGAAAGAACAAAAGAAATATTTTCTGAAGAAGGATGGCTGAAAACCGGCGATCTCGGTTATATAGATAACGATGGGTATTTATTTATAATCGGAAGATTAAAAAATGTGATCGTTGGTCCGAGTGGTGAGAATATCTATCCTGAGGAGATAGAATCACAGCTCAATCAATATGACGATGTGCTCGAATCTCTGGTTTATCAAGAAAACGGACAGCTTGTTGCACGTGTTCATCTAAATTATGAAGAGCTTGATTCGGAATTCAAGAATAAAAAAATGACGGAAACGCAGATAGCAAAGCGAATTGAAGAGATGCTTGAAAAGATGAGGAATGAAGTCAATAGCAAGATGTCATCTTTCTCAAGGATACTTAAAATGATCGAGCAGCCAGATCCCTTTGAGAAGACCCCCACAAAAAAGGTCAAAAGATATTTATATACGAATTAATTGATGTAATAAGTTTCTCGATTTGTGATAATGTTGCATTGAGAGATTTATCACGAAGATATTGCTTATCAGAAGATTATTATGCATCATTTTATTAAAATCACTGCACTGTTTTGTGCATAAATTAAACGACAGGGTTCAAATTTCTACTTAATATTGAAGAAGATATTTGACAAAGAAATTTATGATTTCTTCATAAAGGTATTGTAAATTAATCATGTTAACCAAAAAAATAAACAAAAATTAAATCCCAGTGAAATAGAAAATGAATTTCACAGGTTAAAGGGCTTAGTAACCAGAGCATAAAATATAGTCAGTACTATCAATATCCAATTTATCAATCAAAAAAGTTGACACAACATAATTTATTTTTTGGGAGTATATTAATATGATTTTTTGTGAATTAAAAAATTTTTGTTAAAAAGTGATGATCCAAAAAATGAGCAAAATTAGAACAAACAAGTTTGAATTATTTTTTTTAACAATCTCATCAATTATTATTTTACCCTTATTGTATTTAACCAAAACAATCGATCCGGTAATGACCATAAGAATTTTATTTCTAACATTTATTTTATTTATTGTGAATATAATTCTGCTTGCCAGGTCAAAAGCTTATAAAGAAAAATTTTATATTTTCAGGCAAATCATCTTTATATCTTTTTTAGGATACATCATTTTTTCAGCTATTTCTCTAATAAACACGATAAATATTACAGAAGGAATTTTTGATTTATCAAAAGTTATTTTGTTTTCTATCCTGTTTATTTCTGCAGTTTTAGTTTTAAATTATAATGAGAATAACATTAAAATCGTATGTAAAACAATAATTATCAGTTCTATAATCCTTGCAAGCATTGGATTAATACAATACTTTTTTAATGGTTTTTATTTCATTCCTGGGGTTGATGTAGTGTATTCTACTTTTACAAATAGAAATCTTTTTTCATCCATCCTTTTCCTAACATTACCTTTTGTATTATACGGATATTCGACATTCTCAAGAAAATGGATAATCCCAAGTTTTATCTCAATTTGTTTTTCATTTTTTATGATAACTATTGTAAAAACCAGGTCAGTTTGGTTGGCTATTATTATTTCGTTTTTCTCTTTATTGTTTATAATCTTTTTTTCTAAAAATAAATTATTCTATAGAAAAGTTTTATTTTCAAAAAAGTTTATACTGTTGAGTTTATTCATTATTATATTGATAGTTAGCGCATTCGTATTACCCAAACCTATGATAAGTTCTAGTATGAGTAGAAAGGATATTACTGCAACTGGAACCTCAGTTGATGTCCGCCTGAAAGCTTGGAAAAAAACAATCCCAATGATAAAGGAATATCCATTATTTGGCGTAGGGGTAGGAAATTGGAAAATAATGCTCCCCAAATACGGTGTAACAGGAATGAAAACAGAGCAGGGTGCTTACCAGTATATCAGGCCACATAATGATTTTTTCTGGGTTTTAGCTGAAATAGGTATAGCCGGATTTGTCTTTTATATATCAATCTTTATTTTAGTAATATACTACATTTTGAAAATCATCTCAAAAAGCACAAAAAGAGATGATAAATTACTTTCGCTTTTTTTACTTTTTGGATTTATTGGTTATATAGTTATTTCATCATTCAGTTTTCCCAAAGAAAGAATTTTTCATTCAATTGTATTTATCTTCATACTTTCAATAGTTACTGTTATTTATAACAAATATTTTCCTGCAAAAAAGCCGGTAAAACATTTTTTCTCAATTGGTATAATAATTATAAATTTATGTCTTTTATCTACCATAATGTGGTTTGGATATCATCGTTTGAAATCAGAAGCACATCTCTTTTTTGCTTTACAGGCAAGACGGGTAATGGATCTGAGAACACAAATTATAGCAATTTCGGAAATAGATCCAAGATTTTACAATATGTCTCCAACAGGAATACCGGTTTATTGGCATAGAGGAATTGCCTATTATGAGCTTAACCAAATTGATAGGGCTTTTACGGATTTTCAAAAAGCATACACCAATCATCCATACCATATCTACATAATAAATAATCTTGCATCCTGTTATGAAATATTGGATAATCATCAAGAAGCAATTGAGTATTATAATAAAGTTCTTGAAATCTCCCCAAAATTCGAAGAAGCGCTAATAAATCTAAGTGCAGTTTATTATAATATAAAGAACTATAAAAAAGCTTATGAAGCGATTAATCGCTGTAATCCTGAAACTAAAAATCCAAAATACTATTATTTTAAGAAAAAAATTAAAGCTAAATTAAATAAATTGCTAATAAACGAAGAAAGTTCTTGACATAATTTCTAATTGAAAATTTTATTTAGCGTGTTTAATTTATTTAAAATAAAAATTGTGAAGAATATAATTTTTAGTTGATAAATATGAATTAGGCGAAATGAAGAAAAAACTAAAAAAAGAAATCTGCAAAATATGGAAAATTCACCTAACTTGTCATTCCCGTGTAAACGGGAATCCAGTAGAAATAAAGGTTTGTGGATTCCCAATTCCCGATATATCGGGAGGAATGACACGCGAATACTATTTTGAAGATCTCATAAAAAAAACTAAAAAAAAGATAAGGAGAAAAAGATCATGAAAAAAATTGTGTTTATTTTATCTATCTCATTTCTTATTTCTCAAATTTGTTTGGGAAATTCGAATATTACAGAACAGCAAGACAGACTTGGTGTTAGTATCATTGGCTCTAGCATACAAAGAGGTACAAAAATGGATCCAATTACAGCTACAATGGTTACACCAAACAATCTTCCCTTAGTTTGCACGAATACCTATGTTTATGGCACTGTTCCTATTACACATACTCTTTCTTCATTAAATGAGGTTTATATATATAGTAATGGTTGGGAATATAGTTGGGTTGCTGATAGCTGGGGTGTAACTTCACCTCATAGCTTTTCTGCAACTTTTAATACTTCATCACATTCTATTCCAACTGGACCAACTACATTGCATGCAGCAGTTCCAGGTCCCCCTTATGATTTTGTAGCAGATTTTATGATTACTAACACTGTTCCTACTGTTTGCTCATTATGGCCCTCAAGTGCGAATGTGGGAACAACAGCAAACACATATGTATATCCTATGGGCATGAATCCTACCAGTACTCTTGTTACAGACACAACTCCATTTGGGCTTATGAAAGATGGTGATTTTATTACAGCAACCGGATGGAACACTATGGATCCTGGAGCTTGTTATCTGGTCACAATTACTCTTCCGGAAACAATGGCACCAGGTGATTGGCTCTTTTATATGATATTCAATCAGGATAATTTCAGATATAATATGGTAGGTTCAAGTTTTTATTGCAACAATTAAATTATTAAATACCTCTTTAGGAGTTAGCCAATTCAAGGTTTTTCTTGGTCTTTCATTCAACATGTTTTGAACCTTCTTAATTTCTTTCTTA
>Ga0265594_1001421_pt1 | contig 18553 bp, 22 predicted proteins | sample saktaG_11_FD_190147 | JGI IMG/M metagenome (GOLD analysis project Ga0265594, IMG submission 190147) | Saline water microbial communities from Sakinaw Lake, British Columbia, Canada - sak_2011_5_24_80m | ecosystem: Environmental > Aquatic > Non-marine Saline and Alkaline > Saline ... | reverse complement strand
CCTTGGGCAGGGAGACGCATGTGAGACCGGGCCACACGGAGGCCTCCAGGTCCAGGGTCGCCTGGCTTATGGGGCGGTTTATCCGGACGGCGACGTCTCCGCCTCCCTTCCCCACGACGGGTATGGATTCCTTTACGAGGGCTCTGGCCGTCTCCTTCTCTGTTATGGGGACCGAGTCTTCGAGGTCCATAACTATGCAGTCCGCGCCCCTGGTGTACGCCTTCTCCGTGAACCGGTTGACGTTCACGGGGAAGATGAGAGAGGAGCGTCTGACGAGCCTCTTTACGTCGGTGTCGCGGGGTGGGGTGGAGTCCATGACGAGAAGATGGGGCGAAACGCATTTATTTTCTTGCCCACCGACAGCGCCTCAAGCCGCGCCCGCTACCCCATCGTCTATGAGTCGATGGATCTCGTCGTCGCCGTACCCGAGGCTGCGGAGCACTTCGACGGTATCGGCTCCCAGCATGGGGGGCAGGGAGTCGATCGAGGTGGGTGTCTCGGAGAACTTTACTCCGGTCGCGACGGTTCGGTACGTGAACCCCAGCGGGTGCTGCCTCTCCACGATCATCCCACGCGCCTCGACGTTGGGGTCGTCTATGAGCTCCTCGTCTGTGAGGACTGGGGCGCAGGGGACCTTCTCGGCGAGGAGGGCCGTCACCTCGCTTCTCTTCCTCTCCTTGAACCAACTCCTCAATGTCTCCAAGGAGGGAGTGACTTCATCCGGATCGACGCCGATGGCCTCGGCCACCGCGTTCACCGTCTTCTCCCCGACGACCCTGACAGCCACGTACCCGTCCTTCGTCTCGTAGACGCCGTGGATGCGGGCTGGGGGTCTGCGGGCCCGCTCGTCGGCGTTGCCATCCATGTAAAGGGTCCGGGTGAGGGCCAGCGCCGACACCGTCATGAGGGCGTCCGTCTGGGCGACGTCGACTCTCTGGCCCTGGCCCGTCTGGTCTCTGTGGCGGAGGGCCGCGAGGACGCCGAGGGCGCAGAAGAGCCCCGGGACGGTGTCCCCCGGGCTCCCCGCGAGGCAGGACGGCTCCATGGATGCCTGGCTGTTCAGGCCCCGGGTCTCGCGGCTGTTGAGCCACATCCACCCGCTCATGGCCTGAGCGATGATGTCGAAGGACGGCCTCTTGACGTAGGGGCCGTCCTGCCCGAAGCCCGAGATGGAGGCGTAGACTATTCCGGGGTTGACCTCCCTCAGGGCGTCGTACCCTATTCCGAGCCTGTCCATGACGCCGGGCCTGAAGTTCTCGACGACCACGTCCGAGGTTCTGACGAGTGTCTTTAGCGCCTCTATGCCTTTTTCGGATTTGAGGTTCAGGACGACGCTTTTCTTGTTGCGGTTCACGAACATGTAGTAGGCGTTCTGTCCCTCCACGGAGGGGTACTGGGGGGACGATCGGGAGGCGTCGCCCCACGGCGGCTCCACCTTGATGACCTCGGCTCCCATGTCGGCGAGGAGCATGGTGCAGAAGGGGCCTGCGAGGTGCTGGGTCAGATCGACTATCCTTATGCCGTGTAGGGCGGGCGTCAACGGATCACCTTGATACAGTGGCTATATTTTTGGTAGTTAAGAATTTTCTAGTCAGATCAGCACGTTGTCCTGAGGATTAAGAGTTTTTGACCCTCCGACGCGAGTTCGAATCTCGCCCGGACTACTAACTTTCCTAGTTATAAAAAATTGTGGTTTGAATGAACGTTTCAAGTCTCGGTTTTTTGACTTACTATTACGTTTTTTTCACTTATCATGATCCATTCCGAGCGTTTCTGGGGCTTTTCTTCGTAAAAGGGGCGCCTATTCAGCGTTTTTCGTTGCCCCCCCTATTTATCTCGTCGCTATTGTTGTGGGGAGTGGGTGTTCTTCTTCTTGACGAGGCTATGGAGAGTGTCCGGGAGGCCGGCTAGGAAGTCGCCAAGCTCAGGGAGGACGAGGCGATCTATGAGGGCGATGGTGACCGCGATGCCGACCACGCCGTAGACGAAGCTAATAGGATAATGATAGGTCTCCACGGTGGGGTCTGTGAGCCACCAGCTCAGAGGCGGCACGTCGTATCCAGATAGAACCACCGTCAGGACGACGCGGCTCACGTTCAGGGCGAAGACGAGGGCGGCGCCCAAGGCGACGGCGGCGGCCTTCCTCGCCCAGCCACCGTGCTTCAGAGGCACTATGAGGCCCAGGATGACGCCGAGGACGTGGATGGCGCTGCACTCCCTGATTATGTAGACGTGGACGGGGCGCACCCCGCTCGTGAGGTCCAGGTAGACCAGGCCGCCTGTCATCCCGTAGCCGGACTCCAGGCCGCCGAGGCTCATCACCGCCGAGCTGGTTCTCGCCGTCAGATGCTCCGCCCACAGGCTGGGCGCCGCCTGGAATATGAGGTAGAACGCCGCGAACACGGCCGCGTACACCGTAAGGTCCTTGGGGCTGTAGCCGCGGCCGTCCATGGTGAGGAATGGTGGGCCGGCGCTATTGAAGGGTTACCCTCGCCCAGCGTGCCCCGCTTCCAGCCTCATCGGTGGCCTCCAGCAGCCTCCACCATGGCATCCCCTGCAGAACGTCGAGTTGGATCAGGGGTAATTGGTTTAAAAGACCTTTCAGGCGTCTATGGCCCGTTGAATCCGCAGGCTGGGCACTTGTACTTTCGGCCGAAGAGCCTGCACTTCTCGCACCGCCAGAGGGTGACTGCGCCGCAGCTGGGGCACTTGAACTTCACAACCTTCTCCGCGGGCGTTATCTTTCGTCCGCAGCTTATGCACGTAGCCATACCGTAACCACCCCTTAAGCCAATGCAGTCTTATTTAAAGATTAACCGCACGATCTCCAAGTCATCAAAACATTGAACCTGAACCGAATAAGCTTCTTTATCCGGCTGTCATCATCTAATAGAGACAGCGGCGGCTTGGAGCCAAGATGAACCGTTCTGAGTGTCAGTCGGTGTCTTGGAACTTAATTCGCCGTGATTCAATTACCGTCCCACTCCGAGGACTTGGGCATGGAAAATAAACGCGTCAAGGCGATTACTTCAAAACGGCCCCACACTTCCAGCAAATCACAAGGTTGTCCGGAAGCTCGTAGCCGCACCCTGGACAGTGCCTGAACCCCTCCTTGGGTGCCTCCGCCTCCACCGTCTCGAGGCTCGCCTCAGCGCTCATGACGTGAAAAAGGAGCAAACAGGTTTCATGCTTTATGGAGCATGGATCGGTTAACCATCCACTGACGCCTACCGTTTATACTCGTCCAGCCATCTCCTGACCTCAGCGATTGAAGCCGACCTCTTCGTATGCTCACAGTGAGACGCGTAGTACAAACCCCTCCCCGGGTCGAACCAGATCTCGAAACCCCCGTGCCTCTCCACCACCCTCGGGTAGCCGGCGTCCCCCACACCCAACGCCTTCACCTCAGCAACGAGACCAGCTCTCCCAGAGCCGCCACCCCGACGCCGCGGAGGAGCACATACAGAAGCCTAGGGTTCCTCACCGCCTCCCTGATTATGCCCGCCTGCATATCCATGTCACCCCTCGACACCAGGTCCCCGAGCACGCCCTGAAGGCCTGCTCCCCTGAGGCCCGCGAGCAGCCTGTTTAGCCTCTCGTCAGGCATCCTGTTCAGCAGACGCCGAGCGGTGCACATGGTCTTGAGCTCCCTCTCGTAGAGACCCCTCCACCGCCTCTCGTACTCGGATAGCCGCCCCCAGCACGTATCTCCGCAGCCTAGGGCGTCGACGGCCGTCTCCCCGGCCAGCCTGGCGCACAGCCCACCCACCACGACGCCTCCCCCCGTGGTGGCCTTCACCTGCCCCGCGACGTCCCCTGCCAGCAGAAGCCCGCTGTATGCGGCCCTGTCCACAGGCGGCCCCGTGCAGATCTGGCCCGCCGTCACCCCCTGCAGCCTGGCTGCGCCGAACCTCCTCTTCACGAAGCCTTTGAGGCGGTCGTAGCCGTCCCTCCCTGCGGTGCCGAGGCCGCACCGAACTGTGCTATCGTCGATGGGTATGACCCACGCATAGAACCCCTCGGCGAGCCCGTCGCCGAACCAGATCTCGACGAGCTCCGGGTCGACCTCTACGCCCCCGATCTCCGTGTTGTAGCCCGTCAGTATGCCTGACTGCCCCGTCTCTATTCCGCTGCGGCTGAGCAGCCTGCCCCCCGCGCCCTCCGCGTCCACGACTATCCAGGGCTCTTGCACGCCGCCATCCACCTTGACGCCCATGCATGTGCCCTCCATGAACCGCAGGCCTTCGACTCTGGTGGAGAGCATGAACTCCACCCCCGCGTCCATCGCGGCGTCCGCCAAGTACCTGTCAAACCTGGCCCTGTCGACGACGTACGCCCTGGGCTTCCGATCCCTGATCTCGATAAACTCTCCGTCCGGCGCATATACGCGTCCACCGTAGACCCTGTTCTGGATGAACTCGTCGGAGGGATCGACCCCCAGCTTATCTAGGCCGGTGACGCTCAGCACCCCGGCGCAGTGGTTGGGCTCCCCTATGACCGGGTGCTCCTCATAGACCTTTGTAGTGAACCCCCCCGTAGAGATGACGGTAGCCGCGAGGATGCCCGCCGGGCCTGCGCCCACCACGGTTGCCTCGGGCTTCATAGGGGTCAAACCCCTAGCTGCGCTTGATGGTCTCGTAGAACTCTACTTCGTCGAGCTCCTCGAAGTACCGGAGAATGTCCAGGGCGACGCCCCGCTTAGCGATCTGTATGTTCTCGCCGAAGAAGATCTGGTCAGGAACCCCGATCCTGAGCTTCTTCTTAGTCTTCTTGAGCTTGAACTCGCCGGTATCGATTCCCAGGAACCTTCGGCCGATGAGGGCCTCCATCTTCTTCTTGTCGTCCGTGACGTTCTCCGTGACCTTGAGCTTGTAGACGATCTTCCTGCCGGCGAGCGGGTGGTTGTAGTCCACCTGGACCCTGCCCGCGCCCACGCTCCTCACGATGGCTTGCCTCCCGTCGATCTCAAGCTCGGCGCCGATCACAGGGTTGAAGCCCTTGCTGCGCAGCATCCTGTACGGGATCGTCTGCACGTTCGCGGGGTCCCGCTCGCCGAAGGCCTCCGCCGCCGGGATCTCGATGTCAGTCTCGTCGTCGAAGGGTACGCCGGGGAGCCGCTGGTCGAGTCCCCTGAGGACGTAGCCGTCACCCACGATAACCAGCCTGGGGCCGTAGGTTCTGTCCTCGTCGTAGACGCCCTCCTCGCGGGCCAGCTCCTCGTCACTGGTATCTATGATCTCGCCCGTCTCATCGGCGCGGCCCGTCATCTCCACCATTATGAAGTCGCCTTTATTCACGGCGTTCTCGTAGCGGACCTCCTCTTCCTCGGGCTCCTCCTCGTGGGCCTCCTCCGTGGCCTCCTCTGGAGACTCCTCGATGGTCTCAGGCGTCTCCTGTTCCTCGACCTCTTCTTCTTCTTCGTCGAGGACATCAGGTTTCTCTTCTTCGCTCATATTTTATTCACTGTTGAACGTGATTAAACCAAGTTTCCTTGGGTTCTACGGTCTTAACGAGGCAAGGGATTTAAAGTCTTTCTCTAACGACCCGGGAAAATGAAGTACAAACCAGGGTTTCGAGAGAACACTTACCAGGCTACAAGAACAGCCTTCTTGGAGGCCTCTTCAAACTCGCCCCCGTCGAGCCCACCGTAGACCCCGCTGTTTTCCCATCCCGCTGATTCAGCCAGCTCCACAAGCTCCCGCCGACTGTACAGCCTGTTGTCGAAACGGATGGAGCCGACGTACTCAAGGTCTGGTCCGCGTGGTCTATACAATCTCCAGACGGCGCGGAGCCTCGATGTCTCCTTGTCGAAGAATGACTCCTCGAGCCTAAGCGTTTCCTCAGCCATAGAGAACCTTTTCCTGGTGAGGTTCTTCTCCGCGTAGCTTCTGTTCATCATCTCGACGACTAATACGCCTCGGTCTGTCGCAAGCTCCTTCACCTGCATCAACACGTCTCTGTCCGTCTCAGGATCGTAGTAGCCCAGGGACGTGAACATGCAGATCGCGGCGTCGAACCTGTGGCCGCCTAAGAAATCTTTCAGCCTCCTCATGTCGCCGGTGACGAAACTGCAGCGCCCGGACACGCCTTCCATGGCGGCGAGTTCCTCCGCCTTCGCGACGTACTCGGGTGAAATATCTATGCCTACGACTCTGTACCCGAGCTTGGCCAACGCGATGGAGTGCCTTCCGACGCCGCACGCCAAGTCCAAGACCAGACCATCCTCCGGGACGCCGAGCTCGCCGAAGATGCTGTTTAGTTGCGTCGCCTCCTGCTCGGCCTTCTCCAGCCGCCCAAGCAGCTCGGGGATGAACAGCAGCGGGTTCTCGATGAAAGTCTCCTCGGTCCAGTGTTTAGCCGACGCCATAACCGAGTCATGGAGTGAGCCGGAGCTTATAGAGGTTGGTGAGCTTGGAGGGATTGATTATCTCGTTCAATATTCTTGTTTTCTAATTTCAACTCAAAGATGGCAGATAAATCAGTATCGAGACGGTGTACACTGACGTTGGAGAGGTGAATTTTCTGGACAGGAGTATCGATCGCCGCTATCGTTTTTATCAGATTATAAGATTTCGTTGGTTTTTACATGAATTCAATAACGAACTGCTATAACAGTGTAGAGAAAAGCTATCTCTCGACGTAGGCGTCCTTGGACGCGAGCGGCGCAGCTTGAGGCTCCAGCCTCGTCTGCTCTTCTAAAGCCGTGTCCAGCGAAATGGCGGTGACCAGTTCCTCGATCTTGCCGACTACGTAGTCCTCTCTGTTGAGCTGGTAGAACGTAGCCTTACCCACCTTCCGGGTGTCCTTGAGGATTCTCATCTCATGGAACTTCGAGAGCCTTGCGCTGACGGTCCTGGGGTTAAGCCCCGTCGCCTCGCATACCTCTTTCTGCATGAAGTCGTTCAGGGGGAAGTCCATGAAGAAGCTGATCATCCTGGTCTCCGGTGAAGACCCGAATAAATCAACGAGTATCGTATCGTTTAACTGTGACAGCCTTGCTCACCGTTTTACATTACCCTACCTCAAAATATAAATAATGCGTTTTGTAAATGTATTAATTGAGTTTTATGCCCCCGAGTGCCCTGTCAGACGAGGAAGTGATGGCCTTGATTCTGAACTTCCTCCTGAAAAGAGGCAGGTGGGGCGGGAAATACTACAACAGACAGAAGCTGACAAGGTACCTCGGAATTCAGGTCCTCAACGATGGGAAGAGGGTGGGTAAACGCCTCGATGAGTTACTAAATGAAAGGCTCGTTCGGCAGTCAAAGAAGGGATCCACCGTGTCCCTTAACCCTCACCGTTCAGCCGAGATAACCGCCTTCATAGAAAAGTTCCTGAAGGCTGACTCGTAACGGAAAGGCTCCCACGAGGGGTTGAAGGATGGTGGGCCTGGAGGGATTTGAACCCACGCCCACCCGGTTATGAGCCGGGTGCTCTAGGCCAAGCTGAGCTACAGGCCCAACCCTCTGTGATAACAGAGAACCCAGATATAAAAACATCCCCGCACCGGTAACAATTATAAAGCCGCTCAAAGCTAACAATTGTACACGCTCCTGTGGTGTAGACCGGCCAAGCATTCCGGCCTTTCGAGTCGGAGAACCCGGGTTCAAATCCCGGCGGGAGCACCAACATCAAACCCTTAATACTCGGCTCCAAACCATACAGAAATGAATCGTATTGACGGTAATAGACATAGCCAAGGAGCTTATAGCCTTCGACACCAGCGGGCCCCCTGCGAGGGAGCAGCCCTGCGCCCAGTGGATCAAGGATTTCCTCGAGGACACCGGGTTCGAGGCCGAGCTACAGGTCGTCGATAAGGACCGCGCCAACGTGATAGGCAAGATAGGCCGGGGGAAGGGGCCGGGCCTAGTCCTCTCGGGCCACATCGACGTCGTCCTCGCCGGGGACCCCAGCCTCTGGAAGGTGACCGGTCCATTCGAACCAGTTGTTAAGGACGGTAAGCTCTACGGCCGCGGCGCCTGCGACATGAAGGGCCCGGACGCCTGCATACTCCAGGCCGTGAAGGAGCTATCAAAGGAGAGCTACAAGAGACAGCTCAGCGTCGTATTCACGGCAGGCGAGGACACCGGCGGCTGGTACGTGACCAAGGTCATCGAGGAGAAGAAGATCACCACCGCCGACGCCATGTACGGCGTCATACCCGAGCCCAGCATGATGGAGATAATCCCCATCCACAAGGGCAGCGGCGGAGCCGAGGTCCTCATCCACGGCAGGGCCGCCCACAGCAGCAAGCCCGAGCTAGGGATCAACGCCAACCAGAAGGCGGCCGACTATCTCTACGCCCTCAGGGGGCTCCAGAGCAAGCTGGACGAGACCAGGCACCCCCTCCTGGGACCCACCACCGTGGAGTGCACCATGATGAACGGCGGCTTCAAGTCAAACATAATTCCCGACCAGGCCAGGCTGACGCTGAACTTCAGGCTCATACCCGAGCACAAGGACCCGGAGGTGTCGAGGAAGTGGTTCGAGGACATGATCGCCTCTCTATCCTCAAAGGACTCCGAGTTCAAGGCCGAGTTGACCCGCCACGGAGCAAGCGAGCCCCTCGACGTCCCCCTGGACAGCCGGATAGTGGCGACCCTCAGAGAGATCCTGGGCACAAGGATAGTGGGTGCGCCCTACTACACGGAGGCGGTGAACTACACGAGGGCAGGCATCCCCACGGTGATATGCGGCCCAGGCAGCATAGATCAGGCCCATACGCCCGACGAGTACGTCTCGCTGGAGCAGCTTGAGCTCGGCTTGTCGACCTTCAAGGAAGCCGTCAAACGAATCTGCCTATAAACGATCTTTCTTATTCACCTCAACATTGTGTATTACAAGTGTAAACATTCAGGTTGACGCATATATCTGACCCATTATTCTCAACGTGAGAGAGTAACAAACATCCTTCGAACAACAATCTATAACAACTTATATAAATGAAATAAATATAGAATTAAAATAGGCGAAGAAATTGAGTGACGTAAAGTTCGACTTAAAACCTGTTGAGAAAAAGCCGTCAAGAAAGTATAGAAAAGGCAGCAAGTATGACCCCATCATCGACAGCTTCCAAGAAAGTAAACACAATCTAGTAAAGGTAGAAGTGGCTGATAAAGACGCCAACTATCTGAGGACTCAGCTCAAGAAGAGAATCGACGCCCGTGATCTTCAGAGCAAGATAGAAGTCTCAGTAGTGAATAATATCGCCTACCTGGAAAAGAAATAAATTCCTTAACTTTTTACTCCCTTTTTTCATTTCTAGCACTCATACAGCAGTATATTGTCTAGACCATTATGAGGATACTACGTGAGAACAGGTGTATACCTAGAATCAGATCTCGACCGTGGGGCAGCCAAGCTTGGAGATGACCTCGGCCTCGTCCCCGGGCTCCAGCTTGAGGGTGTACATGTATCTACTCGTACTCAGCTTGAGCTTGACGTTGTCTGGGTTCCGCTTGATCCTGCACTCGGTGGCCTTCCCTGAGAGCTCCACGAACTCGTCCTTGTCGAATACTTCGATGGGCAACGTTTTCTCTCCGTGTCCATGAAAGAAAGGGTGCTTGGTTTTAATGGTTTCGCTTATACCTCGGCGGTTTTGGGCTCCTCCATGAACCTTGCCACAAGGAGGAGGCTGGAAAATGGTTCCCCACCACAGTCTCCGTCAAACCTAGAATCCACTATGGTGCGGCGGCCACGACATAAAGTTTGTCAGAAAAAAAGTTAGAACGTGAACTCTTCTTCCTGGTTCGGTGCGACGCCGTTGAGGTCAAGCTCGTCCCGTACCCACTCTGCCAGGAAGTCGCAGCTCTCCTCCTCGCCGTGGATGACGTAGACGTCTGGCTTTCCCTTGAGGCCCCTGATGAACTGCTGCAGCGGCGTCCTACCGCTGTGACTGCTGAAGTCGAAGTGCTTCACCTTGGCGTTCACCCTCGTGTCACGGTCCTTTATCGGGAACATTCCCGTCTCCAGCAGCTTGGCGCCGTTTGTACCGGGCACCTGGAAGCTCACTATGTAGACGGAGTTGTTGGCGCTCAGGGCCAGCTTCTCCATGTAGAACATGACGGTGCCTCCCTGGAGCATCCCGGAGGGTGCCACTATCGCGTCCGCCTTCCTGACGGCCTGCCGTCTGTCCCTCCAGCCCCTTATTATGTGGACCCCGGCCATGGCCTGAGCGTAGGTTTTGGGGGTCTTCACAGAGTCGGGTATGTCAAGCATCACCTGGTTCACGGCCCTGGCCATCCCGTCCAACAGTATGTTGCCTTTGAACTTGTGGGCGTGGAGGACGCTTATCATCTCGTGGCTGCGGCCCACGGCGAAGGCCGGTATTAGCACCTTGCCGCCGTCGTTCACCGTTGACTTGATCTCCTTCACGAACTCCTCCTCCAGCTGCTTCCTCTCAGGGTGCTCGTGCATCGCGTACGTGGACTCGATTATGACCGCGTCGTATTTCTTCCTCGGCACCTTGGCGCCGCGGCAGATCCTGGTCTGTATGGTGTTGAAGTCGCTGGTGTAGAGTATCTTCTTGCCCCCGACGTCGATATCCACCATCGCGCTACCGGGTATGTGCCCCGCGTCGAGGAGGCTGAACTCGATGTCCTTGACCTTCACCTTCTGGCCGTAGACGATGTCGTTCCTGTACTTCTGCATCTTGTCGAGCTCCAGGTACTCGAAGGGCAGATAGTAGCTGTTGAGCTTGATCATGTCCTTTATGAGTATCTTCATCAGCTCGCTCGTGGTGCGGGTCGCGAAGTACGGCTTCTTCTCCGATAAGTAGAAGAGCGGGACCCCGCCGCTGTGGTCGAGGTGGGCGTGCCCCACCACGATGGCGTCCACGTCCCTGGCTCTTATGTGGCCCGGGAACTCCGGTGGGGTGCCCGGTTTGACGCCGTACTCTAGAAGCAGGTTCGCCTCATCTGATTTTACTTGGACGGCGTTGCCTCCCACCTTGTGGGTGCCGCCCATGAAACTAAGTTTAACCATTCTTACTATTACCTAACCTAGTCGAAAAGGCCCGCGTATCTACACATGCGAGCCGTTTCAGTCCTTTCCCCGACAACCAGTCGAAGCTGAGTCACCTAGGGGGACACAACATATCCATACTGCCTATTCTTATAGGTTGCTTTTTTTTGGGCTAAACGTTTGGGTTTCCCAGAGCATGGAGTTATCTATGAGCGGCTATAACAGTCTCAGAACCTGTTCCCCCGTCTCCTTCTCCCAGATGGTCTCGGGCCTCAACACGAGCAGTGAAGGCGTGGAGCTTCTTAGCGCCTCCTCAAGCCTCTCGTCAAGGGGATCGTTTCCCCTCACGAGCACCACTTTCTGGTGGCCGGTCGCCTCGACGTACTCCACGGTCTTCTCCACGGTGAACTCCCGGGTCTCGTGGTCCAGGGGCTCCGCTATCTCGTACTGGCTCAGGGGGTAGGTCTCGGCCAGGCTCTCCGGCACGACGCCGTAGGGGGCGGCGGCGAAGCAGACGTGTATCTCCTCCAGCCTCGGCTGCAGGCCTTCTCTCAGCCGCAGGTACCCGGGGTAGGTGTTGAACGGCTTCTCAGGGGGGGCCGGGATGAGCAGCAGCGTGGTCTTCCCCTCCGGCCTGCCGTAGTTGTTGATGAGCTGTCTACTGTACCTCGTCACCTCCGGCTTGGCGAGGCTGTGGTAGTCGTAATAGAAGACGCCGCGGCCCTTGAACCCGTGGCTCCCCCTCTCCAGGTGCTTCCTGTAGGTGGAGAGCCGCTTGAGGGCGGCCGTCATCTGGGGGTGCCCCTTGGCTCTGGTCTCCACCAAGTCCCAGAGGCGGCCCTCCACGATGGCCTGCTTCACGACGTCTATCTCCGTCATCGTGGCGTGGAGGTTGTGCTCGGCGAGGAGCCGCTGCCTCTCGCCCCTGGGCATGTCCTTGAGGCCGTCGGCCGTGTTGCTCCTGCACACGGGGCAGTTGCAGGGGAGGTACTGGAGGCTCTGGAGCTGCACGGTTCCTCTGGTGGTTAGGTACCGCTCGTCTTTGGCGTAGAGGACGTAGGCTGCGCTGTCGAAGAGGTCGCAGCCCATGGCGACGCTCATGGCGAAGACCATGGGGTGGCCCGCGCCGAAGAGGTGGAGTGGCCGCTCTGTGGGCAGGTTGAGCTTGGCGGTCATGGTCATGTCCACCAGCACCGGGTACATGTACCGCTCCATGACCTCGGTGGGGCTGCCCAGGGCGTGTACGTCGTACGGCATCTCGCCGACAAGCCTCGCCGACCGCGCCACGAGGTCCAGGTGCCTTCCCCCCTGGACGGGGCCCACCCACAATGCGTCCGAGTCCTCTATGAGGGGGAGCGCCGCCGCCTCCCGCCTCAGCGTCTCCTCCACTGTGTACTCCACGTCGCTCCTCGGCACGTCCCACCCCGTGGGTATGTCGAGGATCACCGCGATGTCCGAGCCTATGCGTTTCTGGAACTCGATTATCTCGGTCTGGGTCACCTCGACGCCGCCGTAGACCAGTATCTGGTAGGCGCCGCTGTCCGTCATGACGACGCCGTCATAGTCCAGCAGCTCGTGGACGTTAAAGTCGGGGACGTCGCCGAACTGTTTCCTGATGATGTAGCTGTTGGTTATGACGATGTCGCAGCCGAACTCTTCCCTCATCCGCCTCGGCGCCAGGGTCTGGAGCAACGGGTTGATCACGGGCATGAAGGCGGGGGTTTCCACCTCCCCGCTCTTGGTGCGCAGCCTCCCTATTCGGCCCAGCAGGTCCCTGTCCCGAAGCTCGAACGACATGTTGAGTTTAATCTGATGTGTCTGTTTTAACTCTTGTTCAGATCAGGAAAAATTGGGGTTTAAGTGGTCTCCGCCACGAACCTGTCGTATATGTTCTGGACTCTGTCGGCCGCCGGCCCCGTCCCTTCGATGACGCCGGTCTCGTTTAACCTTATCTTGTTCATCACGACGAGTACGCCGGCCTCGGAGAAGTACTGGACCAGGTTGGGGAAGACGCGCTCAAGCCTCTCCTTCAACCCTTCTAGATTGAACGGCCTCTCCGTGGCCATCACCTTGGCCACGGTGTTCCCGGTGAGGATTAGCCTGTGGTACAGTGTTCCCTGCTTTCCCTTGACGTCGCCTAGGGCGACGCTCATGCTCTGGCTGTCGAAGCCTAGGAGAACGCCCTCGTAGGTCTTGCCCGTGTTGTCCTCGACGAAGACGGGCTTGCCTACCAGCTGCCCAAGCTCCTCGAAGAATTTTCTACCTGTTATAGCCGCCAACGTGCTTACCTCTAACCCTACAGTATCCCATACTCTAATATAAAAACCAGAAACTTTTACCCGTACCAGAAGCAGCCCAGAGCAGGTTCAGTCCATCATCTAGACCTTGAATCGCTTGAACCTGACCCCCGGGCGTCTCTCCGCCTCTCCCTCCTTGAGCTGCTGAATGATCCTGACGGCGTCCTGGCTGGTCTCCGCCCTCGCCAGCACCCGCAGGCTGAACAGCTCTGCCTTGAAGCCGCAGTGGGGGCAGGTCCGGGTCTTGTTCGCCGTGTTGGCCATTAAGTGCTTCCCGCAGCTAGGGCATCTCGCTATAAGGTACACTTCTCTTGATCAGCTCCATGGTCCTGGGGTGGCTCAGCCAGTCGACCGGGCCGTCGCACATCGCATTACCCTGTAGACGACGCAGCATTTTCTGCAGGCTCTGCTCTGCGGTTGCCGTCGTCGTGTCTATCTCGCATACCTTCCTAGGTTTATGCGTCTCAAGGGCCTCGGCGGTGCTCACCCCCATTATCTCGGCCTCAACGTTCTCCCATACCTTCGCCTCGCGGTAGCCGCGTCCATGTAAGACCTCGGCTAGCGCCCAAGGCGCCTTCCTGAGCACGAACACGACTAGGGTCTCGTTCGGCGCCGCCACCTCGTGTGCGTAGTGCCCGTCGATGATGACTGCCCCGTTTTCGGCCTTCAGTTCCGCGCTTATCTTCATCCTCAGGGCTTCAAGGTCTATTATCCCCGTATCCATCTCCTCGTCCTTGGACATGATAAGCCCAAGGTTCTTCGAGTAGACGGAGAGATCTATGTGTCTGGCGTCGATCTCGTCTGCTAACAACTTGGATAACATGGTCTTGCCGGTTCCCGGCGTACCGGTGACGACTATGGCTCCGTTTATGGTCTGTCTTCCTCTTCGTCTTCTTCCTTGGTCTTGAGCTTAATCATGTCGCCGAGGGTGCGGGGCCCCATGGGCCTGGTGAGGACGGTCCCCGTGCCCGCCTCTGCCTCTTCGATGAGGGTGATCCCCAGCTCCCTCTCAACCTTCCTTATGAGGGTCATGGTCGGGTTCAGCTGCTCCTTCTCAAAATTCTTGATGACGGACTCCTTCTCGCTGAGCTTCTTCGCGAAGTCCTCGACGGTCATACCCTTCCTCTGCCTGGTCTTCCGTATGAGCTCCCCGTAGTTCTCCACCAGCTCCGTGGCCTCGGCGACCTCGATGTCGCTCCTTCGTCTCGGCTGAGCGCTCGCCGCCGAGCGCCTGCTCCTCGGCTGGGCCTTCGGCTTCCTGGGGTCCCACTCCTGGTTACTGAACTGGGCGCATCCCCCGCAGACCGTCATCCTGCCACCCTCTATGACTCTGTAGTAGGGCTGCCCGAATATCTCGCGTCCACATACCTCGCAGCGCAACTCGAAACCTCATAGCATCATGTGTGAATCGTCTTATAAAGACTCAGCGAATGTATCTCAGCGATGAACAAGGACATCACCCGCCTAAGAGCCGTGGCCGACTACCAGTTCGGGAGAGGCGCGGGGGCGGCGCTCTTCCCCGACGACACACGGATAGAGTACTCTAAGAACACCGGGAAGCCGCGGCACATCTGGGCCGGCGAGGAGCTGGTGGCCAACTATAGGCCCAACGACGCTTTGTTCACCGTCACCATCGCGGGAGCCGGGAGGCTGGTCGCAGCTCTCGAGGGGTTCAAGTACAGCGTCAGGGTCATGGACGACGTCGTCGAGTTCGTCGAGCAGGGCAAGAACGTCTTCGCCAAGCACGTAAGGGACGCGGGGGAGTCCATAAGGCCGGGGGACGAGGTCGTGGTGGTCGACGGGAGCGGCGAGGTCGTCGCCGTCGGCAAGTCCAAGATGAACCGTGATGACATGCTTTCCTTTAAGACCGGCACCGCCGTGCGTGTCAGAAGAGGGAGAAAAAAGGATAGGTAGCTACTTCTCGAACTTGTCGTAGAGCTTGACCTTTCTGCGGCGGTTGCCCTTGCTGAAGTGGGCGATGCGCACAGCGGTGTCGTTGGCCTTCTCTATCTCGCGGGCCTCGTCGGCGAGCTTCGCCGCCTGCCGGATAGCCTCGTGGGCCGCCGTGAGCACGGGGATCGCCTCCTCCCGCTCCTTCAGCTTGAAGACGGCCTCTGTGGAGAGGCTGGCGACGGTTCTGGCTATCTCGTAGGCCGCCATGGCCTTGCCCTGGGCGTAGGGGTTCTGGATCTCGCTGGCCGCCAGCGCCCTGGACTTGGTGATGACGATGCGCGGGAGCTCCGGCTTCTTGCCCTCCTTTATCTCGTCGATGACCCGGTCCAGCTCGGACTGGATGAGCCTGAAGGCTCCGGTGACGGCGAGTACCTTGAGGACATCGCCGTTGAAGCTCGCCATCTCCACGGGGTCGAGGAAGGCGCTCTTGGCGCTGATCATGGGGTCCCCATAGATTATGAAGTACCCCATGTTCTCGGGAAGCTCCTTCACGGCCTTCCGGGAGGGCGCGTCAGAGACCACAATGATGGGCTTGCTGGTCTCAGCGAGGATGTCCCTCGCTGCTGTGGGGCCCTTGAGGGCGGCGTTGGGGGAGACCACCACGTATAGGTCGCTCTCGATTCCCGCGGCGATCCTGGCTACATCCTCTGCGTCCTCCACGTCCATGCTGACGGCGCAGGAGATGACCCTCATCTTGATGTCCTTCCTAGCGGATCTCTCGTCTAGGAGGGCCTCGATGATGATCGTCGTTCCGATGTAGCCTATCTTCACAAAGGTTACTGTTACCAATCTTGTTCACCTGTCGATTGTCTATTTTCTGGCTGATACTCAGATAAGCTTTGGGTGGAGGGACCCGGCGGCTAGTAAAGATTCTATATACTGGGCTCCTATTCTTTGCTGGTGGCTGTTTTGAGTAAGATCCAGAAAGAGAAGCAGACTGCGCTGGGGTTCGTTGACGAGAACAGGCAGTGGCTCTCGGATTTCCACATGGAGATATGGAACCTCGCTGAGCCGGCTTTCAGGGAGTACAGGTCCGTCGCGGCCTACGTCAAGCTATTGAGAGACGACGGTTGGACGGTGGAGGAGGGAAGCGGCGAGATGCCCACGGCCTTCTGCGCCGTCTGGGGCAAGGGAAAGCCGGTGATAGGCGGCTTCGCAGAGTACGACGCCGTCCCCGGGATGAGCCAGGCCCCGGTGCCCTACCGGAAGCCCAGGGACGAGAACCTTCACCCCTACGCGGCGGGACACACTGACCCCCACTCGGCGCTGGGCACAGGCGCCCTCTTCGGGTTCCTCGCCGCGAAGCACGCCATGGAGAAGCACAGGCTGAAGGGGACCCTCAAGCTGTTCGGGGAGCCCGCGGAGAAGGTGTGCGGCTCCAAGCCCGTTCACGCCGCTAAAGGCTACTTCGACGATTTCGACGCGTCGATCCCTTACCACCCGTCAGGCTACAACACGGTGAGGTACGAGATCAACGCCGCAAGCTACTGGAACACCCTGTACACATTCGAGACCCTGCACCCCGAGAACTGGTTCAGGCCCAAAGATGTGCCGTTCAACATACTGGGCCACGCCGGCGGCAGGATACCCGCCGCGCTGGACGCCGTGTGCCTCATGTACACCGCTACCAAGTACGTCGAGGACTCTATGCTGCCGTACACGGCGTACTGGACGATGAACGAGTACATCATGGTGGGCGGCCAGGCGACCTCAGACAATCTGCCCCCAAGGATAGCCCAGATACAGTACGCCCACAGGGCGCCGCTGCTGGAGATGCAGGAACAGATCTCCAACGTCCTAGACAACACCGCCAAGGGCGTGGCCCAGATCACGGGCACCAGGGTGACTAAGCGGATAATCGCCAGAACCCGGGTCGGCCTCAGCAACAAGAAGCTATCGGAGGTGCTGTACAGGAACCTGCAGACCGTGGGGCCGCCCGTGTTCGGCGAGGAGGCCCGTGAGTTCGGCCGCAAGATCCAGAAGAACCTGGGCTTCGAGCCCATGGAGGAGCCGTTGACGGAGGCTTGCCAGACAATAGCGCCCAGGGACTATTTCGACAAGGACATAAGGTACAAGTTCCCGGCTTGGGTGACCACCCAGGGCTCAGACGACTACGTGGACTACCAGTGGACGGCGCCTTCTACGCGTCTGAACACCGCCAACGCCGGGCTCAGGAACCCCGACCCAAACAAGCCCCTGCCCACGTGGACCAGGCTGGCCATGAACGGGTACTCCCCGTGCATCGACCCCGGTATAATCACCGCGGCAAAGACCATAGGCATCACCATCGCCGATCTGCTTACCCACCCGGGTGAACTGGCTCAGGCCAAGGCGGAGTTCGAGGAGAGGACTGGGGGTGGCGTCGGCGGCTCCAAGTGGGTGGCGCCCCTGCTCCCCAAGGACTTCTACCCGCCCATAGATCTGCCTTGGCCCGAGTACGTAACCACTCAGCGCGGCTTCGAGTGGTCGCTGACGAAGCCGGGGCCAGAGAAGGAGTACAAGGTGCTCCACGAGGGCGTATAGCCCCACCCTTTTTTCCGTGATGCATCTGCTTCAACGCGCGTTAACTTATTAAAAGGCGTCATCATCTATACTAAGACTCATAATGGCGATTCCACCTGACATCGAGATCGCTCAGAGCGCTAAGCTCAAACCGATCATAGAGATCGCCGCCAGCCTCGGGCTGACGGAGGACGACATCGAGCTATACGGTAAATATAAGGCGAAGATCAAGCCCCAGGTGCTGAGGGACCGGAAGGGCGGACCAGACGGGAAACTCGTCATCGTGACCGCCGTGACGCCGACGAAGACCGGCGAGGGCAAGACCACGATGGCCGTGGGTCTGGCCCAGGCGCTCGGCAACATCGGCAAGAAGAACATAGTGGTCCTGCGGCAGCCCAGCTTGGGCCCGGTGTTCGGCATCAAGGGCGGGGCGGCGGGCGGCGGCTACGCCCAGGTGCTGCCCATGGAGGACATCAACGTCCACTTCACGGGCGACCTCCACGCCGTCACCTGCGCCCACGACCTGCTCACCAGCCTCATGGAGAACCACGTCTTCCACGGCAACAAGCTGGGCATCGACCTCAAGTCGGTGATGTGGAAGCGGGTCCTAGACATCGAGAGCAGGTGCCTCAGGAGCATCGTCGTCGGCCTCGGCGACAAGAACGGCGGCGTCCCCTACGAGACGGGGTTCGAGATCACCACCGCCAGCGAGATCGCCGCAATCCACGCCATCAGCAGCGACCTGATGGACTGCAAGCAGAGGATGGGGGAGATCACGGTCGCCTACAACGGGAAGGGTGACGCCGTCAAGGCCAAGGAGATCGGCGGCATCGGCGCCA
>Ga0265594_1001420_pt1 | contig 18560 bp, 18 predicted proteins | sample saktaG_11_FD_190147 | JGI IMG/M metagenome (GOLD analysis project Ga0265594, IMG submission 190147) | Saline water microbial communities from Sakinaw Lake, British Columbia, Canada - sak_2011_5_24_80m | ecosystem: Environmental > Aquatic > Non-marine Saline and Alkaline > Saline ... | reverse complement strand
CCACCTGAATCCTGTATCTTCTTGGTGGCTATCTCAGAGCAAAATTGAGCTTTTACCGCCAAGGGCTTCGTAAGTCTGCCTGCACCGAGAAGCTTCTGGAAACCCAATGTCTCTAAGTCTACGGGATATAAGCCGCCTTCAGCCTTGAGTTTATTCTCTTGGATCAGTGTGTCAACAAGTAGATCAAGCTCCCAGACGTTCAAGGTTTCAAGTTCCCCCTGGCTTGTGCGGCGGGGTCTGAAGCCCTTCTTACCAAACCGGTCAGGTTGATACTTCACAACGTAGGTCCATTTGTGTTTAAGCCCACCGGACTTGCCTCTGCCGCTCGGGTGGCATCTATGTTGACCTACTTGACCCCAACCGTGGGTTCTTGAACCTCTCTGCTTCCTCACTTTCCTAGAGCTATGTGGCATCGAAAAACCCTTCCCATTGCAGGCTTACATCATCTTCTTTAATAAATCGTTTATCTTCTCCCTTCTGTAACCAAGCTCGCCACGTTCGGAGAAACCACGTTTGAGGGTGCGTCGGAATCCCCCTGAAGGCGGATGCAACCTGAAGACTGGCCGCACACCACGCACGTTCTTCAACTTCACCTTAGATGAATATAGCGCTTCAGCTACCCTCTTGAGAGAGCTGTATCCGCTCTCTTTAAGATCTTTCTCTGTCAGCTTCTCGCCGCCAACGGTCTCACCGCGTCTTCGAAGAAGCTCGGCGAGGGTTTCCGCTGAAACCTCACCCCACGTTACGTGGTCTTTAGCAGTTTTCAGCATGCCAAGATACGTAGGGGTGGCGGGTATGATAGTGGCATGGTTTGGCCGGCTGAGATTAAGCATTTTAAGGGTCTCCTTAACATCCCTCCGGACATTGATAGTGCCTCTAAGCCGCACCACTGCAAGACACTGTGGCTCTGCCTCAGGTTGCTTCTGCTCAGCCAACAAATTCACCCAACCCAGTCCTGCGGAGTCACTATCCGATAGGTGTTTTTAAGGGCATCACATACCGCAAGAGCTAAAGACGAGGTTGTCTCTGTTGAGCCGAAGCTTCTGGACCAGCAGTCCTTCACTCCTGCGATCTTGAGGATGACAGATGAGATATCGTTGGCTACGACCCCCAGCCCCCTAGGCCCCGGTAGAAGCTCAACCTTTACGCTTCCACATTTGCCTACGGTTCTGAAGGGAAAAGAGTGCTGTTTATCACAGGCACACTCCCAACTGCCGCAACCCCTCCGAATGGGGGTTATGCTCATCTTGGCGTACATCTTCGCCTTTTCTATTGCTGCCCTTATCTGCTTAGCCTTCCCCGATCCAACTCCTACGTAACCGTTCTCATTTCCTACAACAACCAGAACCTTGAAGCGAGTCTGCTCCCCTGCATCGGTCTGCTTTTGAACTATATTCATAGATAGAACCTCGTCCTTGAGGTCAGGTAGGAGTTTATCCACAATTTCAGGCTCTTGGATCTTTAAACCCTGAGCGAAGACATCTTCTATGGAAACTATCTCACCATTCAGAACCATCTTTCCTAACTTCGTCTTGGGAACCCAGATAGTTTCAGGAGCCGATGTTCGAGTCCTCCCTGAACGTTTGTAGCCTACTGTCAATCGCCTCTATATCGCTTAGATAAACTTGATGCAGATGGTTGCATGTGAAGAAATATAAGTATTCCTCCGTACCAAGGGCTATTCTCAGCTATATGAGCATTACACAGATGGACCTGATGTGTCCTTTGACATGGAAAACTACTTTCTATCATAGTACAGGTTCTTACCGCTCACTGACAGCGGAACCCCAATAATTACATCAGCGTCAAGTAGCCCCATCTGCTTTGCCGCCACACCTACAGTATACATCACACGGTTATCGACGTTAAGCTCACTAGCCATCTTCACCGCAGAGCCCAACGCTATACCCAAGTCCAAGGCAACTAGGATACAGCTCGGACTAACGAAATCCCGCCCCTTCAGCCTCTCAGCATCCTCTAACTCTTTACAGGTGGAGTAGCCACAGGCACCGCAGTCCAAGTCACCCTCCCCTTTACCGCTCTTCACACCTACAAGCAGAACAGCCTCAGAGTTTCTGACGTTTCTACTATCCCTGACAAAGTTATGCATCTTTCGCTCTTCACCCAACTTCTCCATAACCGCTGCAACCTCATCCTTCTCCTTTCCCGTAACAATAGCTGTAGTTATGTTATCCACCCCACGCGCTTTAGGTGAAGTCCGAGCACTCGCCGCCATCAAATCAGCCACCATGAGAACAGCGCGCCTCTCAGCCTCTTCACTTTTAATTATAGGCATTAACATCCCACCTCAATCAACTTGCTATAGATATACAGAACGTTCATATGAGCATGTTGGTGTCAACCATTTAGATGCTACGGAAGCCCTATCATGCAGAGACTAGACTAGTTACTAGAAGAAGTGCTGCCGAAATTCTTTAACATGGAAAGGGCGGTAGTTATATTCATGTCAGAAGAGATGAATCTGTCAACTATCCGTGAGAAGATTGATGAAGTAGACCGTGAGCTTGTCACCTTGCTCTTGAAGAGGTTTAAACTTGTCAGCAAGGTTCCTGAGGTGAAGAATAGACTCGACCTCAAAACCATCGACATGGAGAGGGAAACATACATCCTCTCCACGGTCATGAAGTTAGCTGAGGAGGGCGGCCTTGACGGCAGCTATGTGAGGAACATCTTCCGAGCAATTATCGATAACTGTACAACATTCGAGAAAAAATCCGCATTGGCGTAGGACATTCCAACGATTAAAGATCGCAAGCTTCAAAATATCATGCATGTTTACGTGGAACCCATAAAGTGCCCGGTTCTTCTCCATATGGGAGAAGAACGACATCAGCTCTGGAAGATGTGATTGAACAGTGAAATTCAGCTTTGACTTTACCAGCGCATAAGCAGTTTCGTAGATCCTAAAATCCCTGAGAACCTTTTCTCTGTACTGCTCTAGGTCGTGTAGGCAGACAGGACTTTTTTCTGAACCTTAAATAAACTTTGAAACTATGAGTTTATATGTAGCCGTATCTCTGTTAGAGGAACTAGTCTAGGATGTTTCGATACCCAATAATTGTACTATGAGGTATTTATGAAACATTGTTTTCGGTGTTGTGAAATTTGAGGGAAGACATCGGCATCATAGGCTGGGGCTCTGACTTATCTTGGCTCAAGATGAAGACCGCCATAGTGGTTGAGAAGCGAGAGAGAGATAAGCTGAAGAAGCAAGCCCCCAAAATGAAAGATGACGAGATCGGAGAGAAGGTCTCCAAGAAGCTTGCAACGTTCGATTTCCTCGGTATGAGAACTAAAACGGTAGCCCCCTTCGAAGATGACTCCACAACCTATGCGGTTCAAGCCAGCTACGATACGATCAAGCGGGCTAGGATCAACCCGAACAAGATAGGTATGGTAAAGGTTGGCACAGAAACTGCACCTTACAAAACAGGGCCCACCATAGCCTACCATGTAGCCACCATTCTGGGCACCAGCCCGCAAGTATATGACGAAGATGTAAGCAACGCCTGCAACGCCGGGATGCAGGCAGTCCGGGACGCTTGGCTCTGCGTGAAGACGGGACAGATAAAGTACGGTCTGGGCATAGGCAGCGATGTTGCGCGGGGAGCACCAGGAAGCCCCTTAGAGTACGCAGTTGGCGCCGGCGCTTCAGCTTGGCTCATCGGCCGTAAGGCACCCATAGTGATAAGGGACATGGTTCCATACGCCATAACCCGCCATCTTGACATAGACTTTTGGGTTAGAGAAGGAGCTTCGACGCCAGAGGTCTACGGCGATAGATCAACCATATGTTACACTGAGTGCATTATCTGCGCCCTCGCACTCCTACTTTTAAAACATCCGAAGTTAACTGTACAAGACTTTGACAATGTGGTGCCTCACCAACCCTTTGAGTATATGCCGATAAAGGCCTTCCGACTGCTTGATCCATCGAAAAGAGATCAGCTACGTAAACTGTTAAAGGTCGCACTTAAAATTGAGGATAAAGACCTTGAAAAGAGGATGATGATACCTGAGGCAGATATGATTCATGCGATTAAGCCCGGTCTCCTCTCACCTGAGATAGGTAACACCTACTCAGCCTCAAGTCAGACAGGGGCCTGTCACATCTTCGATCAGGCTGACTGCGTTAATGATCATGGCGAGCCCTTCTTCCGAAAGGGTAAGCGCATTCTTCTTCTTTCTTACGGCTCAGGAACCAGAAGCCTAGCTGTGGATCTAGAGGTCGTGAACCCTAACGCTGTTAAACGGATGGTTCATCGAGCCCCCACCACCTTAGACTATCTTGAGAGGATGAAACCCATTTCAAAGCTTGGCACCTATGTAGATAATCTGAAAGAGCGCATCGGGCGGGTTAAGGAGCAACTTGTTCACAAGAGGATCATAGGAGAGATAGAGCCCGCGAGCTCGAAGACACTTCAGGAGCAAATTTGCGGCTGCGGATCAATCTTCTACCCAGCCCGTGAGGGGGAATGGAGCGAGATCTTCTATAGAGATGGAAACGGCAAGCCAGACAGCGGGAAGATAAGCTGCGTTGACACAGATTGCCATTCAGGCATCCATCGTTTAGACCTCCCTGTCACAGGTAAGCTTCGATCAGCTCAGGCGCTCTCGCTAAGTGATGCTGTATGGCGAAGGATGTCAACGAGCCATGATATATTGAAGAGAGGGTATGTCATAATAGTTGAAACTATTTTTGAGAGACTCTACCCGGGCACCATACTGACCACTAGATTTAAGAGACTGGGATATAAGGGCAGCAAAGGCCTCATACAATATGGCATAGTCTATGCGCCGCCAATGCCCCGTGTAGATGTTCTCAAGCAAGTCTGCGGCGACGATGTGGTCTACGACGACTTGCTCTCACTGTTGATCAGATATCCTGAACGGGATCTCTCTAAAGAGGAGAAGAAAGTCTACTGGGGTGGGTACAGAGCTATCTGCACAGGTGATGTTGCTGGGGTGAAGGAGAACTTCGCCAAATATACAGCGATCCTTAACGCAAAGAAGAAGAAAAACGATGGATCCGAGGAGAAGACCATTATCTCTCAAATAGAGAGAAATATGAGAATCTGGGATAACGCTAAGAAGTATGAGTGCAAAACCAGGAAATATCTCAAGAAGATTACTGAACTGGACTGAAATCAATGGATTGGATACTGTTTTCTACTTAAGAAAAGGCAAAAATACAGCGAAGTATCATCCATCTCCACCTGAAGCATAGTTGAGTAATCATGAATGTTCTTAGAGTAGCTCTGCCTAAAGGTCACCTTTGGAGCCAAGTTAGTGCACTCATCAATCAAGCTGGTTACGGCTTAACATTGAAGAATGAGAGATCCTACCTCATCAACTCAAACGACCCTGAACTCAGATTTAGAGTGCACAGAGCACAGAACATAAGCCCTCTTGTCGAAGAGGGAAGATATGACCTAGGCATTACAGGGTATGACTGGCTTAGAGAACATGGATCCAACGTGAAGGAACTTATAGATCTGGAATTAGGCAAGGTGAATGTCGTAGCAGCCATACCCCAAAAATACGGGATCAAGGGTTCAAAGGATGACGCTTTCAAACAAGTTGTGCAGAAGATTCGAAGCGAGGGCAGAGCAAGAGTTGTAGTTGCATCAGAATATGCGAATATAGCTAGGAACCTCTTCCAAAAGAAGCTTAAAGGAGTGCCAACCAAGATCATACACTCTTATGGTGCAACTGAAACCTTCATCGATGTGGCAGACTTCATAGTTGACTGCACAGAAACTGGTGAGACCCTCCGACAGAACGGCTGGGAAGTAGTGTACAAACTTTTCGAGTCCACAGCCCGACTTGTAGCGAATAGAGAAAGCCTCAGAGACCCTTGGAAGAAGAATAAGATCGCAGACTTCCAACTTCTCCTAGCTGGAGCCAAGAACGCAAGAGGATTAAAACTTCTTAAAATGAATGTTCCTGAGAAGTTTTTTGACAGGGTTATGAAGGTTCTTCCAGCAATGAAGAGCCCCACCATATCAAGGCTCCACGGGAGAAAGAGCGCAGGTTATGCAGTGGAGGTCGCAGTTACGGGGGATCAAGTAGTGAAACTTATACCAATGCTGAAGAAGAATGGAGCCACTGACATCCTAGAAGTAGACATAAACAAAGTCGTCCAATAAACCCTTTTTCTAGCTCCTTTACCGATTCCAATATGTCACCAAACTTTATTCTTTCATCTCCTTTTCAACGATCCCGCAACCGTAAGCGACTCAACCTCTTTGAGGTAAAAAGTATAACTGGCGCTGATGATCAACATAGATAGGTGTATGAGAAAAACTCTGAAAATATGAAAAAGAAGGTTAATTCGGGGAGCTTACCCCTTCGTTTTACCGCATCATTGCCTTGGCTATTTCTTCCTTCAGCTCAGTCTCAGTCTTCCCCTCAGTCTTGATGCCGAGCTCCTTTGCAACCCTGATGAGGCGGTCTATCTCCGACTCCGCAGCCTTGGCGGGGGGTGCTGTAGGCTGACCGGGCTGAGCTGTTGGAGGCGTTGTAACCGTGACAGTTTGCTTAACCTCATCAGTGACAGCCTCCATCTCCTTCAACTCCTTCTCTGCGGCCACCTTACCCTTCTGGAATTCCCCTGTTGCCCTTCCGAAGCTCTTAGCCAGCTCCGGCAGCTTCTTAGCCCCGAATAGAAGAACCACCACGACGACGACCAAGATTATCCATTCGCTACCCGCGATTCCGGGGATGAACCCTAAGAAACTTGGCGAACCTAACATATCCATCCAGCCTAACTGCAATTTTAGGGGTGAACCCCTTATTAACCTTTCTTCTTTATGCGCCTAGCTGTAAGATAGCCTCCACCATACAGTGCCATCATAGGTCCTGCAACCAACCACATCGTGATGCCGCTGCCGTCTGGAGTTATAGCTGCGCCGAAAATACATATAGCTACGACTGCGTAGCGAAAGTTATCCTTCCAGAAGTCAGCCTCCACGATTCCTATGGAGGTTAAAGCATACATTAGCAACGGCAATTGGAAGCAGATGCCGAATGCCAATAGGAACATGAGGACGAAGGAGATGAAGCTGTCAATAGTCATGAAGGTGAGTATGTTTATCCCTAAGGCGTAACGGTAGAGGAAATCTATGGTGAAGGGGACGACATAGTAGTAGGAGAAGAGAACCCCCCCTACAAAAAGGATGCAGGCAGGGCTGATCATCTTTAGGATCGCTCTCTTCTCATGGGCATATAGGCCAGGAGAGACAAACTTTCCAAGCTGATATACGATCATTGGCATACCAAAGACTATTCCCAGGAAAATTGAGATGTAAAAAAGTGCGATTAAAGCTGCAGCAGGGGTGGTCACTATAATTTCTACATAACTTGGAACTAGGTCCCTCTCCAGCTGCTCTAAGACTAAAGCAGCAATATTATAGAACGGATTCGGAAACGGATAATATATAACGTAACCTCCAACTTCAGCACTTTTGATGGTGAGGCTGAAGCTTAAGGCGACGATGAGGCCTACAGTGATGAAGACACGGATCAGTCTGTTCTTTAACTCATCTAGATGCTTAAAGAACATCTCTACCTTACTCAAAGGTTCACCATCACTCCAGTTGTTTACTTGTATTATAGGGGAGGCATTTAGGAAATAAAGCCTACATGACACTTAATATTTCTACCCATACACTAGGCAAACATTACATTTATTCAGTGTAACCTTACGCTAGCTCATTGGGGTGCAAGGAATATATATCTACAATATAGATACATCATCAAAAAAGCTACCGTGTAAATATGGATGTTAGACGTAGTTTACCATTTCAAATCAAAAAGGAGAGACAGAACCAGAATGGTGAAACATAAAATCACACGTAAAGAAGATCTCAATGCCGAAGATTATCTAATTGAGGTTGAGGCACCTCACGTGGCCGAGAGGTTTCAGCCCGGGAATTTTGCGGTTCTGATCACTGTTCCAAGAGGCGAGAGAATTCCAATGTCCATCCAGAAGGCCGAAGACAGTAAAATAACAATGTTCATCAAGAAGCTGGGCAAAACATCAATTGAACTTGACAAATTCAAAGTAGGCGACCATCTTGAACAGGTCATAGGTCCCTTGGGAAATCCTCCAGAGATTAAGAAGTTCGGTAACGTCGTCTTCTGCTCAGACCTTGTCTGTGGGCATGCTGAGAATTATGCTATGTGCAAGGAGCTGAGGAAAATTGACGGCAACCATGTAATCTCCATGCAGACCTTCCCCACTAAAGACCAGATCTATCCAGACGCTGAGCTGAGTAAGGATGCCTGTGATGAATATTACATTACAACCCTAGACGGATCCTACGGCATCAAGGGCCACTATAAGGATGTGTTGAAAGGCCTTCTCGACAAAGGTGACGTCGACATCATATTTGCCGGAGGAGAACTACCGGCGCTACGCGACCTAGCGAAACTTACAAAACCATACGGCGTGCCCACAATCGTTACTGTGCGGCAGATCATGGTTGACGCCACCGGCATGTGCGGCTCCTGCCGTGTTTTCGTCGACGGGGAGATGAAGCTCACATGCATCGACGGCCCCATGTTCGACGCCCACAAACTGAACTTCGAGGACATAATACGCAGAGCGGGCATGTACAAGAAGAAAGAGGCAGAAGCCATGGAATATTACAATAAGAGGCGTTGAATGATGGCAAAAGTGAATAAAATTCGGGTTCCCATGAGAGAGCTGCCTGCCGAAGAGCGGATTAAAAATTTCAATTCTGTCCCCCTCGGCTACAATGAAGAAGAAGCAGTGACGGAAGCGCAGCGTTGCATCCAGTGTGAAAAACCTGTCTGTGAAAAGAACTGCCCTATCAACATGAAGATTAAGGCGATGATCAAGGAAATTGCCGAAGGAAATTTCAAGGAGGCTTTCCTTATAGCCAAGAAGGATAACCCAATCCCTGCAATTGCCGGTCGAGTGTGCCCACAGGAGAACCAATGTGAGGGCGCTTGCACTATGGGGAAGATCGGAGACCCGATAAACATCGGCAAGTTGGGAGCATTCGTCGCTGACTGGGCTATGAAACAGGGAATCAGTGAAGAAATTCACAGGAAAGATAGACAGGAGAAGATTGCCGTAGTTGGCTCGGGACCTGCCGGTATCAGCTGCGCAGTTGATCTGCGAAAACTCGGCTACAAGGTCACCTTATTCGAAGCCCTCCACATAGCAGGCGGCGTACTCCAATACGGCATACCCGCATTCCGCCTGCCCAAGGATGTTGTAGACTACGAATTGTCCTATCTTCAGAAAATCGGCGTCGATGTCCACCTTAACAGTATCGTCGGACAGAATACATTGTTCAGCGAGTTACGCAGAGAGTTCGATGCAATCTTCCTCGGAACCGGGGCAGGTGCCCCACGATTTCTGGGCATCGAAGGTGAAAAACTCATGGGGGTCTACTCGGCGAATGAATTCCTCATAAGGGTAAATCTGATGAAGAGCTACAAGTTCCCGGAATACGACACTCCCATAGTAGTGGGGAACAGAGTCGGGGTTATTGGGGCAGGAAATGTGGCGATGGATGCTGCTAGATATGCGTTAAGACTTGGCGCCAAGGAGGTTTATATTCTCTATCGGAGAACTAAGAAGGAAGCCCCGACAAGGGCTGAGGAGCTGCAGCATGCACTTGAAGAGGGAATAATCTTTAAGGAATTGGTCAACCCCACAAAAATACTTGGAAACGAGGACAGCTGGGTTACCGGGATCGCGCTTGTTAGAATGAAACTCGGCAAACCCGACAGTAGCGGTCGCCCTAGGCCCGAGAAGATCGAAGGCAGTGAGTTCACCATGAAACTGGACACGGTTGTGAATGCTCTTGGCACTAGGCCCAACAGACTATTTCTAAGCAAGACCCCTGAACTGGAAACCGCGCCTTGGGGCGGAATTAAGGTTGATGAGAATCTGATGGCCAATATTGAGGGTGTAGCCGCGGGTGGTGATGCGACAAGCGGCGGTGCAACCGTGATCCTCGCCCTCGGGGAGGGAAGGAAAGCCGCGAAATCTATAGATGAGTATCTCTCTAAAAGACGTGTCTCTTGAACCTACATTTCGATAGTGGTGATCTGAGCTATGCTTATTTCTAAATAATGTAAAAGTTTAGAAAGCACTCCTATAGTCCTAACTTTTAGTTAATCTTTTTCTCTCAGAATTTCCTCAACTATAGCCTGTGCCATTTCACTGGTCTTGGCGGAGCCACCGAGGTCGTAAGTTCTTGTCTTCCCTTTCTCAAGAACCCTTCGAACAGCTTGTTCCACCGTATCCGCGGCTTCAGCCTCACCCAAATAGTTTAGCATCATCCCCGCGGCGAGGATTGTTGCTATCGGGTTCACCTTATCTTTACCTGCATACTTGGGTGCAGAGCCGTGAACTGGTTCAAACATGCCGTAGGTGTCTCCGATGTTGGCTCCGGCTGCGAAGCCTAGGCCGCCAACTGTCTGAGCTGCCGCATCTGAGAGAATGTCCCCAAACATATTGGTCGTAACAGCCACATCAAAGGCTTCAGGTCTCTTTACGAGCTGCATCGCCATGGCATCAACTCGTTGCTCATCCACAGAAACCTCGGGATACTCTTGAGCCACATCTAGGACAGCCTTCTTGAAGATGCCGTCGGTCAGCTTCAGGATGTTAGCTTTATGGATGTAGGTCAGGTGCTTCCGCCTCTTCATCGCAAGTTTTAAAGCGAAACGAGTTATCCTCTCACATGCCTTACGAGTAATGGTTCTAATAGCTATACCTTCACCGGGGGTTATCTCAAATTCTCTGGCAAAGTAGAAACCCTCAGTGTTCTCTCGAACGATCACCAAATCGATATTCGGCTTGAGGGAGTAGACATTGGGCAGGGATTTACAGGGCCTCACGTTAGCGTATAGGTCAAACGTCCTCCTGATGTTCACTGCAGCGCTTATCGGTGAACCCGGCTCCTCTGGAGTTGTCAGCGGCCCCTTCAAACAGGCATCGGTCCGCTTCAACATTTCCAATGTCTCCGCGGGAAGATTGGTTCCATATTTACTGATGCAACTGTAGCCTGCCTCGCCATGAACGCATTTGAGGCTAAAGCCACCTGAGGTTTTCTGAACTGCGTCAAGAACCTTCTCGGCTGCTCCAACAACTTCCGGACCTATGCCATCCCCTGGTAGAACAGCAATCTCATAGACTTTTCCCATAGTGATCTCAAAACGGATGGGATGCTAGATTTAAAAGGCTTTTTATTGGATTGCTTTGTTGACCGAGTTTGTGTGGTGATCCATTAGGATTATGATGGGCGTCTATTCCTCTGAAATTTACAGGTTCAGATACTGGAAACCTGTTATGCAGGTTGAGTTCAGGGTTGTGGTTGTTCGAAGAGTGAGGGATATGTTGCTATCGGTGACCAGCAGCCACGACCTCCTCAGGAGGTATCCACGTTTGTCCACACTTGTCCACCTTTGCCCACTATTACCCACACTTGTCCACGTTTGACCACAAAAGTCCACACTGTGGGCACCCCCCCTAAAAACCAACCCAGATAAACCCACTATAAAAACCAAAAACATCCAGCTACTCAACGGAACTTAAAAAGGGCTGGCGGAGAAATAAGCTCTCCACAACTCTCCTTCAGAAGAATATGAATTTAAAAATTGATAACCTCTATGTCGAAGTCTACTCCATGGCCAGCTCCTTTGAACGCGCCGTAGCCCTTAGAACAGCCTCCCTGAAAGCTGCCCTTAACCCTCCAGCCTCTAACGCTTTAACCCCCTCCACGGTCACTCCTCCAGGAGTTGCAACCATTTCCCTAAGTTCAGCAGGATCCCTCCCCGACTCTAGAACCATCTTAGCTGAACCCAAGGTTGTCTGGGCTGCAAGGGTCATAGCGACATCCCTAGGCAAACCAACCTTAACCCCTGCATCGCAGAGAGCCTCTATAACCAAGCAGATGTACGCTGGACCTCCGCCACTTAACCCGGTAACTGCATCTAGGTTCTTCTCCTCCACTACCGCAACTCTGCCAACTGAACTGAAGATCACCCGGGCAACCTTCAAGTTCTCCTCGGTCACGTTAACCCCTGCGGAGAGAACGGTCATCCCCACCCCCACCACAACCGGGATGTTGGGCATAACCCTCACAACTTGAACCTTGCCCCCCAGCCTCTTTTCAATATAGCCTATCTTCACCCCTGCCGCTACCGAGATCACAAGGTGATCAGGGGTGGTCACATCCTTAATCCCCTTCAACACCGCAACTATATCCTTAGGCTTAACAGCAACTATCACCACACCACTTTCCTCAACCAACTTCCTGTTGTCGGTTTGACATGAAATCCCATGGGCTTCTGCAATCTTGACGCAAATCTCTCGATTATTGTCGCTAGCCTGAATCTTATCTGGAATGAGAATTCGCGATCTCAGCAAGCCTGAGATCATAGCATCACCTATATGCCCCGCTCCTATTATTCCAACCCTCTTATCGATTCTCAAAAACAACCCACCTTCAAAACTCAACCACTTTAACGATGGCCTAGTTTAATTATTTTAGATTAGCATCATATTTTCTTTTCTAATTACGCTATCATGATTCTTGTAACCCAACGTCTTTTCTATCAAGTCGGTATGCATACCTTTTATCTTACGGAGCTCTCCGGATGAATACTCCACAACTCCGCGCCCTATCTCCATTCCGTCGTGAACTATTCGGATAAGATCGCTGGCAGAAAACTTACCTTCTATCCGAACTATCCCCGACGGTAGCAATGTCTTCCCCCTTGAGAGGGCATCTCTCGCTCCGCTGTCAATTATCACTTTACCGTTACACTTTGAGAACATTACCCACCGCTCCTTACGTCTGTAACTACGTCTAGACGCTTGGAAGAGAGTTCCTATTTCCTCGCCACGCATTATCTTTATTAAAACATCTTGTTCCTTCGTATTCGTGATAATCATGTCACATCCAGACTTCGCCGCTATCTTTGCCGCCTCTATTTTTGTTTTCATTCCCCCCTTCGTCCTCCATGACCCCGCTCGACCGCCCATCACCTCGATTTCAGGTGTTACCTTTTCTACCACCTTGATCAGCCGTGCATCTTTATGTCTTGGATTCTTGTCGTATAACCCATTCACATCAGTCAAAAGAATCAGTAGATCTGCATCTATGTTGCCTGCAACCAAGGCAGATAGCTTGTCATTATCGCCAAAGGTGTCTCCAATTTCATGTATGGAGACAGAGTCGTTCTCATTCACCACTACAATCGTGTTATATTTCATCAAAGCTATGATCGCGTTCTGGAGGTTAAGGTAAGTTTTCCGATTAGAGAAGGACTCGTAGGTTAGGAGAACCTGCGCGACTTTAAGATTGAGTTTTTTAAATGCTCTCCTCCAAGCCTCTGTGAGTATGCTCTGTCCAACAGCTGCAACCCCTTGTCTGGTAGGTACATCACGTGGCATACCTTCTAGACCTAATTCCTTGACGCCGCAGCCTATCGCCCCTGAACTGACCACTATAACCTCTTTACCTTGCTTAACTAAAGTAGCGATCTGTCTAGCTATTTTTTGCAAGAACTCTCTGTCAAGTGACCCTTTCTCATCTGTAATGATTGAAGTCCCTATCTTGATGATGACCCGCTTGATGTGTTTGAAATTCGTTCTTAACATGTTTTTCACTTTGAAGCCTTTATTAAGAACTTTTCCACACTTTGTCCAGTGCCCTGTGGGTGAAGGGTTTTGGATGTTTACCGGTATATGTTGATACAACCTGTCCGTTTCCTAGAACTATATATTTATAGATAGTAAGACCCTCAAGGCCAACAGGCCCCCGGGCATGGATCTTATTTGTACTGATCCCTACCTCTGCCCCGAAGCCAAATCTATAGCCATCGCTGAACCTTGTGGATGCATTTCGAAGGACAACTGCTGAATCAACCGAGTTGACGAATAATCTTGCAGTGGCCTCATTCGAAGTTGTTATCATGTCAGTGTGACCTGAACCATATTGATTAATGTGATCTATAGCCTCTTGAACTGAATTAACGATCTTGATAGAGAGAATCAGGTCGTTATATTCTGTAGACCAGTCCTCATCTGTTGCATCCTTAATATTCGGGAGTAATTTCTTAGTCCCAGAATCTCCCCTGAGTTCAACCTTTGCTTCCTCATACCTCCTTGCCATAACGGGTAGAAACTCTGGCGCTACATCTTTGTGCACTAGTAAAGTTTCCATAGCATTGCATACTGCAGGATACTGCACCTTTGCGTCATAACAGATGTTAACCGCCATCTCAACATCTGCTTCTGAATCAACATAGCCGTGGCATATACCCTCTGCATGCCCAAGAACTGGGATCTTGGTGTTATCCTGAATGTACCTGACCAGAGAGTCTGAGCCTCGGGGGATCAGAAGGTCTATGTAGTCATGTAGCTTTAAGATCTCTTTAACATCCTCATGTGTCTCTATAAGCTGTATAGCGTTTTCTGGGATCTCTTTGAGCTTTGTCAGGATATTCTTTATAAGTTCCACTAATAGACGGTTTGTATTCGCTGATTCTGATCCGCCTTTCAGGATAACAGCATTTCCAGATTTTAGGCATAGTGAGGATATCTGTATTAACGCGTCTGGTCGAGACTCGAAAATTGAGCCGATAACGCCAGTTGGACATACTACTTTGTATAGTTCTAGACCGCCATCCAGCTCTGTGCAAAGAAGGGTTTTACCTATAGGATCTTCAAGTTTAGTTACCGACCGTATACTCTTGACCACTTCATCTATCTTAGGGGCATCTAGCATAAGCCTTTTAATTAGAGCTCCAGAGAGCTTCTCCTTTTTCGCGAACTCTATATCCTTCGCGTTTTGCTCCATAATAGCGGCTCTGTTCCTATCTATTTCCTCAGCTATAAGCAACAGAGACCTGTTTTTCAACTCTGCAGATGCATTTGCCAGTTTCAACGCTGCCGCTTTAGCTTGCTTTGCTATATCCTTCACAGCCATTTTCCAGCCACACCAGAGTAGTAGCGCAAATTCATAATACTATCTTAGTAGAAGCCATATTTATACCAGTTAAGCCAACCTCTAATTGAAAAAGGTTCAGAGGCGGAGAATTTCTCTTTAAATCCCCAGACCGTGAACAGGCTACGTTGATTATATTATACCTTAGGGGCTTGGGGGTTTAGGAGCTGCGTGGGAAGCTTTGCTGCGGCTTACATTTATCTCATCGATGCTTCTGAGGGTGGCTCCGTGGTCATTCATAACCCTAGAAAGTTCGTCGTAGTCTATGTTGGGTCCCCTGATTATCAGCTTCACGGTCTCAGTCTTGGCGTCTACCTCAGTGACGGTGATGTCCACTTCGTCTATGCCCTCAGCTTGGCATATAGCGGTAGATAGGTCGATGATAGAGGTCTCTCTAGGTTTAAGTGAATCTACAACCAATCTTCGGATGGAAACCGTCACCTAGACCTGAAACCCCCGATGTTGAGCATTATATTGAACAGTTTGCCGATAATAAGATTTTCTCAAGGTCTAACTTAAAACAGTCTCCTGTACCAACGGATCCTAGGCGACATACTTTGGCCCTGCGGATGCGAACTGCTTTCTACACTCTCCAAGCCTCTTCCTAAGCCTCTGATTCTTCCTCTTCTCATTCACCAAATCCTCTTTGAGAGCATTCACATAGTTTAGCAGGTTGTGTTCAGCGTCAGCGGAGGTGTCCTCGACATCCTCCATTTCTTTGTAGAACTCACTTATTTTTTTCGATGCCTCGGTGATCCTCTGCCGAGCGTCCATGAGTTGGCGGAAGGCAGGAAGGTCGTAGGGTACTTGGAGGTCGCTGAGCGGCGTCTTTATCTGCTGAAAGACCTCGCCCAGAAACTCAAAGGATGCCCTTATGTCCTCAATGACTTCAAGATGATCTCTCATGGCTTCTTGAATCATCCTCTGAGCTTTAAAGACAGCCTCAACCGTTTTTCTGATCTCCTTCTGCTTTCTGTCTATAGACATATTCTCAGATCCTCTAGGAGTGAAATCTCCGCTAGCTCTAGACATGAATTTTTGGCTCTGGCTTATATAAGCTTTAAAGATTATTTTAACCTAAAAATGAGCTTATTCCAGCTAATTTCAAGTATTTTTCGGGAAATCCATATATATTTTAGAGCCATATAGATGAATGTATTCCCATCTCTAATGGCAGAATTGGAAATTTGTAGGGCATATGTAAAATTGCAAAGGATATATATCCAAGCACGGTCTCTACATTTCTTCTCTATGTGTATGCTCTCAACTGTGGCTACATCGGTGCATCGAAAGCTGGGATGAGTTTTTATGCCGTAATATTGTATGGGGAGCATCTCGGAAGATTATGCAGTCTATCCGTCAGAAGGCAAGGTCTGTAAAGGGTTCCTTCAAACAGTTAAGGAGAGATATGAAGGTTGCTAAGGTAGGGGCGATAGCCCGCAGATATTTTGTGTTGAATGCTTTCGACGGTGTCCTCACAGCACTCGGCTTGGTTCTAGGCGCTTATGCGGTGGGGCTACCTGACCCAGCCTTCATTTTAAGTGCTGGTATTGGGGTGAGCATAGCGTTGGGGCTTTCTGGTGTCTGGAGCGCTTATATGGCTGAGAAGGCGGAGAGGACACGTTCGTTGAAGGAGCTTGAAGACGCTCTCTTCACTGACTTGAAGCATTCTCGCCTTGACCGGGCTGCCCGAGGTGCCACCATCTGGGTAGCCTTCGTTAATGGTGTCTCTCCTGTTGCTGCGGCTATAATAGTTATATCGCCTTTCTTCGTTGCACGTGCAGGCTTTCTGTCTGTTGATATAGCGGTCTACATCTCAGTGGCAATAACTATGATTATCCTCTTCCTCATTGGCATTTTCTTGGGGAGAACTTCAAAGGAGAACATTCTTCTCCACGGCACCAAGATGGCTGCAGCTGGGGTGGTCATAACTGTAATTCTTCTTCTCCTGAGGGTGGTTGTATAGGTTTCAAATAGATTTGGGGGGTTCTGAGGAGGGGGTGGGGGGTGGTGTTTGTACGGTTTGTTTGTGTGGTTTGCTTTGTTTTCTGTTGGGTTAGGTGATCTTTTTTGTGATGTTGTTGATGGCGTCTTTTAGGGCGGTTCCTTTGGGTTTTATTATTGCTACTGGGATGTCGACGATTCTTTCTATGAGGGAGGAGCGGATGGGTGCGCAGACGATTCCTTGGGCGCCTTCTTTTTCAGCTAGGATGGCGGAGGCTATGCAGTCTTCGATGGTGTTTGCGGAGTATTCTTTTATTTTGAATTTTTTGTCGTTGATTTCAATTTCAGCGTTTTTTAGTTCGTCCAGTAGGAATCTTGCGGCAATTATTGCTATGAATGCTTCTTTGGGTTCGAGGACTTTAAGGATTTTTTTCACGGTTGAGAGTCTGGGGTCTCTTTTGCCAGATGTTATTTTGTAGATGGTTGCGTTGGGTACTCTTGCTTTCTCTGCGAGTTCTTTTATGCTCATGCCTCGCTGTTTCAGCTCCGTTTCTAATGCTGTTTTGAAGTCTGTTTTAAGTATCCTTTTGGATAGCATATAGGGCATTATTGTATAGGTCTAGATAAAATATTTTCCTTTTTGGGTTAAATTTTGGAAGTGATGGAAATCTTAAATAAGTGTTCCAATTCATATGGATGTTGAAGCTCAGGCCCCTACTTAGAGGGGATTTCGGAGTTAAACCTGGGTGTGGTTGAGGATGAGTCAAAGTAGGAGAGTATGGGTCTACATCGTTGTTGCAATTCTGATAGTTGGAGCAATCGGTGGAGCGGCATTCTACTATTCGACGGCTAAACCGTCGATGAAACATTTGAGGATAGGTTATCAGCCTAGCACACATCAAATTGCCCATATGACAGCTATGGAGAAGGGTTGGTGGGTGGAGGATCTTGCCAAGTTTGGTGTGGGGGAGATCACCGACTATGAATTTGGGTCGGGACCACCTGAGATGCAGGCAATGCTGGCAGGTGACTTAGATATCGCCTATGTCGGAGCCACGCCGCCCATTGTCGCTATCGATAAGGGTTTGGACGCAAAGATAGTGGCGAACGTTCAGATTCAAGGTTCTCATCTGGTTCTGAGACCGAGTATTCCGTTTACAGAACCATCTTCTCTGGAGGGGCTGAAGATCGCCACATACCCACCGGGTTCCATTCAGGATACAGTGTTGAAGAAGTGGCTCATTGACAATGGGATAGATCCTGCTGAAGATCTGGATATCGTGCCTATGATCTCGCCGGGTGATGCTATTACAGCTATCGGTGCAGGGGCAGTGGATGGAGTCTTTCTCCCTCACCCCGCTCCAGTTATAGCAGAGTTGGAGGGAAGTGGAATAATGGTTGTTGCCTCTGGTGAGATGTGGCCGAGTCATACGTGTTGCTGCTTAGTTGTGAGCGGGGAGCTCATCCGTGAGCAGCCTGACATGGTAGAGCAGATAATTAGAACGCATATGAGGGCAACGCAGTATAACATAGATCATCCTGATGAGGCAGCTGAGATATTCACTAAGAAGGTTGGTTGGGAGTTAGATCAGGTGA
>Ga0265594_1001415_pt1 | contig 18578 bp, 23 predicted proteins | sample saktaG_11_FD_190147 | JGI IMG/M metagenome (GOLD analysis project Ga0265594, IMG submission 190147) | Saline water microbial communities from Sakinaw Lake, British Columbia, Canada - sak_2011_5_24_80m | ecosystem: Environmental > Aquatic > Non-marine Saline and Alkaline > Saline ... | reverse complement strand
CATAGACTCGATCAAGTGGTGATCGGCCCCGATCGCCGCCAAAGCACAACAATTTTCTTTCATGAGATGAGAAGAGTCGCCCATGAGACAGTTCGTCCTCTCCCCAGCAGCAGGAAAGCGGCTTATAGGCAAGGCCCTCGCGACGCATCCCGCCATCGAAACCGCCCTAAAATCAGGAACCCTCGTCATCGTCGCCGGGACCACGAACGGCTACGTCGCCGAAGAGATCCTCGCGAAGATCGGCCAGGCTGAAGGGTTCTCGCGGCAGAGGTTCTTTCGGGGGATCACCCTTCCGCCGTGGCTGCCCACTAACGAGGCCGGAATGCTCCCAGACATGAGCGGCTTTCCAGGCGACGTGATAATTTCAAAGGGCGTCTGGCAGAAGGGCAAGACGATCCGCAACGTGGTTGACGACCTGGAGGAGGGCGACGTCATTTTGAAAGGCGCAAACGCCCTCGACCTCCCCAGCTGGCAGGCCGCCGTCCTCATCGGCCACCCCAAGGCCGGCACCATCGGCCTCGCTTTGCAGGCTGTGGCCGGTCGGCGCGTCCGGCTGATCCTTCCGGTGGGCCTTGAAAAGCGCGTCTTCTCCGACCTCAACGATCTGGCGGTCAGGCTGAACGCGCCGGGCGCCGAGGGGCCGCGTCTTCTGCCGGTCTCCGGCGAGGTCTTCACGGAGATCGAGGCGATCTCGCTTCTGACCGGGGCAGAGGCCGAGCTGGTCGCCGCGGGCGGCGTCTTTGGCGCTGAAGGGAGCGTATGGCTCGCAGTCAGCGGGAGCGAGGAGGAGATGGATGCGGCGGAGAAGCTGCTGAAGTCCGTGGCATCGGAGCCGGGGTTTGAGCTGTGAGGCGATAGTTTTTAAAGAGGTGGCGAACATCTCATTTAGCGTCCCATTGATAGCTCAGCTGCAGCTTTATTGTTAGGCCAGGAGATGGAGAATGTCATACAACGCAACAGTCTTCAAGGTGATGATCGCCTCGCCCGGAGACGTTCGTGAAGAGAGGAAGCTGATACGTGAAGTCTTACATGATTGGAACGACATCCATTCTGAGATGCGCAAAATCGTCCTTCTTCCAGTTGCATGGGAAACCCATTCTTCACCCGAGATGGGCGACCGGCCGCAGGCGATAATTAACAGGCAACTCAAAGATTGTGACCTTTTGGTAGGGGTTTTCTGGACACGGATAGGAACAGCTACAGGAGATTACCCAAGCGGTACGGTTGAGGAAATCGAAGAGCATATCAAGAAGGGAAAACCTACGATGCTCTACTTTTCTTCTAAACCGGTTAGTCCAGACGAAGTTGATCGGGATCAATATTCTGAGCTGAAGAAATTTAAAGATTCTTGCGTGTCGAGGGGCTTGTATGAAAGATATTCTACTACCGCCGAGTTCAAAGACAAGTTAGACAGACAACTTCAACTCAAATTAAACACAGAACCATACTTTACCGAATTACCGCAATATTCAGACGCTGAATCAGTAGTAGAGACCACTATTCCGAATATCCCAAAATTATCCAGTGAGGCTCAAATCCTGCTTAAAGAAGCAAGCCAAGACAGAGGTGGCAGTATTAGGCGAATAGTGATTTTCAATGGGAGCGTTTCTGTGACATCAAATAACAAAGAATTCATTCGCGAAAACAATCCACACGAGCGTGCAACCTGGGAAGGAGCGATTAAGGAACTGGAAAAATTTGGATTGATTGAAGACGTAGGAGATAAGCGAATCTCATTCAAAGTCTCAAGAGAAGGATTTGATATCGCAGAGCTGATAACATTATGAGGACCTAAACTGAAGGGTAGATCCACAGTATTCAGTTGAGATTTCTTGAGAAATATCCGACCATCATTTCGCAGGTGAATCAAATGATCATCATCCGAGAAGAAAGACCCGAGGACGTAGAAGCGATCAGGAGAATCAACAAAGAGGCCTTCGGCCAGCAGGCAGAGGCCGAGATCGTCGATCGGCTCCGGGAGGCTTGCGAGAACCTCCTATCCCTGGTGGCGGTCCAGGGAGTAGAAGTGGTGGGCCACATCCTCTTCAGCCCGGCATCGATCAATGGAGAGGGGGCGACCTTTGGGGTCGCAGGCATGGGGCTTGCGCCGATGGCGGTCCTCCCGAAATGCCAGGGCCAGGGGATCGGCTCCCTTCTGATCCACAACGGGATAAAGATGCTGAGGGAGAGGGGCTGCCCCTTCATCATCGTCCTCGGCTACCCCGAGTACTACCCCCGTTTCGGCTTTGAGAGGGCGTCTCGGTACGGCATCCACAGCCAGTGGTCGGAGGTCCCCGACGAGGCCTTCATGATCCTGATCCTGAACAAGTCGGCGATGGTCGGCGCATCAGGCGTTGCACGGTATCGAAAAGAGTTCGACGAGGCGGTTTGAACTCAAAATTGGGGACTTGAGGGGGTGTCGCGCCGGTCTGCGGCTGATCTCGTCGGGATGGGGAGGGGAAATGACGGCTGAAGAAGTGGTGTGTGCCTTCATCTAGAAGGTCAAACTGGCGGCGGCGCACCCCGCAACAAGCTGCGGGGTATTGGTATGTAAATGGGTAAGCACACGACCCATTTTCATCCCCATGGGTGGCCCCTGGGGCCATGAACGTTTCAATTTAAAATAAAGAGTGAGTAAAGTACGAAGGATATATAAGTACGCAGGATAAAGCGGATACGCAGGATAAATGAATGAGCAAATTATTGGTGGGATAATTCTATGTTCGAGAAAGTTTTGGTCCCCACGGACTTTTCCAAGTACTCTCAAAAGGTCCTCGAGTGTGTCGGTGGGCTCCCGGGCGTGAAGGAAGTAATACTTCTCAACGTGATCGGTCCGTCGGATCCTCTGGCCAGGGTTTGGGATCCTGGGGCCAGGCTCGAAGAGGCCAAGACCAAGCTGGAAGAGCAGAAGAGTCTCTTGGATGGTCAAGGCCTTAAAGTAAAGACGAGGGCTGAGGTTATGCTGGAGGGTGAGATTTGGAGGGAGATCCAGACAGTAGCTGACGAGGAAAAAGTCTCTCTTGTCGTAATGGGCGCTAGGGGCAAGGGCTTTGTCGAGGGCATCCTATTGGGAAATGTGGCAAAGAAGACTCTGCGCTATGGTAGTACACACCTCTTGCTCATGCGCTATAAGATTCTGGAGGATGTCGAAGGTGGGACGTTGGAGGCGTTCTGTTCACGTCTCTTCTCGAAGGTCCTATGTCCAACTGACTTCTCCGAGCCTTCGAAGGAGGCGATCTCCTTCGTCAAGAGGCTCAAGGGAGTCGAGGAGATCATGCTGCTTCACGTCATTTCAAGAGGTGAGACCTCAGAGGAGATTGATGCTCACTACCAAGATGCTATGAAGAAGCTCAATTCCATGAAAGATGAGATAGAGAAAGAGGGCCGGAAGGTAACGACCCACATCAGTGTGGGTAGTTCTCCTGAAAAGATCAGCGCCGTAGCCGAGAAGGAGGATGTATCTCTTATTGCCATGAGCTCCCACGGTAAAGGCTGGTTGAAGCAGCTCATCGTCGGCAGCACCACCTATGATGTCGCGAGGTTAGGCACCAGATCGGTTATGGTTGTCAAGGCAGGTAAGAAGGACTAAATTCAAGTTTTCCCAAATGACATTTTACTTCTTTAATCCCTCTTTTTGAATTGGTAATGCTATGTTTGGGCACAATCTAGAAATCTAGTGAGAAAACTCCATTGGTCATCGGTTAAGGATTTTGTACGTGTTTAGCCCCTTCCAGAATCGCTCGATTGATGTTGGTTTTTGGTCAATCATCGGCATTCTTCAAATTGGTAGTTACCTCCTATCGAGACATTCCTCATGATTATTTATCTGAGTTGTGGGTCGGGACTGCAATTGCAATTTAATTTAGCTTAAATTATTATATCCTGCATTTCGCATCAACGCTCCAATCCATAATATTTTTCACAATCCGGCCCGAATAGCCGAATAATCTTAACAAGATTATCATTCAGATTCGAGATCTCCTGGTGCATTTCTCCATTGATCCAGACGTTAATCTCTGCAATTCCCATGAACAGGAATGCTATCCACTTGAATGTGGGCTTTTGTGTTGGCTTCTTCAGCTGGTTTGGGATGACCTCTCCCGTCTCCCGCATCCGTTTTCTGATCAGGCCAATCTCGTCGGACTTGCTATTGAGACTGCTGCTACATTGCGATTTTTGTCTTAACCGATGACCAATGAGGATATATCACGAACCCCGGCCTTACAGGTCGGGACGGCTAAGAGTTACTGCTGGTAGGTTATCGTTAACAAAAATGAGGGGGGTCAGGCTAATGAGTAAGCCAGACATGTATCCACCCCACTACCAAATACAGAGCTATAAATAAAAGTGCCAGCAATACAGAAAATCCTATAAACACTCTTTCTTCCATTTCCCTGGCTAACAGAGTGGACTTGGATGCGATCTTCCTTAGACCGCCGTCCAACATGCTAGCGAAATCCATTAAAGGCTGCTTACAGAACCATATAAATTTCCCACCAAATATTCTAAACGGCCAATCTGAATCGAGATTAATTTTATTTTGTTCTGGCGGATACAACCCGGTGGATATTAGAACGAAGAAAGCAAACGAAGCGAATAGCAACAGTTGGAGCTGGCTTACCACGTGGGGAATTGTGTACGGTACAAAGTCAACAGGGTAGGGGAGGAACTGGTAAAGGGAATGGGGATAGACGCCAATAGTAATGGATAAAACTGCTGCTATACCCATGGCTAATATCATATTGATCGGCGGATCTCTTACCTTCAAGCCGAGATCTTTACCAAAAAATGTGAAGAATGGCACCTTGATGCCTGCATGGTGGAATACACCTGCCGAGGCAAGCATTAATATAACCCATACGAATCCCATATGCCCGTAGGCAGCCTCAGAGATGATCATTGATTTGGTAACAAAACCGCTAAATAGAGGAAATGCCGAGATGGACGCCGCACCCACAAAACAAAAAGCACAAGTTAACGGCATTGCCTTATACAATCCGCCCAGTTCTGTGCATTTGCATGTTCCCGTCCTAAAAAGGACGCTCCCAACACATAGGAAAAGCAGCCCCTCGAAGAAAACGTTTGCAAAGGCATGGGAAACAGCCCCATTCACAGCCAGAGCTGTGCCGATTCCTATGCCGCATAACATGAACCCCACCTGGTTAATGAGACTATAACAAAGAACCTTCCTTAGGTCATTCTCGAGGACTGCATAAAAGATGGGATATGCGGTCATTAATGCCCCGATCAATATCAAAGGTTCAAAACCCGCAAAACCCCTTGCCAAAACATATACCGCAGTCTTCGTGGTGAAAATGCTCAAATATACCGTGCCTGTGACAGTTGACTCCGGATAGGCATCTGGTAGCCAAGCATGTAAAGGAGGAACAGCAGCATTTATTATAAAACCTACAAAGATGAGATAGGAAGGCAAACTGGCAATGCCAGCCCCCCAACTAAGGGCATTGAAGGCGCTCGAACCCGTACTCTGAACATACATTACAATGCCCGCCAGTAAGATTATACCGCCGAGAATGTGCCATAAAATATATCTAAATCCAGCCCGACGCGCTTTATCAGTCCTCCCATGCCAGACTACGAGAGTAGATGCGACCGCCATTATCTCCCAGAAAATATATAAGGCAAAGAGATCGCCTGCGAAAACTACTCCAAGTGCTCCACCCACATAGGCTAACTCGGACATGTGCTCGCTGTCGCGTTTTACGTGGAGCGAGTAAATAACCAAGGTGAGCGGTGCAAGGGTAAATAATAGTCCAAAAATTAGACTTAATTTGTCCACCCTACCTAAAACAAATTCGTATCCCAAAAAAGAGAGGGTCCATGTTGAATAAGGAATGTCTCCAAAAAATCCCATATACATAAAAATAACGTCTATGAGCGCCATTGTTGGTAGCACAAGCAGATATGCCTGTTTCCACTTACCTCTAAAAAGTGGTACTAGCAAAACTCCAACGATAAGGATAAGTCCCGGATGCAGCCACCCGATCATTTCCTAGCCCCCTCTTTCTTTTCATAATAATCCATCTCTTTCGGAAGCCAAAGACGCAATCCCTTGGCGGCATAAATAAGAAAGACACAGGCAGCAAATCCATATATTGCAGAAAACGCCACCAATGATTCCCACCAGAAATAGATATGCCAGTTAACGAATAGACCTGAAACGATCGCAGTAAGAAGGACTAAACCATAAATTGCTATGAGTACGTTACCCAGCCGATGACGCGGCTCTTTAGCGGCAAAACATAGAACTACATACCCAACAAATCCCAACACGGAAAGAATCGCCATTATTATTACGTCATCCATCATTTTCACCCACTTATTATTAAGCGATACCTATAGCTACTGAAAACACAAATACAAAATATATTATAGATACCACCAGAAGGATCCATCCAATTATCTCAGAGGGAGTACCATAATAAGTATGCCAGAAACCCGCGCCCCTCTCTTTCATTTCTCCTCCCTTTTTATATTATTTACTAAGGAATATTTACAATTGTCTCTTTTGCCGTTACTCCACACTTGGATGATGGCTATCATCTCATTCATCGTTTTCATCATTTTATATACCCCCAAAAATATCTACTGCCGCCATTTTTACGAGGTCAAGTATATAGAATGCATTTGGATAAAAGAAAAATATGATGGAGAAAATTGCAGTTATTGACAAGGGGATGAGCATGAATAAGGGTGCTTCATTTATCTTTACATCTCCACCCCCACCTATTCCTCCATCAGGCTCTTCGAAGAAAGCAGTGTATATTATAGGGAAGAAATAAATAATGTCCAACAAAGAACTTATCAAGATTACGGATAGAAATATCATTGCGTAAGGAGTTGGGTCCAGTGCCCATGCCCCAAAGCAAAGATACAGTTTACTGATGAAACCGCATACCGGCGGAATTCCAGACATGCCTATGGCAGCTATGCTGAAAGCGAGCATGGTCACAGGCATTATCTTCCCCAGCCCGGCCATCTCACTTACGTTCTTCTTCCCCGTGGCGACCATTATCGCTCCAGCACACAAAAATAAGGTTATCTTCATGTAGCCGTGGAAGGGTATGTGAAGCATCGCGCCCTTTATTCCGCTCTCCGTGACCATCGCAGCTCCCAGAATGATGTAAGAGAGCTGGCTGATAGTGGAGTAAGCGAGCCTTCTCTTGAGGTTATCTTGGGCAATTGCGAAAAAGGACGCTACGATCATGGTGAAACCCGCAATACAAGCCAAAACCAGCCAGAGCCCGAGTTCGTGCATCAGATCGACGCCATATATATAGCAGACTATTCGCACAATTCCGAACACGCCGGCCTTAACCACAGCCACCGCGTGCAACAGGGAGCTCACCGGCGTCGGCGCTACCATCGCAGAGGGAAGCCAAGAGTGAAAGGGCATCCAGGCAGACTTCATGAACCCCAACAGGAAGCTGAAGAAGACCACCACTACAATCAGTTGGGACGCAAGGCCAAGGGCACTTATCCCACCGGGTGTAAAATCGGTGGTCCCGGTGAGATAATAGACCGCCATCACACCAAACAAGAAGAAAACACCTGAGGTTAGCAGGTAAGCAAGATACTTGTGACCCGCGCTCAAGGCCTCAGGCGTCTGATCGTGGATAACCAGTGGGTAAGTGGAGACGGTCAGGATCTCATAAAGTATAAACATGGTGAGCAGGTTTGCGGATAGCGCCACCCCAACAGCTCCGAATATTGCAAGACAGAAGAAGAAGTAGTATCTGGTCTGTGCATGCTCTTTCAAAGCGCGCATATATCCCACGGAATAGAGGGAGACCAGAATCCAGAGGGACGACGCAGTAATTGCGAAGATCAGACCGAAGGCGTCGACTTTAAATCCGACGTAGATATTTTCGAATATTGATTGGAATAAAATAAGTTCTATTAGTTCTCCTTCCAAAATTTTGGGTGCCATGGACAAAATGAGCGAGAACATCGCTATGCTCGCCGCCAAAGTCCACCCCTCTCTGATGTTGGGATGTCTCTTTGACAACAAAATCAAAGGTGCTGCAATGGCTGGACATAGAATCGCAAGCAGTGGCGTTATTGACTCCATTAAAGCGTCACCTCAGTTCCCAGATTGGACAAAATTTCGTTGAGCAAAGGCAGAGGAATTTCTGAAAGCCAGAAGATACCAGCGATAATACAAAGAGAGGCGAGCAGCAGCATGGGCGCGAGCATGCTGAGGGGAAGGCCGCTGCCCTTTGCTGAGCCTTCTTGTCCAAACGTTTGCGTATCATGCTTCACAAAATAAATCCGGTCGATGACCCGCCAGAAGTATACGATGTTGAGAAGGCCGCTCAACAGTAAGACGGCTACGAACGGGTATTGGGACGCCTCCAAGGACGCGAAAATCAGAAAGAGCTTCGAGGCAAATCCCGCCGTTGGCGGAATTCCTATCATCGAGACTGCCGCTATCGTAAAAGCCGCGCTGGCATACGGCATCCTCTCTCCCAGCCCATCGAGATCCCTTATGTTCCTCGCCCCCTCCTGATGAATAAAGCAACCTGCCGAGAAAAAGAGACAGCCTTTCATTATGGCATGGTTTAATATGTGCGCAACAGCGCCAACGAGGCCCCATGGAGAAATTGGAGAGAGACCCACACCCAATAATATATATCCCATTTGTGATACTGATGAATATGCGAGCATTCTCTTGAGATTTTGCTGTTTTATTGCAAAAATTGATCCTGCAAGTATTCCAATTGCCGCAACCCAGCATATGAACATATCGAGTCCTATATAAGTCATGATGAAATTCAGTGTGAAAACTGAATAAATCAACCTTATAAGCGCGTACATCATAACTTTCGACATCGTTGACGCGATCAACGCGCTTATCGTCGAAGGCGCGTAGGTATACGCATCGGGTTGCCACATGTGGAGGGGAAATACGTATGCCTTTATGCTCATGCCAACCACGCAGAAGACAAAAGCCAATTGAACTGCCTTATTGTCATACAGGGGCGGGAGCAGAATTCTCATGTCGCCCATATTCAGGGTACCGGTGACGGAATAGAGAAAACCAATACCGAGCATGTAGAAGACGGCAGCCAGGGATCCCATTATCAGATAATTATAACTTGCTTTTAATGATCGTCCACCCGCCGCAGCAATTAATGCGTAAGCCGACAGGGAGGCCACTTCCAAAAGAACATACAGGTTGAACAGGTCCCCAGTCATGGTTATACCGCACAACCCTGTAATAAGAAGCTGGAAAAGCACATAGAAGGACGGGATCTTCTTCTCCTCTATCTCATGCTCTACGTTCCTCTTCGAATATATCACCGCCAATAGACTTAGAGATAGGATTACGACCAGTACGAAGGCATTCAAAGCATCTACCACATATTCTATTCCCCACGGTGGTCTCCATCCTCCCATCCAGTAATGAATAGTCCCCACGGAAAGGACATGATGAAATATGAACAAGGACAAAATGAATTGGGTGATGACGGCTGCCATTAGGATGAAAAAACACGATCTCCGGTTCACCAATCCAGCAAGCAGAATGGTGAAGGCGGAAAACAGTGAGATGACAACCACGAGAACGGGAAATTGCTCAATTGGCAACGGCATTAACATCCCTCCTCTTCATCTCCTCCTCCAGTATTTCGTCTTCTTCTATCGTCCCGTAAAGCTCGTACATCCTCACTACCAGGGCCAAGGCGACGGCAGTTGTCGCAGCGCTCACAACTATCCCGGTCAACATGAGCACATGCGGCAACGGATTCACGTATACGTAACCTTTGTGAAGCCCTTCTTCCCACATTATCGGCGCAGTTCCAAATCTCAAACCCCAGGTCGTCCTCAGTTCCATTCCCACGTCCGCGAGGGATATGTAAAATAGAAAAACCGCAGTTTGAAATATAGTGAGGCCGATAAGTTTCTTTAACAAGTTATCCTTTGCTATCGTTGCGTAAAGGCCGATAAGCATGATAACGATGGCAACCCAAAAATTGTATTTTTCAATTACCTCCTGGACCGCCCATTCCATCATTTATACTCACCCCCTTCCTCTTCACGCTCCCCTTTCCACGCAAGATCGAAGAAAAGAGACGTGAAGGCCGCCATCACAGTTATCCCTATGCCCACCTCTACGACGTTACCCACCACAAATCCCCTCGTCATGGGGCCACCCATGATCGCCGCCAGGGGAATTGCACTGTAGTTCAGAAACTCCGCCATCGCAAGGCTGAAAATAATGGCTGAGATGCCCGCGCCAGCATAGAAAATCAGGCCGAGGCTCTTGAAGAAGGTATTCCACGACTCCGACATCTTCCTTCTGCCTTTTACGATGCCAAAGACTGTGACGTATAAAATAAAGGAGGATGCAATTATCAACCCCCCTTGGAACCCGCCCCCGGAGCCTTCCGTTCCCCACAAGACGTAGAACCCGAATATTTGAATAAAGGGGATCATCAGTCTCGTCGTCGTCTCTATAACGACGTCCTTCTCCAAAATCCTCAGATCGGCGCTCAAAGTTTACCACGCCTCCTTAACAATAACACAACAGAGACCGCAGCAGTGAAGATCACAGTCTCTTCAAACAGTGTGTCGTAACTCCTGTAATCAGCGAGACCAGAGGTCACCATGTTCGGTAAAGCAGTCTCTTCTTCGGTTTTCTCGACCCACCTCAACCGCAAAGAGTATCTGTAAACCTTTAACATCCCATCCACTTCTCTGATGAAGTAAAACTTCTCGGGTCCTGGGTAAAATAGCTCATCCTTCATGATGAGCACATCCCATCCGTCACCCCCCGCGACCCTCTCAACTTCGTATTTCCCTTCTTCCAAGGAGGGGAAATTGTTCTCCCTGGAATAACCTATAGATTTTATCTTACTTTTTATCTCTTCTGGGACAAAACCCGCATCTAAGCTGCCCACCAGGCCGTCTGCATCAACGCTGAACAGCTCGACATACCTATTTGCAGGAGAGTTCGGGTCGCCAAAAGCTGGTATGTCCTCCACCACATAAACAAATAAAGAGGCCAAAAGGACGACGGTGATGAGACCAGAGGCGGGCAGAAGTCTCATTTTTTCTCCCACCTCGCTGTCCTCGACAAAGCCGCGATCATCAGAGCCGTTGAAGCTCCGGCACCGACAGCAGCCTCGGTAAACCCGACATCCGGGGAGTTCATCTGCACCCAGACATTTGCCATCACAAAACTGTAGGCTCCCAGAAGGGCGATCGCTGCCAGAAGGTCCCTCATAGTTATCGCAGCTATCGCTGTTATCACGAGAAAGATCAAGAGGATGAGGTCGATGGGAACTATCATCTATTTGCCTCCAATTTCACCCTTCCATAAACACGTGGGCCACTTTCCTTTGCATGGTTTGGTCTACCAGGAGAGAATCCGCAGGCTCCTTTGCTATCGCGTGAACGACGAACTTACCCTTATCCGGCTCAACGATCACCGTTATCGTCCCCGGGGTAAGGGTGATGGAATTGGCCAAGGTGGTGAGGGAGAGCCCGCTTCGTAGCGTCGTCTCGAATTCAATTATTTGAGGGTCTATGGGCATCTTTGGATGCAAAACACGGTATGTGACGTCAAGGGTGGCCATAACTATTTGCCAGAACTCCCAGACCACGTAGGGAACGAACCGGAGGGCCTTCAAACGAATGCTCTCGCCCTTGCCCGGTACTAAGAGTTCATGTGAGACTAATGTGACAATTAATGCGCTCACTATACCCTTTGATAATTCTATAAGGTCATAATGCTGAGGAATAATGACAATCCAGGCCGAGAAAAATAACCAGAATATGAACATTATGCCAAAAGTTACAATAATTGAGAATGTCTTTTCCCTCATTTGCGATCACCTCTTTAAACCCTGTCGTCCCCCTTCTTCCAGGGCTTAACTCCAGTAACATAGGCTGCTTTCATTATTGCATGGGTGGCCGTTGGACCAGCAAATAAATAAAAAGCCGCTACGAGGAAAAGTTTGATTGTAAGAAGAGACCATCCTTCATAAATCATACAACCTGCTATAATAAGAACTTCTCCGAGGGTATCGCACTTCCCAGTTGCATGCAACCTCGTATAGAAGTCGGGGAGCCTCAATAATCCCAATGCTCCGGTTATCATAAAGAAGGCTCCAATTGCCATAAATAAAGTTGATATTATATCTATGACGTACATAACTCACCACGCTCCAAATATTTAGCTATAATTATAGTTCCGATAAAATTCAATATTGAATACATAAGTGCAATATCAATGAAATGTGGTCTTTCAAATATATATCCCGTGACAACGAGAAGTACAATTGCTTTCGTTCCAATCACATTTGCCGCAGCAATACGATTGAATATTCCCGGGCCGTAAACTGCCCTATATGAACATAAGAGTATAGTTCCTGCAATGATTATTCCGATGATGAGGAAACTTTCTATCATCACCTTTCATGCTAGTCAAAAGATGCATAAATAAGTTTCGGATCGTTGTTTGTCGATATATAGTCGGTAGTGTGCCGAAATTTCTGTAATTTGGGCAGCCCTGCTATCCCACATCTCAACCGACATCCATAGATAAATACCTTTTAGAGGATTTCGATTAACCTCCGGCCGGGCGACCTCCTTTAAATACCCTTTAAATAGGGATGACACCAACTTTGGGATTTAGAGGGGTTTTTCGAAATCCTCTGTTATATGATTTATAATTGTAACTATTCAGCCCCCTTTCCAAGCTACTCGAATCAAGCGTGAAAATATGGACTTACAATATATGTTTCAACCGAAAAATTTATGATATATATAAAAACATATGTTTCTTTGAGGAAGGGGAGTTAAAATCTGTCTCGTCCAAGGAAGTACAAGGATCATGATCGTTCGACACCATCACCAGATCCATCGCAGACTTCACCCCTCAGTCGCGAGGAAATTTTAGCGATTTATGAGAGAGGTCCCGAAGCCGTCATTGCACTTGTCGAGGGCTTATATGCTATCATTATCCAGCAGGCAATGCGAACCGCCGAACTTGAAGAACGTGTAAGATCGTTGGAGCGGCAGCTCAACAAGAACAGTCGCGATAGCAGCAAACCACCTTCAACAGACCGCATCAATAAGCCCGGGAGCCTACGCAATAAGAGCGATCGACCAGTAGGGGGTCAAGTCGGACATACAGGTCATACCCTGCATAGGGTAGACGACCCGGACCATACCGTTTTGCACCAAGTACATGTATGCAGCACATGTGGCACGTCCTTGGCATATGTACCCCCTATCGGCTGCGAACGACGCCAGGTGTTTGAGCAACCTCCCGTAGAGATCGCAGTAACCGAACACCAGGCAGAGACGAAAATTTGCCCCAGATGCGGCTGTCTAAATGAGGCCGCCTTTCCCGAAGATGTTCGACAAACTACACAATACGGAACTCGGCTGAAGGCCGTTGCAGTCTATCTGAACCAGTACCAACTCATACCCTACAATCGACTGAGCGAGCTGTTTGCAGATCTCTTCGGCCATAATCTGAGCCGAAGCACTCTGGTAAACGCGAACCTTTCCTGTTATGAGGTCCAGGAACCGGTGAAATATGAGATCAAAAAACGGTTGATCGATTCGCATGTTATTCATTTGGATGAGACTGGCATGCGCATAGAAGGAAGACGAGAATGGCTTCATGTCGCCTTTACAGAGTCTCTGACCTATATATGCGGCTCATCAATATGCGGCTCATTATAGTCGCGGTGCCGAAGCAAACAAGGCGATGGGCGTTCTGTTGGTCTTCGAAGGAATGGGTATTCACGATGGCTGGAAACCCTATTTCAAATTCGGCTGCCTACATGCCCTCTGCAATGCTCATCATCTGAGAGAGCTCACCGGCATAGCGGTGTAGGATGGCAAAGAGTGGCCCAATGATATGATAGATCTGATGCTTGAAATCAAAAGGACGGCGGAAGAGAGACGATCGATCGATTCGTGGTTCGATCCTGCTGAGGTCGAGAGGTTCGAAGTGAGGTACGATCAGATAATCCTGAAGGGTATGCTCGAAAATCCGCCACCTAAAAAGTCGGATCGGCCCAAGAAACGTGGCCGAAAGAAGCAGACTGCTGCTAAAAACCTACTGGATAGATTGTCGGAGTACCGGCGGGAGGTGTTGGCGTTCATGTACGACCCAGTGGTTCCATTTGACAACAACCTGGTAGAGAGGGATATCAGAATGATGAAAGTTCAGCAGAAGATATCTGGCACGTTCCGGAGCAAACGGGGTGCGGATTCATTCTGTCGCATCAGGGGAGACATCTCTACTGCCAGGAAGAACTCCGTTTCGGTTCTCGATGCTATTCAAGGTGCGTTTGAGGGAAGGCCCTACGTGCCTCCTTCAGACACCTCTTAACTGAACCCTAATTGTGGGTGCGTCCCAGATGGAAATGCGTTTTATGGCCATGGGACGTGGTGAGCTGAATAGTTACGGCCGGTCAAAATTTCTTATTAATATAGAAATTAAAAGTAACAAGGGCGCGCGCACCGATGAGCCGAGATCCCGAAGATCTCATTCGCGAAAGGGTACTACGACATTCAGAGGAGCGCTATGATCCTCAGAGGAGCGGCGCTCCAAAGCTGTAGTCCTCCAGCTCCACCACCTTCTCCCAGGCAGCCTTGCAGCCGCAATCGAGATCTTCAAAGACCCCGACGTCCTGGGTGAGGGCGTGCTCCCTTATCGCCTTCGCGACCGCTTCGTCGCACCTGCCGCAGTTGTGAGGTCCTCGCCTGGTGCCCGCGGCCACGGGATCGCATATGATGGAGATGGAGGAGACATTCTTCAAGACCTCGACGGCGCTCCAGAGCCAAGGGGGCCTGTAATCGCCCTGCATCCACATCCTCTCCATGAGGGTTCCCCTCTGGATGTTGGCGAGGTTCAAAGATAGGACGTCCGAGAAAGGGGCTGCATCGCGGGCGGACCGCAGGGCGTCGGAGATCGCCACCCCTTCGGAGAGGAAGAGAGGTTTCAAAAGAAGATAGGTCTTGACCGATCCACCGCCGCGATGGACCGCCTTTGCCGCCGCCTTGAACTCTTCGAAAGAGAACCCCTTGCGGATGGAGTGATCCCTGGCGAGGTCGCTGGAGGTCTCCAATCCAATCGCAACCTCCGTCCTGATCCTGGAGGCCGAGGCCTCGACCCGTTCCACTGTTACGTACTCGGGCCGCGACTCGATGACGAGCTTCTCAACGCCGGCGACCGCAAGGCCGTCGAGAATCTGAGAGCTTACCGATTCAGGGACCTCGGCGGGATCGAGAAAGCTGCCGCTGGTGTAGATCTTGACGACTTGATCCTCGGAAGATAGATCTTTGGTGGCGGCCCGAAACTGGACCATCAGATCCTCCTCGGTGGCAGGCGCGCCCTCGGAGGCGTAGCCGCACATGGTGCACCGGCGCCACCGGCACCCTCTCGTCCTCAGGATTATGGTCAGACACCCCACCGCCTCCCCATCCAGGAGGTCCATTGACCGCCACACCGCCACCGGCCTGGTGGTGTCTGGCTTGGATCGTTTCTTGTTCGTGAAAGTTTCACCACCGAATTACTGGATGTACCTCATGGCGCTGATGGCCGCCGAGGTCCCGGCACCGACGGCAGTCGTCACCTGCATCCTCCCGCCGGTGACGTCCCCTGCCGCAAAGACTCCTGGGATGTTCGTCTCCTGGGTGAGCCGATTCACCCTGACGAATCCGCCCTTGGTCAGCTCAAGGCCGAAATCAACGGCCAGATCGACGTTCGGCTCAACTCCCATCTCGACGAAGACCCCGTCGACGTTCAGGGTGCGGACCTTGCCCCTCGCACTGAACTCGACGCCCGTCACAAACCCGTCCCCCAGGATCTGCATCACCTCGACCCCCTGAAGGACACTGAGGTTCGTTAGAGTCTTGATCCGATCGAGGTAGACGGCCTCTGCCACCAGATCCTCCCGGACGTTAAGGAGGTGGACTTTTTGACAGAGGCCCGCAAGATACAGAACCGCTCTCGCGGCGCCGTTTCCGTATCCGATCACGGCGACGGCCTTGTCTCTGAAGAGGGAGCCGTCGCAGTAGGCGCAATAGGAGACGCCTCTGGTCGCGTACTCCTCCTCGCCGGCAACCAACAGCTTACGATGGCTGGCGCCGGTGGCCAGGATCAGGGCCCTCGACTCGTACTCCCAGCTCTCTGTCTTGACCCTGAAGACGCCGTTCAGGGAGACCACCTTCAGCACGACCTCCTCGTGAATATCTGCGCCGTACTTCTCGGCCTGAGCCAGCATCCGCTCAGAGAGCTCGATCCCCTGGATGCCATCTGGAAAGCCTGGATAGTTCTCGTAAAGACCGCCCATCGACTGCTGCGATCCGTAGACGCTTCCGAGGATGAGGGTCTTCTTCCCGCCCCTGGCACAGTACATCCCAGCGGTAAGGCCTGCCGGGCCCGCCCCGATAATTATGACGTCGTACACGAGAGCACACCACCAACGCGATCTCGAGTTTGAAGTTGATGATAGATAAAATATGTGCAGCTGCAGAGGAGACCTGCCGCCGAATCGTTCATAAATGCTCAACTACTATTTTCATATATGTACGAACTGGTCTCTCCGATTAACCCCGGTGCGGTGCTCAAGTACCTGGGCCAGATCATGATAGAAATCGGGATCGTTCAGGCGGCCCCCGTATTGGTAGCCGTCATTTTTGGAGAGACCAGCATCGCTGCAATATACGGCGCCGTGGCCTTTGCGGTCGTCTTAATGGGATACTTTATGAATCGGCTCCTTCCCGAGCACGAGCTGGAGCTGAAAGAGGGGCTGGTGCTGGCAGCCCTGATATTCCCGCTGTCTGCAATCGTATCTGCAATACCAATTTATTTATCGACAGATATGTCAATGCTGGACGCCTTTTTTGAGAGCGTCTCGGGGGTGACCACCACAGGACTCAGCGTCGCGCCTGAAAAGGTCGGTCCCGTCTTCCTCTTCTCCCGCTCCTGGCTCCAGTGGATAGGGGGGGATAGGAATAGTGGTCTTGGTCCTCTCAGTCTTCATCCGTCCGGGAACCACGGCCTTTCGGATATACGCCGCTAACATCGGGGACAAGAAGATCAAGCCCAGCGTGGTGGCCGCAGCAACCCTCCTGGGCAAGGTGTACATCGTCATCACCCTGATATCGATCGCATTGCTATGGCTTTCTGGCATGTCCCCTTTCGATGCCGTCTGTCACGCCCTCTGCTCCGTATCAACGGGAGGGTTCTCCACGAGGCACGAGAGCATCGGCGCCTTCAGCGGAAGCCTGATACCCGCTGCGATCACCCTTTGTTGCGTTATGGGGCCCATCAATTTCGGACTCTACCCGCGGGCCTTGAAAGATCCCCTGATACTGCTGAAAAACATCCAGGTGATAGTACTTCTTGGCCATCGCCGCCGTGAGCATAGTCGTCTTTAGCTTCACGCTAATGGAATGCAACGGTCCGGATCATGCCGCTCTGGTATCTTGCCAGAATAGAACGCCGGTCGAGATAATATCGATCTCTGCCTTTCACGCGTTATCCGCCCTCACCACCGCGAGCTTTTCCACAACGGACGTCGGCGAACTTTCAGAGAGCTCCAAGATCCTCCTCTCAGTCCTGATGTGGATCGGAGGCGGGATAGGATCGACCGCCAGCGGAATTAAGATTTTCAGGATGATCGTTCTCTTGAAGCTAGTACATCTGACGTTCATGCGCCTCTTTTTGCCTTCTGAGACGGTCACTCCTTTAAAGGTGGGCGAAGAGCTGGTCGAGCAAGAGGAGCTGAATCGGATCACGGCCTTCGTTCTCCTCTACCTGATGATCGTAGTTCTCTCCACCTTCGTCTTCACGCTTCAGGGCGTTGAGATGAGCAACGCCCTATTCGAGGTTTCGAGCGCTTTTGGAACGGTTGGGCTCTCTTCCGGCGTTAACAGCGCCGCCATGCCCGACCTGTTGAAAGCGGTCCTTTGCGCGAACATGCTGCTGGGGAGGATAGAGATAGTGCCGCTAATCGTGCTGTTTATGCCCAGAACCTGGATCAAGAGGAGCTTAAGATCAGACAAGAAGCGAATATGAAGAGAAACTGATCAGGAGAGAGAAAGAAAACGAGGGTCATCATCGTGGGCGCAAGCGCTCTGGGGCACGATCTGAGCAAGAAATTGATCGCAAAAGGCGACGAAGTAGTTTTGATCGAAAGGGACCCCATGAGGTCCAAAGAGATGGCAGAAACCCTAGACTGTACCGTGATCAACGCGGAGGGGACGCGACCCGACGCCCTTGAGAAGGCAGAGATCAGCGAAGCAGACGCCATCGTGACTTGCACAGACCAGGACCAGAACAACATCATCATCATCATCATCATCGGGCTGATCGGCAAAAGCTACAACGTGCCTAAGGTGATCATCAGGACCGACGATCTGCAGTTTCAGGAAGTTGCAAAGAAGCTCGACTTCCGTCGCGTGAACATGCTCAATAAAATATTATATCATGCCGCTTTATAAATTAAGTTAGCCAAACTCGGGATATCGTCTCGAGATGAAAATATTCCATTAAGATAGTGGAAGAAGTTAACTTCCTGCTTACG
>Ga0265594_1001414_pt1 | contig 18583 bp, 20 predicted proteins | sample saktaG_11_FD_190147 | JGI IMG/M metagenome (GOLD analysis project Ga0265594, IMG submission 190147) | Saline water microbial communities from Sakinaw Lake, British Columbia, Canada - sak_2011_5_24_80m | ecosystem: Environmental > Aquatic > Non-marine Saline and Alkaline > Saline ... | reverse complement strand
TACTACACTCTAGTACCATTATACCATAAAACTATTATTTTGACAAGTGCTTTCCCTACTTTTATTATACTCCTATTCTATTTTAATAAAAACCCAGAAAAAACCGGAATAATTTCTATTCCGGTTTTAGTTTTGTTTTTTTTACTTCTAAAGTTGCACTAAGATACGCCATTCCAATAGTTGAAAATGACATACTTCTCATAGGAAGACCCCATTCGTTGCACACTCTTTTAATATATGATGGATGATAGGCAATAGTTCCTAGTCCGTCATCAGAGCAGAAATAAACTCCCTTGTTATCTATTCTACGTTTAAGGTTTTTGTAACCACATCTATCATAGTAGTCTCGCCTGCATTCATTAGCCATCGCCGTAGTTTGATAAGAACTAATAAAAAAGGGCAGTTCACTTGTCTTAAGGGCTGAAATAATCGGCCCTGCATCTTCCATATTTCCAAAGCTATTAAAAGGAAAAAATAGAAGACACTTTTTATTTCTAAGCCGTCTTACAGGAATTAGGTTGACAATATCTTCAGCTGCTCCTTCGATAAGCTGGTATCCTAAAGATAATCCTAATTCAATAATTCTACGCCTTCCTTGTTCGATAAAACGACGAACAATATCTATGCCAGTATAGAATTTACCCTTTGTAACGGCCCACTCAAGATAACGTCCATGCATACATCCAATCTCTATTAATAAACAAAAAGAATCTGCAAAAGAGAAAAGGATTGACTCTTCTTCTTTGAGAAAATTATTTATTTCATCGGGAAGAAGCGCTGAATCAATCAAGGAGTCTCCGCAACCACTCTCATAAAAACTCTTAGTCGACAGACCCATTAATTCACCTCCTTTCTTAAATAACTTCTGTTTCTATATCTCGAGCAGCAGCATATTTCTTAAGAAGAATAGCTACTCTGGATAACGATTTTTCTAGGTTACTGTCTTTGCAAAAAGCGATAACAACCATCATAATATTCTTCGTCTTCTCAGTTATCATTGCTCTTTCAGAATCGCTAGTTGGACTTCCGAATGGACCCGATTCGTCGGCAAAAACAGGAAGCTCAGCAATATTAATAATTTCTTTGCCTATTCCTTTATAGCTTTCACCAGAAGCACCAACACGAAACACAACTGGAGAAACTATATTATTAAGGTCATACACACCGACAGGATGCATGGTTTCTAGAGAAACTAAATTATTAATATCCACTACGGTATTAACTTTGTAGAGACCCTTGCCTTGAATAATTCTTCTTAACAATGCTTCCGAAGATCCACGATAACGAACAGGATCCTTGCCCAACATTTTGTAAGTATCACGTACTCCTTTAATAGGAAGTAAATGAGGAACCTGATCTAGGTTAATCTTAGAAATATTCTTTATACAGACATCTATTTCTTGCCACAAAATATCATCATGGCCCGTAACCTCAACTGTGGCAAAAACAATTCCTAACTTCAAGTCAGGGTTTGCTTTTTTTAAATTATCATCAATTAATACTTTCATGATTAATCTCCTTTCTTAGAGTTTACCATTTTTGGACTTTCTTGCAAGATTTCATGATAAATATATACCAACTCTTCTGCCTCCCCTAAGCTTGGTGGATCTTGTCCAGCTATCGGATAATTAATAGATGCTTCCCCAAAATCTTTGAAAACATTCATAAACGGCCCGCTAGGTATTCCCCATTGAACATATCTATAATTAGATCCTCCATCGTTACCTCTTCTGGGATGTTGTACCGCCCAATTTATAGCAATAGGGTTTGGAAATCCATAAGACTTTCGCCATTTAGTGATCTGTTCAAAAAGCAACGTTCTGCTTTTTCGGGATTCTCCTATCCCAAACAATAAAGAAGCACCACAAGAAATCCCCATTTCCGACAAAGAACTAAATAATTTTTCGACTCTTACCATCCAACTATGCTCAGATTTTTTAACCTTTACCATGCCGTTTATCAGATCAGGATTCATTGTTTCAATCCCAACGAAAAGATAATTGAAACCTACCTTTTTAAGATTTTTCAAAACATCTAATCGGCATAAGGCCTGATCTATTGTTAACTGTCCTCCAAAATCTATATCTAGCGAACAATCAGATAATAAATCTGCGAGCTTTTGCATATATATACTAGAGCCTGCAAGCATAGAAGAGTCTTCTATAAAAGCACTTGCTCTACAAGAAGGACTCTCTTCTTTTATTGATTGTACCGCATCTTTCAATTGTTCATATAATCTATTAGCGCTAGTATTGATTTGAGCCAACGAACCACAGATACTATTAGACTCGCTACAAAAATCGCAGCTATATACACACCCTCTGCCAGAATCACTGAAAACATGGGCCGTTTTCTTGGCACCGAATACATTAAAAGATGCCCTTACTCCAAACATTGAACACGGAGACATTAATTCATCTCTATCCAATGGATATCCTCTCCCCTTAAATGTCCAGATTGTTTCCTTTTTTACCCAACCAATAATCCAGTCACCAGGCGTATTTAGCAGTCCGTCCAAGTAATCGTAAACTTTAGACATCGGTAAACCCCTTTGATCAAGCAGATCAACCATATTGCCAATTTTGGCTATAAGATGTTCTGCTTCTCCAGAAACAACTAGATCAAAATTTGGGTCGATATAACCCTCTAACATCAATCTAAGAGGCGAGCTGACATGATGTTTGATCTTATTTAAACAAGTATCAAAGTAAATTGACTCCGTAGAATGCCATCCTCCTAAAACAATACAAACTTCTTCACCGAGAGTTTCCCTTGCTCTTTTAGCAAGAGCAACCGCCCCCGGCAAACAAAGTGTCATTGCTCCTATTAAAAGTAAATTAGGTTTTTCTTTTTTGAGAAGCAAATCAAAATCAGAAATTTCCTCTGTTAAAGAATTCATCAAAAGAATACTCTCTCTTCTTTTCTCTCTTGATTCTGCCCAATTACTTTCACCCCAAGGGCCCACACCACTTTCAGCTAAAAAGGCAGCATATCTGCAAGCATTAAACAAACTTGCCGGATCTTCGCTTTTTAGTGAGTGGTTAACGAATTTTCCTTCTAACCAATACGGCGCTGAAACAGCAACTATTCTTAACGACATTTTGTATTCCTTTCAATCTTTTATTGTCAAAGTGCATTCTAAAACATACTGGGCTTATTTTAATCATTAATCAATAGATATGTCAAGCCCCCTGCAATGGTTCGATAGCTTCGCAACATCCTATTCTATTTTAATAAAAACCCAGAAAAAACATGCTTAACCAGATTAAGCACATTTAATACATTGAAGATAAGAATTTATATAATTAAAAAGTAGAATAGAAAAAATTCTATTCTACTTATTTTTTGTTAGTAAAAGCTCCATATTATCATTCAAAATATTTTGATGAACTTCCTTACTTAAGAAAGATGAAGCATCTTTTAAAATAAAATCAATTTCTGAATTCAATCTTCGCCCAAAGATTTGAGGAAAAGGAAAGTCACTACCCCAAACAAGCCTTTCTTTTCCTATAAACCGTAATAAATATTCCAAAATGTTTCGTGGCAAAAGATTTTCTCTTAAGGAAATATGTCTAAGATCTAAAGGAGCAAGTCTATAACTATCTGCCGAGAGGAGACATATCCCGGAAACATCTATATACACATTATCTAATTCTGCTATCTCTAATATTTCCTTATGGAAGATCCTTGCCATATGAGCACATATTATTGGGATATCGCGATTTTTCCTAGCGAATTCCACAATATGCATTGGATGACCTATGTTTGAAATAGAGGAATCTACTAATAAAATCCATTTATTATCTCTCACAATTTTTAAAAGAGCATCAGGTAATTCAGCAATGCTTCTTTTAGAAAAAGATGGATGGATTTTAATTCCTACTATTTTTGATCCCGTAAACTCAGACAGTTCTTTTAAATCTTCGCTACACGAAAAATAAAATAAACCGTAGAGCCTTCTTTGTTCTTTTTCTATACATTGGACAATATATTTATTTGCTTTAAAGTTTGATTTTTTTGAATTCGGGAAAGGGAAGACCAAAGCTTTTTGAATTCCGTTTTGATCTAAATAGTTCACAACCTCTTCTAACGTAACAAAAATATTATTCTTTTTTTTGATCACACTTCCCTCACAAAAACCTATATGGATATGACTATCAAAAAACTTTAATGGCACATTTCTTTTCTTTATTAGCATTTTTTCTCCTTTCATAGTTACATCAGAAAAAATATAGCCCGCTGGAAAGTTCTTTTTTTCTAACGGGCCTTATCCAAAACATATTCATACCTTAACAACTCAATCTTTTTACCATCTTTGATGATCTTACGATCGCTCTTACCCATAATTTCGAACCTATTTTTCTCAAAAAAACTTATAGAGTTATTATTATACTCTAAAATCTCGGCTATTATTTTTTTATAACCATTTGCATTAGCAATAGCCAATGCTTTTTTAAGAAGAATACATCCAAAGCCCCTTCTTTGATATTCAGAATGAATTACTATCCCGATATCTAATGCTTTGATTTTGTCATTTTTTGCAATAAGCAGTAAATGACCCATTAATTGATTATCTGAAAACAATCCAATAAAGAACTTTTTGTTACTTTTTTCAATTAATTCTCTCATTTTCTCCTGAGAAATTGGCTCATTTCTAGAAAGAGATAACAAAGAAGAGTTATAGATATCTGTCGCTTCTTGTGCGTCTGAAAAACGAAGGTAACGAATTTTAATTTTTTTTGTTTTTAACATTGTTAATATCTCCTTTATAGTTTTATTGTCAACCTTCGTATTTTTCTTCTATTTCTTAAATTCGCTTTTTAATAATCCGTAGATTAAATCATCAAACCATTTATTATTAAAAAATGTTTTTCTCCTTAATCTTCCCTCTAGTTTAAACCTCATCTTCTCCATTAGTTTTTGCGATCGAATATTGCCAGAAAGAACACGAGCTTGAATTCGATTTAATTTTAAATTACTAAAACCGAACTTTAACATTAATCCTAATGCATCTTTAGAAATTCCTCTTCCCCAATACTGTTTATCTAACCAAATACCTATATTCGCATTCTTATTTTTATAATTAATATTTAAAAAATTAACTAATCCTACTATTTTCTTTTCTTCTACTAGCTCTATACCAAATTCATAGGAAATTTTCTTATTAATATTATGTACCGTATTGTTAATAAATTTTCTTGCATCCATTAACCCGCATGGTGGAATAAGAACAGATGTATATTTAGTTATATTTTTATCTCTAGCACAAGAAGAAATAAAACTAGCGTCTGAAGGTTTTAGTTTTCTCAATTTTATATTTTTATTTTCTAGTTTCATATTTTAGTTTGTTATTTTTTCCATTATTATATCATGATGATTCTGATGTTTTTCCTTACTCTTCATCTTGAAACCAAATTTCTCATAAAAAGGAACTAACCCTTTTTCTTCCATTACATCTAAGGCAACTGTTTTAATATTTTCCTCTTGTGCTACTTTGAGAACAGAGGTTATTAATTTACCTCCGATTCCCTTGCATCGATAATTAGGCAAAACCGCTAGACGACCTAATTTTAATTTAGAGTCAATCACAGCAAAACGAACAGCGCCGATTAATTTACCCTTTTCTTCTGCAACTAAAATTTTTAAACCACGCTCAATATCCCTTTTAACGGTTTCCAGATTCTCATGAAAATTATTTACTACTCCTTTTAACTTATAAGGGGTTGAATAAGATTCAGCCGTTAAAGAAATTATTTCTAATAATTCTGATTTCTTATAATCCCGTATTGTTATTTGATTCTTCATAAGGTTCATTATACTCCTATTCTATTTTAATAAAAACCCAGAACTTATATAATTAAAAAGTAGAATAGAAAAACGCTCCTGACTCCATTTTTTACAAAGTGCTTGACAAGATTGTTTGTTTTTGGTTAAATAGAGAGCAAGACAGACATATGGAAAAAATAAGTTACCAACAGTTAAATAAAATAACTTTGGCCGTAGAAAACTATGGTCACTTTATTGTGTCTGGTAGATCAGATACTAACACTTTTTTGTTTAGCCGTGGTAGTTTTAATACTTAATTATTAAATAACTAATCTTTATTAGAAACACCTCGGCTGAACAAAAGCCGAGTTTTTTGTTGTCAGCAAAACAGATCTTTAACAATTTAATAAAAGGAGAAAAAATGGATCAAGAAGACGTAAAAAGAAATTTAGTCCTGTATAAATGGTATTTTGTATTAGTGCAATCCTTATTTGTAGGACCTATTTTGATTCTTTATTTGCAAAAAGTAGGAAAAATGAGTTTATCACATATCTATGTTATGGAAGCTGTAGTGGTGCTAGGATTTGTTTTATTAGAAATTCCATCTGGAGCATTAGCTGATCTTATCGGAAGAAAGAAAACAATTGTTTTAGGAAGCTTTTTAATGGTAGGAAGTGAGGTGATATTAACTATAGCTGTTTCCCCTGTTTATGTCTGGATATCCAATATTCTCTGGATGATAAGCTTATCTATGAGATCCGGAGCAGATTCTGCCTTTCTTTATGATTCTCTTAAAGAAGTTGGCCGAGAAAAAGAGTATGAGAAAATACAGGGGAGAGCGTTTTCTTATCTTTTTTTATCAATAGCCATTTGCTCTTTATCCGTTGGGTTTTTGTCTGAAATAAGCTTGAGATTGCCTTTTATTCTTTCGGCAATAGGAATATTAATTTCTTGCTTTATAGCTTTATCTTTTAAGGAAGTTTCAAAGAAAGAAAAATATACTGCCAAAAGACAAAAGGAGCTAATGAAGTTAAGTATTCTTTTTGTAAAAAATCATAAAAGAATAAAATGGATTATTGCTTTCTCAATCTTAATTTCTACTTCTTCTAAGGTCTGGTTTTTCTCTTACAATCCTTACTTTGAGTTAGTAGATTTTGATTTAAAGTATTATGGGGTAATATTTTTCTTGTTTAATATAACGGCATGGTTTTTTAGTCGCAATGCTCATATATTAAGAAGAAAAATAGGTGAACGATCCTCTATAATAAGTATGTTGCTTCTTATCACTATACCTATCATTTTAATGGCGACTTTCGTTTCCAAGATAATGATAAGTATGACTGTTCTGCAGAACATAGTAAGGGGATTTAAAAAACCTTTCATAGAAGCATTTATAAACCATCATATAGAAGATAGCGGGAAGAGAGCAACTATTTTGTCCATAGAATCAGCTACTGATGGATTAGCTTCATTTTTCGTTCTTAATCTATTTGGTTTAGCTTTAAGATTTTGGACTCTCACCTTCTCTTTGCAAGTATTAGGTTTTTCTGTATTGATCATTGGTTTTTTCTTGATAATTCAATACCGAAAAATATTCCCAACCAAAAGCTCGTTTTAATAAACGAGCTTTTTATTGTTATTAGATATTTATTTATTATTATCTTATCCTAAGTGGTTATCATCATTAAACGCCCAGAGATTCCAGTGTCCGTCTTTATTTCTTTCACACATAGTTATACCTGTATTAGTAATTCTAAATAAATCATTAAACTTGTGATAAACCTCTGGATCAATGTCACAACCCCTAAACATTATCCATAATATCGTCATCCTTATTGGACCACCGTGGCTAATAACTAAAATATTTTCTTCTTTCAAACTGTTTAAATATTCAAAAAACTTTTTAATTCTATTTTTAAACTCTGCAAAATTCTCCTCATCAGAATAATTCCATTTTGGATTTTTAGCATTTTTTCTCATCTTTTGTTTAATCTCCGTAACTTCTTCCGAAAAAGCATATTTGCCAATACTTTCTTTAGGCATTTTTCTTTCACCAGCAAGCTCTGAAAAGATTATCTTTTTCTTGAGTTTTTTGTTTATAATTTCAACTGTTTTTTTGGCCCTCGTATGGGGACTAGAAATAATAATGTCTATAGGTATTTTAAACAATCTTTTTGCTAAAAATTCTGCTTGTTTCTCTCCTTTTTTAGAAAGTAAAACATCACCATGTTGAAATAGCTCTTTTGCGTTATATTCGCTTTCTCCATGTCTTACAAAATAAATATTCATATTATTTAATTTCTTTCTTCATTATTACGTCTTATCACAGGAAATGCATCATTTTTGAATAAAGCTTTTAGGCTTTTTTGATCTTTAAAAATGGGTTTTCCATATCAAAAACTATTCTTTTAATCTCATTGTCTATAATCTCAACTGGGATATTATACTTTTTGCTATATATTAATCCAGTAGCACAGAACAATGCTTTAGAATAATCAAATTCTAGTTTTTCAGAAACCGTCCTTACTTCTTTTTCTGATTCACCTTCTATTTCTACAAAAGGTTCTAAAAATGGCCACTCATCAATACAAACATCAAGATCATCTAATTTCCATAATTCTCTTTTAGTCTCTTGATAAGATTTTCTTTGACATCCAGTCGCTTCTAAAAAATCTACCCCTGCCTTAAAATTATTAATAACCAATTCTATTTCTTTCTGACTTTCAATTTTATTCTCATCAAAAACCATTTTAAAGCTCATCGTTATCTTATCTCCTTCATCTCTAACTCTTAACCAACTATGATCATTTATTTTTTTAGGGGGATTAAAAACTACTCGTTTTTGAAGAAACTCGTGTTTTATTAATTCCGCTCCAGTATTTTTTAATCTTTTTCTTATTTCGTCTTTATCTATATCTAAAAATGTTGCTTCATATTCTACGTCCATAACTTTAATTATCTTTATTTTATTCTATTCTCATCATACCAAACCTTAGTCAAAAAACAACTCAAATACATTGGTTCAACAAGTAAGTGCAACACTTTTATTTTCATTTAATATATATTGAATTTGAGTTATAATACGATAAACAAGGTAATTATAAATTAATCTATAGATATAATGGATCAGAAACCTTCTTTATTCAAAAAAATACTCTATATAATTATAGGAATTTTACTTATTTTAATATCTTTAATTTCTTTAATTCTTTTGTTGCCAAAGTTACTCGGACTTTTTTCTTGGGATATACCACCAATTAATGACTCTGATTTAGCTCTTGAAAAGATTGAAATTTTTCCAGAAAAAAATGCTGTTTATAATTTGTCTAAAATTAATGATATAATGGAACACCCTGAAAATAACGAACTGCTTTCAGATCACTTATCAGGAAAAGTTTGGAATGAAGATTTCGTTAAAGATATTTTATCCAAAAACGAACAAGCTTTAAATTATTTTGAAGAAGCTGCCGAAAAAGAAAGTTTTCAAGATCCATATTTTGCAAATCCAGAAAAAATATCTCTCAATCAAAAATTAATGACTACTGGTTTTTGGAAAGATATCTCTAGAGTTAGTGCTTTGAAAGCATTATCTCTCTTAAAACAAAACAAGACCGAGGAAGCAATCAATGAAGCTTTTAATTCTTTAGAAGTTAGCTATAAAATACAAAACTCTCAAGGAGTTTTAATAGAATATCTAGTCGCTATGAATATGAAAGAAAATGGATTAAATGCCTTAATAAAAATAATATCTAGCTTTAACCTTTCTTCTAGTGAATTAAAAAATATTGTTATAAAACTGGAAAAATTTCATGAAAATGAAGAAGGATTAATAAAAGCAATAAAATTAGAATATCTTTCTGATAAGCTAGCAATCAAAGCATTGGTTGAAAAAGATCTTGAAGCATTAGAATATTCTTTCGGGGACGAAAAAGAAACAAAAAAAATATTAAAAATAACCCAAAATAAGTTTTATTTCCTACCAAATAAAACTTTGGAAATATTTGCCAATCAAGCAAAAATAGAAATTAATAATGTATCAAAAACATATAGTCAGACAGAAGCCATTGAACCATTAAAAATATTACCATATAAATGGCAAGAGAAATATTTGTTTAAAAACTTTTTCGGAGAAAGTTTTTATCAAATATATTCTTTTGAAAGAAACGTTTTAGTCAAAAAAAAATGTGAGGAAGATTTACTTGTTTCTATCACACAACTTTTAATTGCATTAAAAGCATATAAATTAGATAATGGATCACTTCCTTCTTCTCTTAATAAATTAGTTCCTGATTATATTTCCTTAATACCTATTGATCCTTTTGATGGAGAATTAATAAGATATTCTCCTGAAGAGAAAATAATTTATTCTGTGGGAGAAGATTTAATTGATAACAAAGGAAGTATTGGTGATAATTGGAGAGAAATGTCAAATCCAACATTTGAAATATCTTTTTAACTTTAAATAGAAAAACTGCTCATACAGATAATAAAGCTTTTAGGCTTTTTTGGTTTCTAGTTTTGTTTTTTTTGTTATTTCTATCGCTTTGTCTAAAAACTTTTTAAAATCCTTCTCTTTTTCCCACTCTTTTTGTAGTTTTTCTCTTAATTTTTGATGTTTAGAATAACCATTATCAACTGTCAAAATTACATCATTAAAGTCTGTATTCAGCATAAAAGTCAATGACTCCTTCAAATCTTGTAATTGATTTTCTGAAATAAATTTCCTGCAATATTCTCTATAATAATACAAAAACTGCAAATGCATTACTTCGTGACAAATAGTTGTGATCTGATTTGGGAGACTCGAACAAACGCCAACCATAAACCAATTCTCTTTTTCATCATATGGAAACATATTAGCAAAAGTAAAGTATGCTTTGAATTTATCAGTGAAGATTGGTCTTTGAGTAATTTTTTCTAATTTTCTAAAAAACTTATTTTCGATTTTCCGCCATGTTTCTTGTAAACTTTTTAATTCTTGATTTATAATCAAATGCCGAATTTGTTTTTTAGGATGATTTATTAAATAGTTATAGATTATTTTTTCAGCTGATTCTTTGTTAGTTTTTCTAATTTGCTTTAATAATTCAGGTGGAATAAAATCAACTTTGGCTTTAAAGCCATATAATTTCTTTCTTCTTCTTCCAAAATAAACCCAAATTGAAGCATCTTTTTTAAAATCGTATTGAAAAATAATCTTTGCCATATTCTTTATTTATTTATTGTTTCATTATACTCCTATTCTATTTTAATAAAAACCCAGAAAAAATGTGCTTAACCAGGTTAAGCACATTGTTGTTTTTAATAACATTAGTATTATAAATACATAGGAAATCCTTAGGATAAAATTATTCTCCAAGAAGAAATACTTCGCTGCCTAGTTTATCACTATTTTCTGCGAATAAAACAAAACTGTCTTTTTTAGCTCTCACTTCAATATTTCCATCTATTCCCATAAGATTACCCTTCTTAATAAACTCAAAATCAGCAAATGGCTTTGTCAAAACAAATTTATTAGTTTTAGTGATATATATATCGTAAACACGCATATGTAATTGTTTTTTAGGAGTAACTACACCGCTTATATGTCCTCGAGTCTTAAGAAAAGCATAGATGGTTTGAATAGCTACTGTATCAGATTGCTGATCATTGCGATACCCACATTCCATACAAATACCAATTTTACCAATTTTGTTCATATAGTAATCAGTACCTCCTGGTTGAACTACATCAAACCCTGACACCATTGAATCCGCGGGAAGATATTGAGCTATATCAAAACCGACTTCTTCACAAATTATAAAAGATTTACTATTCTTACTCATGCTCGCATGAACATCAAGTAATACTTCTGCCTGACTAAGATATTTCTTTAGTTGTTGAGCTCGTTTATATTCGTAGCTTGTTTTTTCGATATCCGAAAGCAAATAATCATCTTTGAACATACGGTTTAGATTAGCTTCAATAAATCGTTTATTAGCCACAATCGCTCTCGGGTTAGCTTGAATAAAAGTGACTGTTCCTTTTTCAATAACCAAAGCAGGAAGTATGCTTTCTAGCGCCTTCATTCCACAAGTTTCATTTCCATGAACTCCGACTAAAACAACACTTCTAGGACCTTTTTGATTACTCGTGATAATGGTAATTTCCTGAATCATTTAAATTTTTTATTTATATAGAGATATTTTGAACTGACTTAAGATAACAAAATTAATCAATCTTTATTTAGCATCTATTTAATCTTTAAACCCGTAAATGCCAACCATAAGCCTTGTTCTTATTTATATTATGATAAATATTAAAATTTATCAATTTTATAATAAATAAAAAGGATCAGAATATTGTTCTGATCCTTATAAATAATAAGGGAGTATAACGGGGCTCGAACCCGCAACCTTCGGATCCACAATCCGACGCTCTAACCGGTTGAGCTATATACTCCGTATTATTTATTTAACAAGCTGGTTCCATCTTAACAATAATTAATATAATGTCAATACTTACTCTCCAATATAGCACCCGTAACATCAATAGCGCTCTTCGCATCTAATAAGTTCATTGTAGAAATCTGATTGTGCTGACTTCTCACTGGAATATTTATAACAACTCCTTTTTTTATTCTTTCTTTTAACATTTGAGCGAAATTTGTCTTCCCTAAACCAGATGGAGCACTTTCTTCCTGAATTTTAATTTTATTGATCTTTGCTACTCTTTTAATCTTTTCTATCTCTTTTTTAAAAACCTTAAATCCTTTTCCTTTTGTTTGGAAGGCACATCCTTTTCCTAAAATAGGAATATTAACATCTTTGGAATCTATTCTAAAATCAACCGGCTGAGCATAAGCAGCATCAATAACGATAGCAAAAGCATCTTTATACAAAGAAGTTACCTCTTTAAATGAACTTTTGTTAATTTCTTCTTTTGTAGAAAAAATAAAAATTAATCTGTTCTTTCTTTTTCTTTTAATGCTTTTTTTAAGTATATCTAATAAAACAGCACAACCTATTCTATTGTCTAATGAATTAGCTTTTATAATATTTCTGTTCTTTGAAAAAGAACGCTTAAAAGCAACAATATCTCCTCTTTTAATTTTATTAAAATCACTTTCAAGTTTTGGTTGAAAAATAAAATCCCTGTTTTTATTTATTAAAATATTTCCTTTTATATTCCTCCCAACTATAAAAACATCATTGCCAACAACTTTTTCTCCTTTTATAATTCCTTGCGCCTGAAGAACTATATTTCCTTTTATTTTTCTAACAAAAAATCCTATCTCATCCATGTGAGCTTCTAGTATAAATGTCTCTTTTCCACTTCCAAGCACACTTATTATGTTGCCAACTGAATCAACATGGGTTTTAGGATTGATATCTTTCACGATATTAAACAAAAAATCTGTTATCCCGTTTTCTTTTTCAAATCCAGAAACCCCAAATTGACCAGATAGTTTTTTTAAATTGTTTACCAAATTATTTTTCATCTTAATCTTAAATTAAAAAGCGTCTTATTATAGAGACGCAGATTGATTAGTAATTAATTTAACACATCAAAACACGTCTCCTAGAGAGTATGATGATGGCTGTGGTGAAAAAATAAATTATTAATCATAGTGTTATAATAGCAAACAATATAAAAAAAGTCAAAAGAAAAGCCTCAATACAAATTATACTTGTAATGAGGCTTTAAACGTTTAGGTTTTAGAAACTGCGGAAATAGCTTTCTGCAAATCTTGACCGAATGAATGAAGACCCTCCTTGATTGAAGTAACAAAAATATTTCCACCTCCATTACACTCCGCAAAGGCAGAGTAATTTCGGTTAGTAGCATAATCAGCTGCTTCTGAAGATTCTTTTATATCCGGATTAAAATCAACCGCTATACCGTGACCTCTTAATTGCTGAGCACGAGCGATAGCAACCTTCTTTTCGCTTCCAAACAAAAGCAATGTTGAGTTTTCGTCATCGATATTAATAGAAAGGTATTCCATGGCCGTAACAATTCGGTCTAACCCGAAAGCCATGCCAACGGCTGGTTCATTTTTTCCTCCAGCTGCAGCAATAAGGTTATCATAACGTCCACCGCCAAGAACAGCTCCTACCGGAACATCCGGTAGAACACCTTCTAAGATGAAACCGGTGTAGTAATCGGCTCCTCTAGCAAGTGTAAAATCAATCTTAACCTTATCATAAGTCTCTTGCGGAAGATATTGAAGTATTTTCCGCAGATCATTGAAACCATCGCCAAAACTAACGTGGTCAATAAGAATCGTCTTTACTTTCTCTAAAACTTGCAAAGGATCTCCTTTCAAGTCCAAAATAGGCATCAGACGATCGACTGAATCAGCAGCAAATCCTTTTTTGAGCAAGTCTACTTTAATTCCATCGTGACCTTGTTTCAAGACTTTATCGGAAAAGTCTAGAGACCTTTGGAAATCTAAGATATTGCAATCATATCCAAAGATATATTCTCCAATCGCACGTAAAATACTTCGATGATTCACTCGAATCACATAAGAATTTAGACCAATCTGATCCAATCCAGAGGCTGCCATTATAAGAACCTCTGCATCAACCGATAAGTCAGATGTTCCTACTACATCAGCATCACATTGAGTAAACTCACGAAAATGCCCTTTATCTGGCTTGTCATCTCGAAAAACAGAAGCTATTTGATAGCGTTTGAACGGCCTCGGGATCTCAGGATACATTCCCATCACTCTTGCCAACGGTACAGTGAGATCATATCTTAAAACTAATGGTGTTTTTTTACCATCGTTTAAGTGAAAGAGTAATTTTTCACCTTCGCCATGATGTCCATCAAATACAACCTCGTTCTCAATGGTAGGAGTAGATAGTAGTTCAAAGCCGAATTGCCTATATATACTTTCTATTGTATGTAAGGCATGCTGTCTTAGACGCATCTTTGCACCAAAAACATCCAACGTTCCTGGTGGAATGGCTAAACGCAACACTTTAGTGTTCATTGTTAATCCTCCTTTCTGATATAGGAAGAAATTTGATCTTTCGGAAGTTTGGTTTGTTCGCGAGTAGTCATATTCTTCACAGTAAATATACCTGAGGAGATTTCATCTTCGCCAACAAAAACAACGAATGAAACGCCTATCTTATTCGCATAGGCAAGCTTTTTATTCATCTTATTTTCTTCAAAATACACTTCAGTAGCTATTCCCTCACTCCGCAACATTGTTGCGATTTCTAAAGAAACTGAGAGATCAGCGATAAGAGGAACTACCAAAACTTCAGTCAAAGTACTGCTACCAATCTTTATAATTCCAGCATCCTTTAACTGAGAAAAAAGTCGGGTAAGCCCAATGGATATCCCTACCCCAGGAAGCTTCCTATCAGTGTATTTTTCAGCCAGATTGTCGAACCTACCACCGGAACATATTGAGCCTATTTGAGGATAATCGACTAAAACAGTTTCATATACTGTTCCAGTGTAATAATCCAAACCCCTTGCGATAGTAAGATCAACAGCATAAGATTCTTTTGGCATACCCAGAGAATCCATACATGATAAGACTTCGGACAGTTCTGACAGTCCTGTTTGAAAAACAACATCTTCAATTCCCAAGGACCCTAATCCTTTTAAAATCTCTGAGGATGAGCCCTTTATACTTAAAAAACTAAAAATGCTATTAACAACAGAGGTTGAAATACCAATAGACAACAGGATTTGACGTACTTCGTCTTCTCCAATTTTCTCTATTTTATCAATAGTACGCATTACTTCCACTGCCGTTTCTTGATCAATACCACAATCGGCCAAAAGACCTATGATGAGTTTTCTGTTACTAATCCGAATAACAAACCGACCGATATTCAGTGCTTCAAACACATCATATATAACTCTTGGGATCTCAGCATCATTCATTAAACTTAATGAACCGTTGCCGATTACATCAATGTCACATTGATAAAACTCACGATACCTGCCCTTTTGAGGCCTTTCACCGCGGTAAACCTTTGCGATATGATATCTCCTGAAGGGAAATGCCAAATCATTGACATGTTCAGCAACATACCTGGCAAGAGGAACAGTAAGGTCAAATCTTAACGCTAGTTCGTTTTCTCCTTTTTCAAAACGATAAATCTGTTTTGCGGTTTCGCCACCCACCTTGGCTAAAAGAACATCGGCTCTTTCTATCGCCGGTGTATCAATTGGCACAAAGCCATACCGTTCATAGATACTTCTGATGATGTCCAGCATACGATTAAAAACAATCTGATCAGCTGGCAGAAGTTCCATAAATCCTGTCAAAACTCTAGTTGGAATTTTTTGACTCATGTTTTTTCTCCTTTCTTTTTTCTAATAATTAAAGTTATCCATTTTCAGTTGTAAAAGTTCTTTGAGGCAGTTTAACATAAAACTGCAAACCTAATTATTACATTACTGAAAACACTAAAAATGTCAATGGTTATTGCACGATAAAAGTTCTACTATTTTATTATACTCCTATTCTATTTTAATAAAAACCCAGAAAAAAAGCAGTTGTCGTTATGACAACTGCTCTGATTTATTAAGAAAGATATAAAAGCATTACTACTAAATCAATCAGTTCTCCTTTATAATCTATCTGATCAGGAATTTCTGCTACTTTCTTAAAGCCATAGCTTTCATAGAGAGCAATAGCTGGCTTATTATTTGGATATACATCTAACCAGATTATCTTCGGCTTAGAAGCTAACTCTTCTTGGGCTAATCTTATAATCTCACCCATTAGATATTTACCCAAACCAATACCACGATAACCATCTTTAATAGTAATTCCAAACTGTCCAACATGACTTTGTCGTCCGGGCTTCAATGTAATGGAAGTAGTCCCAACAACTTGATTGTTATGTTCTGCAACTAAAAAGACTTCCTTCGCTGATTTTACATCTTTTAATGTTCTTATTAAAAAATCTCTTTCCTCGTCTACAGAAACCTCTTTATTTAATGAAATTTTAGCTTCCTCTTTAATCAAAGAATTGATAAATTCCTGAAGTTTTTCAACGTGCTGTAGGTCATCATCTGAAAGACTTCTTATTGTTATTTCTTTTTCACCAAAGGTTTTGGTTGTCATTTAATTATCCTTTTTGATTTAATAATATTACTTCTATATTACACCTTATCCTACAACTTTAAACTATTTTGTCAACTACTTATTATTTGAGATATCTTCTTTAGTGGTATTTTTTGATTAGGATAAGTTAAAACCTCTGATAGTTCTTCTATTGGATACCATTCATGTCTTTCATCACCTTCTAAGAAATGAACATCTTTATCTGGTATTTGAATTAAGAAAGCATGTTCTACTGATACTATATCCTCTCCTCTTTCTTCCATCTCAACTTCAGCACTTATTTCAAGGTCAATAATACTGATTGGTTCAACTCCCAGTTCTTCTATAGTTTCTCTTCTAGCAGCTTCTTCTATAGACTCTCCCTTTATTTCTTTTCTATCTGCAACATGACCAGTTAGAGTGACTACATCATTTCTTTTTCTATGTAAAATAAAAAACTCTTTCTTGCCGGCTCTTTCTCTATAAACATACATTATGACTTTTATAACCTTCCTCATTTTAATTAGTTATTTGGGTGAGGCCCTATTTGGGTGAGGCCCGGCCTCACACAATATTATGAAACTAGATTATAGAACTTCCTGGGGGGACTTCTTCTTCTGGATGTAATAATATAGGTCTTCCATCAACATTCACTGCTAATATCATTCCCTGACTCTCTATTCCCTTGAAAGTCTTCGGCTCTAAATTAGAAGCAATAGGAATTTGCTTCCCTTCTAGATCATTTATATCAAAGAATTCAGCTATTCCAGTTACAATCTGTCTTTTCTCATCTCCTAGATCAACTTCTAGCTTTATTAACTTATCGGTATTCTCAACTCTTTCAGCTGATAGTATTGTACCAATTCTTATCTCTAATTTTTTAAGTTCTTCTATTGTAATCATATTATTTTTCTTTATTTTCTTCTTATCTCTAACCAGTCAGGGGTATCAGAAAAAACAATTTCTTCCCAAAGATCTACTTCTTTTTCAGTCACATTAAAATACTTTTGGTAAGCTGTTTCTACACTTCCGTGTAGACCATCATTCCAGTCTAAATCCAGTTCCCTAACAACACTTCTTAGTGTTTCTTCCTTTGCACTTTCTACTTCAACAAAAGCAGGTATCCATGGCCAAGTATCAATTGTAATCTCTGAGTCGTTATAGGCCCATGTTTCTCTTTTTGTTTCTTGATAAGATTTTAAATCAAATCCTGATGCTAATAGAATATTACAGGTGTCTTCAAAACTACTTACTTCTATACTAATTTCTTTTGTTCCATGTAAACTTCTATCAACTAACTTCTTATAGCTTAAAGTTATCTTTAATCCTTCATCTCTAACCCTTATCCACGCTCCTTGTTCCATTAGTTTTTTGTCGGGAAAATCAAAGATCTTCCTTTTCATCAACCTTTCTTCATCCAAAAGCTTAGCTCCTATCTTTTTAAGCTTTTTTCTAAATTCATCTTTATCCATGTCTAAAAACTTTATTTCAATCTCTGTTTCCATAAATTTTAACTATTTTATTTTTTATGGTTTTCATAGGTTTTATTAATTATAGTCTTATTTCCTTTTCTAACCAATCTATGTGTTGGTTTTTTCTTTTCCAAAAGAGATCTTCCCAAATATAGTGGACGGCTAATTGTTTGTATTTCTCAAATCTCTCAAAGTATTTTAATATCTTTTTAACTGGCACTGGGTTTTCAGGGTCTTTATTAAAGAATAGTTTAGAATATATCTTTTGTTCCCATGGTGA
>Ga0265594_1001413_pt1 | contig 18591 bp, 19 predicted proteins | sample saktaG_11_FD_190147 | JGI IMG/M metagenome (GOLD analysis project Ga0265594, IMG submission 190147) | Saline water microbial communities from Sakinaw Lake, British Columbia, Canada - sak_2011_5_24_80m | ecosystem: Environmental > Aquatic > Non-marine Saline and Alkaline > Saline ... | reverse complement strand
ACAAGCCGGGATGATTAGCCTGGCAGTTAGATACATATATCTAAGAGCAGGTACCAATACTTTTGGCAGTTTCATTGCTATTTTCTCTCCCCAAGGAGTTGTTGGAGAGGTTTCCTCTGTTGGGGTTGTTGTCTCTTTCATGTCCTGACTTTCCTGCTTGAGGCTTGAGGAACTACAGCTTTTCAAATTATTCTCTCACGCCATACTTTGCTTTCATCTCTTCGTTTATATCGTCCACTGCTTTCAGTAATCTTGCTTCTTTGTATTCGTTAGCAAAAGAAATGAAGGCCTTCAGGTCTTTAGGTAGGCACTTACCGCCAAAAGCCTTTCCATGAACCGTTCCATATTTCCCAATTCTTGGGTCAATGCCAGCAATATCTGCGATTATCTGTGAATCCATTCCTAGCTTTTGGCAAATTAGAAACATTTCGTTCCAATAAGAGATTTTGGTAGCAAGCATACAATTCGAAGCATATTTTACCATCTCAGCAGTTTTCAAATCTGTCCTAAAAATTGGTTTACCCAGCGGTTTATAAAGCTCTTCTAAGATATCTCCTGACTTCTTGTCATATTCACCAATGACAATTCGGTCCTCACTAAGGAACTCCCTTTTGTATCCCTTGTCCTTAGTCCACGAACTCTCAAGCTCAGTTAGAAACTCTGGATTCATACAAACGCCGAACTGGCCAGCTTTCTTCCCGGAGTATTTCTCTAATATTGGAATTACAACGTCCTCGGTTGTGGTTGGGGCTACCGTGCTTTTAATCACCACCACGTGGTAGTTCTGTTGCAAGGCTAATGCGCCCCCCACATTTCTTGCTGCTTCTTTTACATACTGCAAGTCTGTTTTCCCCTCTGCTGTTGGCGTGGGAACGCAGATGAAAGACACCTCGGAATTTTGAACTGTAGAATTCATATCCTTTGTAAAGTTTGGTAGGTTTCTATCCGCCAAATCATAGAAAACTACCTCGTGACCCAAACTCATAAATCCTCTACCTAGGTGCTCTCCTACAAATCCACTGCCGATTATGCTTATCTTCACGTTTTGCTCCCTTTCATAGTTTTTAAATCAGATAATCTCCGCCGTACAAATAAAGCTTGTTATAAGCTGAAAAGCACCTCAGGGCTTTCTGGCAGTGGCTTTGCTTCACTCTATTTCTTTATTTCTTGCATGAATCATGCCAATAGCGTTTACCGGGTCTTGCCATTTAGAGATGGTAAGTTCAAAGTGTTCGGATAAGGCGTTCAACAATAACTCCTCTTTGAATCCCGAAGGATTGTATTTGTGGTATTCCATCTCAATCCTCCGTATTCCCTTTATTTCGTCTGGTTGAATAAACCATTCCCAACCTTCACAATCACATTTTAGGAAATCACATCCACCGCAAAAAGAAATAATTTCAGATAGTGTTTTAGTTTTTACGGTTTTGCTTTCACCCAGCCATTCTAATTTTGCTGTCTTTCCATCTCCTAAAGCTATCTCCAAAACATCTATGTTGTCTCTCTTATTAAGAAGTATATTTTCCCTGAGCATATCTGGAGTCATAGGTTCAACCGCATAGACATACTTTGCTCTCTTTGATGCCGGAATGCTAAAACCGCCGATGCAGGCGCCTATATCGATGACAATATCGTCCTCACGGATGTCATCAAAAATATAATCCTGCTGCACCTGTCTCACGGTATCTATTAGCCTGGACATATAATATTTGTTATTGTCCTTTGTAACAACATAATTAATATACCCCGGTTCAATGGTAACCTTGTTCTTGCTGTAAAACATACTATTGATAACTTCCTGCAAAGATTTGGTCCTCGCGAATGTCACGATTGAGCTCTTCACAATATTCCATAAAGTTGTTGCTATCATATCATTTCTCTTGGCAGGCACTATCGAGAATATCTGCGAATTTCCTTGCCATCTCCCGGTGGCTGTAGTTGTCAATTTGCTCTACCTGTCCTTCATAGTTCACTTCGCCCTTGTGCTTGTACTCTAAGTATGCTTTGGATAGAATGTTCTTAAGGTCTTCAACCGTTCTGCAGTATACACCAGCTTTGGTCTCATCAAGCAGTTCTTTGATCACATCATCACCTGAGCCCCCTACGGCAATTATAGGTCTTCGAGCTCCCAGGTAAGCATAGATTTTCAGTGAATGCCACCCTTTTTCCTGATAATCGTCCCAGTTTAATAGAAGCAACAATTGTGATTCCCGTTGTTTTTCAAAAGCAATCTCCCGGGGTACGCTTCCATAATACTTGGCAATAGCTGATAATCCGTATTCTTCAATCTCGCTTACTAGCCAGTCCAGGCCAAGACCGTAAAATCTAACTTCAATATCTTCTGGATTTACAGCTCCGTTGGAGATTAAATCCCGCAAGGCAGCGAATAGTCTTGATGGGTCCTGTTTCCCCCTGTAAATAGCACCTGTATAGGTGATGGTAAATTTGTCGGTTAACTTAGCTGGTGGGCTATTAACCTCTTCCGGGTCAAATCCATGTGTAATGGCATAAACCGTTTTACGCCTATGCAACGTTCTCAGTTTTTCTGCCCACGGTTCAGAAACAGTTACTAAAGCATCTGCTGCCAGTAGCGTCTTCAGTTCGAGTCTTTGGTCATAGAAATGTCTCAGACGTCCGTAAGAATAGTTGTGGTTCTGTGACCAGAGGTCGCAGAAATCGGCCACCCAGGGGATTTTATACCTGGCTTTTAGGTCCCTAGCAATGATCGAGCTTATTTTTGGATTGGTGCAACTGAGCATTGCATCCACATTTTCTTTTTGCAAAAGCTCATCACCCACCTCAGTAGCAAAAGGCTTCCAGCCCTTCTCTGAATCAGGATAAGAAGCAATGCTATGATAGAATTTGTAAACAAAGCTTAAAAAGGGTCTAATATGATTGTATGATTTGTGGGAGGGTAAGTTGAACCGTTTTTCTATGTGTATCCCGATTTCTTCTCTTCTCTTTGGCATATGATCGCATGTTTCTATAACTCTAACTGCAAAATTTGGCTTTTTGCGTAGAGGCGGTGTTATGAAGATGGGCTGCCATCCAAATTCAGGAAGATATTTAGCCAAGGGTTCTGGACGAGCGCTTCCGCCACGACGTGATAAAGGGTAAAAATAACTTATAATTAGGACCCTTTTCATTTCAGATTCACCGAGCATAAGCTGTAGCGTGCAAAATTCTATTACCTGGAGATGCCTAACTCCACGAGGGGTGGCTTTGTGCACCGCGTAGTCCATACGAATTCAAACAATGCTAAGAAGGTTAGCCAATACAACTTGAACTTGGCCTCCGCTCCCATCATAGCAAAGATTTTCAGGTCAAGTATCATGTCGGGGTTTACCGTATATACAAGTTTCGAGAAGCCTTTCTTTCTCATGTAGTTATGCGTTTCAAATTCAATATGCGTGTAAACCCCCTTCCCGCGGTACTTAGGATTCGTTACACATAATGCCCGATAGGCCGTTCCCTTGTCATGCACAGAGTAAAACGGGGGGTGGGTTATCTTCTGCAGCTTCTCATAGGGGGTGCCCGTAGCACTCAACGTAATCGCATTCCGGTGTACGAACTCGTCATTAACGGTTGCATAGAGTATCACCATTCCCGTGTGAGGTTCCGCCCCACACTCTGGGACATACTCTTGGGCATGGGGGTGAAACTGAAAGTCAAGCAATTCTTCGCCCAGCGCTTCATACTCAAACTGAGTCATTGCCGGAATAAATATTGGTTTTATCGTGAGATTATCCAAGCGGCATGCGGGTACAGCCACGTCACTATCTAATCTCTCTTCGTAGAGGTATTGTTTAGAATACGAGAAGATTAGCCTCATGAGGAAGGATGCCACGCGTTTGAGGAAAGGCACAAATCCCTCTGTCTCAAGGATTACCTTCCCTCTCCTGAACAATTCCGTGGTCTGCTTAACTGTTACTCTCTTTACTCGAAACATGCCTTCTCTCACCTCATACTTGCAACTTCACGTACAGAAGTTGCGCACAGTCTGTATAACAAATTCCGCCTGCTTATCGCTTAACTCAGGATACATCGGCAGCGACAAAACCTCATCCGAGAGCTGCTCAGTCACCGGAAGATGAAAATGCCCCAGACCTAGTGCCTTATGATGGTGCATGGGTTTGGGCCAGGAAATCAAGATTTCAATGCCACTTTCCCGAAGGTGCGCAACGAGTCTATCCCTTTCTTGAGACCGCACCACATAATTCTGGTACACATCGAAGTAGGAGGTATCTGACTGTGGCGCTGGTGGCAGTTTGAGCTCAGATAAATCTGACAAGCCTTCATGGTAAAGGCTAGCCAATTGCCGCCGTCTTTCAATCCACTGCGGCAAGTGTTTGAGCTTGACATCGAGAATAGCTGCCTGAAGGTTATCCAATCGGCTATTGAAGCCAAAACAGAGAATATCTCCTGATGTTCTATTTTCTCCGTGGTCTCTGAGGAGCCCTATTCTCTCCGCTATTTCTTTATTATTTGTCGTCACTATTCCCCCGTCCCCTGCAGCTCCGAGCACCTTCGCTGGATAGAAGCTGAAGCAGCCAGTTAAGCCAAAAGAACCGGCTTTCTTGCCATCGAAGCTGGCCCCTAAAGCCTGAGCAGCGTCTTCAATCACTATTAAATTGTGTTTTGAGGCAATATCCATTAGCTTCTCCATATTACATAAACGCCCATTTAAGTGAACCGGCATAATAGCTTTAGTTCGGGGAGTGATGGACTGCTCTAGTTGCTCCACATCCATATTGTAGTCTTCCCCTACATCTACCAACAGTGGCTTGGCACCACAATGAACAATGACTGCCACTGTAGCCACGAAAGTATGGGCGACGGTAATAACTTCGTCACCGTGGCCTACCCCTGCTGCTAGTAAAGACAGATGTAATGCGTCAGTTCCGCTATTAACACCCACTGCGTATTTTACAGCAACAAATGAAGCCATAGTATCTTCAAACTGACGCAACTGGCTGCGAAGTATAAGGTCGCCTTTACTTAGCACTTCTTCAATCACAGCATCTAGCTCCTTTTTCATGCTGTGGTAGTGTGCAGGGTAGTTCACAAAAGGGACTTTGTACTGCATAATTATGCCTTTAAAGCTTTTTTGATAGCTTGAACTATGTTTTTCGCATTGGGATAATAGACTTTCTCTAATGCTGAACTGGCGGGAGCAGGACTATCAGGTAAACAAACTCGCATAACTGGTGCCTTTAGCTGTTTGAGAATCCCGCTTTCTGCTACTCTGGCAGAAATTTCGGCCCCAATACCACATGTCTTCCAGCCTCCATCGGCGATAACGAGTCTGCCTGTTTTTTTGACCGACTCAAAGAGGAGGTCGTCATCCAGGGGCTTGAGTGAGCGTAAGTCTATTACCTCCACACTTATGCCTTCTTTATCCAAACTTTCGGCAGCTTCCATCGCTTCATATACCATATAGGAAGTCGCTACCAATGTTACATCATCCCCTTTTCTTCTTACCACTCCCTTCCCAATTGGGACTGAATATAGCTCTTCGGGTACGTCTCCTAGATGGTCATATAGCCAGCGGTCATCGATATAGACAACCGGATTATCATCTTCGATGCTGGCAACCAGAAGACCTTTGGCATCATACGGGGTGCTGGGCATAACAACTTTGAGACCTGGTATGTGAGTGAATATTGCCTGCAAAGCCTGTGAATGTTGAGCAGCTTGCTCACCACCTCTATTGATAATTCCCCAGATGGTTAAGGGGACGCTTAGCTGCCCGCCGAACATATAATGCCAGTTGGCAGCGTGATTTGCTATCTGGTCCATAGCATAATACATAAAGTCCATTCTTGCATGGACTAAGATTGGACGCATTCCCGCCATAGCTGCACCCACTGCTACGCCTGTAACACCATTTTCGGACACCGGGGTATCAATTATTCGTTCGGGGCCAAATTCGTCAATAAGCCCAGCGGTAGTGCTTCCTACATACCACGGGCTGGTAACTCCCTGCCCGATTAGAAATACGCGATTGTCATTTTCCAGCACCTGGTGCAAGGTCTGGTTAATAGCCTGGACATAACTTATTTTTCTCATATGTTGGTTATCTCCCAAAAATCCAAATGACAAAATCCAAACTACAATTGAAACCCAAATGCTTAAATGCCAAAGCTATTGGTTTTTGGACGAAGGATAGAAGAAAATATCAAGGTAAGTTCTTGAGCTTCAGTCCATAATGTTCGGCATTCATCGCTTCTATTTGGATTCGCTTTTGCAATCATTCTAAGCCAATGTTTTGTTTCCTTTGCCTCCTTCTTGCAAAGAGCAATTTTGTGTCGAAAGTCTTTCTTTGACTCTGCTCCGTCTGCCTCCATATAATTGGCACCAATGCTTGTGGCAGACCTTATTACCTGACTGATTAAAGGATGATTGATTTCGCTCCTTTGAAGACCTTTTACAAACTCAATAATATCTTCTCCAAACTTAGCAGTTCTTTCCTCTAGATCGTACTTCCTTTTATCATTTGGCCTTTGGATTTCATTTGACATTTGAGCTTTGGAATTCAACATTGATTTAAGCCTTAAACACATTGCTGAGAAGCTCGCTTTGGTCAGGATAAGGGCTCCCTTTGGCAAAGATGATGGCCTCTTCTATTTCCTTTTCAGTACTTTTGTAAATCTGGATTTTTTCTGATTCAGATATAATGTTATGGTTTAGCAAGAGTTCCTCTAATGTCTTAATCGGACATTTACTTATCCAATAATCTAACTCCTCTTTACTTCTGAGCCCTTTATCTAAGTCATCGCTTGGCCCTACATGTCCTCGCCATCTGTATGTCATACACTCGATTAAAGCGGGGCCCTTGCCGCAGCGGGCATCTTCAATCGCCCTTTTTGCCGTCCTAAAAACTTCTAGTACATTATTCCCATCGATTCTGATTCCGGGCATATTGAATGCGTCACCTTTCTTATAAATATCAGTATTGGCGAGGCAAGCTGATATAGGCATATGAGTGGAGTAGAGGTTATTCTCACAGACAAAAATTACCGGCAGCTTCTTAAGTGAGGCAAAGTTAAGGGATTCATAGAATACTCCCTCGTTAGCCGCACCATCGCTAAAGAAAACTACAGAAGCACTATCCCTTTTTTGCATAGAAAAAGCTAATGCAACTCCAACAGCTAAAGGGATTGTTCCAGCGACGATGGCAGAACTCCCGGGCAGCCCTACATCGGGTGATGCCAAATGCATAGAGCCACCCCTACCTTTGGAACAACCGGTTGCCTTGCCATATAATTCGGCCATAAGTGCTTTTACATCACCACCCTTGGCGATATAATGCCCATGGGAGCGATGGGTGCTGAAGACATTATCGTCCTTTCTAAGGGCAGAGCATATCCCTGTTGCTACAGCCTCCTCTCCAATGTACAGATGGCAAGGACAAAGGATTTCCCCTTGAGATACAAGTTCAGCAACTCTCTCTTCAAGCTGCCGTATCTTTAGCATTGCCATGTACATGGCTCGTAAGATAGTTACAGGAATATCTATGCCTGTCTTGGTACTGCGAGGATTAGTATGTTTCTTATTCAAGTTTCATCCTCTCCTCGAATCCATAATTCCTATACCACTGAACAAATGCCCTCAGCCCTTCTTTCAAGCTACATTTAGGCTCCCATCTCAGGAGATTCTTGGCTTTTGTTGCATCAGCGATCAACCTTTCAACTTCTCCGATTCTCGGCTCCACATGGACAGGCTTTACATCCCCACTTTTACCGCATAAATCAATAATCATATTAGCTAAGTCGAGTATAGATACCTCCCTGCCGCTTCCAAAATTGACGGGCTCTGGTATCGGCTCCTCATGATTCAAGACTAAATCATAAGCTCTAATAGCATCCTCTATATAGGTATAATCCCTTGTTTGCAAACCATCTCCATATATAATAGGAGATATGTTGCTCAAGGCTCTCCTGGTAAATATGGATATGACGCCACCATATCCGAAATCCCTCTGCCGGGAACCAAAAACATTGAACAATCTCAGTATAGAGATATTCATGCCGTAGGTCTGGATGTAGGCATAGCACATCCTATCAGCAGCGATTTTGCTCGCCCCGTAAGGATGCGGAGCACTTAAGGGATGCTTCTCATCTATCGGGGCATATTGCGCAGAACCATATACTTCGCTTGTAGAAGCGTAAATCACTTTCTTAGCATCATACATCCTGGCTACTTCTAGAATATTTTGCGTTCCCATCACATTTGTATCGTAAGTGAGTCGAGGTTCAATATAAGACCTATCCACATGAATCTGGGCTGCCAGATGAAATACGACATCGACATCACGCATAAGCTTTTCCAGCAGATCAAAGTCCCTGATATCGCCCTTTACCAATTTGAAATTGCGGTAATCCAGCAGGTGTCTGATATTTATCAGGTTTCCGCTCATAAAATTATCCAGGCAGAGCACAGTGTGCCCTTCCTTAGTGTATTTGTCACACAGGTGGCTGCCGATGAATCCTGCGCCGCCAGTTATCAAGATTTTCATTTCTTACACCTCACAATCAGTTCTTCATAGAATTTCTCGACTTTCCCCATTTCCTTATCATAGTTGTTTCTCTCTTCAATTATTTGCCGACTAGCCTGCCCAAATTTTATTCTATCACTTTCATTGTGCAGAAGATATGTGATTCTTGAAGCCAGGGCTTCAGGCTCTCTTAAAGGAACTATAAATCCGTTGACCCCGTCTTCCACCCATTTCCTATTGTCTCCAAAATCGGTAATTACCACCGGCAATCCGCAAGCCATCGCCTCCGCTGTACTGGAAGCAAGCCCGGCGTCTGATAGTGAAGTGGAAACATAGACATCAGACGAGGTCAGATATTGGGGAAGTTCATCATTTGCAATCATACCCACGAATCTAATACTGGTTGAAACCCCTAGCGATGCGGCTAGATTTTCCAGGTATTGCCTCTCTTCGCCTTCACCGGCGATAATGAATTTTGCCTCAGGAATTTCTTCTAGCACCAATGGTATCGCCTTGATTAGAGACTCAACATCGTAGATTGGTTTAAGGCTTCTCAAGCTTATCACCGCCGTCGAGTCTAGAATTCCCAATTCCCCTTTGAGCTTCTCGCTCTTTTGTCCCGGTTTAAATTTGCGGGTATCGGTACCAAAATGGATAAGCCTAACTTTCTCCTGTGGAGCCCCATGTTTTACTAGCTCCTCAACTATGTGTTCTGCATCACAAGTTACTACATCAGCTCTTTTCAGTGAATATTTGGTAGCAGCCTTAAAGAGGAAGTTTCGCTGTGGGTCAATCAGTATGTCGCTTCCCCAGACACTTAAAACGAGGGGGTGAAAACCGGAGGCAACTGCCAGGTAACCGTTTACCGTGACATAGTGAGCATCAAGGATATCCGGCTTTATCTTTTTCACCAGTCTTCGAGCTTGAGCCAGCCACAGCAAGCCATTCAAATATCTGGTTACTGGCCATATTTGGGGCAGAAGCCTAACCAGGAGGTGAAGCTGGACGCCTTTGGCGAATCCCTCTCCTGGCAGAGGGGAAATCAGATGGACTTCATGCCCTTTTTGGGCAAAGTAATTTAACCACCTTTGAGGATGAATGCTAATGGTACGACCATCAGCGATGTAACATATACGCATACCTTATACCCCTGTAAACTGAAGTTGGCCACAGTCAGTTTAGCATAAAGCTCACCATTATTCATCTGATTGTACTCGTTCATATGCTCAGTGATACATTTGCTGACTGTCGACTGTTTTCGCATGTAGCGCAGTCTTTTAAGGCTGCCTGGGTGGTTGATGGGCGTGGGGCAGGGCTTTAGCCCTGCGCGCTACATGTCTGCGCTGTGAAATACTCCTTTTCAAATGGTATACTATATCGGTTCAATACTGCAGTGATGTTGCAGAACAAGGGGGTATAATGTCGACGAAATACAAAATCTGCGCTAGATGTATTATGGACACAACGGATCCTGATATAAAGTTTGACGCGAATGGAGTCTGTAATCATTGTAGAGAGTACGATAAGTTAGTAAGAAGATATGTTTTTACAGGCAAAGAGGGAGAGCGGAGGCTCAATAAAATAGTTGATAAAATCAAACAACGAGGCAAAGGTCAAGAATATGACTGCATTATGGGGCTTAGTGGCGGTGTGGATAGTACATATGCTGTATATATAGCAAAAAAACTGGGATTAAGACCTTTGGCTATTCATCTTGACAATGGGTGGGATACGGAGATATCAATAAGGAATATTGAGAATGTCGTAAAAAAGCTTGGCCTTGACTTGTACACCTATGTAGTTGATTGGGGAGAGTTTAGAGATTTGCAACTAGCATATTTGAAATCATCTGTTGTTGATACAGAAGCTGCTACAGACCACGCAATAACAGCTATTTTGTATAAAACCGCTAATGAAAGAGGTATTAAGTATATTTTACCTGGTTTTAATATTGTGACTGAGAGCATAATGCCCAGGAAATGGCTTCACTATCAAAATGATTTAACGAATTTAAGGGATATCCATAATCAATTTGGTACAGTCGAATTAAAGACTTTCCCTACATTAGGTATTCGCAAGCTACTATATTATCAGTCCATTAAGAACATCAAGTCTGTAGGAATTTTGAATTATGTTCCTTATGTTAAAAGGGATGCCAAAAAGCTCATTGCCCAAGAGCTCGGTTGGGAAGATTACGGTGGTAAGCATTATGAATCTATATTTACTCGTTTCTATCAGGCATATATTTTGCCACGGAAATATAACATCGATAAAAGAAAAGCCCATTTGTCATCTTTGATTTATTCTGGCCAAATTACGAGAGAAGATGCGTTAGAAGAAATGCAAGAAGACCCTTATACTGAGGAAGACTTGAAAAAAGATAAGGAGTATGTTCTTAAAAAGTTAGAACTTACAGACGAAGAATTTGAAAGAATAATGAGTCTCCCTGTTAAGAGTCACTTCGATTATAAATCTGAGATTAAATGCTACGGACTTCTAAGATTCGTTTACAGAATATTTAATTAAAAAAGGTTGATTTACATGAACTGGTTTATTATCGAGTATAGTGTATATGTGTATACAACAATGTGGCTGAGGGGGTAGGTCACTCTTTCCACTCAAGGTGCCAATATCTGTGCCCCACCGTTGTTGTAAATTCTGCTTTTACTTTCAATAACATCATGAAGCCCTAACTCATCAAAGCTGAGTGAGTGCCTTAGACCGATTCCAATACTACCGCTAATTTCCTGCTTCTCTATATTCCAGCTCGTGAGAAATGCATACATACCTTCATTCAGGTTTACCAAACCCAACGAATGTATCCGATTGTAAAACTCAGGCCGTCCGGAGAGAAACAGGTAACCACCTGCGTCAGCAAGAAGAATAGATTCGTCGTCGATGTTTGGCGCTAACCAGTCAGCACCAGCTTCATCCCGCCAGTAGAGATTGCCAGTCAAAGCCAGACGGTGGCTGCTAAGGGCGAAGGAATAGGGAGTATCAACCTTATCGGTAACCTCCTGCCCGGTGACCTCGTAGATAAAGCCTGAGGTGAACAGGAAGTAGGGTATGAGGATGGCTAGAGCCATGAATCTGAGGAAGGTTTGATTGTCCTCAGCATCGGCGAGGCTGGATTGCTTCGCTGCCTGCTTCGTCACTTCGTTCCCCGCAGCTTCGGTGGGCAGTGACATTCCTGGCGCTACATGTCTTATTTTGCGCCACAAGGAGCTTGCTCCCAGCCAGATGCCCTCACCACCCAGGATGCAAAAAGGTGCCAGTGTAATCAAGGTAATGTGATACATTCGCGTGGTATTGAGCAAATTGGCAAAAGCAGGCAAGAAAATACAGGCTAATATTAACAGGGCGCTTACTACACTCAGAGCAATGTACTCGGCGGTAAATCTCAGGTGTCTTGGCCTGAAGATAAGCCTGAGACAGCCGATAATTAGAAAGAGCTGGGTAATGTATTGCAGGATTCTAAAACCCTTCCCTTGTGGTGATGCCTGGGGGAAATCAAGCCCTAAGGCGGTCTGTATCAGAACATCACGCTGGTCAAACCGAAAGAAAGTGGGCAGCTCAGTTGGCCCAGTTGGCCCAGTTGGCTCAGTTGGCCCAGTTGGCCCAGTTGGCTCAGTTGGCTTAGTTGGCTCAGTTGGCTTAGTTGGCTCAGTTGGCTCAGTTGGCTTAGTTGGCTTAGTTGGCTCAGTTGGCTTAGTTGGCTCAGTTGGCTCAGGTACTAGCTCACTAAACCCAGTAATGATAGTCGTTGTTTGACTCGTCCAGAGCCTACTCAGCAGATTGAGGTTTGTTCCCGAGGCGATAGCTCCATACCAGGCGAAGCCGGAGATAAAGTAAATAGCTACCACTATTACCAGTGCTTTTGCCGGCATAGCTCCCCGCGTTGTCAGGCTTCGGGGTAGGCCGCCAAATTTTTTGGTCAGCCAGCCCCATGCTTTCTGAAAAATGCCGCTTCTTATTACGAACACCAATGGCAAGAAGGCCCCCATGTAAATGAAGCCGATAAAGCCCAATGCGTAGTGGGAAACGACTATCGACATGGCAAAGATACTGGCCAGGGCAAGCCTTGGGCCCAAATTAAGCCTCCTATCCACCAGAAGCAGTATAACCAGCGCCAAGAAAAGCTCAGCAATCTGCTGCCGGCATAAGGCAATCATCTCCAGGGAAAAGGTAGGCACAGCCATAAAGAAAAAGGCAGCCAGAAAGGCTTTCCTTTGGCTCATTTGCTGACTGAAAATATGGAACAGGATTAGCGGTACCAGGGAAAAGAGGAGAGGATAAATAGCCTTGAACATCCATACGCCATCGATATTGAGCAGCAGAGAGTAAACTGGCGCCAATATTACGATACTAGGGCATGAATTGACTGTGCTTGGAATAGAAGCATCCCAGAAGCCGCCGTCAGCCACCAGCCGATAGAAGTAATACTCTTTATGAATGTCAGTGCCTATCAGGTGGGGCGATATCAGCGTTGTCTGATACAGAAGGCAAAGGCCTATTATGAATATAGCCAGTGGATATATCCCTGGTTGAATAAACTTGCCAAAGGCAGCCAGACCAACAACCCCAGCTATAGCAACTACACAGATGAGAAGCAGGATATTATTTTGATAGGCATCGATTACGGCTACGCCGAGCACCGTCAGTAAAAGGAGCAGAATTAGAAACAGCACCGGTGGCAAATGTAGTTTCTTCCCTGGTGCTGTCTCCTCCGGGCCTATAAAGGCTCTATCTCGCATATAGGCAACAGCCATCAACATGAGCGTGAATACAGCTAAGGTGACGGTTACCGGCGTGAGTGAAATTGGGTTGGAAACATCCATGAATGGCAGAACGAAATTGATAAGTGCCCCACTGAACATAACAAAAGCAAGGCTCAAGCCAACTGAATAGACAAGGCATTCTATTATGCCTATATTGTGGATTCTGAGGATTCTGAGGAGTAGGATGCCAGGGACGAAGGTGAGGAAGACAAAGCCGATAATTTGCCTTAAGGCAGGGATGTTGAAACCTAAACCAGCCAGCCCAATCAGTCCAAGTGTGGCTAATAAGATAGCCAGTGCTAAACACAGACAGTTTTTGATTTCCCAATCGTTAGGTGGAATCACCAATTGACCAGCCTGTTTGAAGTCTCACCCCAAGGTTTCATTACCGGGAACTCTATATTAGAGTTTAATTACTTCCTCATACAACTTTTCATATCCATCGACCATCCGTTTCACATTGAGGAATTTCTTAACCCTTTTCAGTATCGCCTTTTGCTTTGCCCGATAAAGAGTTGCATTCGAAAGCAAAGCTACAATAGCCTGGGTAATTCCAGAGGTGTCATAAGGGTCGACAAGGAAACCACCTTCATCATTTCCAACCAGGTCGGGGACAATTCCAACCGGTGTGCTTATAACTGGCTTGCCATAAGCTGCTGCTTCTATGGGAGTTCGCCCATAATTACCATAAGGACTAATGAAAAGGAAAACAAATATTCCACTGGAAGCATATGCTTTCTTAAGTTCTTCCCCATAAAGCGGCCCCGTGAATATAACTCTATCCCTCACATTAAGCTCGTGGCATAATTCTAGTAATTTCCGTTGGTAATCGGTCTTAAAGCCTATGGATGTGTGACTAAATGATGAGAGACCAACAATAGTTAACTCGGCATCAGGCACCTGCTTTAATACCAGAGCGAAAGCCTTAATCAATGTATCCCAGTTTTGCCGAGGGTCAACCCTGCCAACAGCTAGAATTCTATGGGCAGGCTGGGACGAAGTCAGAGGCACAGCTATACCAGCTAATTTTTCAGCATGGGGCATTACCCTTATCTTATCTTGAGGTATCCCTATTTGTAAAGCCTCCTCGGCCTCTCGGTTGCTGGTTACAGCGATGCAGGCCGCTTTTCTCAAGGCACACTTAAGCGTTAGTGCATCATACAGAATGTGTAAGACCTTGTTCAGCCTAGTAGGAGCAATATATGTGTAGCTTAGCAAGCTGCCGTGAGGGCTGAGCACATAAGGAACCTTCTTGAGTATGCTCAGCCAGGCGGCAAACTCTGAGTGAAAGGAGCGATAGCCATGCACATGGATAACATCAGGCCTCTCCCTTAGAACATCAATTATGAGCTTTATGCTAACTGGGAAGGTCCAGAGCCTGAAGGAAGCTTTATAGTTTTTTACCAGGTAGCCGTTAATTTCACCGGTAACTAATGCCTCATTGCCGGTTATGGTTGAGTAGACAATGCACTGATGCCCCCGCTTGGCCAATTCAGTTGACAGAACATTAATAAATACATTCGGCCCTACCATACTCGGGTAAGCATAACCGTCCACAATGCGAATAATCTTCATTTATTCTTCTTTACAACTTCCAAGATTTTTTTCGAGTTCATTAGTGATATTGTCCCAAATATACCTTTCAACAAAGCTCCTGGCTTTGGCGGCAAGCTCTACAAGGTTTTCACTGTAACTAATTTAATTGCCTTGACAATAACCTCCTCCGATTTATCGACATAAATAACACTATTATTAGTACATGAGCAACATCCATCGTGAATTCCCAAACCAGTTAGGCTCTTACTCATGAGTATTCACGCTCTTCTGCTATTTTAGCTCGCTAATTACATTAAGCAACTCTTTTCCTCGATGCCGAAAGGTATGGTCTTTCGATGACCTCAATAAGCCAGCTACCTTATAGATTAGAGGAGTGAGCTTGGAATCAAATATAAACTTTGCAGCGACATCGCTATTGAAAGGTATGAGTGAAATTCTCTCGATGGGAAATCTCACCATTTTTGTATAACCAATCGACTGTTATTTGGACAGCTTCTTCTAATGTGTACGGGAGTTCGCCAACCACGATTGGATCCAAATCATATATAGAATTAGTTAACAGGTTATTCAACCGAAAACTCGATAGCGGCGGATTTTTCCACCCCGCCAATTTGGCTAAATCACCTAATATGGCAAGTATCCTCAAAACCCAGATTGGTACTTCGCGTATTCTCTTCGCCTTCAGTGTTTTCTGAATAAGATTTGTCCAGGTCCGTATATTCATAGGTGGATAATCTGCCAAATAAAATGTTTCGTGGTGTACCTTTTCATCCGGTGCTTCCATCAGTTTGTGTAATTGATAGACAGTGTTTCCGACAAAACCTAATGATTGATTAATGCAAATGCTACAGGGATGAACATAGATCCCCTTGGCTATTAACCGAAAGAGGGTTTTATAGGGTGGTCCGAACCAAGGCCCCCATATAGAGGTAGGGCGGACAATTACCCATGAGTAAGGTATATCCTCTGCCCCCCGCACTATTTTCTCAGTAAGAACTTTGCTCTCACCATACAAAGTGTTTGGGCAGTAATCGGTCTCACTCCGGGGCTGGTAACCATTTTTACAGACAAGCAAACTTGATGCAAAGATAATCCTTTCTAAACTAGGTAAGCTCTTCGTCGCAGCAAGCAAGTTTGCGACTCCTTGAATGTTCGCAGCATAGCGGTTTATATTGCTTGTTTCATCTAGGTCGGTACGTGCAGCCAATTGGAAAATGTGGGTTGGCGAAAAAGCATGAATCTCATTCTGTAAACGTTCCCTGTCTAGAAGATCAACTTGTTTCCAGTAACGTTCATGTTCCGAGTTTCTTGGAGCAACGATATCCAAGTTACTGACCTCTACTTCCCGAGACAGATAGAATGCCACGAGGTTAGTCCCTATAAAACCAGAGCCACCAGTTATCAATACTTTCATCGCTTCAAACTCGTGATTTTCCACAATCCAGTCGAACCAATGTTCAGGGTTCAACGTGTAAGGTTCAAGGTTCTAAGTTCTAAGTTTTCCTGTTGGTAGTTAGAATTTGGCACATGCTTCTATCTCTTCGAGCAACGAACTTGCCCCCGTTGGGATTGCTGGTGATTTCATTGACCATGTTGGCTATACTTGTCCCTCATTTCAGTAGTTTCTCTATTTCTTCGTCAGCAAATTTCAACTGTTTGAATATGCGTTTGCAGTAAATAGGGTCCAGTGATTTCTTACCCACCTGCACGGGGGCTGAATACCTTTTACCAGTAACTATTCTGGAATAGATAGCATGGTCTGTACTTCCTTGCCTCACAAAAACTGCCCCTCCTCGCTCCAGCAACCTACATAATTTCCTGCTGGATATGGAGGGAATTTTCCTAGACATACACAGGGACCTCGTGTATTTCTAAGGGCTTTAGCGGAAACCCTCCCGGGGGCTTTTTGTGCCACACTGGCTCCGTATCCTTCAAGAATTCTATAAGTTCCTCTGTTGAAAGAGAGGCTACCTCTGTATCAGGGCATTCCTTTAAATGTTCGAGGTAGTCATTTATCGCGTTCTTCAAGTTCTGTTCCACCTCTGGTATATCAACCCCCCGGGCAGAAACATTTATTTCCAGGCAGATGGCTACATATTCTAATCTGCTTTTGCGGATTACAGCAGTATAGGTCTTCTCAGGCATCAGAAAATCCTCCTTTAATGAATCCTTCTGTGTCCCAGCGAGCCTTCGGTGGTGCTCCTATTAAAATCTGGCATCTCTTTCTATTCTATCACGATTTTCCAAAATCCAGTCATATGCTTTGTTGATACCATCTTTTATCTTCATCTTTGATTCGTAACCTAAGACTTTTCGTGCTTTGTCGGCAGAAGCCCTTCTCCTGGTGATTTTATACAAGTCCCTTGTGAAAAACAAGTTCTACTCCCTTATTGCTACCAGTCGTTAGTATTGCTGCTTCACCCTTTCTATAATAGCTGTTAACTCGACTGCCCTGTGTTTGAAGGTATGGGCTTTCAGGACTCGTTCCCTTGCTCTATTACTCATTTCCTCCCTTTCCCGGTCATTGTTCAACAAGCGTTTGTATGTTTCTATCGCTTCGCTTTCGCTATTGACCACGAGAAGTTCCTTTCCTACCTCAAACCACTCTTCTATCCCGCTGTATGGCTGCGAAACGATGCAGCTACCGAACGCAGCTAGCTCAAAGGGTCTGGATGTTGAAGAGGCGTAAACATTAGTGTGCGACCATCTGGTGATGTTGAGGTTTATTTTACTCCGGCAGCAAAATTGCCTCCATTGGCTATAGGAAAGGTCGCCTATTATCTTTGCGTTGCCTAAATCAATTGCAAAATTCCCGCCGGCAACCGCAAAACTTACCTCTGGCATCTCTCGGCTGGGAATCGTAATCATTTTCTCCATCCACTCCTCGCGGAAGTCGCTGCCATAGCCGAAAAAGGAGATATCTATATCCTTTTCAATTTCAACAGGTGCGACCAACTCAGGGTCGATGCCATAGTATAGTGGGTGGACATTCTTAGCTCCGATGGCTTCTAAATCAGGTATACATCCTTTGGAGTTTGTGAAAAAGGCATCATACTCGGAAGGGTCGGCCCCCTCGTAGTAATTAAATTTAAAGCCCCGGCTGACTGTATACTTTGGCAGAATAGTGGGCATGTCACCATCGTAGTAAGCTACAGGGATTCGGAACTCCTGTTTGATTCTTGAGGGGATTCCGCTAATATGGTTTAGAGGTATACTCATTAGCAGGAGAAGGTCGATGTCCCTCTCCTTTTGTAAAATGTGCACCAGATGCCTTTCCCACTTCGGCTTAATATAATGTTTTATGATTTGTGTGGCAATAGGCGAAAGTAAAGTCTTTTGGCTGGGTGATTTCCCACTGCTCTTTTTGCTTTCTAGATAAGAATTGTAAATGGTGCTTTCTTTGCTGCATGGGTTGTCATAGGTTCTCCACCACAGGCTTTCTACAGGCTTACCCAAGTATGGAATAACAATAACCTCATTCCCTATTTCATGTAGAGCTTTCAATAGTTGCCACCAGGCAGGTGTACAGCCAAGCTTATTTTTGAGGTCAATAGTGGAGACTATGGCCAGTATCTTCATTATTTTTCCGCCTTTCTTTTGGCCGACATTCCCCAGGTGTTGACGGCTTCTATGGTGGCTGGATTTACGTCAACGCCGATGACCTTGTAACCTCTATGCGAATAGTAAGCTGCTAAGGGAAGTCCCAGTTTGCCTATTCCTATAACTGAAAGCGTTTTCATAGAGCACCTGCCTAAGCGA
>Ga0265594_1001412_pt1 | contig 18600 bp, 16 predicted proteins | sample saktaG_11_FD_190147 | JGI IMG/M metagenome (GOLD analysis project Ga0265594, IMG submission 190147) | Saline water microbial communities from Sakinaw Lake, British Columbia, Canada - sak_2011_5_24_80m | ecosystem: Environmental > Aquatic > Non-marine Saline and Alkaline > Saline ... | reverse complement strand
TTAAATCCGAATTATCTGAAATTCATACCGATGACGCTTGGTGTCGATGAAGTTATTTCGTCCCTGCTCCTGAAGCGCCTGGGAAGTATCTTCAGAAACACACCGATTGCAGATGATATTTCAGCGTTGGACAAGAAACTTAAACAACTTATCACGGATGATATTTTATCAAGCAGTGATGATCTACAGAACCTGGAACCCTTTTTTAGTTCCCTGCAATTTGGCTATATCGATTATAGTGACTGTGGCGAACAACTCCAGAAATATCTTAATGCGGCAATCAATAAAAGAGTATGCAGCGTTATTTATAAAGCGGCGTATTCCGAAAAACCTAAAAGATATTTGATAATGCCCTACTCCTTGTTGTTGCATAGAGGGGCTTTTTATGGTATTGTGTATCAACCTAATCATAAAAGTTATATTCACCTGTTAATCCACCGAATCCAGAAGATTGATGTATTGGACAAATCTTTCCAAAGAGATCCGGATTTCAAATTGGAGGAGTTTATATCGACGGCATTGGGAGTCTGGCACGATAAGCCCGAAAAAGTCCGGATTAAATTCTTTCCGGACGTCGCTAATCGCATCGCTGAGCGAATTTGGCAAAAGGATCAAAAGGTTGAAAAGCAGGATAACGGCTCAATAATTCTGGAATTAAATGTGGCGGTTTCATACGAACTGGTCGCCTGGATTCTGCGCTGGGGATCATTCGCTAAAGTATTATCACCTGTGAAACTTGTTGATATGGTGAGAGGCGAAGTAAAAAAATTAAATAAAATATACATGTCAAAATAGAACGACGTAGTCTGACCACCTGAATAATTATATTACCTCAGATATTGATATTTGAATATTGGAGGTTGTAATGGGTATTAATACGTCTCTAAGTGAGCGATTAATTCTGATTGCTCAATTATATAAGAAAAATAAAAACGGGCTAGTACAACAGGTCCGTGATGAAATAAAATCAATCCAAAAGATGAAGTATTTCCCTTTACAAGTTCAGCAAAAAGATATTTTAATTATTGCTGTAATATGGCACGGAATTTCTTCGGCAGAAGATACAAAATATGCCCCTATTGATCTATTGAATAAAATATTCGGCAACCAAATTCGTGCTCTCCAGAATTTAGACCGGATTGTGAAATTAATAAAACTTGGAATACTTGATTCTCAATCAAAAAAGATCGATCAAAATTCAAAACAGCAAAAAGTAAAAGTAACTATTGAAAAGGAGACACTGTTTAAAGCAGAGGTCTCTTTATCGAATCGTTTTTTAAAAAAATTAGTCCATAATCGTGATATTACTATCGAAGAAAATAATCCTTATAAAACAAACAGAGAATTCATGAATGACTGGTTTGCATATGTTGATGCAGCTGATGATTTATCTTCAGCCAGGTTTTATCATTATTTGGACAGTGAACCCGAGGAAGAAATATATAATGTAACCGTAAAATGGCAGAATCTTCAAGCCAAGCTCACAAAAACGAAAAAATGTTTTCCTCTCAATAGTATTACCGATGAATACAACCTGGATCACAAAGAACAAATGATCGTTATGTTTTTACTTAAAGAAACAATTGACGGATCAGATTGTGATGTTAATGAATTATTACAATTGATCAGCAAGGATCGATATGAATTAATCAAGAATGAGACATACTTATCGGATAATGCAAATTTAATACTTAATGGTATTGTTGAGAAGAGAGATGGTTTTGGATTTAGATCCAGAACAGAAGTATGTCTGTGTTCTACAATGCTAAGAATATTATTAGATGAAAATCCACTTAATAAAGAATGTGAGATAAAAGAGATACTGCGTGGTAACCCATTCTTCACGATTGTGCACCCCAAACAGAATATGAATGATCTGATCCTTGAAGAAAGTATCAAGCAAACCCTTGTAAAGAGTTTAAAATTATACCAAAAAAATGTATCCGGGACTTTAGCACAGTGGGGATTAAGCGGCAACAATGAAACTAAAAATCCAGGCACGTTACTTTTGCTTTATGGTCCTCCCGGAACCGGTAAAACCTTTTGTGCCGGAGCAGTATCAAATTATCTTAACAGGTCTCTGATCACAACAGACATTTCAAAAATTTTATCAGCATGGGTCGGTGAAAGTGAAAAAAATGTCAGGAGTATTTTTATAACCTATGATAGAATTGTAAAACGTCTGCAAGAACCACCGGTATTATTGCTTAATGAAGCCGACCAGTTTTTAACAAAACGAGGTGAGGCTTCAAGATCAGTAGATCGGATGTATAATCAAATGCAAAATTTATTCCTGGAGGCATTTGAAAACTTTCAGGGAATTTTAATCTGTACTACTAATTTAAGAGGTAATTTGGACCCGGCATTCAGCCGTAGATTTAATTTGAAATTACAGTTCCCATTTCCAAAGATTAATGAAAGAATAAAATTATGGCAACTCCACTTACCAAAGAGCATTCCCGGAGTAGATAAGATTGATACAAATTATTTAGCGTCAAGGTATGAATTAAGCGGCGGACAGATTTCTGTTGTTATCAAAAATGCCGCCACTGAAGCAGCCGGGAGAAAGGGCCGCGAAAAGATTTTGAAGCAAGAGGATTTGGGAAAATTTTGCTTACTGGAATTAAATTCCTCTTTTGATAACGCTCAAAAAAGATATGGCTTTGCCATTTAATAAAGGACGAGAAATGAATTACGAGAAATTAATGGAACTTCTCAATAATATTGATGAGAAAACGCCTGAAATAATTGACACTACAACGAGCGAAACTGAAAAAATCATGGCTCTAAATGCCATATATCTTATGAAACTTGAGCAGATTGATGATTTTATCATCGAAAATTGTTATGACTCTAATATCAGCCGGGCTTTTAGAATGTTCAGCGATATAACCGTAAAAGCAATTGACGATCTTCAAAAATTGTAGAAAATGAAAAGTGAGCGAATGAATAATGCATAATGGTATATTGCTTGACATGGGGAGAGTGATTATCTATATTCAAACGTTATTGAAATATCTGTGATAAATAATGAGCATATACAGAGTATGAAAACCAGACGATATAGTAAAAATAAACACAATGAATATACACCGATGTTAGCCACTATTAAATAATTGAAAATGAGTACAAAAAAAGACATCGATAACTTTCGGACAAATTGGAGGAAAAGACAATTAAAATATTCGACTCGACCGAAAGTTGACTTTTCGAACGGACAGAGAATCACAAACGAAAAAATTATAGATAATATTGATAAACGGCTTCGTCATTTGTCTGAAGTGTTGGAACTCTTATATAAAATTTATAAAGAGAACCAGAACCTTTATGGAGACGGATTTTTATCATTTGTTGGAAACGAAGTAGTAAGAGGATGGCCCTGGAAAGATTTTCCATTGACTTCAGAAAAAGCGGCCAAATTAATTGGAAAGGACAAAACAGGATTTACCAATAACGAATTCAAAACCGACAGTTCGAAATTCCATTATGAGCACTGGACTCCAATAGCATTTTTCAGAGATTTATTTGACGAGTTTGACGATTTAACAAGCGAAAACTTCTTTTACGCTCTAAAAAAGTACTATAAAGTAGTGCGCTTGGAAATCGAGGAAAGCAAACCTCTTAACTCGAAATATAGGTCGACAAGACCAGTGAACATTTATAAACGGTTGAAAATACAAGTTATTGAAAAAGAATATTGGAATGAAAATAACAGTGGCTAACACGGTATATATTCAAGAGCAGTTTTAGTAGTTTGCAAAACTTTTTTTACTTTTAAAAATGAAATCAATAAATTGAAAATGAAGTGTTTATAATTCAGTTCCAAAATATATACCAAACGTTATGTGTGATTTGTGAAAACCGAAGATTTTAAAAGACAAGTTAATTTATCGAGGTTTTGGAAAAAATATAAAACAATGTTAAATAGGTTATATGAATAATAGTAAAAATAAGCAAATTGCTGATTTATTTGCATCGTGTTTCGAGTTTGATAACTTTGAAAAAAAAGAACGTGCTAAATCATTTAAATGTCCTAATATGGGAAATTGTCAAGTAAGGATTAATAATAAAATATCTAAGGAAAACGATCCTATTTATACTTCATCTTTGGGAGATGATGATACAAAAGTAATGGTAGTTGCAGAAGCGCCAAGTGCAAGTGGAGGGCATTCTGTTTTTATTTCAGGAAAATTTGATTCTTTTTGTGGTGAACAGACAGGTAAAAGTCCTTTACAAATCGTAAAACAATTTGTAAAAGAAAATTACCATGGCACAATTCCTTATTTTACTGATGTTATTAAATGCGGAGTATTTAATCAAAATAAAGAGAATAAAAAAATTTTAAAAAAAAGAGCATCATACTGTATAGATCAATTTCTTTTAAAAGAAATTGAAATAATAAATCCTGAAATTATTCTATGTTTTGGAAATACTGCATATAATGCTCTTAATGGTAAGTATAGAGCAAAATGTATAAAACTTCTTCATTATGGGAGAAATGCGAACTTAAATCTAAGTGATAATGATAAAAAAAATATAGTATGGAAAATACAGGCGGGGCATCTTAAAGCAGATTCAATAAAATTATCAGATCTAGAAAGTATAAATAAATTAATAAGGTAATAATGCCCAAATTTTTCACCAAATCCCGTTTTGCTGTTGCTTTGCAATGTCCGACAAAGTTGTATTATTTAGATAAACCGGAAATATACGCCAACCAGAAAATTGAGAATGATTTCCTTGAAGCTCTTGCTGAAGGCGGTTTTCAGGTTGGGGAGTTGGCAAAGTATTATTTTCCTGGCGGAACTGATATAAAAACACTCGAATATGATGATGCATTAGATCAGACAAATGAATTGCTCAAACAGGATAACGCTATCATCTATGAAGCGGCGGTCAAATACGAGAACTTTTTCATCCGGATTGATGTTTTGAATAAGATTGGAAAAACCATCCAACTCATTGAGGTCAAAGCCAAATCATTTCATCCCGATGAAGATAGTTTCACAAATACTAAAGGCTATATAAACGGCGGTTGGCTGCCATATTTGCAGGATGTTGCTTTTCAAACGTGGATAACCGAAAAAGCGTTTCCTGATTATAATATTGAGCCTTATCTAATGTTGGCTGACAAATCCGGTAAAACCACAGTCGATGGGTTGAACCAGATATTCCGTGTTAAAAAGAATACGCGCGGCAGAAAAGAAATTATGCTAACAATTCCCGAAATCACTCCTGATATTCTTGGTCAGAAGATTCTAATTTGCATTCCGGTTAGACCGTACGTGGACCAGATATTTCAAGGACAGGATAAAGATCCTGACAAAAAAAGTATGGAAGAGCAGAAATCATTCATCAAACGTGCTCGAGAATATGCGAAATTCTATTTAGAAGGTAAAAAGTATCCGGTTGAAATCGGCTCGAAATGCAAGGACTGCGAATTCAGATGTAATGAAGAAGCCCAATCTAATGGCTTGAAAGACGGATTTACAGAATGCTGGCAGGGAGCAACTGCGGGAAAATTTGATCCTTCAAAATCCCATATATTTGACATCTGGAACTTCCGTAAGAAGGATTCACTAATTGCCTGTGGTAAATACCATATAGAAGATGTTAAAGAATCTGACATAGCGCCAAAACCGGATAGAAAGCCGGGAATTTCCGGATCCGAAAGACAATGGTTACAAATTGGCAAAGAAAATATGGGAGATACAGATCCATACTTTGACAAAGAGGGTTTGAAAGAAGAAGTATTAAACTGGCGCTACCCGTTACATTTCATTGACTTTGAAACCAGCGCAGTTGCTATTCCTTTTAATAAAGGTCGAAGACCTTATGAAGGAATCGCCTTTCAATGGTCGCATCATATCTATTATCAGAATGGCACATATGAACATAAAGGGCAGTTCCTGAATACTCAAAGAGGCTGCTTCCCAAATTTTGAGTTTATCAGATCACTTAAAAAGGAACTTGAAACTGATGGCGGTACAATCTTTCGTTATGCAGCCCATGAAAATACTTTTCTGAATATTATTTATACCCAATTAAGTGAATTTACAGATGAAGATATTCCGGATAGAAATGATTTAATGGAATGGATTCAAACAATTACTCATTCCACATCCAGTGCGCCTGATAAATGGGAAGGAACCAGAAATATGGTTGATATGTGGAAACTGGTTAAACGTTATTACTATCACCCCTATACACATGGTTCAAACTCCATTAAAGCAGTATTACCGGCAATATTGCGATCAAGCGAATATCTACAGAAAAAATACCTCCAGCCGATATATGGGGCAAAAGATGGAATAATAAGTCTTAATTTCAAGGACTGGGTCTGGATCCAAACTGATGAAAACGGACAGGTAAAGGATCCGTATAAATTATTACCGCCCCTGTTTGAAAATATCAGTGATGATGCATTGGAGGGTTTTGTCGGTGATACCAAATTATGTGATGGCGGCGCGGCATTGATGGCTTATGGAAAACTTCAATTCTCAGATATAAGCGATTTAGAGCGTCGGAAAGTTGAAGAAGGTTTATTGCGATATTGTGAACTGGATACACTTGCGATGGTGATGATCTGGGAGTATTGGAGAAATCGCTTAATAGAGGTCTGAAAAAATTATAAAAAAATTTAATCCAAAAACCACGAATACTATTTTGGTCACAAGCCTTTACTTTCTAAAAACTCTTTAGTCTTACCTACTTCTCTAAACTGCTCCGAAGGAACCATTGCCTTACGTGTTCTTGAAATTACTTCTCGTGCATTTTTTGAGTCTTTTATTGCATTCGCCTGACCTCATCCCTTACCAAAAATAGAATTTGCCATTCTTTCGATTTGGGCTTTATTATTAAGAAGAATTTCTTTTCTTAGTTTTGATCCCTCTGGTATAACTTTTAACGCTTCTTCAATATAACGTGTTCTTGCTTTTAATGCACTATTTAGTGCTTTAGTCGATACGGCTGTTTTTGTAAAATATTTCATCTGTCTCCTTTTTGCCTTATAAGGCTTGTTAAAAAAATATAAAAAATTTCTGGGAAAAGTTTCCCAGTATAAAAACCATTTTTATTTTGCTCCTGCTGTCGAAGTTGGTACCAGGTATTAGCATAAACGGCGCCCACCCGGTATGGAACCTAATCTCTTAAGATTTTTTTATTATTGGGTTTCACTATTTTTATTTTTTGCTTATTCAAGGGAGCGAATACGCTTGCTATCCTATCTTTATTCATTTTTTCTGATATCTCGATTTTATCTGGTTCTTTAATGTCATTATCCTGTAATGATACACCTGTGAATTTTACTGTATTCTTAAAATATTTCATATATGTTTTACTCCAATTCTCCTCGTGAAAGGTTCATGTGATTTATTTATTGTTTACTAGTTTTGAGATTTTCAAATCTCCTGTCGTGGGTGGAATAAATGGAGTGGCAGGGTTATTTTCACTATTCGTCTAATTCATCTAATTCGCCGGATATTAAACTATGTTTTCTCCGAAGTTCTCTTCCTAATAGAGTAATATCCTGGCTTATTTCATCCTCAGACTTATAATTTCATGCTAATACTGAGCCGTTTACCATCGTGAACTGAATTTTTAATTCATCAATTCAATCTATTTCGACGATATGCTCTAAATTGATCCACTTACCTGGTGTGGAATTCATTTCAAAATAATTCATTGTTTTTTTTCTCCTTTTGTTTAAAAAGGGCTGTAGGGCTGTGTGGCTGTCTTTTTTTGAAATTTCAATATATTTTTTTCTTATAATAATAATTTATTTTCAATTTCTTAATATAGTACAGTCCATACAGTCCATACAGCCATTTCTCGTCGACAAACTCAGGGCTGTGTTTTTTTAAACACAGTCCCCTTTTTGGGCAGACAGCCACTTTTTGCTGTCTTCAATCTTATCTTTGAGTTTATCAGTCATCTTATGACAATAATATCTGCTGTTTCCTTTCCGAATACGTTCAATCTCTCCGTTTTTCAAATACCCGCGGCGCTTTAAACTTTTTATAATACGATTATATTGCTGTGTCATTATATTGTCTTCTTTGAAGAACTGATCCGGTATATATCCTTCGTCTATAAACGTAGTATATGTAAAATGTACCGTTGAGTGTTCATAATCGCATAACTTCCGAATAAATACATCCCCTTCCGCTTCAATATCTGTTACATTATCTTCAAACAGTGCGGTTTCTTCGTCTGTTATTGGGACCTTTATACCGTAGCGATTACCCGTAGTATTGATATTATCATAAACGGTCTTCAATTCTGTTACGATATAATTTCCTAATCTATTTTCCAGTTTCTTCTCAATATCGACATCCAGTGATCCTGTAATCGGTGGAAACTCATAGACGAAAAACTGATTATTCTGCTCATTTATCGGTTTTTCTTCTCTTGATACATACAGTGGGATAGAATCATTGGCTAACAGTATTATGTTCATGTTATTTCTAACCCGGTATGGATCTTTGAATTTCTTTTCAACCTTTGCCCATTTCTGACCGGAGTATTTTTTTATTGTCTTGTATTGATGCTGGGCAGAATGTTCATTTTCTTCAACAATTAATAATTTTTTCTCTACCTCGTATGTAAAATTCTGTTCATGTCCAGACCAGTCATAGGTCAGTGGATTGTAAATCTCTCCGGTAACTTCTGCAAAAGTAGATTTTCCATTACCGCGTTTTCCTTTAAAAATGAGGGTTGGTAATTTGACATAGTTAGTATAGCAGAACATTGCCCAGTATTCTTTAATGAATGTTTTGTACTTTCCAAACCGGTCCTCCAGATAATGCTCAATAAATTTATTATCTTTAACACGAACCGGAATGTGAGCATGCTTTACGGTAATAATGCCGTGTTTGTTATCGACACTGAAATTCGTTTTATCAGCATTGACGTCGCCAATATAATTTATCTCTGATATATGACGAATATGTTTATGCTGAATTAAATATTTAAATGTTCTTTCTTTTTCTTCTTTTGGCTTATCGGTCTTGGTGAGAATGTGGAATTTCTTTTCACCTATCTTTTCAAAGAAGAACTCGTCATTGGCAATTCCAAATTCAAATACATCGGTACCATAAGACCAGTAAGGATCTGTTATTTTTGCATATCGGTTGCCGCTGTCTTCCATCCAAAATGTCTGATTACAGGAAGAGCAAAAAATAAACCAGTTCTTACTTTTATCTGAATACTGAATAAATGCCGAAGGTGAACTATCGTCATGAAATGGACAGTGAATTTTGATTTTATCTGATTCATCTAAGTCCCCAACGGTCAAAGTATCATCATCTGAATTAATAAACTCTAATGATGAATCCCATAGTTCACCAAATTTATCAACATCAAAGTAATCTCCTTCAAACCATGACGATATACTAACTGAATCAGGCGATCCGTAAATATACCTGGCGCCATCAGTAACATTAGGATCAGATTCCGGGAATAACTCAGATGTAAAATGTTTGGCTATTTTTTTATAGGTGTTTATTGATCTTACCGTTTGGTTAAAAAACAATATTATATGATAGCGGTGCTTTTCCGGAGTGTGGCTCTTGCTGGGAGCAATGATATAATTTAGTTTATGCTTTTTTAACCGTGTTTCAGCGTCGTGTATTGATAATCCATTATCAATATCAACTATAAATCCTGCGGAGGATAAAAAGTTGCTTTCTTTGCGGTTACCATCGCGCCATTTAATTGTTGAGTAATTTTTAGATTTAAATGTCTTTTCAAGGTCTTTTATCGGTATGCTTTTACTTTCAAACCATATATTTTTGGCTCCATTATAGTTCTTTTCTGCTACCGAGAGTTCGATATTTTTATTGGGTTCTTTCTGTTTTGTTTTCATAATATGTATGTGGTTGTGAATGTGAAGTGTGAATAACACTTTTTAAATTTTTTATTGCCCCTGCAAAAGAGGCTGCATTTACAGTCGCCTGCATGCCAAAATAATTTTTGAGCAAGGTTTGTACCTGCTCAGTATCCTCAAAAACAAAGACAGTCCGGGGACCCTCTTTGTATATTCTTAATAATTCAATACCCGAGGCGATGAGGAACGCACTCGAATAAAATTCTCGTGATTCGAATTTTGTTTGCATAATATTTTGTTGGTTGTATAGGGCATGTAGCCCGGAGGATATACTTTTTTATCCTCGGAAGATCTTCAAATATATCGTTAGAATTGTTTGTTCTGAACTATATTTTTTATTCATACTTTAATATAATACATCTACAACTAACCGCCCCCAAAGCAAACTGGGTTGGTTAGAGTTATTTTACTTTGGGAGTGAGATTATTTAGATAAAGTTGGATTTAATCGAAGGGGCTTCATACAGAACATTTCATCAATTGCGTGTTTAGTTAATATACTTTTTAATTCGTTTCTAATTTTGGACAGTGCGCTGTTTCGACGATTGTCATCACTGGCCGAAAATACCCATGTACTCTCTCGAATTGACTGTAATTGTTGATAAGGTATACTCTCAAAATTTTTAACTTGATGACCGCTAGATATATCATTATACGCATTTAGGACTTGGTCTGTAAACAATTTTTTATTCGCTTTTAACCATATATTATCAATTATTTTAATTACATCAGGCCCTCTTTTCTTAAGCCTATTAATCCAAAAATCCCCACCTTTTTTTTCTTTAAGTTCTTTAAGAAGAAACCAATAGAGACACAGTGAGGTGGGTTGTAATTCAATGTTATAACTATTTTTATCATTAAATGTAAATTGGACAAGGTACTTATCTTCATCTACCGATTTTTTTATTTCTATTAACTTAATCTCTGTCAAATCATATTGTTTAACAGGATGTTCATCCCGTGATTTGGGTTTATTATGAATAACTTGTTTTGCTGATTTTTCAACTCTAACCGGGCAAAGATTTATTTTAAAATCAGTGTGATCTTTGGTTTCGTCATTAATTATATCTCTTGCTACCCAGATAAAAATGGTAATGTCAACTTTGGTTTTGTTATTAAAAGCGTCTGCTAACTGGTCATAGACCTGTTTTTGGTCATTATGAACAATTGGGTTATCTAGTACAACAGAGCCCTTTTTATCAGTAAATTTTGTTGAGAAATAATATTTATAATACTTGGCTGCATCATCGTCTACTATCTCTTTGATTTTTAGATCAGATAATGAGGTAACCCATCCGGATAAAACATAAAATTTCTCGTTATCTTTTTGACTGAATTTGAACGTGGTATCAACTTTACGAAGTTGATCTTTACTAGGAATTTGTTTGCTGATAACTTGCTGGATACTCATAATATAAAATAGAGATAAAAATGCAAATTTAAAAAGTATATTAACTAAACATACAATTGATAAAATTTTCCTTGTCGTTTAAACCCCACTCTATCAAGAAAATCCAACTCTTTTCTTTAAATAACTCTAACCAACCTAATTTGCTTTGAGGACGGTTAGCCCTTTCCGTATTACACTAAAGTATGAACAGTAAAAATTTAAAAGAAAAACAAGAAACCAAAACCAGACAGGAAAAATCTGGAATAAGTAATTGTAGAGAGAGAATTCTAGTGAATTCCACTGAAGAATCACTAGTAGCGCTAAGCAATCGTATAGATCTGCTTATCAAAGAGGTGAGAACAATCAAGTCCGGGACAAGTCCTTGGATGACAATTGAAGAAGCTGCTGAATATGTAAGATTATCAGTCAGTTCCCTAAGAAAACTAGTTAGAGACAACAAAATCCCCTATGTAAGAAGTGATCCCAGAAAAGGTAGATCAAAACTATTCTTCCATAAAAAACAGGTGGATCTTTGGATGTTTATAAATAAGCCCCATGCGACAAAAAAACAACGGGTTTTATTCAGGCCATATTTATATGGTTTTCAGAGTAATGAAGAATAAGGAGGAAATTATATGGCTTCATTAGTAAAAAAGCGAAATCGATATTATGCACGAATAATATATAAGATTGGCGATACTCGAAAAGAGAAAACAATACCGTTAAAAACTGATAATGAAACAAAAGCGTTGCGTCGCATAAAACGTATAAAAGAATTGGAAACATTATTTAAACGAGGTGATATAGCAATTAAAGATTTGGTAATGGTTGATATTCCGGACATAGAAGAATTAATAGCCGAATTCCTAGAGTTTAAAAAACTCCAAAAGATTTCAGACAAAACTGAATCGATCTATAATTATGCATTGAACGCTTTCAAGATTATATTAAATGGCAGTGATCTTAGGCTGCTTACTAAAACTGGGTATCTACCAATGATGAGAGCATTGATCAAAAAATATCCAAATCCAAACACATTAAATATGTATATTCGGGCAATTAATACTTTCTTAAATTGGGCGGTTAAGTTCGACAATATTCCCAAATTGCCGTTCACGCTTGATCAGGTTAGGATGAATAAACGTCGCCCAAGATATTTCAGTAATGCTGAAATGAAAGTCATTTATGAAAAATTATCTGGTAACTCAGAATTGAGTAATAGAGTTAGACTCCATGTAGAAACTGGCATGCGTTTGAGAGAGTTGTACACATCTTACCTGGGAGACAATACTATCCATGTCTATTCTAGCAAAGGTGGTACCGAGCGAACGATCCCTGTTACTGACGAAATCGCTGAAATATATAACGACTGTAAGCAGGGCACACATATTGATGGGACATTGAGCAAAATGTTCAAAAATGTGCTTATTGATGCTGGTCTGTATTATTTGCCGAGTAGAGATAAGCGTTGCTTTCATTGCCTTCGACACACATATGCTGTCAAAGAGTATTACAGAACTCGCGACATTTACCGTGTTTGTAAATTATTAGGCCATAGCGATGTAAAAACGACTCAAATTTATGCCCAATTTGACAATGTCCAACTGGAGAAGGATTTTGGACCTGGCAAGTCCTAAGGCTGATAATTGGGCGAAGCGTTAAAACTTCGCCCAATTAAAAAAAAATAGGGCATTTTGGTGGGAACACACTCAATTTTCCAACTAAATAATAACCAAATCCCGAGGGATACAGTTAATGTGTTTGGTGGGAATTTTGGTGGGAACGCTTGGTGGGAACATTTTTTTCTCGACGAGCAACAATTGTCAACTTTTGTTAATTTTTACCATGTTGTTTTGAGAAATGTATCCAAATAATCAACATGGACATTCTTATAAAGTGCTGTGTATATGTTGTTTAAGTAGTGTACCCCGAGCAGGACTCGAACCTGCAACCCTCTGCTTAGAAGGCAGATGCTCTATCCATTGAGCTATCGGGGCATTAAAACTCAGATTATCGAGATGATTCTGATAACTCAGAAGCCCTGCGATAATATCGTCAAAAATCTGGACGTCGGGGTGGCAGGATTCGAACCTGCGACTTCCTGCTCCCAAAGCAGGCGCGCTAACCGGACTGCGCCACACCCCGTAATGAATATTTCACCTTTCTGAAAGCGTGCAAAGTTATTTTACCATAGAGATAAAGTCAAGTCGAAAAAGAAGAGGTGCTCTTGAGTTGACAAAATTAGTAAAATAGTGTATCTTAAATTGATGTGTGCTTAATGGGAAATATATGAATGTAAATGCCATGAGAGCGTCTTCAAATTCAAACAGAGCATTAAGTAAATATTTGGAAGAGATCGGGAAGTATAATCCTTTGTCTCCTGATGATGAAATTGAACTTGCCCAGCGGGTTCACAAGGGTGAACAGGCAGCCCTGAGAAAATTAACCGAATCGAATTTACGGTTTGTAGTAAGCGTGGCAAAGGATTACCAGGGTCAGGGATTACCTCTCACAGATCTGATTAATGAGGGGAATATAGGATTAATCAAAGCCGCTGAACGCTTTGATGAAACCAGAGGATTCAAATTTATTTCTTACGCGGTCTGGTGGATTCGCCAGTCGATCCTTCAAGCGCTGGCAGAACATTCCAGAATTGTCCGTTTACCGTTAAACCGGGTTGGTACTATCAGTAAAATTACCAGAGAAGCCGAGGTTCTGGAACAACAGTATGAACGGGCGCCTCGTCAGGATGAAATTGCCAGTGGACTCGACATGCAGTCACGAGAAGTTACCGACGCTATCAGCATTTCCAGGCGGCATCATTCTCTTAATACTCCCTTTCGGGATGGTGAGAAAAATTCCCTGATTGATGTGATTCGGGATGATGGACAACCCCTGCCGGAATTTTATATAATGGGAGAATCTCTGAAACAGGAAATCAGAAACACCTTAAGTACTCTAAAGGAACGGGAACGCGATGTCATTAAAATGTATTTTGGAATAGATCGCGAACATGCATTGACACTTAATGAAATAGGAGAAATCTTCAGTCTTACACGGGAACGCGTTCGACAGATTAAGGAAAATGCAATTCACCGTTTGCAACACAAATCCCGTAGCAAAGAACTGCGGGCATATTTGGGATAATGACGAATAGATTCAAATAAGAATATCTATGATCCGGGTAAATGTCATTCAAAACCAGGTCCGGAAACACAGGTAAAACGGCGCAAGTATTGCTGATGAGTAATTAGCGGAGTTAAATTTAAAAGACAGTCATTGCCCCACCTTGATTCTATCGGGTGGGTTTAAACTATTTGAGGGATCTATGTTAATTGAAAGCTTGTCAGGAGTCAGAGGGCACGATTTTGATCTAAACGAAGAGGTCGTGACGTCCTATGCATATGCGTTTGCGGAATTTACAGATAGTGATAAGATTCTTGTGGGACGTGATACACGGCAGAATGGACAGTACCTAAAAACTATTTTAATTGAAGCATTAAAAAATACGGGTAAGACGGTGGTTGATCTAGGGATATGTCCGACTCCGACTGTCCAGCATGCCGTTGAACACCATCAGGCTGCCGGCGGTATAGTCATTACCGCCAGTCATAATCCGTTGCCCTGGAATGGATTGAAATTTATTGGATCCGATGGAATTTTTCTGGATGCCGGTGAAATGTTGCAACTGAAAAACAGACGGATAGAGTTTGGCAGAACCTATCAGGAGTATGAAAAACAAAAGGGCACGGCTCATTCATACGATTCCGCTGTTGATGATCACATTCAATCGGTATTGAATATCCACTATATTGATCCCTCTACAATACGGAAAGCCGGATTTAAAGTGGTTGTAGATGCTGTCAATGGCGCTGCTTATAGAGCAGTTCCCGATCTGTTGACCAAATTAGGCTGCGATGTAATTCGTATAAATTGTCACCATGATAAACCTTTTCCCAGAAATCCTGAACCATTGCCGGAAAACCTGACGGAATTGAATCAAACGGTTCTTGAACATCGGGCGCATATCGGTCTGGCAATCGATCCCGACGGTGACCGACTGGCTATTGTATCGGATCTTGGCAAACCGATTTCGGAAGAATATACACTCGTTCTGGCAGAACATCTGGTTTTGTCTAAAACAGAGCGAATCGAAAAGAAGGTCGTGACTAATCTTTCAACTACATTGGCGGTCGATGATATAGCCAAACAATTTGATGCAGAAGTTATTCGAACCCCTATCGGTGAGATCAATGTCGCCAAAAAGATGCGCGAAATTGATGCCTGTATCGGTGGTGAAGGCAATGGCGGCGTGTTACTGCCCGAAGCTCATTTGGGACGTGATTCGCTGGTTGCGTCAGCTTTGGCGCTCCAATTTTTAGCGGAACAGGGCAAACCTCTATCAGAGCTGATGAATGAGTTGCCACGCTATACCATGATAAAGAAGAAAGTCCCTCGGGGAAATCTGGAATTGAATGAATTGATCGATGATCTTAAACAATTGAAACAACCGGAAGAGCTGGATTTGCAGGACGGGATCAAATTCATATGGGAAGATCGCTGGGTTCATATGCGTTCATCTAATACTGAGCCGGTTATCCGGATCTATGCGGAAGCTCCCACAAAAGACGCCGCCGAAGAAGCTATAGCGCCATTTGTAAAATTCTTTAAAAACAATTCGTAAATAATTTTACATATTCCTCGCACAATTTTTTTTAACGGATAAACAGCAGGAAAGATTTTTCTTGACAAATGATTTAGTATTTCTTATTTTGAACATGTGTTAAGTAAGTGTGAACATATGTGCAATAATGATCAATAAGCAAAACCAGATAGCCACCCTCGTTGAAGCTGCCCGGCTGTATTACGAACATCATTTCAGTCAGCAGCAAATTGCGCTGAAACTTGGTATATCCAGACCGGGAGTATCCAGGCTATTACGACAGGCTCGTGACAAAGGAATCGTCAAAATTGAAATCGTTGACCTTTCAAAATTGGGTACGAACCTCGAAAATAAACTTAAAAAGAAATTTAATCTCAAAAGAGTCGTTATAGCGCCTAATGATAACGAAGATATCGGTGTTGTAAAAAAAAGGTTGGGTGTAGCCGCCGCTGCTTTACTAAATGAAATGACCGATTCTTTAATGATTTTAGGAGTATCCTGGGGTACAACCATGCTGGAAGTTGCCAGGCATATCAACAAAAAGCACCTGAAAGATATGATTGTCGTTCAATTAAACGGCGGTGTATCACGTGCCGAATATGATACCCATGCCAGTGAAGTTGCCCAGAAAATCGGGGAAGCCTATAGCGCCATCCCCTATCTTCTTCCTCTCCCCGCAATTGTTGACAGGCAAGATGTAAAGAGAGCGATAATTTCAGATAAAAATATTGCCCATACTTTACAAATTGCCCGGGAAGCCAAAGTTGCCATGTTCACGATTGGGTCTTTCGGATACGATTCAGTACTGGTAAAATCCAATTATTTCGAATCCGAAGAAGTGGAAATATTATTAAAAAGAGGCGCCATCGGTGATATATGTTCACGAATAATCAATTATAACGGAGAAATTTGTTCGGAAGAATTGAATTCACGCACCATTGGTATTGAGATAGAGGAATTGCAGAAAAAAGAATATTCCATAGCTGTAGCCGGCGGAAAGGAAAAGTTACCCGCTATCAAAGCTGCCTTAAATGGAAAGTTATTCAATGTTTTAGTGACCGATGAGTGGGTGGCAAACAAATTATTGTCAGAAAATAAAAATTGAATTTATTATGAGTGATGAAAAACAGAAAACAATAGCAATCGGAGCCGACCACGGCGGGTATCCGTTAAAAGAGAAAATAAAAGGTTTTCTAAATGAACAGGGTTACCAAATGTTGGATTGTGGCACAAACAGTACAGAATCCGTTGATTATCCAAAATTCGCTTATGCCGTGGCGAAGCAGGTCTCCCAAAAGAAGGTCGATCTTGGTATAATAATCGACGGAGCCGGAATCGGTTCCTCGATGGTAGCCAATAAGGTCAAAGGCGTACGAGCCGCGCTTTGTTATGATGTTTCAACCGCTAAAAATTCCAGAGAACATAATAATGCAAATGTTTTAACCCTTGGCGCCGGTCTAATCGGCGAAGCTCTTGCCAAACAAATCGTGATGACTTTTATTGAGAGCCAATGTACGGTTGATCGCCATTTAAAGCGGGTAGATATGATCAATGAATTGGATAAAGTCGAAGTAAACGAAGAAATCTTCAATACCAATTTCCCAATCAGCAAGGAGGAGATTTTGACAGAGATTTTAAATGAAGATCTGCTAAAAATCGCTGAACGCGTTAGCCAGATCATAAATGAACGAAACACTTCAGCTTGCACTATCGATCCCAATCACAAAGACTCTGATATGGTTTGCCTTTGTGGTGTATCGGTTGAAAGGAAACCGGAGACAATCCGGCAGTTTCTGGATTTTGGCGTACAAAGGCTGGGATACCATGAAGGAACCGCTTGTGACTGTGTTCCCGAAGATATTGCCCATTGCATCGATCATACGGTTTTAAGTCCTAATGCCACTGAAGCGGATATAAAACGAATTTGTGCCGAAGCCCGTGAATATCAATTTGCTACGGTTTGTATTAGTCCCAGCTATGTGTCATTGGCCGCAAAAGAGCTCGCCGGCTCGCCGGTCAAGGTTTGTACTGTAGTTGGCTTTCCATCCGGGGCTCACTTACCGGAGATAAAAGCCATGGAAACCCGGAAAGCAATCCGCGATGGCGCCGGGGAAATTGACATGGTTATCAATATCGGAGCGCTGAAAAGCGGAAACGATGATCTGGTTTACAGGGATATTCGCATGGTTTGCGAAGCCTGTGAAGACGGCGGCGCAACCAGCAAAGTGATTATCGAAGCTGCGCTGCTAACTGACGATGAGAAAATCCGTGCCTGTGAGTTAGCCAAAAAAGCGCGGGCAAACTTTGTAAAGACCTCTACAGGATTTGGTCCCCATGGAGCGACTGCCGAAGATGTTGCACTGATGAGAAGGGTGGTCGGATATTCGGGAATTGGCGTTAAAGCCGCCGGTGGTATCCGCTCATATGAAGACGCCGAAAAAATGATCAAAGCCGGTGCGAATCGTATTGGTGCAAGTGCCGGTATAAAGATTCTCACCGGAGCTAAATCTTTAACGATATCAAATTAATAAAGATCTAAAAGGAGAATAAAATGGTTGACCTTCGTGCTTATGTATTTTTAGATAATTTGCAACCCCAGTACGCGGCATATCTGGGTACTGTTGCCAAGGGATTTCTGCCTATTGCGGGAATGGCATCTTTG
>Ga0265594_1001411_pt1 | contig 18614 bp, 23 predicted proteins | sample saktaG_11_FD_190147 | JGI IMG/M metagenome (GOLD analysis project Ga0265594, IMG submission 190147) | Saline water microbial communities from Sakinaw Lake, British Columbia, Canada - sak_2011_5_24_80m | ecosystem: Environmental > Aquatic > Non-marine Saline and Alkaline > Saline ... | reverse complement strand
GCAAAGTGAAGAACTCGCCGTCCTCGATCGTTAGGTTGATGTGGTCAGCCGCCACGACGTCTCCGAAAAGTTTGGTCAGGTTTCTTAGCTCTATCTCTACCATCTTCTAGACTCCCAGGAACGATGCTTTCTGTTTCAGCACGTAGTTGCTCACCGCCATCGCCGTGATCTGGACCGTCATGAGCAGTATGCAGAGGCTCGCGCCGATGCTCACCGCGCCCACGGCGGCCGTGCCGTACACGATCTGGCTTATGAAGAAAGTGATGGGCACCCTGTCCTCCCGCAGGGCGCCCAAGGTGATGCTCGTGCTCACCTCCGCCATCGAGTAGACGAAGCTCAGCAATGCACCGCTGATGACGTTGGTCACTATCAACGGGATCACTATCTTCCCTAAGGTCGTCGTCCTCGTCGCGCCCAGGTTGAGGGACGCCTCCTCGAGGCTCTTATCGATCTGCTGGAGCCCCGCGTAGACGGACCTGGTCATGAACGGCAGCCGTCGAATCGTGTAGGCGAGTATCAACAGCAGCGCCGGGTCCGTCAGAGGGTCCAGCAGGGAGCCTCTGAAGAGCGGCGTCGAGAAGAACAGGAAGTAGCTGACGGCGAGGCTTACACCCGGCACTGATACTGGTACCGTCGCCAGCAGGTCCAGCAGCGACTTGGTGGGGATATCGCGTTTAGCCACCACGTATGAGATGCTGGAGCCCACTACCATCATGATGGCGACAGCCACAACGCTGTACATCAGGCTGTTCAGTATGGCTCGGACCACATCCCTGTTGGTGGTCAGCGCCCTGAAGTACTCTCCCGTGATCTTTGTCGGGAAGGTTCCGCTGTTAGCCCAGTTGGTCGAGGCCAGCACGAAGGTTCCTAGCTGCGGCATCGCGCCCAGTATGAACAGCAGTAACAGTCCGCCGACGACGAGTAGCTGTATGCCTACCCGGGGCTTCCTGAGCCTTGGACTCCATCTGCCACCCTTGCTGATCATGGTGTAGCTACGCCGCGAAGTATAGTACTTTACGAGGGTGTAGCTCAACACGGTTACCACCATGATGAGTAAAGCCAACGCAGAGACCTTTGGAGATATCTCCCCGGTCAACGCCTCCCTGAAGCTGGCGTATATCTGATAGGAAGCCACGTTCTTAGAGAGGGGGTTCGCGGTGGCCCCGATGAAGCCGATGGGGGCCCCAAGGTCTTCGAGGCTGAAGATGAATGTGATTATGGCGCCCGCAACCAGCCCCGGCAGGAAGAGGGGGAAGGTTACTGTCCTGAAGAGCCTGAACCCCGTTGAGCCGAGGTTCTCAGCCATCTCCTCTAGGCTTGGGTCGATGTTGTTGAGAGAAGACAATACGTTAGTGTAGACGATCGGGTAGTACGTCAGCGTCTGTACCACTATTAACCCCACAAGCCCGTCTACGCTTACCCTCCAGGGCAGTATGTGGAGCAGATCGACGAGAAGGAAATTCAGCAAGCCGAACTGGGGGTTGAACACCTTACCAACCACATAGGCGTTCACGAAGGGCGTCGCCAGCAATGGGATCAGCAATATGACTTTGAATACGGCTTTGCCCTTGAACTCGTACCTGCCCATAATCATGGCGACGCCGATGCCGATCATGCTACAGAACACCGTTACAGTCAATGCCACCATCAAAGAGTTGAGCAGAATCCCGTGATCATAACCCCAGAGATACATGACGCCCCGTCGAACCTCAAACATCCTTCCGCCTCTAGACTGGAGGCTAACGTACTCGGGGCTCGTCAATATGTCTATAAACCAGTTTAAGCTGAGACCCCCCTCGAACTTGAAGCCCTGTATCACTAGGGATGATAAGGGGAGGACGAGAAACCCGATGAGGACGAAATACGAGATCAGGGTCTGGGTTATTGTGAGGGGGTCTAGCTCCCTCCGTAGTTTTCTAACCTTATCCTTGATGGAGGTGGATTTTATCCAGTTCTCCGTCAACTCGTTCCCCTAGGAGATGCTTGCTAACTCTGCGGCGATCTCGTCGTAGTGGCTGTTCGCGGCGTCTACCCATGCGTCAACCATCTTTTGTTTATACTCTACGTCCGATGACATCCGCTCGTTGATGCTCTGGGCGTACTCCATGGTGAAGGTCTCTGTCTCGCCTGTCGTCGGGTCCACGAACTCGATCTCGTCGGGGTCGCCGAGCCTGAAGGCTAGGTCGTCGAACTGTGCCTGCGTTATCTGTCCATCCTCCAGTGCCCAGGTGAGGTCCTCCCAGACTCGTTCCAGCTTTATCTGTTTCAGCACGATGACCGCCCTGTGGTAGCTTCTTATGACCGAGTAGTAACTCGCCCCCTCAACGCTGTCGAACTGTATGGTTAACGCTTCCTGGGTTTTCTGGAACACCTCTTCGAGGTCGGCTCTCTGTTTGCCCTCCGGGGTGTCGAACACCTCTTCGTTGACGGGCATCCTGTTGATGTTGCCGTCTAGCCAGACCTTTTGGCCCTCGGGGCTGAGCACCCACTCGATGAAACCTTGCGCCAGGTCTGGTTCCTGTGACGTCGTCAGTAACGCGATGGGGTCGGCGTTTACTATGGTGCCGTCGGCGGGGAAGATGTACCGGCAGAACTCGGGGTTTATCCACTGTGCCGTGTAGCCGTAGAAGTCGATGGTCGTGCCGATGGCTATCTCTTTGTTGATCACCGCGTCTCGGACGTTTCCCGATTGGTCGAATATCGCCGAGTTGGCCCCCATCCCGATGAGGACGTCCCATCCGTCACGCCACCCGTAGATCTGGAGTATTATCTGGAAGATCCTTGTGTTGGATGTGGACGTGGTGGCGTCGGCGGTTCCCACGAGACTTGTAGGAAGGTAGGCTGCGTAGGTCGTGCTCGCCAGGTCTTCCCATGTTGTGGGTTCTGGGAGATCATAGAACTCCAGTAACTCGGTGTTGATGGTGAAGCCGAAGGAGCTTATCGCAGCCCCGGCCCAGTAGACGTCGTCGCCGACGACGCGCCTTGTTTCTGAGCCACCTATATCCTCTGGGATTCCAGCCAGTATGGCGTCGATGTTTTCGCCTTCAAGCGGGGCAAGCATATCGGCGTCGAGGAGAATATCGAACAGGTCGGGTCCGCCGCCCCACGCCACGTCGATGTCACCTGACCTTGAGATGGTTTCGATCCACAACGAGTCGGCGATTGGAAGCCACCCTATGTTAACTATGTTGTTTTCAACAGCATAATCGCTTTGTAGGAAAAGCTCCTCTGCGACCAGCATGATGTCTGCTCCGTGGCGGGTTATCACGCGTATTGTTTTACCGTCGCCTGTTCCGGTGCTCAAGACCCTGAGAGTGAAGTCTGCTTCGTACTCTGTTTCTTCTGTCACTGTTATGGATTTGATTCCTTGACTGTAGGTATCCTTGCTAGCCTCAACGTAGTAGGTTCCATTTGAGACTTCAACACTATATTCTCCGTTCGAGTCAGTCGTCGTCGATACGTCACTGATCTGAACAAGAACTCCTTCGATAGGGTTACCTGAATCATCGTTTACCGTACCCGAGACAGTTGCAGTGATGGTCTCACCGCCTGTATCAGGTTCTCCAGTATCAGGCGTCTCGCCACCTGTGTCTGGGGTCTCACCGCCGGTGTCAGGGGTTTCGCCACCTGTGTCTGGTGTTTCTCCGCCGTTATCAGGTACATCAGGTTGAGCCGGATTCATGGCTCGGTACCCAATAAACCCTAATCCAAGTAATGCAACGACTGCGATTCCAATCAACACCCGCTTATCCACGGAGTTCACCTTGTCTCGTAATCGTTTTTACAGCATTTAAATTATGCTTGATGCCCTGAGAAAGCTTTTATGCCGTTCATAGCTATTTGAGACCGGAGAAATAACCATGAAAAGTAAACTCATTGGACTTCTTCTTCTCTCTACGCTCTTCATGTCACTGACATCCATCGCACTGGTAAGTGCAGAATCAAGTGGAAAAGTGGTCATCCACCTGAAAGGCGCCCTCGAGGCAGATGATAACCTCAAGGCAGCCATGGAGGACTACTCGTATGTTGACTGGAGTGTCGTAACAGGAGACCTTGCAGCGTCTGATCTGTCAGGAGCAGACATGCTCGTCATGATACAGGCAGACCCTGCGGTGGAGTACACCGCAGCGGAGCTATCCGCTTTGACGGCATGGTTCGACGAAGGTAGTAAGCTGCTCTGGGTCGCCTCAGACAGCGACTACCCGGATGGCCAAGAGCTAAGACCGCCAGATGCGAACGCCGCCTTGGAGGCGGTTGGCAGCAAGCTACGCGGTGAGGGCGGCGAGACTCAGGACCCGTTGGTGAACTTTGATGCAGCCTACAGGGTTAAGGGTGTGTCAGAGAACTGTGCACCAGAGTACCAATTCCTTGTCGCTGGCGTCACATACGCCCAGTTCCACGGCTGTGGAGTCATCATCGGATACCTGAACGAAAACTATTATGCCCTTGACGAGACTGACATCGACGGCGTCTATGTAATAATGACAACGTCCGACGCCGGCGTCATCAGCGACGAGTCCGCGCCTGCCCCCGAGGCTCATAGCCCGGGACAGGAGGGGGCCTTCGCCATGATGGTGCTCGAAGAGATGCCGAGCAGCAACTACGTCATCGCGACATCTGACGCGCCGTTCAGCCACTACTCGCCCATGTACAAGCCGGAGCTACAGAAGCCCTCACGGTACAACCTTACGTCAGGCAACCCGCAGCAGGGGGACACCTTATTCGGTAACATCCTTGACTTGGCGGTCCGTAACGGCATGGGAGCTTCTATCTCGATGCTTGAGGACGACGTTGCAGGTCTGGAAGACGATGTAGCTGATCTAGAAGTCGAAGTCGCTAGTCATGTAGCAGAGAAAACCAGTCTCGAGGGAGATGTAAGCACTCTAACAAGCGAGAAAGCGTCTCTAGAAGCCGATCTGACGGCGGCGCAGAGCTCAGCGAGCACCATGCAGCTAGCTGCGGTGGCGGCGCTGGTTATCGGTGTTGTCGTAGGATACTTTGTTGGTCCTATGATCAAGAAGGAGTAAACTCTCTTTTCTTATTTTTATTTTAAAAGTTATATTTAATACAATAAACTCGATGATTTTTTCTCTGTATTTGAAGATGAGGATTTGGTCGATTCATCCAAAATACTTGGACGGCTTATAATGTTTAATTTGAGACTCCGTCAAAGTAAACCTAAAGAAGATGTCAAACCCATATAATGAGAATCCGCGCGGTTAAATTGGCGAGCCCGGGGGGATTCGAACCCTCGATCTCCGGATTAGAAGTCCGGTGCCTTATCCTAACTTGGCCACGGGCTCTCCCTACAACCTCATGGACAGATAAGAGCGTCATCTTTTCCATATTAAAGTAGTGATTCTCACCGGAGTCACGTCAACCCAGCCACGAACCCGCGAAGCCGCCCGATCATCTCGTAGAGATCGACGAACTCAAACACGTGAAGAATCATCAACGCTCCACCCACCATACCCAGTATTATCACCAGCTGGCCCATCCGCCTTACCCAGCTCACACGTTTGGCGCGTCGTTTTACCCTCGAAGGTTTCCTTCTAGCTACACAGTCATGATGCTCTGGGAGACGATGTTCGTGGCAGAAGAGATAATCGCATTCAGGACACCGGTAGGGAGTGACCGTCTGCGCGCCACAGAAATGACAGTTCCGAACGGACTCCTCCATATGTATTTCTTCCACTGGCATCTATTTTACGATAGTTATTGAGGGGCAGAGGCGCGGTTAGACCCCCGACGACAGCTCCAAGACGCACCGGAGCAGGACGTTCGCCCCGTTGACGCAGTCGGCTTTCAGCGTCCTCTCCTCGGGGCAGTGGCTCCTGCCTCCGATGGATGGCACGAAGATCATGGCTGTCGGACAGACGTGGCTCATGAACTGGGCGTCGTGCCCAGCCCCGCTGTGCATAACATTGTAGGATAGCCCCAACTCCTTCGTCTTCCTCTCAACGAGCTCAACCATCCCGCGGTCGAACCTCACCGGCTTCGCGTCAACCGTCTGAACTAGGTGGCGCTCTAACCCATGCCTCTCCGATGTCTCCTCTATGAGCTTGACAACCTGTCTCTGCCCGACCTCGTAAAGCGCTCTCTCGTACTGCCTGAAGTCAACAGTGAAGAACGCCCCGCCGGGAACCACGTTACGAATATCCGGCTTAGGGTGCAGCCTTCCCATGGTAACGACCGAGCCGTGCCCCAGCTCCTCCGCCTTCTCCCTCAGCCTGCAGCAGAGGTCGGCGGCCGCTAACAGCGCGTCCCTCCTCAGGTGGAGCGGCGTAGTGCCCGCGTGGTTCGCTTCACCTTTATACTCTCCGTCCCACCAGGCCATGCCCTGAACCCCCTCGACGACACCCACTTCCAGCCCTTCACTGTGAAGCACGGGCCCCTGCTCGACGTGGAGCTCAAGATAGTGCCCAGCGTTGAACTCGTCTTCCCCTAGGTAGCCTATCCTCTGTAGCTCGTCCTTGACCGTGACGCCGCCGTCGTCCGAGGCGGCCCACGCCGTCTCTGCGTCGAGCTGCCCCGTGAATACCATGCTTCCCATCATGTCTGGCTGGAACCGCGCCCCCTCCTCGTTGGTGAAGGCTGCGACAGCGACACCTCTCCTAGTTTCAACGTCATCCTGGTTGAGCAGCCTCACGATCTCGAGGCCGGATAGCACACCCAACGCACCGTCGAAGACCCCGGCTTCACTCACGGTGTCAAGGTGGCTTCCCACCACGATAGGAGGCTCACCCTGGTCAGCCCCTTCCCGAACACCGAAAATGTTTCCTATGCGGTCGACCCGGACCTCCAGCCCCTCGTCTCTTAGCCACCCTGTGAACAGTTCCCTTCCCTGCTTGTTCGCGTCGTTGAGGGCGAGGCGGTTCACGCCGTCTCCCTCTCTCCCTACCTGCCCCATCTCCATGAGGGAGCTCCAGAGCCTGTCACCGTCTACCAGCCGCTTCATCTTAGACCCCTTTAAAGTCGACTATACTTTACCGTAGCTACGTATGGGGTTTTTCATCAAAACGAGTTGCTGATAGGATAATGAAACGATGCCGAGGAGCCGGTTTAGCTACTCTTCCTTCTTCTTGAAGACGGTGAAGCCGCAGTTGCCGCAGGTGTACCTGTCGCCGTGGTCGGCCATGAAGTAGCCTTTGCCACACCTGTTGCAGAACGGCCTCTTTCGCACAAGCTTTCCGTCTTTGATCTCGTAGTGTTTACTCACAGTGTCAGACATGATCACTCCTCCTCTGGCTCGGCCGGCGCGGCGGACATGTTACGCTCTATGATGTGCTTTGGCTCCACCTTGAGAGCCATCTTGGGGTCCTCGTACACGTGGGCGACCCCGACCGTCGTCCTAGTCCCGGACTTGGTCTTCATCTCCCTGACGTAGACCTGGTTCAACTCAACGCGGAGCGCCACAGCCAGCTCGATCCTTACGCTGGACCTGCTGGGCGTTGAAGGCTCCTCCACCTTGAACTCTACCTCCCGTCTCTTGAACAGGGGGTTGGTCTTCGTCGAGGTCAGTATCAGCTTCAATTCAGTTTTCCTCCATCTCTGCCATGAAGTCCTTGGCCCATCTTCTCCGCTCCTCTGTCAAGGTCACCACGACCATGCCTTCACGGGGTTGTCCGTAGACAATCACGGAGCCGATTGGCATCATCGCCATGAGAGGAAGGACCAATAGATCCTCTTCACCTTCAACAACAACCCCGAGCCTCTTTTTAAGGGTTATCGCGTCCCGAAGCACCCTCTGCGCCTCGGCCTTGATGGTGCCCGCGGGATTGATGACGGTTACCTTCTCCCGTCTGAACTTGAAAGGCTCCACGGTCTGCCTCATGACTCGGTGATCGACGACAGCCAGGTCGGGGTGGAGACCAGACTCGATGACATAGAACGTGACGTAGTCTCCGACCGTTGCGAAGCAAGGCGGCTTCTTTTCCTCCAGGATCTCCCTGAGAACAACGACGTTATCTGTCACGTCTCCCCTGAAGAGTTCACCCAGGGGCGTCTTCAGTTCTATGCGCATCTCGAAGGGAAGTTTTAGATCCTTGAAACCCGTCAGTTCCTGCGCCGCCTTACCTTATCTTGAGGGCGTAGTTCCCAGCCTCTTTGGCTTCGAGCTTCTCCGCGAGAAGGCTGTTCTCAGGGTCAAGCACCACCAGTAGGCCAGAGAAGTCGTCGCTCAGCTCGGTGCCTTTGCACACCGGGCAGACGTTCTCGTTGGTTATGATCTTGCATGTACGGCAGGCTCTCGGCACTACTCTTCCTCCTGTTCACCCACCGCCTCGGCGCGTATCCAGTCCAGCTTCCCTAGCATCGGCTGACGAGCCGTGACGCCTATCTTGCCGCTGCTGCGGCCCCGGGGGAAGCTCACCGCCACTATGCGGACCCTGAACACGTCTCCCCTGCTTATGGTTCTGCCGCTCTCCTTGCCCAGCAGCACCCCCTGCCTCTCGTCGTAGCTAATGAAGTCGTCCATCAGCTGGCTGACGTGGAGAAGCGCGTCCACGGGGCCTATCCTCAGGAAGGTGCCGAAATCCGCTACCTCCACGACCTCCCCCTCGATGACCTCCTGGAGCTGGGGGAAGAACGTCAGTATATCGAAGACGACTGGGTGGTGGGTGCCCCCGTCCCCCGATATTATCCGGCCGTTGGGGTTCACCTTGAGATCGATGACGCTGATGATGTAGCCAAGCTCCTCGTCGACCAGCCCCTCGTACTTGTTCCTAAGCTCGAGGTAAGCCGCGGCTTGGAGCGGCTTCCCGAACATGCTGGGGTCGATCCTTATGGTGTCCTTGAGGGTGATGAGGTTGAACATGGCTAAGCCTCAGCTATTACCGTGGGGAACGATAAAAACGTTGTTGAAACCTGTCAAATCTCGATGAGCACCTCGAAGGAGTACTTGCTGATGATGCTATCAAGGTACTCCTTCCACTCATCGCCGACCGTGACCAGAACGTAGATGCCGGCGATGTCGGCTCGCTGGTTACGCACCAGGTCTACGAGAGCCAGGACAGTCTCCCCCGTCCTGACGACGTCGTCGATGATGAGGACGCTGTCCTTCTTCTTTATAGCCGCCTTGGGGACGTAGAGGCTCTTCCTTATCGCGCTTCCACGCGGAATATAGGTCTCCTCGACGAACTCCTGGATCCCCACCTCCTTGGAGTCCTTTGCTATGAGGAGGTCGATGTCGAGTAGGTTGGCCACCAGTGTGGAGCACGGAATCCCGTCCACCGCCGCCGTGAGGACCTTGGTGACTCTCCGCCCAGCGAACTTCTCCATTGCGTAGTTGCTCAATATCTTGAGCCAGGTTATCTCGCTGACGAGAGGCGTGTTGTCGAAGTAGCCGTCCTCGTCGAACATGATGCGCTTCTTAAGCGCGTCCTTGATGTTGGTGATCTCTGTGAGCTTCACGTACAGCCCCTGGGCTCGGGAGTAGCTGGGGAGGACATGGCCGCGCATATACCTGCTCAGAATCGGCGGGCTCAAGCCCAAGACCTCCGAGAGCTCCTGATACGTGTGAGACTCGCTAGCCACCTTCAACAGGTCGGTGATCATCATACGGTACTTAAGTTCCCGGACTCTCGTTTCGGCCATGCTTCCCCTTCCCTTGATCCTCGTGGCGGGCCTGAGGGGATTCGAACCCCTGGCCAACGGCTTTCCTCGAACCTTTAGTCTTAAAAGGCCGATGCTCTACCTTGCTGAGCTACAGGCCCACACATCTAAGGCGTTAACCAGTTTACATCAAATCTATATATAACTTTTTTTCGATTTGCTCTATTCATTTAATATATACGTTTTTTAGGTCTAAAAATTCAGAGACAACTCTTATTAGACGAGTGTTGAAGCATTCTGGTGCAGAGTTATGCGGCTGTGGTCCAGCCTGGTAAGATCTCAGCCCCCCAAGCTGATGACCCGGGTTCGAATCCCGGCAGCCGCACCAACTTTTTCAATGAACATACAGCTCGATTTTTCCCCTCCAAAGTGATCATCAAACGTGAACGTGGGCATTCGCCGCGGGGCCCCTTCGATAAGCACCGGCGGTGATCGTGGCGGCGGCAGGAATACGGCCGAGGCGTACGCTAACTTGGAGCCTGTGTTCAAGGGTGTTCTACGGTGTTCCCTGATAGCTAGCCCTATGTCGCTAGCGATATGTTTTAATAATCGTCCGCTAAACTTACAGACATGCTATACTGTAGAAGATGCGGAAAAGAGATCGATGATGAGGCGAGGTACTGCCCCAACTGTGGGACCGAGACGAGGGGAACCCACTGGGAGGAGGTCACCGTCGCCGCCGACGACCTAATCGGACGCGTCAGACAACTCATTGCCGAGGGAAACGTCAGGAGGATAGTCGTCAGAAACGAGAAAGGAGATCTATTGCTGGAGATCCCTGTGACGGCCGTAGCCATCGGGGCATTGATCGCGCCATACCTTGCAGCGCTGGGAGCCATCGCCGCGATAGTGACCAGGGCTACTATTCACATAGAGCGTAGAGACGTCGAAGAGTAGCATCCAACTTTTTTTAAACCATGTTTTTTCTGTAATGAATCCACAATTTCAAACCTGCACATGGCGTAATGTGTTGGAAACTTGGGTCTTCACGCCGTTTGAAGGAACCATGATCTTACATGTATCTTGTAAAATGACCTTTCAATGTTAATATGTGGTTTCATCGTACCGTTCAATGTTTGAATGTCTCGGAGCCACGAGACAAACTTAACTACGATGTTACAATAATCGGTGTGTCTCGGGGACAACGTGGCGCGATGTTGATGTTTTCTTACAAGGCAACGAGTAAATAGTATGTAGGTATAATATAGTTTTGCCCGGATGGGAGCGGAAGAAAGGCCGAAGAGGCGAAGGGTCAGAAACCCGCTGAGCAGCAGGGATGGGCTTCAAAAGAGCAGGGCTTTGGCTCTGAAAACTGCATCCCGGCAGGCGAGAACGCCCGGGCACTTTTCATTTTGGAGAAACCTTACAGCGAAAGCTTCTTTGTGCAACCTATTTTCCCTATATTACCTATATAGATAATGTTGATATAACCGCATACTATAGATTTCAATAGGTAAAATAATGACCATAAAGAAGAGGTGCTGAATAGAATGTTGTTTTGGTTAGGACTAATCCTAGTCATAGTTGCAGTCTTCCTAATCCCAACCTTCTACGTCGTCCCCCAGTGGGAGCGAGTAGCCCTGATCAGGTTCGGTAAGATCGAGCAGATCACTGAGACAGGCCTGCACATGCGCATACCCATAGTGGACAGGCTGCAGCGCGTAGACATCAGGACACAGACCATAGACCTCATGGGCCAGTCGGCCATCACTAGGGACAACATCAGCGTCATCATCGACGCCGTCGTCTTCATGAAGATCGAGGACCCGGAGAAGCTCATACTCCAGATACAGGACTACCGGATGTCGGTGAACAAGTACGCCCAGACGGCCATCAGGAACATCATAGGAACCTATGATCTGGATGTTCTACTGGAGAAAAGAGAGGAAGTCGCTGTGAAGCTCAAGGAAGAGATCGATCTCCTGGTAAAAGACTGGGGCATAGATATCACCCGCGCCGGCCTCCAGGACATCAGTCTGCCCCCTGACATGAAGCGCGCCTTCGCCGTACAGGCCGAGGCCGAGCGTGAGAGCAGGGCAATCCTGATCAAGGCGAACGCCGAGCTCCAGGCATCCGTGAAGCTGAGTGAGGCCGCGGCGAACATGAAGGACCCCAACGCGATGCAGCTGAGGATTTTATCAACCATCAACGACGTCAGCAAGGACCAGAGCAACACCATCATACTGGCGCTGCCCCTAGAGACGCTGAGATCTGCCAGCATCGACGGAATAGCGGCGATGGCTTCGATCCAGAGCAAAAACTACCCTAAAAAAGAAGGTTAGGAGCCCAAGCCAGCAAAGTCAGGAAGCCTAAACCTACACATATTTTCCAGAAACTCGTTTTCTCAGCGAAGCCTATCAAGGCACCTATCGTCATGTATCCGACGACGGCGGAAACGACCACAGCCCCCACTGCTCCGGCTGTCACCTGGAACCCGTCTATCAGCATCAACCCGAGGCCAGCCGCGAAGCTCGCGGGGATGCTCATGAGGAAGGAGACGTTGAACGCCTCGTCGCTTCTGAGCCCCCTTAGGAGCATGGTCGACGTCGTGACCCCTGAACGCGACAAGCCCGGTATTATCGCAAGTCCCTGTAGAACGCCTAGGGCCATTGTTTCAGGCCAGCTGAGGCTGGACGCGTCTCGTTCCCCGGTCACCTCCCCACGTTTTTGCATGATGCCCGTGGCGATGAGCGCCAAACCTGTCAGGGCGAGGAGGGACTCACCGAAAAAGGCCGAGATGTTGAGGTACATATAGATTGGGAAACCGACAGCCCCGGTTAGCCCGGTCATCACCAAGAGCCTTGACCTCATGTCTTTGTCCCTCTCCGTGGCCCCGCTGAGGATGCCCCAAGACTCTTCTCTGTAGTAGACGAGGGCCGCAAGCCCCGTGCCCAGGTGGAGGAAGACTGCCAGGCCCAGGGTCTCCGAGGGGTCGAGGCCCAGCACCGAGACGAGGAACAGTGTAAGGTTCCCTTCGCTGGAGACCGGGAGCCACTCTAGGACGCCTTGGAGTACGCCTATTATGGCTGCCTCGAGTAGTGAGACCACATCTCTATGGTTGTCACGCGTAATAAAAAGTGAATCATGCCCATTACCTAAATCACACATCGTAGGTTGCACCGATTTATCAAACCGGCATGGGAGCCATGAGTATGCTTAATTACCCCGACATTGTGAGTATTCAAGACACGAGTTGAAGATAGTAGTTCTGTATGGATCCAAGCCCAGTTCCAACAGCCTGGAGCTCGTGGATACAGCCGTCAGGCTCGGGCACACGGTTGTGGACGCCCCCACCGAGGACGTCTCCTCGTGGGTGAGCAACGAGGGATCAAGGTTCTGGGTCGGCCGCGAGGAGGTGACGGACGCCGACATCTGCTTCCTCCGCAGCTACGGCGGCGGCTCATGCGAGCAGATAACGCGCCGCATAAGCCTCCTGGAGCACATGGAGTTCGCCGGCATCAAGGTCATCAACAGCAGCTACCCATTCAGGCGGGCCCGGGACAAATACTCCACCCAGTATACTCTGCAGGCGAACGGGGTCCCCGTGCCTTCCACCTACACGACGGAGAGCCTCGCGAGGGCCTACGAGATGACCACACAGATGGGGGAAGTTGTATACAAGCCCATCCTCGGCAGCATGGGCAGGGGCAGCATGAGGTTTCAGGACACGGACCTCGCCTACAACGCGTACCGCACCCTGGACAGGCTCCATCACCCGTTGTTGATCCAGAAATACGTACAGACCCCTGGCAGAGACATCAGGGTCTTCGTCATAGGCGGCGAGGTCGTGGGCGCCGTCTACAAGTACCTACCAGAGCACTCGTGGAAGAGCAACGTGGCGCAGGGCGGCAGGATGGTAGAAGAGTCTATGAGCGACGAAGTGCTGGAGCTGGGGTTAAGAGCAGCGGAGGTCATCGAGCTGGATTACTCCGGCGTCGACATACTCGAGGGCCCCGAGGGGCCTGTGGTGCTGGAGGTGAACGCGTCCCCAGGGTGGCAGGGGATCAAACGGGCAACCGGCAGGGACTACGCCAAGATGATAGTGGAGTACGGGGTCTCACAGGTTGAGTGACAGCCTGTCAAAGATACCCATAAAGATCACCTTGATCGATAGGGGAGAAGCGACCGGCTACCTGAACAGGCTCACGGCTCCCCTGACCGTGGGGGAGATAATGAAGACGCTGCCCCTCAACACCAGGACCTCCTCGGTCATGGGCTTCGTCTCCATCATCGTCGGCATTCAGAGGGGCGTCGAGAAGCCGGTCGACCAGGTGAAGGCGGGGACCATAGGGTACTGGCCCCGAGGAGACGCGATAACCATTTACCCGAAAGACGAGAGACCCTACGGGCCTGTGAACAGGATAGGCGTCGTAGAGGAAGGCCTAGAACTGTTCAACGGGCTTAGAAGCGGCAGTAGGATAATTATAGAGAGAACCTAGTCCATCTTAAAGGCGTAGACCTTGAGGTTGTGGCTTCTTGCGGCCAGCATCAGGGTCCCGTTATCCTCCAGTTCCTTGAGCATCTTCTTGGCGACGCTAACCTTCAGGTTGAACTTGGAGGCGACGCCGGTGGGAGTGATGGCCTTCATCCCCTTCAGGGCGCCCATTACCTCATCGCTGGTGGCGTCAGGTATCTCGACGGCGCCGATGATCTTGTTTCTCTTCTCCTTGGCTTTCTGGTCCGTCTTGTCCTTCGCCGACTGCTGCTTCTCCATCTTCTTCAAGCTTTTCTTGCCTGGCATGACGTTTTCACCGATGAAGAGACTGGGTGTCCCTGATAAACCCTGCGTCTAGAAGTACTTCTTGATCTCCTCGACGGTCAGAGTCTTGAATTTTTGTTCTATGGATATCGTGGAGATGTTCAGGTCTTCTGGTGTTAGCGCCTCGTCAGCTGCCTCCTTGAGGGACTCTATGGCGAGGGCCGTGGCCTCATCGAGGTTCATGCCCTCCCTGTACTGCTCGTGGAGCACCTTCATGGCCTTCTCGCTGTTGCGGCCTATGGCGTGGGCCTTGTGGCCGCGGTAGCTGCCGCTGGGGTCCGTCGAGATGAGGCTGACCCTGTGGTTGTCGACACCGCCGAAGATGATGCTGACGCCGAAGGGTCTGACGCCCGAGTTCTGGGTGTAGGTCTGGAGGAGGTCGCCGACGCTGCTGGTGAGGCTCTCGATGTCCACCGGCTCGTCGTAGGTCATCCTGTTGCTCTGGGACACGTACCTGGCCTGCCGGACGAGCACCCTAGCGTCGGGGCTCAGGCCGGCGATGGCTACGGCGACGTGCTCATCGATCTGGTATATCTTCTTGCTGTTTATCTGGGCCGCCAGCCTGCTCTGTTTGGGCTCTATGGCGGCCAGGACGACGCCCTCGGGGCTCTTGACGCCGACTATGGGGCTGCCCCTCTTGACTAGCTCCAGCGCGTACTCGACTTGGTAGATGCGGCCCTCGGGGGAGAATATGGTGATGGCTCCGTCGTACTCTCTTCCACGTGACAACCTGTTCAGCCCTGTGTTATCTATTGGAATGAAACCGGCTATTTAAACCCAAGGCTTCTCTGCGTAGCACGATCTTTCAATTGAGTCATGGTATTCATTCGAGCATTTTATTATAAGTTGCCGGAAACACGTGTGTAGGTAGTTTAGACATGGTGAAGAGAGCGGCGGTGTTGGGCTGTGGCAGCGGAGGCATGACCATGGCCGTAGATCTTGGACTCAAGGGCTTCAAGGTGAACCTCTTCGACTTCCCCGAGTTCAGCGCGAACCTGAAGATGGTCGAGGCGAAGGGGTCCATCGAAGCATATGGCAACCTCGAGGGAAAAGTGGAGCCGGATGTGATGACGACCGACATGGCGGAGGCCGTGGAGGGCGCAGACGCTATATTCTTGACTATCAGGGCATACGGGGCTGAGAGGTTCATCCTCGAGGCGGCTAGGCACATGGAGCCGGGTCAGGTGATAATGAACTGGTCTTCCTACCTGGCGGCCCTCAGGACATACGTGGGCTTCAAGGAACTCGCGCCAGAGGACACCGTCCTGGGGGAGGGCGCCATCCTGCCGTACTTCGTTAAGCCAACGGCGCCTGGGGTGCTGAACGTTTTCGGGGTAAAGGCCCACCTCTGGGCCGCGGCGATGCCGGGAAACAAGACGCCTCTGCTGATGAAGGCAGTCAAGGAGTTCTTCCCTAACTGCGAGGCTGCTGTAAACGTACTCTACACGAGCCTGACGAACCCGAACCTACAGGTACACGTGGCCCCGGCGCTGCTCAACACCGGGTTCTGGGAGAAGACTGGCGGGGACCTCGAGTTCTACGGTACGCTGATGACGCCGAAGGTGGCCCACGTGATGGATCTCATCGACAAGGAGAGGATCGCCGTCGGTAAGGCGCTGGGGCTGGAGCTGCTCCCAAAACCGGAGGTGCTCAAGATGGAGTACGGCCAGTACGGCGTCAAAGGTGAGACTATGTACGAGGTCTACAGCACCTTCGCGAGCCACCGCAGCTGGAGGCCCGGCCTCAGCTTGGACGACTTCGCCGCCAAGACCGCGTTCGGAGAGGACCTTCTCTACGGGTATGTCTTCCTATCGGACCTCGGGGACGAGTTCGACATACCGACGCCAGCCATCGATACGATGATTGACCGCGCGGAGATCGTGCTACAGAGAGACTTTTGGGGCGAGGGGGCCTCCGCCGAGAGCCTCGGCCTAGGCGGCATGACCGCGGAACAGATAGTGGACTACGTCATGACCGGGAAATAACGTCCACTTTTCCCTTCCTCGGTTCTCTCTTCCCGATTCTGGATACCATCAAATAGCCATCGGCACCAGTATTCTGGGATACGAGATCGTTGGGAATGCCAACATCTCCGACAGGCGGGGCCTAGAGTAACTCCTTTTCCATAAAAAAGAACTGGGATTTACTTCTTGTTCTCCCAGTAAGCCTCGGCTTCGTGCTCCAGCTTCAGGAGCCTAGTGTAGTAGTCGGGGAACTCGTTCAGGTGGGCTAACGCAATCTTACCTGTCTTGACGGGGTCGTCGTCCGTGACGTTGGTGTGGGGGTCCACCTTTCCGTGTTCCAGCTCCACGTCCATCCCGACCCTGAACTGTTCCACGTCGAACCTGCTCCAGTCGACGCCCAGTTTCTCGCCTACCTTCTTGGCCTGTTCGGCTGTGAATATCTTCTTCGGAGACATGGTTACCTATCCTCTGGAACGGATATAGGGTTTCTGATGGTCAGGGCTTCTTGACCGTGTGGTAGTTCCAGTTTTTCTGGATCACCGGCTTCGCCTTGGTGAGGACGAGGTTGCCGCTCTCGTCCAGGACGTCCGTGTCGGCGCTCCCGGCTACCACCTCGCCCACGACGAGGGTGTGGTCGCCGCAGGTGTGGGTCTGGACCACCCTGCACTCAAGGTGCCCGTAGCACTCCTCGATGAGAGGCGACTTGATTCTCTGCGCCGGGATTGGCGTGAGCCCGGTGTCCTCGAACTTGTTCACTTCGCGGCCGCTGACGACGCCGCACCTGTGCATCTCCTCAATGATCTCCGTGGTGGGGACGTTGACGGCGAACTCCCCCTGCTCCACGATGAGGTCGTGGCTGTACCGGGGCGGGGCCACTCCTATGCAGACCAGGGGCGGCCTCTGGCTGATGTACATGAACATGCCCAGCGTTATGAGATAAGGATTAAAACCATTTTTCCCAGTATTTAGCAACACGTTGGCGCGCGAAGGAGGAGGCAAATCACATGCGCGGTGAGAAAATGAGCGAGAGTCGCGAGGGCTTAGAGGCAGAGCTCCTCGGGGGGACCCTCATGTGGGGGGACAAGAAAACCGGGAAGCCGATATTCGAGCTGAAGAGAAAGGACATGAAGCACTACAGCGGGGAGGGGTGCTACTACATATTCAAGGTCCACGAGCGGAACTTCTCAAGTGAGGAGGACAGGAACGAGTTCTTCGCCCTGGGCCTCCCCATGGTCAAACGCTTGGCCGGCGGGCTGGGCTTGGCACTGTACGACCTGGACGAATTAAACGAGAGATCCCCGGAGGCCATATTGAGACTCAGGGAACGTGGGGTCGACTGCGAGACGAGGCAGGTCGACATCAAGATAGAGGTCTTCGACCACGGATCAGGGCGCCTGCAAGTACTCGTGCATAATGAAATCATGTATCACGGTCGTTTCTATTTTTTATATTTCTTCTCACCAGCCCGTATTGGCACTCTAAGCCAGTTCTCCGGTGATACGAAGGGGCAGGTATAATTTTCGCTGTATGCACACCACGGGTTGTACGCTCCGTTAAAGTCGAGAATCCATTTTCCCTCGGCCTTCAGATGCTTCTCAAGATCAAGATCTAGGTAGCGCCCCGCGCCGTATGTCTCTTTACCATTCGTTGCATCCTTGAAGGGAACGAACAGTCGCTCCTCATCAGGATCGCTCTTGTAAGCCTGAAGCACCTGCTCTTTGCCGGCTATCTTGAATTTGAATTCGCCCCATCGAAGAAACTCCTGCTCCTCGCCCCTCGTATAAGCCATCTTTATTCGCTTCTTGTCTGGATGCTCATGAAGTTCTAGCTCGAACCTATATGCTAGGTCAGGTGGATAATAGTCGAGTCCCTTGAACTCCTCGCGATCCTCGGGAGGTATGGGTGACTGCGGGTGGGCAGCGAAGAATCCAGCCTTAAATTCTCTTTCTTCCTCTATGCGCTCCTTCCATCCTGAGGGTGTTGGACACACTTCGATGATGACCGCCTAGTCATTCTGTATTAAATAGCATTTCTATCGGCAGGTTGGACATGAACTCCCAGAACCGCTGCTACCTGCCACCATACGATTCCCATCGTAGAGTTTTACCCAGCACTCACGGCAGACCCAAATACGGCCCAAGTCTTTATGACGTGCGGAAAATAAACTTAGGTTCTCACCGTTATTTCCACAAATTCCACATTCTCCCATTCTAGACGCCTCAATATATTTTTTATGTTCATTAGCACAATATAAACGTTTTTTATCCGCTATCCGCTGG
>Ga0265594_1001406_pt1 | contig 18627 bp, 17 predicted proteins | sample saktaG_11_FD_190147 | JGI IMG/M metagenome (GOLD analysis project Ga0265594, IMG submission 190147) | Saline water microbial communities from Sakinaw Lake, British Columbia, Canada - sak_2011_5_24_80m | ecosystem: Environmental > Aquatic > Non-marine Saline and Alkaline > Saline ... | reverse complement strand
GAGCGGGCGACGAGAGCGGATCACGATTTCCTTCGGTCGCTCCTTGCTATCTCCTCTCGCCAACCGTCGTTTTGCGTCATCACCGATTGCTTTATCCATTGGCCTGCGGCGCGGCCGCCGGACTGAGCGGAGGGACGAGGCGCAAGCCATTTTGGAGTGCGGTGGCAAGTGAAGCGCGACACCGCTTTCAGGAAGCCCGGACGCGGAAAAAGCGGCGTCGCGCGGAATACCGCTTGCCGCTGCATTCCAAGACGCTGCCGCCGGAACGGTGGCCTGCGGCGGGAGATTGGGGACAGGGGAAGATGTTAACACAGAGGCACGGAGACACGGGGAGAAAAGCGGAAAGCTGAAAACTGAAATGCTGAAAACTGAAAGCTGAAATTTTACCCACGAAAAACACGGAAGGGAGAGTGTGTGGGTGTGTGGGTGGAGAAAAGCTGAAAGCTGAAAACTGAAAGCTGAAATTTTACCCACGAAAAACACGGAAGGGAGAGTGTGTGGGTGTGTGGGTGGAGAAAAGCTGAAAGCTGAAAACTGAAAGCTGAAATTTTACGGCGCTTCCGGGTTTATGGGGGGATTTTCTATTGATGAATGCGAGGTCATGTCCGAGAGCCATGAGGGAGCGAGTAAGCCGGTGGAGTAAGTGTGCCGTTTAAGATAGGGTTTAAGTGTTAGGTGTGTGCGATGACCTACATTGGTAATCGCATCCTTACTCGCCTTCTTAAACGGTTTCACTTAAACCACCCGCTTCATCGAGGGCCGACGATATGGCTGCGATGCGAGTCAATAAGAAATCCCCCCACAAACCCGGAAGCTCCAGTTGAAAGCTGAAAGGCGCTGTCGCGAGGGCGGGGAAGAAGGAAGGAACTGAGGACAGGGAAAGGCGATTTTAACACGGAGGCACGGAGACACGGGGGGAGAGAGAGGGTTCAAGGGAAAAAGAAATCACAGCAGACGTTTCAGGATGAAATGGGCGAATTGCTCAAAATCTTTCAGCCGGGTCGTGATGATTACGAAGACGATGTCCCAGTCAATATCCTGATAGGCATGAACCGCAGTATTGCGAAAACCGACGGCCTTGACCATTCGCTCGGCAAGATTTTGGTCAATGATCAAGAGTTTGCAGAGCGCGCGAAACACCTCACCCATCGTCGCGGGCGCCTGTATCTCGCTCTCACTGATGATATGCAGCCCAATATCCACGCAGATCTGGACGGCCCGTTCGAGATTGACGGTGAGGATGTCCTGCAAATCGTAATCTCCCGCCAGCACAAGCGCGCTGCTGGGTGTCTTTTCCCGGAGACGGGCGATGCAGCGCCGCAAACTTTCCAGTTTGATCAGAACAAGCTCTTTATCCATGAGCAAACCTCCTTTGCCGCTCGAACAGCAAACGGTTGATCAGCGGTTGCAAATCGGTCTGTTGATCCATCATTTTGACCATCAGATGACCATAAACGGCGGATTCTCTCTTGACGACCACCCTCCCCTTGCTGAGGATTTGTTTTAGGATGAGTCCGTTTGCCCGTGAAAGATCGACCATGTCAACCGGGCGCCGCAATGTCTCCTCTAGGCGACTCTGCAAGTCGATCTTTTTTTCAACGGTCAGGGCTTCCCGATCCAAAACGGCAATATCCACATCACTACCCGGATGCTCCTTGCCCGACGCAACAGATCCGTACACGACAACCAGTGTGACCGTGTCTTCGCGCTCAAAGAAATCGGCAACTTTCTGAAGGAGTGTGTTCATGCGGATCTTTAACCTAAAAAGGCTATAGGCTGAAAGGCAGTAAGGCTATGAAGATGAGAATGGGGACAGAGAAAGAATGGGGTTCAGGGTTCAATCAGCAGAAGCTTCATGCCTGCACCTTCTCGGGGACTTTCCACTCCTTGGCGCGGCGATCCGCAATCTCTTCGTCAATCCGTTGCCAAAGCGCGGCCGCCTTGGCATCGGAAAGGAAGGCGACTGGGGACGAGGCGACTGGGGACAGAGAACGGGCGCTTAAGTCCGCATCTGGCGGAAGCGCCGGCGCCCGGTTCGTGGCTGCTCCATCGTCGATCGTAATCGTAAACCGACTCTTCCTCTTTTCGGTGGACGAGAGCGGGCGACGAGAGCGGATCACGATTTCCTTCGGTCCTTCCTATCTATCTCCTCTCGCCAACCGTTGTTTCGCGTCATCACCGATTGCTTTATTCATTGGCCTGCGGCGCGGCCGCCGGGTCTGAGGCGGAGGAATGAGGCGCAAGCCATTTTGGAGTGCGGTGGCAAGCGAAGCGCGGCACCGCTTTCAGGAAAACCGGACGCGGAAAAAAGCGGCGTCGCGCGGAATACCGCTTGCCGCCGCATTCCAAGACGCTGCCGCCGGAACGGTGGCCTGCGGCGGGAGATTGGGGACAGGGGAAGATGTTAACACAGAGGCACGGAGGTAAGATGAAAAAGGGGCAAAGATTATCGTTCAAACTCGCTACGAGACAGGCCGCTTTGCCGGATGATAGATTGAAGGGTTCCGATCCTTATTTCCCGATGCATGGGAATAGGGACTGTAATTGTGGTTAAGCCTGCCCGTTGTTGCATAACAACATGGCTACCACGCTGCCGAACAGACGTAAAACCATGTTGCCCTAGAATCTGGCACCGTTCGGCGCCGGAAAACACGCCCAACTTAGGCATACGCGGCCTCAAACCGGGTCACAAAGATCTCGCTATGCAGACGGCTTTCCACTTCTTCGTGGCTGGCGCATTCAAGGAAAAGCTCAACCGCTTCACGAAGATTCCCCAGTGCTTTTTCCACAGTCTCGCCCTGGCTGGCTACGTCCAACTCCGGGCAAAGGGCAACATATGCCTCACCCTCTTTTTCGAGTACGGCCGTAAAGGTGCCTTGCTTCAGGGTTTTACCCCCTGGATATCGCTCATTGAGAATCACTTCGGTTGTTGCCTAACTATTCTTAGAACGGCGGAAGAATGGCGGAACGGAAACGGAGAACATTTTAACACAGAGGCACGGGGAGACGGGGAGACGGGGAGAAAAGCTGAAAACTGAAAGCTGAAATTTTAACCACGGATTGTCACAGATGAACACCGATATGAGGGAGTGAGAGGCAGGAATGAGGACGTGTCCAATTTCAACTTTCTGCTTTCAGCTTTCTGTTTTTCTTCAGAGCGTAGAGGTCGTTGGCGGTGGCGTGAATGACCCAGAAATCGTCGGAGAGGTCGCGTCTGGTGAGGTAGCCGTAGGGAAGAGTACCATAGCCCTTGTTGCCCCATTTTTCGCCCCAGGAGTTGCGGAAGATGAGGGTCTGCGCGGCGTCGTCGTAGCCGACGGCCATGACGGCGTGCCCGCCCTGAAGACGTTCGTTGGGCTTGGGAAGGCGAATGACGCCGCTGCGGGCGACGGCTTGGGTCAGGACATGGTCGTAGACGGAGAAGCCGAAGACGAAGGGAACGCCATCGGCGAGGCAGGCCTTCATGGCGTCGAGATCGGAAAGGCGCTCGTAGGAGGTAACGAGATGGTTTTGGGCCTCGGCATAGCATTTTTGGGCGGGCTTGCGAGTGAATGCGGTGATCGTGTAGGGCCAGAGCGCTTCTTTGCAGACGCCGAGCTTGGCCAGCGTCTTGATTCCAACCCGCAACATGGCGCCGGAGTCTTCCTTGACCGTGCCCATGACGTCGCGCTCGTTGTAGTAGACAAAGAGGCGGCTCAGATCACGGTAGCGCGGGGAGAGTCCGACTTGCAGCGCCTTCATCTGGAGGAACTCCAAGGCGCCCACCAGCGCCTGCGCGGTACACGATCCCAGTTCGCCCTGATCCTCCACCGGCGAACAGCCGACACGAAGGTCCACCCGCGCAGGCAGTTTGCGGGGAACCATGAAACACGAGCGGTAGGCGATGTCGCGCGCATCGGGGATATCGGGCAGCCATCCGAGTTTGTGCGTCTGCAGCATGGGAAACCTCATTTTCTGTTTTCAGCTTTTCTTTCGTCATGCCTTGCGGTAGCGGGGGGATTCGGGACGGTTGGGGAAGACGTTGCGGGTGTCGACGATGGTTTGGGCCCATTCGGATAATTGACCGTAGTCGACGTTGGCGTGGGCGGTGCTGACCAGGACGCAATCAAAGGCGACGAGGGTTTTCTGATCCCACAGGATCGAGCGCGTGCCGGCCCACTGGGGGTGCTCACGGGTGGTTTTGATCTCAGGGACGTAGGGATCGTAATACGAAACAGCGGCACCGCGCTGCTTGAGCAGGTCCATGAGCACGTAGCTCGGGGATTCGCGGTCGTCATCGACATTGGCTTTGTAGGCAAGCCCCAGAACCAGGATCTTGCTCCCCTTGATCGGCTTGGCGTGTTCGTTGAGCGTTTCGGCGACCTTGCCGACGACCCACTCGGGCATTTTGGTGTTGATCTCGCCGGCCAGTTCGATAAACCGGGTGGACTGGCCGTATTCGCGGGCTTTCCACGTGAGATAAAAAGGATCGATGGGAATGCAGTGTCCGCCGAGTCCGGGTCCGGGATAGAACGGCATGAAGCCAAACGGCTTGGTCTTGGCGGCGTTGATCACCTCCCAGATGTCGATCCCCATGGCGCCGTAGACAACCTTGAGTTCATTGACCAGGGCGATATTGACGCAGCGGAAGATGTTCTCCATGAGCTTGGTGGCCTCGGCGGCGCGGCAGGAGGAGACGGGGACAAGCGTCTTGATGGCGGGGCTGTAGAGGGCGAGGGCCTTTTCGAGACAGGCGGGTGTGTAGCCGCCCACGACCTTGGGGATGGTCGCGACCACGCTCTGGGGATTGCCGGGATCCTCACGCTCGGGGGAAAACGCGAGATGGAAATCGGTGCCGGCCGTGAGGCCCGAACCCTCCTCCAGGACGCGACGCAAATCCTCGTCTGTCGTGCCGGGATAGGTCGAGGACTCGAGTGCGATGACCTGACCTTTGACGATGTGGGGGGCGATGGAACGGCCGGTTTCCACAATATACGAAATGTCGGGCTCGCGGTTTTTATTGAGCGGCGTGGGAACACAGATGATGATCCCCTCGGCATCGCGCACGCGCGCAAAATCGGTGGTGGCGCACATGCGGCCGGCATCGATCTGCTCGGCAATCGAGGCGGGCGTGATGTGCGCAATGTAGGACCGCCCCTCCCCCAACGCCTTGACTTTGCGCGAATCAATGTCAATGCCGATCACGTGCACGCCACTGCGGGCGAATTGCAGGCCGAGGGGCAGGCCGACGTAGCCGAGACCGATGATGGCGATAGTCTTCATGGGGACTCCGGGGAAGAAAAGCTGAAAGCTGAAAGCTGAAAGCAAGAGAGAAAAGCTGAAAGCTGAAAGCTGAAAGCAAGAGAGAAAAGCTGAAAGCTGAAAGCTGAAAGCAAGAGAGAAAAGCTGAAAGCTGAAAGCTGAAAGCAAGAGAGAAAAGCTGAAAGCTGAAAACTGAAAGTTGAAAGTTGAAGGTTGAAGGATGAAAGGTGAAAGACGAAAGATGAAGGATGAAGGATGAAGGATAAAGGATAAAAAAAAGCGCTGCGCTCTATTTCAGCTTTCTGCTTTCTGCTTTCTGCTTTTGTCTTTCAACTTTCAGCTTTTGTCGCAATCGCAGGTCGGATGGTGGTGCAGCCGATGGCGGACATGACGGACACGAGGCGCGCGTATTGGACGTCGTCTTCACAGATGCCGACGATCGCGCCGCCAGAGCCGGCAAACTTGGCCGCACAACCGACGCTGCGGGCGGTTTGAACCATCCGGCGATTCGCGTCAGCGACTTTGAAGACACGATCGCGCAGGTCAAAATTGGCGTTCATCAGGGCCGGCAGCCGTTCGGGGTGACGGCTGAGCAAGGCCTCCCGGGCCTTTGCGGCGAGGTCGGCGAATTCGGACATGGCGGCCAGCACATCGGGTTTCTTCTCCTCGAACAGGACACGGATCTTCTGGTGATAGACCCCCGAGATTTCGGCGCGCAGGGGGTCATACGAGATATACAGTCTGGGCAACAGGGCGGGATCGAGGGGTTCATAGCGGCCGTGGCCGGTGCGCTCGATCAGGCCGCAGTCAAAATCCATGTAAACGAGTCCGTCATACATCTGGATTACGCGATCCTGGAGTCCGCACTGGATGCCGAGTTCGTCACGCTCGGCCATCAGGCAGAGCGTGGGCGCCGTCTCACGCGGGATGGATACGCGGTAGAACCGCATCAGCGCCTTGAGCATGGCGGTACAAATCGCGGACGAGCCGGACAAGCCAACCAGGCGGGGGATATCGCAAGCGTAACGAACCGTGAAATTGCGACTCGGCAGCGCAATGCCCGCCTCGCGGCAGTGGAGGACAAAAATCTTGGTGACCGCTTTGAGCAGGCGAATGCCGCCGTAGTAGCCGAACAGGTGGACTTCCTGCAAGAGCTCATCCACGGAGGCAAAGGTCGCGTCGTCGACATCGCCGGGGACAAAACCCAGCTCGGGGGTCTCGTAAAGGGTGATCCGCGCGGAGAAATCGGCAAAGGAAAAGGAGATCGTCTTGCCGAAATAGCCATCGGAGGGGTTACCGATCAAACCCGCGCGGGCATAGGAGTGTGTGGTGATGAGCATGGGGAGGTGGGGGAAAAGCTGAAAGCTGAAAGCTGAAAGTTGAAAGCAAGAGAGAAAAGCGAGAGAGAAAAGCTGAAAACTGAAAGCAAGAGAGAAAAGATGAAAGCTGAAAGCTGAAAGCTGAAAGCTGAAAGCTGAAGGATGAAAGGTGAAAGGTGAAAGGTGAAAGATAAAGGATAAAAAAAAGCGCTGCGCTCTATTTCAGCTTTCCGCTTTCAGCTTTCAGCTTTTCTCTTTCGTTCGTTTGATGATTGTGGTCAGAATAGACAATAGTTCGTTAGATTCAGCTTCCAGAAGCAAGGTCGAATCCATGCCGCATTCTTCACGTAGCAGTTCCAACCATAACAAAGACTCGTCGGCTTCCTGGGCAGCACCACCCAGCTTGGAGATAAACTCGTCCCGTGATCTGGCGCGACCGGCCTCCCGAACGTGAGCCCCCACCGAGGTGCCGGACCGCAAGAGTTGACTGCCCAGCACGCGCACTTCTTCCCGGGTTTTAGGCAACTTCACATAAAGCCGGATAATATCAGCCGCATAACGCTTCGTACGCCCTCGGAACTCCTCCGTCACCCGCCCCATCTGCCCGCCCTCATTCATATTTCAGCTTTTCTCTTTCCGTTTTCAGCTTTTGTCTTCAACTTTTTCCGTAGGCGGCGACCGCTGATTGGTAGCCGCGCGGGTTGCCGATATCGAACCGCTCGCCGGGGTAGCGGTAGCCGTAGACAGGCGCGAGCGGAAGCAATTGGCGGATGGCGTCGGTGAGTTGGATCTCGCCGCCGTAGCCGATCTGTTCGTGCGCGAGGAAATCGAAAATGCGGGGGTCGAGCAGGTAGCGACCGGCTATGGCGAGGTCGGAGGGGGCGGCCGTCGCGTCGGGTTTTTCAACCAGGTCCGTCACCCGGTAGAATCGTCCGTCGGATGTGGGTTCGACGGCGGCGATGCCGTAACGCGACACGTTTTCGGGCGGGACACGTTCGAGTCCGATGATCGACGCGCCGCCGTTGGCGCGGGATCGCGTGACCAACTCGCGGGAGCAGGGGGCGGAGCCCTGCACGAGGGCATCCCCGAGGAGGATGAGAACCGGTTCGGCTGCGGCGCGCACAAACGGCGCGGCCTGCGCAACCGCGTGCCCCAGGCCGCGCTGTTCGGTCTGGAAGACGAACCGGACTGTGACAGAGATGGCATCGAGACGCGCCAGGGCGGCGCGCGCCCCCGGATTGGCGCGTAGGCGGGTCTGCCAGACCGGATCAGGGGTGAAGTGGGCCTGGAGCGACGGTTTGTCCGGCGAGGTGACGATGATGACCTCATCGGCGCCGGCGTCGAGCGCCTCTTCGACGATCCATTGGATCGCGGGCCGGTCCCCGATCGGCAGCATCTCCTTGGGGATGACCTTGCTGGCGGGGAGGAAGCGTGTGCCGAAGCCGGCGGCTGGAATGATGGCAAGCATAGAGAAAAGCTGAAAGCTGAAAGCAAGAGACAAAAGCTGAAAACTGAAAACAAGAGAGATGAAATGTTGAATGTTGAAGGATGAAAGGTGAAAGATAAAGGATAAAAAAAAGCGCTGCGCTCTATTTCAGCTTTCTGCTTTTGTCTTTCAGCTTTCCGCTTTCAGCTTTCAGCTTTTCTCTTTCGCCTCCCGGCACATCGTGCCGGCGAGAGCCAGGGTGATCAGGACGGCTTGGATTACGGCGGGGCAGCGGAACGGCAGATCGATCAGGCTGTGGCACAAGACAAGGCCGAGCGCGCACAGGACGAATCCACGGAACAGGCTGGCCGAACCGCGCATCTTTTGCCTTGTGTCCGGCGGCGGAACGCGTCGCACCAGCGGGTTGAGCAGCACCACGCCGGCCAGGGCCAGCAGGATGACGCCGACGACGCCGTGTTCGACGAGAAAATTGACGAAGTCGTTGTGGACGTTGGCCGCGCCGACAAAGAGCTTTCTGTGCTGTTCGGCGGAGAGGACCAGCGGGACGAAGTGCCGGAAACCCCATCCGCCGACACCGTAAATCGGGTTGTCACGCCAGATGGCGATCGCCGCCGGCACGAGTAGCTCAAACGCGCGTTCGTACACCTCGTTGAACGCACGGACAACCGTCAGACCCGTCAACTCGCGTCGAATCGGGTTTCCCGGCCACACGACAACGAAACCGAGATAGCCGAAAATGGGCAACACGGCCGACAGGATCGAGACCATGATGCGGGAGCCCGCTGCCAGACGCGGCCAGACGCGCACCATCACGAATGCGCCACCGACAAGGAGCGCTGCGGTGGCCATCAAGATCGAGGTGCGGCAGAGGCACAACACCGCCGCGCCGTAGAGGAGTGCCACCGCGATGAGGAGGCGGTCGGCGCCCGGGGTCTTGTTTTCGCGCTCATAGAGCCAGAAGCCGCCGGCGACAACCAGCATAAAAGTGAAGAAAGCGCCTGCATGGTTGGGATAACCGAAGGAGGAGAAGAACTGGGCGTCGATGGGGATCACCCCGAAGATCGCCTTGCAGCCACACGCCATCTGCACGCAGCCGATGATCGCCAGCGCCGCGGCGTTCCAGATCATGATACGAAGCAACAGGCGCCGCCCAGCAACATCCAGCGCGTGCCGGACCGCCAGGACGGCCACAAGCGCCGGCGGAAACCAGGCGAGCAGTTGCACCGATTCGCGCGTCACCACCCCCGAAGGAAGCCCGCGCCACGGCGGCGGCCCAAACCCCCAGCCCTGACCGCCGGCCAGACGGATCGGCGCGCGCGGGCCGTTGAATCCCTGGAACGCCAGGAAGAGAACCAGTGCCACGCACACGGCGAGGAGCGGGTCGAAGACAAGGGTGCGGGCCACCCGGCCGCGGGCGTCAGCCAGGGTCTCTCCGGTGCGGACGGCCGGGAGCAACACCATCGCTTCGATCACGCCGAGGGTGAGCCAGAAAATCGGCCACAGCCACGCCACGCGCGTCCCGGCAAAGGCCCACGAGGTATACATCACCAGCGCGGCGACTTGATAGACAACAAAATGGCGGATAAAACCGGTCATGATAGACAGTGCCAGAATTCAGGGAGAAAAACTGAAAGCTGAAAGCTGAAAACTGAAAACCGGGGGGGCGGCCATCCCGTCAGAATCCGATTCCCGGGCAGACTCCGTCCCCGTGGAGCATGCGCCTGATACCGGCAATCCCATGCCACAACAACCTTATTCCCAATGGCTTGCATAGTTAAATGCGCATCGGGCCCCAAAAAGGCACAGCCTGCGCATTCAGTTGAGAAAGTATACCGAAACGGACACGATATGGGAAGCAGAGAAAGAGAGGAAAAGCTGAAAGCTGAAAGCTGAAAGCTGAAAAGAATATGCAACGGAGCGTGGCGCTTGCACAAATTCAACGTTCCGTCTGCTTTCTCCTTTTCGCTATTCTGAAACAGAAACCGATGGCGGGGGCCCTTTCAGTTTTCAGCTTTCAGCTTTTCTCTTTCTTGCCTGTCATGCCTGTCTTATGCGATAATCCTGTTTTTAGCACCTGAAACCGAGATGCCGTTTCTACACACGGGGCATGCAACGGGTTTGCATGAGCACCCAGGGTCGGCCGCTTTCGAGCGGGAAAGGGTTTTTAATTATGGCTATTGCCATCGAGGAAGTGCTTGCACACCTCGACCAGTTGCGCGAGGGACTGGTAGAGATGCGAGGTTATCTTTGACATCGATAACCGTCGCGAACGATTAAACGAGCTGGAAGCGCAGGCATCGGCCTCCGATTTCTGGGACCGCGCTGACGTGGCGCGGAACGTGATTGGCAAGACCAACCGCGAGCGGGCTTTCGTCAAGCCGTTCGACGGGTTGTGCCGGGCCATCGAAGACGCCGCACTGATGGTCGATCTGGCCACTTCCGAACCGGAGGGGACCGAGCGTGATCAGGCGTTGCAAGAGGCAGCCGAGATCGCTGCTCGTGGCGAAGCGATCTTTCAGAAACTCAGGATGCAATCGCTGCTGGGTGCCAAGCTGGACAGTTGTAACGCCTTTTTGACGCTCCACTCCGGCGCGGGCGGGACGGAGTCCTGCGACTGGGCCGAAATGCTGTTCCGCATGTACCGCATGTATTGCGAAGACAACGGCTACGAACTCGAGATTCTCGACAGCCAGGCGGGCGAAGAGGCGGGACTGAAATCGGTCACGTTCGCGGTACGCGGCGGGTATGCCTACGGCTATCTCAAGGGCGAACGCGGCATTCACCGGCTGGTCCGGATCAGTCCGTTCGATTCGGCAAAGCGCCGCCACACCTCGTTCAGCTCGCTCGACGTGGTCGCCGAACTGGAGGATGACATCGAGGTGGATGTCGACGAAGACGACCTGCGGGTGGACACCTACCGCTCCGGCGGCTCGGGCGGGCAGCATGTGAACAAGACCGATTCGGCGATCCGCCTGACCCATCTGCCGACCGGAATCGTTGTCGCCTGCCAAAACGAGCGCTCGCAGCACAAGAACCGCGCGCGGGCGATGAGCATCCTCAAGGCGAAGATCTACGAGCTGCAAGTCGACAAGCAGCGCAAGGAGATGGAGCGGTTTTATGGGGAGAAGGGCGAAATTGCCTGGGGCAGCCAGATCCGCTCCTACGTGCTGCAACCGTATACGATGGTCAAAGACCACCGGACCGACGAACAGACCTCGAATGTGCAGGCGGTATTGGATGGCGCCCTGCAACCCTTTATTGACGCCACGTTGCGGATGAATGCGACGAAGCAGGTGGCGGGTTGACCGGTGCGGCGCGGGGGCCTCGCATGAACCTAAAAACGGCAGTTCACACCACGAAGAACACGAAGAGCACGAAGGAAGTATTTGGAATGGAAAGGGATGAGTCCAAGGAGTTCGTAAGAATCGGGTTCACCAAATGGTGTCAGATTACCGTGCATCCTCATCTCCTTTCTCCCCTCATTCTTCTTATCTCTTCGTGCACTTCGTGGCCTTCGTGGTGAATTCAACTGCCGGATCTAGCATGAACACTCGCATGAACAGGAGAGCCGCATGACGCTTGAACGCGCCACGGATGTATTGAATCGTAACGGGCAGGGGCAGGTGCTCCGGTTCTGGGATCGGCTGAACGGCGCGCAGCGTGAGGCGTTGCTGACGCAGATTGCCTCGCTCGATTTTGACAGCCTCACGCGTATGCGGCGGATGCTGGAAGCGAAGCACGACGCGGTGCCGGCGGGAGAGCCGTGTCCGGCGGACGTGGTGACGCTCACGGCCGCGGCGCGAGACGCCGCCGTCGCGCGGGGCGAGGCCGAATTGCGCGCGGGAAGGGTCGGCGTCCTGCTGGTGGCAGGCGGACAAGGCTCGCGCCTGGGGTACGACGGCCCGAAGGGCGCCTACGCGATCGGTCCCGTGAGCGATGCGCCGCTCTTTTACTATCACGCGCGCAAGGTACTCGCCCTCTCCCGGCGGCATGGCGTGCGGATGCCGCTCTACATCATGACGAGCGACGCGAACGACGCCGCGACGCGGGCGTGCTTCGAGCAGCACGGTTTTTTTGGCCTGTCACGCGCGGATGTGTTTTTCTTCATGCAGGGGATGTGGCCCGCGCTTGACGCCGCCGGCGGAATCATCCTCGACGCCCCGGGGCATCTGTTTATGAGCCCGGACGGCCATGGCGGCACGCTCTCGGCGTTGGCGGCGAGCGGCGGTCTGGCCGATATGGAGCGCCGCGGTCTCACCACGGTCTTTTACTTCCAGGTCGACAACCCGTTGGTGGAAGTCGCCGACCCGGCTTTCATCGGACTGCACCTGCTTGAGACGGCCGACATCTCGATCAAGGTCTGCGCCAAACGGGATCCGCAGGAGGGGTTGGGCGTGGTGGTGACGCGCAACGGCCGGTGTGAAATGGTCGAATACACCGAACTGACCGCTGAGCAGAAGAATCGGCGCACGTCCACCGGCGACCTCACCTTCAACTACGGCAGCGTCGCGATCCACGTCTTCAGCCTCCCCTTCCTCAAACAAGAGGCGACCCGTCCCCTCCCCCTGCATCTGGCGCACAAGAAAATTCCCACGTGCGCCTCCGACGGCACGGTGGTCAAGCCCGAAACCAACACCGGCACCAAATTTGAAAAATTCATTTTCGACGTGCTTCCCGATGCCCGAAAAGTGGTGACCCTGGCTTTCGACCGTGCCGAGGAGTTCTCGCCCGTGAAGAACGCCACGGGCGCCGATTCGCCCGCGACCTGCCGCCGCGATCTGCAGGCCAAATGGGCCCGTTGGCTGATGCAGGCGGGGGTGACGATACCGACCGACGCGGCGGGCCAGCCGGCGTTGCGACTGGAGATCGATCCGTTGTATGCGCTGAATGCGGAGGAACTGCTGAAGAAGCTGAAGAGAAAAGCTGAAAGCTGAAAACTGAAAACTGAAATTTTAACCACGGAAGACACGGAAGAGAGAGAGAGAGTGTGTGTGTGGGAGTGTGTGGGTAATGGCTTCCGATCATAATCTTAATCATAATCATAATCATAATCCGTTCTCCACCAGTGGATTAAGATTAGGATTAGGATTAGGATTAGGATTAGGATTAGGATTAAGATTAGGATTAAGATTAAGATGGCAAAAGCACCTTAAGTAAGTGTCGTTAGGGTGGGTGGGTGTGGGTGAAACGTGATGTGGAGGAGCTGATGAGACCGGTCGCTATCATTATTCGTGACGGATGGGGTCTCAACCCCCGGGAGTTGGGGAACGCGGTGTTTGCCGCGCAGACGCCGAACATCGACCGTTACCGGACGCGCTATCCGTGGACGCGGCTGGCGTGCAGCGGCGAGGCGGTGGGGCTGCCCGAGGGGTATCAGGGATCGAGTGAGGTGGGCCACCTGAACATGGGCGCCGGGCGGGTGGTCATCCAGGAACTGAAGCGGATTGACGACGGGCTGAGCACGGGCGAGCTGTTCCGTGCGGCGAAGTGGCAGGCGTTGGTTGCCCAGTGGCGGAAGAACAAGAGCCGGATGCATCTGTTCGGACTGCTGCAGGACGAGGGCGTGCATGCGCACCAGGAGCATCTCTTCAAAATCATGCGCCGCGCGCGCGAGGACTTCCCGCAGGGGGAGATCGTCATTCACCCGTTTCTCGATGGGCGGGACACGCCGCCGCGGAGCACGCTGGAATACCTCGGCCGGTTGGAGATCGAAATGCAGGCCGTCGGCCATTGTCGCATCGGCACGGTGATGGGGCGCTACTATGCCATGGACCGGTCGAAAAACTGGGCGCTGACCGACATGGCCTACCACTGCCTGGTCTGCGCCGAAGGCCGTCGTGAGGCGACCGCCGTCGAGGCGGTGCGCAAGTCGTATGCCGCCGACCGCACGCCGGACGGCCAGGAGATGGGTGACGAATACATCCCCTGCTGCGTGATCGGCGACTACGCCGGCATCTCTGATGGCGATGTGGTGATGCACACCAACTACCGCCAGGACCGCGCCATCCAGCTCACGCAGGCGTTCGTGCTGGACGCCTATGCGGGAACGCGCAAGGCACGGCCGCAGATCACCTATCTCGGCTTCACCCGGTATTGGGACGAGTTCACCGAATACCTCCTCGGCGCCATGGGCGGTGATGGCGGCATGGAGCATCTCCTCGGCGAAGTGGTGAGCGCGGCGGGTCTGCGGCAGTTGCGTATCGCCGAAACGCAGAAATTCCGTCATGTCACGAGTTTCTTCAACGGCAAGTCGACGCACCCCTATCCGGGCGAAGATCAGGTGGACGTGCCCAGCCGTTTCGATCCGGCAACCTTCGCGCTCCACCCCGAGATGGAGGCGTACACCGTGACCGAGGCCCTGCTCACGCGACTCGAAAACAACCCCTATGGCCTCATCGTGGTCAATTACGCCAACTGCGACATGGTCGGCCACACCGGCGTACTGGATGCCGCGCGGCGTGCGGTGGAGATCGTGGATGAATGTGTCGGCACGGTCGTGGCGCGACTGCTGGAGCTGAATGCGCACATCCTCATCACAGCCGACCATGGCAATGCCGAGCAGATGATCGACTACGTCACCGGCATGGTCAAGACCAGCCACACCCTCAACGAGGTGGAGTGCATCTATGTGGCCCGGGAGGCGCCGGAGGCGCAACTCGCGCCGGCGGGCAAGCTCGGCGACATCGCGACGACGGCGCTGGCCTTGCTGGGCTTGCCGATCCCCGCCGAAATGACCGCGCAAAACCTGCTGGCAAGGAACGCCACGAATGGGTAACCGATGGCCCAGTTTCCGGGCGAGTGCCCTCTCATCCGTCCCTGTAGACGCGATCGTCGACCGCCGTCGGCCGTTCAGCGGCCGCCCCTGCACGCGGCCGCACCCGACGCGGAGCGATTTCCCGGCAGGGAACCGGCGACGGGCAGCCCCCGGCCCGTTTCGCCTCGTGCGGCTCGCCGGCATCACGGCGGCCGCATTCGTCGCCTGCGGATTCACATTCAGCAACGTCTATCGCAGTCCGCGCAACAGCGAACGCGAAGTGCGCAAGAGCACGACGCTGATCATCCTGCATACCACCGAGGCACCGGCCAAGAGCGCCCTGAGCAAGCTGAGCGAACGCGGGGAGATCCACTACGTGGTGGACACCGACGGCCGGGTCTACCGGATCATTGACCATCGCCGCGTCGCGTTCCACTGTGGCCGCAGCATGTGGGACGGACGCACGCGGGTTGATGATTTCTCGGTCGGGATCGAAGTGGTCGGCTACCACAACAAACCGATCACGACGAAGCAAACAATCAATCTGGCGGCCCTGATCGGCGAGATTCAGAGCATCTACAAGATTCCGGACGAGCGGGTGATCCCGCATTCGATGGTGGCGTATGGCGCGCCCAACCGCTTTCACAAGCGGAGTCACCGCGGTCGCAAACGCTGCGGCATGCAGTTCGCCACCTGGGCGCTGCGTCAGAAGCTGAACCTCCAGACGCAACCACGCTTCGACCCTGATGTCCGCGCGAAGCGGCTGATCAATGCCGACCCGTATCTGGCACAGGTGCTGTACGGTTCGGCGCAAGAGCAGGACAAGGCGCTGGCGAAATACAAAACCGAAGAGAGCACGGTGATCGGGCCGGGACGCACGGCGTGGGACATCGCCCGCGACGCCTACAACAGCCAAAGCACCCTCTACGTGTTTCCAGACGGATCCAAACGGGCCGGCAACACGATCGAATCCTGGACCCGCATTCCGGCGGGGACAACAGTGCTGTTGGATGATGCGCTCGGTGATGACGGAGCCGTGGAATCCTTCAAAATCATCGGCACGGACGGCAAAACCGCCGCGGATCTCGCCGGCGAGGAGACGGGGCTCGAAACGACGTATTACATTTACCCGGCAGGCGGAAGCTTCAGCGGCGCCGAACTGAGCGCGAAGGCGATCGCCACGCTGCCGCTCGGAACCAAGGTCCTCGTCGGTTACAAGCGGGCCGGGCCCATCACGAGCGGAACCCTGGTCTACGAGATTTGCGGATCGAAGTGGAAAGCGGCCGACACCTATTTCCTCTATTCGCACGGGTTGCTCAAGCCGGGCGACGAGATGGACGAGGGCAAGATCCCGGTGGATGCGTATCTGTTTTACAAGAACTGACTTCAAACCTTGTCCCGTGGCGGGTTTTCTGGCATAATGATCTTTTACTGCACTTTTTTTCACACCAGAAGCGGAGCACGCTATGTCTCAAAGTTACGAAATGATCGGTACGGTCAAAGTGGTGATGGAGCCGATGACCTTCGCCAGCGGTTTTACCAAGCGGGAGTTTGTCATTACGACCGAGGATGACCGCTTCCCGCAAATGGTCAAATTCCAGGCCGTGAATGAGCGGTGCGCACTGGTGGCGGGACTGGTTCCGAATGACCGTGTTAAAGTGCGGTTCGATGTCCGCGGTACCCTGAGCACCAAGAACGGCGAACGGTATTTCGTTGATCTTCAGGCGTTTCAGGTCGACAAGATGGACGGCGACGGCTCATCGGTGAGTCGCGACGAGGCGCCCCCGATGCCGATCGAAGACGAGCCGATGCCTTTCTGAGACGCTTTCAAAACCTCCGGTTTGTGAAAGCGGAGGGTTCAGGGTTCGGGGTTCAGGAGGCGTTTTTGGCCTGAACCTTGGCATCCTGAACCCTGATTTTCGGCGCTTCCAAGGGTTTTGCAAGCGCCTCTTTCTAATAAAGGAGTCACGCGATGGACACGCCTGCTTTACATGATTTGACGCCGGGAACGCTGCGGATTGATCCAATGACGCTGTTTGAGAAGCAGTGGTTTCTGCTCACGGCAGGCGATTTCGCGACCGGCCGTTACAATACCATGACCGTTGCGTGGGGCAGTCTGGGCACCGTTTGGAATAAACCGTTTGCACAGGTTTTCTGCCGGCCGCAACGCCACACGTATCGGTTTCTGGAGTCCTTCCCGACGTTCACGCTGAGCGCCTTCCGTCCGGCCTACCGCCACGCGCTGCAACTGCTGGGAAGCAAGTCTGGAAAAGACAGCAACAAGATCGCGGAGTCGGGACTGACGCCGGTGGCGGCCAAGACCGTTGCGGCGCCGACCTTTGCCGAGGCGGAGTTGGTGTTTGAATGCCGCAAGACGCATGCGCAGTTTCTGGATCCGAAGTCCTTCCAGGATCCGGCCATTGAGTCCAACTATCCCACCCGGGATTATCACTGCGTCTATTTCGGCGAGATCTTGGCCGTGCGTGGCATTGCGGCATACGCAGCGACGTGATGCGGGAACCGGCAGTCCTGGGATGAGGTGCGATCACGAACGGGCGACGTGAAAGCCTGCCTGATGCAGGCGAAAAGGCGCTGGCGGACCTGCTCGAGGCGGGCAGCGCCTATCTGGAGCGCCATGGCGTTCCAGATCCGCGTGTCGTCTGCGAACTCCTTGCCGGACGGCTGTTGAACCGTCCGCGCCTCGACCTCCACCTGCGGCTGTCGCAGCCGATCGGCACCGTGCGCGCCACGGCGTTGCGTCGGGGGCTGACACGCGTGGCGGCGGGCGAACCGGTCCAGTATGTGCTCGGCGAATGGGACTTCCGGGGCCTGACTCTGACGGTGGACCGCCGCGCGCTGATCCCCCGTCCGGAGACGGAACTGCTGGTCGACCTCGTTCTGGGCGCGCAGGCGCTCTGGCGCCAGGAACAACCGCAGGTGGTCGACGTGGGCACCGGCAGCGGCTGTATCGCGCTCAGTCTGGCGCAGGAGCGCCCGCAGGCGCGCATCACGGCGGTCGACACCAGTGCGGCCGCACTTGAATTGGCCCGCGAGAACGCGACGCGCTGCGGCCTCGCGGATCGCGTGACGTTCCACGAAGAATCGGGGTGCGGCACGTTTCAAGCAGGCAGCATTGACGCCATCGTTTCCAATCCCCCCTACATCGCCAGCGGCGTGGTGCCGACGCTCGACCGCTGGATTTATGAGCACGAGCCGCTCGCGGCGCTCGACGGCGGGCCCGATGGCCTGACCTGCATCCGCGCGATCACCCGCGATGCGGCGATGGTGCTCAAACAGGGCGGGTGGCTGTTTTACGAAATCGGGGATGATCAAGGCCCGGCCGTACGCGAACTCCTTGAATCACATGGGTTCGCCGACGTCCGGATCGGCCATGACTGGGCGGGTCAGGTGCGTTTCGCCACGGCCCGCATGCGCGGGCTGTGAGGCTGAAACTCTGAAAACTGAAAACGGAAAACTGAAAGCTGAAAGCTGAAAGCTGAAAGCGAGAGTCAGTGGGGACAGGGAAAGAGAGGGGACCACGTCCACATCTGGCGGAAGCGCCGGCACCCGGTTCATGGCTGCTCCATCGTCGATCGTAATCGTAAATCGACTCTTCCTCTTTTCGGTGGACGAGAGCGGGCGACGAGAGCGGATCACGATTTCCTTCGGTCGTTCCTATCTATCTCCTCTCGCCAACCGTCGTTTCGCGTCATCACCGATTGCTTTATCCATTGGCCTGCGGCGCGGCCGCCGGTCTGAGGCGGAGGGACGAGGCGCAAGCCATTTTGGAGTGCGGTGGCAAGCGAAGCGCGACACCGCTTTCAGGAGACCCGGACGCGGAAAAAGCGGCGTCGCGCGGAATACCG